>Ga0187851_10000055_pt1 | contig 100657 bp, 81 predicted proteins | sample June2016WEW_6_10_FD_132997 | JGI IMG/M metagenome (GOLD analysis project Ga0187851, IMG submission 132997) | Peatland microbial communities from SPRUCE experiment site at the Marcell Experimental Forest, Minnesota, USA - June2016WEW_6_10 | ecosystem: Environmental > Terrestrial > Soil >... | reverse complement strand
GAACAACCTTATATATGAATCACATTGCGATTTTTTTACGTCGCAAAATTTGATGTTAGGGAGAATCAATCGATGAAGAGCGCAACCAAGAAACCCGCGAAGAAAAAGGCTGCTCCGAAGAAAAAGAAGTAGTCCCGGGTTCGCCCTGAGCAAGGGCGATCAAAACAAGTTCCACTCCAAGGCCCCGTTTTTCGGGGCCTTTTTATTTGTTTCAGGCTTCTCCCTCCGGTTCCCCCGCTCCCTCTTTGCGCTGCACCAGCACGCGGAAAGTCTCGCCCATCCTCACCAGCAGCGTCTTCAGTTGCATGCGGCGGCGCATCGCCTCGGCCTGATCGTCCACCTGGAGTACGGACGCGAACTGATCGCGCTCGCCGGCATCGAGCAGCGTTTGCGCCAGGGTCCGCAAGCTGACGCGCCGCAACCCCAACTCCGCTCCGCGCTCCTCGAGCGCGGTGAAGTTGACGTGCGCGGTGATGTCGCGCTCGCCCGGATCGGTGAGCACGTCTTCGCGCGCCACGTGCGAGCGGTACCCCATCAACGTGCCCATGGGAAACCGCGCGGCTTCGGCGCGGGTGTATCCGTAATCCACCGTGATCGCGCAACCCGCATCGAGCGCCGCGGCGATACGGCGCACCCACTCGAGCGCCGCCAGACCGGCCTCGTACCAGTTGCCCTCCTCCGGCGGCGGGCAGTAGCGCGCCAGATAATCGGCGATCTCCTCGCTAGCGCGCTCGCCGGTCTCCCAAACGAACTTTCCGTTGGAAAATCCCACGCGCTGCTGGCGGAATTCTCGACCGCGGAAGATAACCACTTCCACCGGCAGGGCGTCGAAGAATTCGTTGGAAAACAGGACGCCGCTCCAATGTTCCGGCATTTTTCCCTCGTCGATCTCGACGGCGATGTAGCGCCAGGGCGCGAATGCACCGGCCATCTCGCCGCGCCCGGCTCCCAGTTCCACCACTGTCGAGTCCGCCGCCACCCCCGCGGCGCGGCAAAACTGGCGCGCCTCCGAGGCCATCAGCATTCCGAAGACCGGCTGCAATTGTTCGGCGGTGAAGAAATCGCCCTGCTTGCCGAACGGATCGCGCCGGCGCCGGTAATAGCCGTGTTGCGGGTGGTAGAGCGCGACCTCCATGAACCGGGGAAAGCTCACCTGGCCGGCGCGCTCAATCTCGGCGGCGAGAATCTCGCCGGCGGGGGTCACTTCCATCGGTCCTTGTTCTTGGGCGTTTCGAGGAACATCTCCACCAGGTAGTCGTGCATGCAATCGTAGAGATAACGCTGGAACGTCCAGGAGAACTGAGAATGGTCGATATCGCGTTGATGAATCGGCGCGTAGTACCGGTGCGTTCCGGCGGTCGGCTGCTTGAGATCGATCACCAGCTCGATGGCGCCGTCGCGCTCCCGCGCGGAGAAGCGCAGCAGCGCGTGGTCGTAGCGGGCGATCTCCGCCTGCACCTTTTCGAGCGCCGTCACGGACCTATGTTAGCGTGAAATCAAGCATGGCGCTGCCCGCCACCGTCCGCGTCAAACTGAGCACGGAAGCCGCCGGAGCGATCTCGATCACTCCCGTAGTGGTGCGGGAATTGCCCATCCGCGAGCTGGTGGGCCACATGCTGGCCATTGCCGGCAAGGACGAAGCGCGCCTCTGCGAAATCCTGCTGCGCGGCTCGCTGGTGAGCGGCGCCTCGCGCCTGCGCTGGGCGGGATGGGAGGCCGACCTCGAAAGCTTGCGCGAAGTTCTGACGGCGTTTCCCGATCCCGATCCGACGCTCGACTTCGCGCCCGCTCGCTGCACGCGGGCCGTGTTGACCGGCGGCAGGCAGCCGATTGAGATCTCCCGGGAAGCGGCGGCCAGCCGCGGCCTGTTCCGGCGCAGCGGTTTCTGGGACGATCTGATGGACATGGCGACCAGCTCCAGCCCGGTGTATGCCGGCTATTCGTACCGCGACGCGGCCGACCGCTACCGCTGCCTGCTGACTGCCGGCAGTTGCGCGCGCCTGCGTGCTGCCGCGCAGAGCCTGCACCACTCCACGCTGCGCGTGCGGATTCAAACGGAGGCATTCGGGGTGGTGGAAGTGTATACGGAACGCTTGAGGTAGGACGGACGATCGGTTTCTGTCGTCGGTCGCCCTCCGCCCGGGGGGCGCACCGCATGACAGACCGCAAAAGACGATCGTCTGTCCCACCTTGCCGGCGGCGTTATTCTTCGATGGCCCCGGTGTCTTCGGCGCGGTTCTCGAACTTGGTTTGCGCGTGGAGGAAAACCAGATTGACCGTCCCCACCGGACCGTTGCGCTGCTTGGCCACGATCAACTCGGCCAGGCCTCGCAGGTCTTCGCGGTCCTTATTGTAGACTTCCTCGCGAAAGATGAAGCCCACCAGGTCGGCGTCCTGCTCGATGGATCCGGATTCGCGCAGGTCGCTCAACTGCGGCCGGTGATCGCCCTGGCGGGTTTCCACGGCGCGGCTCAACTGCGACAGCACGAGCATGGGGACGTTGAGCTCCTTGGCCAGCAGTTTCATGCCGCGCGAGAGCGCGCTCACCTCTTGCACGCGGTTTTCGAAGCGGCCGCGGCCGGTCATCAGTTGCAGGTAATCCACGATCACCAGCCCGATGTGATGCCGCTCTACCTGCAGGCGCCGCAGCTTGGCGTGCATGTCCATCAGGTGGACGCCCGGCGTGTCGTCGACATAGAGCGGCGCTTCCACCAGCTCCGTGAGAGCGTGGTGCAGCTTGCGCCGCTCTTCCTGGTTGAGATAGCCCTGGCGGAACTTCTGGCTATCCACCCGCGCCGCCGCGCACAACAGGCGGGTCAGCAGCGACTCCTTGGACATTTCCAGCGAAAAGATCGCCACCGTCTGCTTCAGCTTGAGCGCCACGTGCTGCGCGATGTTGAGCGCCAGCGCGGTCTTTCCCATCGACGGCCGTCCGGCCAGGATGAGCAGTTCCCCGCCGTGCATCCCGCCCGACAGGTCGTCGAACTTGGCGAAGCCGGTGCTGATACCCTTGATGCGCTTGCTGGGGTCGAGGAAAGCGTTGATGCCGCCTTCGTAGCCGGTGACGATGTCGTTGGCGTTCTCCAGGCCGTTCTTGAGCCGCGTGTCGCCCAGCTTGAGCAGCGTTTCCTCGGCGCCGGCCAGAATTTCGTCCGGTTCATCCTCGCCCATCAGGCAGCGGCTCATCATGTTCTGCGAGGCGAAAATGATGCGCCGCAGAATCGACTTGTCCTTGACGATGCGGATGTAGCTGTCCAGGTTGGGAAGCTGCGGCAGCCCGTCGTCGAGCGAAACCAGGTAGCTCAGCCCGTCGCAGGCTTCGAGCTCGTTGAACTTCATCAGCTCATTGGCGACGGTGACGCGGTCGACCTTTTCGCCGCGTTCCTGCAGTTCGCCCATGCGGCGGAAGATGCGGCGGTGTTTCTCGAGGCTGAAATCGTCGGGCTCCAGAGTGCCGGCAGCCTGCACGTACATGGTTTCGTCGAGCAGAATCGAGCCGAGCACGAACCGCTCGGCGTCGAGATTGACGGGGAGGCCCTTTTCGATGGCACTGGGAACGATCATGGCAACCGACCTAGCTTACTCTCTTGTAGCGCGCCGTTGCAGGAAAAATAGGGTCCGCGTTTTGACGAAGATAGGCTCAGGATAAAACACGCTCCCCCGGACCAGCGCGCGCCACGCCGCAACTCCCGCGCAATCAGCGCATCCCATTTGGATTTCCGCAACGGCGCACCCACTTTCCACAGCCTTTCCACTTGGGGCGGAAATGTCTTCTTCTTTTGTACCGGATTCCGGAACAAGATGCCAGCGTTATGTTTTGGGGCCTAAGGTCGCGCCAGGCTGGCCGCCGCCCAAATCCGGCATAATCGCTGGAGGAGGATTCCCATGCCCACTTGGGCGATCTCGCAAAGCATGTGGCACGATATCTTCGTGGTCGGCGCTCCGGTGCTGGAGAAGATCATCCGCCCGATCATCGTCTACCTTTTTCTGGTGCTCCTGCTGCGGGCATTCGGCAAGCGCGAGCTGGCGCAATTGAATCCTTTCGATCTGGTGGTGCTGCTGTCGCTGTCGAACACGGTGCAGAACGCCATCATCGGCAACGACAATTCGCTCTCCGGCGGGCTGATCGGCGCCTTCACGCTGCTGGGCGTGAACTACATGGTGGTGCGCTTCCTGTTTCGCCACCGCCGGCTCGACCAGCTTTTCGAGGGCAAGCCCACCACGCTGGTGGACCACGGTGAGATCGTCGAAAAAGGGCTTGCCAAGGAACTGCTCACCCGCGCCGAGCTGGTGACGGTTCTGCACCGGCAGGGCTTCGACGGCGTCGACGACGTGGCGCGCTGCGTGCTCGAACCCGGAGGGACGTTCTATGTCCAGCGGAAGTCGCCGCCGGCCGACGAGGTGCAACACGCCGCCGTGATGGCCCGGCTGAATGAGCTGAGCATCAAGCTCGACCGATTGCTCGCCGGGTAACGCCAGCGCTTGAGGTAGGATAGACGATCGGTTTTTGTCGTCTGTCGCGGTCTTGGGGTTTGGCGGGGGTTGACAGGCCACGAAAAGCGATGGTCCGTCCTACCCGCGCCAGTGTAGAATCGAGGATGGAGGAATGGCCGAGCGGTTGAAGGCGGCGGTCTTGAAAACCGTTAGTGGGGTGACTCACTCGGGGGTTCGAATCCCTCTTCCTCCGCCATCCCAGTCCTGAGCGAACGCCCTTCGCGCCCGCGCCGATTCTATTCTCCTGCGCGCAAGCCTGATCCGGAAGCGGTCCACCGCCGGTCGCTTGCTACAATCAAGTCATTCCTCATGCCCACCCAGGCCCGTACCAGTGCCGCGCGGAAGTTCTTTTCGGCCCACGGCACGCTCGCGCAGTGGCATCCGAATTACGAATACCGGGCCGGGCAACTGGAAATGGCCGAAGCTGTGGAGGCGGCGCTGGCCGATAAGCGGCACCTGATCGTGGAAGCCGGCACGGGCACCGGCAAAACTCTGGCCTATCTGGTGCCGGCGCTGGCCTCGGGCAAGCGCATCGTGGTCTCGACCGGGACCAAGAATCTGCAGGAGCAGCTTTTCTTCAAGGACGTCCCGTTTCTGCAGCAGCACTTCGAGCGGCCGCTCAAAGTCTGCTACATGAAGGGCCGCAACAATTACGCCTGCCGGCAGAAGATCTACGACGGCGAGAAACAGGCCGTGTTCGCGGGCCTCGAGGAGGTTGCCGATTTCGAGATCATCCGCGAATGGGAGAAGACCACCGAATTCGGTGACCGCGCCGAGATCAAGACCCTCCCCGAGTCTTCCACCGCGTGGGCGAAAGTGGACGCCCGCGCCGAGCTTTGCTCCGGCCAGAAATGTCCGAACTTCACCCGCTGCTTCCTCACGCTGATGCACCAGCGCGCGGCCGAGAGCGACATCATCATCGTCAACCATCACCTGTTCTTCGCCGACCTGGCACTGCGCGACGATAGCCGCGAAGGCGGCGTGCTGCCCGAATATCACGCGGTGGTTTTCGACGAAGCCCACGAGATTGAAGACGTGGCCGGGCAATACTTCGGCGTTTCCGTCAGCAGCTACCGCTTCGAGGAGCTGCGCCGCGACATCGCCGTGGTCAGCCGCATGAAGAAATTCGGCACGCCCCAGCTCGACCGCGTGCTGGAGCGCCTGGGGCAGCTTGCCGAGCAGTTCTTCGGGCTGTTCCCGGAACAGGAACGGCGCGTGGCGTTTCAGGGCCGCGATGCCTTCCTCGCGGAGAACGATGAGGTTTATAGCAACCTGATGGCCGCGCTGGAGCTAGTGGGCTCGCATCTGAAGCTGCTGCAGAATCCGCCGGAAGAAATCATCCCGCTGGCGCGGCGCACCCAGGAACTCTTGCTGGGCCTGCGTTTCATCCTCGAGGAGGACGACGAGCGGCACGTCTTCTGGGTGGAGAGGCGCGGACGCGGGTGCTTCCTGCAAGCCACGCCGATCGAAGTTTCGAGCATCCTCTCCGAGCACCTGTTCGACCAGGTGGAAACCGTGGTGCTGACCTCCGCCACGCTGGCTGTCGCCGGCGCTTTCGATTACGTCCAGAGCCGCCTGGGCGCGAAGAATCCGCGCACGCTGGTGGTCGCCGGGCACTTCGATTATCACAAACAAGCGCTGCTGTATGTGGCGCAACATCTGCCCGAGCCGCGCAGCCCGGCCTTCACCAAGGCCGCCGCCGAAGAAGTGGTTCGCATCCTGGAACACAGCCGCGGCCGCGCTTTTGTGCTGTTCACCAGCTACCAGCAGATGCGCCTGGTGTATGACCGGGTGTCGCTCGAGATCGATTACCCGACGCTGCTGCAAGGCACCGGCCCGCGCACGGCTCTGCTCGAGGAGTTCCGCTCCACGCCGCACTCGGTGCTGTTCGCGACATCGTCATTCTGGCAGGGCGTGGACGTGCCCGGCGATCAACTGAGTTGCGTGATCATCGACAAGCTGCCCTTCGCGGTGCCCAACGATCCGGTAGTCAATGCGCGTATCGAGGCGATCCGCGCAGCCGGGGGCAACCCGTTTTACGATTACCAGATTCCGCAAGCCGCCATCGCACTGAAACAGGGGTTCGGCCGGTTGATCCGCAGCAAGTCCGACCGCGGCGTGCTTGTGCTTTTGGACAACCGCATCACCCAGAAGCGCTACGGCCAGGTCTTTTTCGACAGCCTGCCGGACTACAGGTTCACCACCAAGCTGGATGATGTGGAGGACTTCTTTTATGAGGGATAGGTGGCGCGCGCAGCTTGAAGCGGCGTGGCGCGCGCAGTCTTGCGTGCAGGGTCGAGATTCGTCTCGACCATTCTTAGTAAGAGCCGGAGAATGTCGGCTCGACAGCCGACACAGCAGGCTTGACAGCCCGCGCCACGGGGGAGTTTGGCATGTTTGAAGTGACTATTGAAGAGACGTTCGCTGCCGGCCACGCGCTGCGCAATTACAAAGGCAAGTGCGAGAACGTGCACGGGCACAATTACCGCTGCCAGGTATCGCTAGAGGGCGAGACGCTGGATGAGATCGGCTTGCTGGTGGATTTTGTGGAGCTGAAGAAAGCCGTTCACGCCGTGATCGACCGCATGGATCACCAGTGGCTCAACGATCTTCCGCCGTTCGACAAGCTGAACCCCTCGGCTGAGAACATGGCCCGGTTCATTTACGACGAAGTGGAAGCGGCTTTGCCGCCGCGCTCCGGGGTGGGGATTCAGTTCGTCCGGCTATGGGAGACCGATACTTGCAGCGCGACGTACCGAAGAGCGTGAATATGGGTTGGCAGGCGAAAACGCCTGCCCCACAGCCTTGAAGGCTTCGCGCGGGTAGTTAGCGGTAAGTCTTCGATCGGCAGTTGTGGCTTCTGTCGGAATTACCGCTCCCTATGGTCGCGGCTCCGTTAGCATGGTCGCGGCTCTGACAGAGATGGTTAGCCGTGGCGAATTACCAGCACGTCGCCGTCCTTGACCAGGTATTCTTTGCCCTCCAGACGCAGCAGGCCCTTTTCGCGCACACCGGCATAGCCGCCGTGGTCGACGAGCGCCTGCCAGTTCACCACCTCGGCGCGAATGAACTTCTTCTCGAAATCGGAGTGGATGGCGCCGGCCGCCTTGACCGCGTGGCTGTTCATGGGGATGGTCCAGGCGCGGCACTCGTCCTCTCCGGCGGTGAGGAAGCTCATCAGGCCGAGCAGCGAATAGGTGGCGGAGATCAGGCGCTCGAGACCGGATTCCTTGAGGCCGTAGCTGGCCAGGTAGTCGGCCTGCTCGGCGGGCGGTAACTCGGCGAGCTCGGCCTCGATCTTGCCGCAGACCGCGGTCACCGCGGTGCGGGCGCGCCCGGCCAACGGGCCCTCGCGGAATTCGCGCTCACGCTCGGCCATTCGGGCGGCGTCGCCTTCGCCGAGGTTCAGGACATAGAGCACCGGCTTGCGCGAAAGGAATTGAAAGCCGCGGATGCGCTTCTCATCCTCGGCATCGAGCTCGAGCTGGCGCAGCGGCTGGTTCTGTTCGAGCGTGGCCAGGCACCGCGTGAGCAGGTCGAATTCCCGATCGAGCTCGGGATTCTTGATCTTCTTGCGATCCTTGTCGAGACGCTCCAGGCGCTTCTCGATCACCACCAGGTCGCTGAGGATGAGCTCGGTATCGACGTCTTCCAGATCGCGCAGCGGGTTGACCGAGCATTTTTCGTGCGGGACGGTTTCATCTTCAAACAGGCGCAATACGTGAGCAAAAGCGTCGCCCACACGGAGGCTGGCCAAGTAGGCCGGATCGCGCAGGCTTTCCCGCGAGATCGAGGGCATATCCACGTATTCGACCGTGGCGTGAGTCACCTTGGGAGGCTCGAAGAGGCGGCCGAGCGCTTCCAGGCGCGCGTCGGGGACTTTCGCCACGCCGGTGCGCACGGCGGTGGATCCCATCCGCGTTTCGTGGTGGACGCCGGTGAGGATGGCGAACAAAGAGGTCTTGCCCGTCATGGGCAAGCCGATAATGGCAGTTTTCATAAAGGCGTGTCTCTACAGGGGGACTTCCACCTGGGTGAGAATTTGTTCGATGATTCGCTCGCCCGCATCGAGGCGCCGCTCCACCAGTGTATTGCGCGTGTTGATCACCACGCGATGGGCGAAGACAGGCACGGCCAGCCGCTTTACGTCGTCCGGAGTCGCGTAATCGCGGCCTTCCACCAAGGCGAGCGCCTGCGCGGCTCGAAAAAGCGCCTGCGCGCCGCGTGGACTGACGCCCAGTGCAAGCGAATCGTGATGCCGGGTCTGCTCGACGATGGCGAGGATGTAATCCACTACCGCGTCTTCCACCAGTACGCCTTGCGCCGCATCCTGCAACCGCAGGATGTCTTCCGCCACCAGGCCGCTCGGGCCGGATTCGGGCAGCGCGCCGCCGGAGTGGCGCACGATTTCGCGCTCGCTGGCCAAGTCCGGGTAGCCGATGCGCAGCCGCATGAAGAAGCGGTCCAGTTGCGATTCCGGCAGCGGGTAAGTGCCGTGATGCTCGACGGGATTCTGCGTGGCGATCACCATGAACGGGCGCGGCAGCGAGTGCGGATGCCCGTCGATGGTCACCTGGCTTTCGTTCATGGCTTCGAGCAGCGCGGATTGCGTCTTGGGAGTAGTGCGGTTGATTTCATCCGCCAGCAGAAAGTTGGTGAAGATGGGGCCCGGCTTAAACTCGAAAGCTTCCGACTGGAGGTTGTAGATGGTGACGCCGAGCACATCGCTCGGCAGCATATCGCTGGTGAATTGCAAGCGGTGAAATCGGCACGCGATGGCGCGAGCCAGCGCCTGCGCCAAAGTGGTCTTGCCGACGCCGGGAACGTCTTCGATCAGCAAATGGCCGCGCGCCAGCAGGCAGACGAGTGAGAAGCGGATGACTTCCGGCTTGCCGCGAATCGCCGACCCGAGCACGGCTTCGAGCGGTTCGAAGCTGGGGAGAGTGCGTGGCGGGACTCCAGCCGGAGAAGCGACCAACGATTCCCGCTCGGTCATTATAATGTCATGATACTAGACCGGCGCCGGCCGGCGCGGCCAACGCGAGAATGGGATGGGATGACTCCTGCTGAATTAGGCCCTAACAAACGTGCCGCCATTCTGGCCATCGCGGCCAGGCACGGCGTTCAGCGTGTGCGTGTGTTCGGCTCCTTCGCGCGGGGTGACGCACCCGAGGACACCGATCTCGATTTGCTGATCGAGGCCGGTCCGCGTACGCCGCCCTGGTTCCCCGGGGGGCTGCTGGTCGATCTGGAAGAAGAATTGGGCGGAAGAGTGGATGTCGCTGAAGAGGTACTCTTCATCCTCTCATCCGCGATCGCGCGCTTCATGAGGCGATTCCCTTGTGAAGGACGAATCGGGAAGATTTCGTCCCGGCTCATTTCCTAAGCCCGTCAGGGCGAAAGATAGTAGCCCAAGGCGCGAGCCTTGGGACTCGCGGGAACATATGGAAAGCCCCGGAACGGGGCGAAAGGTTTCTCGCCGGCCGAATTCTTACGCCCCGTTCCGGGGCTGCGTTGGGGCACGCCGGACCCACGACTCGCGCCGTGGGCTACTTTCTTTCGCCCTCCGGGCTTAGAGAATGCTGCCTCCTGCCTCCCCGCCCCTCCAGCACCTTCCACGCCCGCCTCGCCACGATCAGTTCTTCGTTGGTGGCCAGGGCCAACACGGTGACGGGCGAATCGGCGGTGGATACGGCGCGGTCGCCTGTGCCGGTTTCGTTTCGTTCCCGGTCAAGATGAATGCCTAGAAACTCCAGGCCCTCGCAACACGCGGCGCGCAAGCGGGCGGAGTTTTCGCCGATGCCGCCTGTTAACGCGACGGCTTCGATTCCTCCCATGGCGGCGGCATAGGCGCCGATGGCTTTCTTCACCTGGTAAACGAAGACGGCCAGGGCGAGCGCGGCGTTGCGGTTACCGGCCGCGGCGGCGGCTTCGAGGTCTCGCACGTCGCCGCCGGCGATGCCGGAAAGGCCTGCCAGACCGGCCGTCTGCGCCAATTGGCGGCGCACTTCCTCCACGCTCCAGCCGCGGCGTTCCATCATATAGAGCACGGCGAACACGTCCACATCGCCGGAACGGGTCGCATTTTCCAGACCCGATTGCGGCGAAAATCCCATGGTAGTGTCGACGGAATGCCCGTCCACGATGGCGCAAATAGAGGAGCTGCCGCCCAGGTGGCAACTCACCAGCTTCGTATTTCGGCCCAGCATCTCTCGCGCGCGCTCCGCGATGTACTGGTGCGAGGCACCGTGAAATCCGTACTTGATGGCGCCTTCCTCGCGCCAATCCGCCGGGACGCCGTAAAGACGGGCATGCTCCGGCATCGTCGAATGAAATTCCGGCTCGAAAGCGCACACAATGGGCAGGCCCGGCATGGCCTTCTCGAAGCCCTCGATGGCTGCCAGATAGATCGCGTTGTGCAGTGCCGCGGCAGCCAGGTAGCGCCGCATGGCGGCCAGCACGGCAGCATCCACCAGGAAGGTTCCACGATAATCCGGGCCGCCGTGCACGGCTTTGAGCGCGATGGCGTTGATCTCGACGCCAGCGGTCACGATGCGCGCCAGCGCGGCGCCGTAATCCGTCACGCGTTCCAGTTTGCCCTTGGCCAGCACGGCTTCGCCGGGCATTTCGAGAATCTGATATTTGAGCGACGTCGAGCCGAGATTCGGTATCAGCAGGTTCATTCAATCTCAGTTTAAGGCAGGCTAAAGCATGACCTGCCCGCCACGTCGTAAGATAATATTTCGCACGAAAGGAAGCATCCCCTTGACCGCTACTACCACGCTCGACGATCTGTGCATCAATACCATCCGCATTCTCTCCGCGGACGCGGTGCAAAATGCGAACGCAGGCCACCCCGGCATGCCGATGGGCGCAGCCGCCATGGCTTTCACGCTGTGGACGCAATTCCTCAAGCACAATCCCAAGGATCCGAGTTGGTTCGATCGCGACCGGTTCGTCCTTTCCGCCGGCCACGGCTCCATGCTGCTATACAGCCTGCTGTATCTCACCGGCTACGACCTGCCGCTCGAGGAGTTGAAGCGCTTCCGCAAGCTGGGCAGCAAGACGCCGGGCCATCCGGAGCGCGGCGTCACCCCCGGCGTCGAAGTCGCTACCGGTCCGCTGGGCCAGGGTTTCGGCAACGGCGTTGGCATGGCGATCGCCGAGGCGTGGCTGGCGGCGCGTTTCAATCGTCCCGGCCACGCGATTATCGACCACTACATCTACGCCATTTGCGGCGATGGCGACCTGATGGAAGGCATCACCCAGGAAGCGGCGTCGCTGGCCGGCCACCTGAAGCTGGGCAAGCTGATTTACCTATACGATAACAACCACATTTCGCTGGCCGGCGCGACGGGATTGATCTTCACCGAGGACGTGGCCAAACGTTTCGACGCGTATGGCTGGCATACCCGCCCGGTGGCGGATGGCAACGACACCGCCGAAATTGCCGCCGCGATTGCAGAAGCGCAGGCCGAGAGCCGGCCTTCGCTGATCCTGGTGCGGACTCACATCGGCTATGGCAGCCCGAAGAAGCAGGACAGCTTCACCTCGCACGGCGCGCCGCTGGGCGAAGACGAATTGCTGGCTACCAAGAAGGCGCTCGGCTGGCCAACCACGGACAAGTTTTTCATTCCGCCGGAGGCGCTCGAGTGTTTCCGCACGGCTGTTGACCGAGGCGCCGAAGCGCAGCGGGACTGGCAGAACCGCTTCGCGGCATATCGCAAGGCTTATCCCGCCGAGGCGGCGCAGCTCGAAATGATGATTGCCGGCAAACTGCCCGAGGACTGGGCGGCCGGTTTGCCGAAATGGCAGCCGGGCGATAAAGCCATCGCCACGCGAGTGGCGGGCGGGCTGGCTTTGAACGCCCTGGCGCAGCGCATCCCCAACCTGATGGGCGGCTCGGCCGATCTTAACCCGTCCACCGAAACCGCGCTCAAAGGGCTGGGCGACTTTCAGCCGCCCGAGGCCGAGGGCCCCGGCACACAGGGTGCGGTGGGCGGCGAATGGGGCTACATCGGGCGCAACCTGGCTTTCGGAGTGCGCGAGCACGCGATGGGCGCGGCGGTGAACGGCCTGGCGGCGCACGGCGGCGTGCTGCCCTTCAGCGCCACTTTCATGGTGTTTTCCGACTACATGAAGCCGTCCATCCGGCTGGGCGCGCTGAGCCAGTTGCGCGTCATCTACGTTTTCACGCACGACAGCATCGGCGTGGGAGAGGATGGTCCCACCCACGAGCCGGTGGAACAAATGGCCGGCCTGCGCGCCATACCGGGCCTCACACTATTGCGGCCCGCCGATCCCACCGAGACCGCCGAAGCCTGGGCTTTCGCAGCCGCGCACAACGGTCCGTCGCTAATTGTGCTGACCCGGCAAACCGTGCCGCACCTGGACCGCACCAACGCCAAAGATGCCGGAGTTGCGCGCGGTGGGTACATCCTGGCGGAGGCCGCCGGCGGCGCGCCGGACGTGATTCTGATCGGCACCGGATCGGAGGTAGCGCTCTGCATCGAAGCCCGCGAGAAACTGGCAAGCCAAGGCGTGAAGGCGCGCGTGGTGAGCCTGCCGAGCTGGGAGCTGTTCGAGAAGCAGGATGCGGCGTACCGCGAAAGCGTGCTGCCAAAGGCCATTCGCAAGCGGGTCACCGTCGAGGCCGGCGCCACGCTCGGCTGGAGCCGCTACGCAGGAGACGAAGGCGTCATCATCGGTCTGGATCGCTTCGGCGGGTCCGCTTCCGGCGCCGAGTTGCTTCAGCATTTCGGCTTCACGGCGGACCACGTGACCGCAGCCGCATTGGGGCTGCTCGGCCGCGGCGGGGAAGCCGCGTAGAGGCGTGTGGGGCGGTCCCCCCTGGACTGCCCCCCCACGGGTCGCGCCGGCTCTCTTGAGCTATTCCCTTTCGGGTGCGCACGCATCCTACAATGGAAACGTGAAACCTAACCGCGCGAAACCCGATCCCCGCTGGCTCCGTCTGTTCAGCATGTCCATAACCACAATGAGATTGGCGTGTGTCGCCCTGCTTGCGTTGGCGGCTGCGTCGGCGGCGGAGCGTCCCGCTCTCCCCGCCCGCCACGTTGCGGCGAGACCGATCTACCGTCCTCTGATCCCCGATCGCTACATTGTGGTCCTTGAGGACTCGCCGGTGGCGGCGCGTTTTCCGGCCCGGGCCGATGCCGAATCCCCGGCTGCCGCCGATTACCGCCGGCAAATCGACGCCAAGCAGGCGGCCGTGGCCGCCGAACTTGCCAGCCGTCACATCCAGGTGACCAGCCAGGTATCGCACCTGTTGAATGCGCTCTTCGTTTCAGCCCCTGGACACTCGATCGACGAACTGCGCGCGATCGCGGGGGTGAAATCGGTGACGCCGATGCGGCGCGCCAGGGCGCAACTGAACCGCGCGGTGCAGTTGATGGATGTGCAGACAGCGTGGAACGCGGTGGGCGGACAATCGAACGCGGGCAAGGGAATCAAGATCGCCGTCCTCGATTCGGGAATTGACCTCAACAACCCGGCATTCCAGGACTCGACACTTTCCATGCCCTCCGGCTTTCCACTGTGCAGCGGATTTCCCTACCCCCCTCTGCCATACCCCACGAGCGGCCCGTGCGGCGCCTACACCACGAGCAAGGTGATCGTGGCGCGCAGTTACATGCAGTTGCTGGGCGCGGGCAGCGGCGCGGCGAACTCGGACCCCGACGATCCATATCCGCACGACCGTTACGGCCACGGCGTCGCCACTGCCATGATTGCCGCGGGCAACACCATCACGGCTCCGGCCATTTCCACCACCGGATCCGCCATCACCATGGAAGGAATGGCGCCCAAGGCCTACATCGGCGTTTACAAGATTGCCGACGCATTCGGCTACACAAACGACGAGGTCGAAATTCAGGCTCTCGGAGACGCCGTGAAGGATGGCATGGACGTCATCTTGCTGCCGTACGGACAGTTGGCGCTGACTGGTTGCACGGTCTCCGATTGCACAGGCGATCCCACGGCGGCCGCATTCGAACTGGCGGCGACAACCGCCCGGCCCGCTGGCTCGCTCGCCAGCACGATCGGCATTCCGGTTATCGTGGCAGCGGCCGGCGACGATGGAGCGGTCGGGGTCCTGAACAGCTACAATTACCCGAGTTACAACACCATCAACTCGCCTTCCAACGCGCCCGATGTGATTTCGGTTGGCGCCACCACCAACTCGCACATCATGCAGCCCAGCGTGAGCGTTCCCGCGGCCGGCGCGCCTTCCAACCTCAAGAGCATCGTTGCGCTGGCGGGCGACTCCTTTTTCTACCCTTCCGTCGATGGCGCCAACACCGCTCCGCTGGTGGACGTATCGAAGATCGGCGACGCGACGGCCTGTACCACCCTTCGGACGGGATCGTTGAACAATTCCTTTGCCTTGATTGTCTATAGCTCGTGCAGTTTCGATACGGCGGCCGCCAACGCACAAAATGCGGGCGCGGTCGGTTTCATTTACATTTTGCCCGCCGGAACGGCGGTTGCCCCATTCGACACTACCTCCGCGCCTTCGGGCATCAATGAATACGGCCCATCGGTGGCGATCTCCAGCAGCGACGGCCAGAACCTGAAGAACTACATCGATGCGAATCCTAACCAGGAGGTCACGATTGACCTGGCCGGCCAGGAGCAGGATGTCACCACGCTCAGCCCGTACTGGGTCAACATCGGCGGCGACGCGCTTACCGCGAACATGGTGCCGGGCTATTCCTCGTTCGGCCCCACTCCCGATGGCCAGCTCAAACCCGATATCGTGGCCACTGGAGGCTGGGATACTTCCTTCGCCGGCCTTACCGGCGGCTTTTACGTACCCACACAGAGCTTCGATGCGTACGACTCACCGCTTTACAGTTCCAACGGATTCATGGGCGTGGATGGCACCAGCTTTTCCGCGGCGCTGACAGCCGGCGCGGCGGCGCTGGCGATACAGGCGCACCCGGGACTGCGGGGCACCGAGGTGCGATCGTTGCTCGTCAATTCCTCGGCCCAGACCGTGACCACGGACGATTCCGACATCCCGGTAGATGCGGAATGGATCGGCGCCGGCATGCTAGATGCGGGCGCTGCCACCAGCGCCAACGTGACCGCCGAGCCAGCCACCATCTCGTTCGGCATTTTGCAATCCGGTTCGGTTTCGATTCCGAAAACCGTCACCGTGACCAACATCTCCTCCAGTTCGGCGACGCTCACGCCTAAGGTTTCCTGTTGCACGGTAAACGGCAGCGCCGGGTCGCTGCCGGGGGCCGCAGTCACGGCGAGCCTCTCCAGCGGCACACTGGCCGCCGGCGCGACTTCAACTTTGACGGTCACTCTTTCCGGCGCGCCGGCCACTCCCGGCGAGTATTCCGGCAGCGTGACGTTTGGATCGGGATCGAGCCTGCACATTCCCTTCATGCTGCTGGTGGGCGCGGGGACGAATTGCAGCTCGTTGACGGATTATTGCAACGTCACACCGAACTTCTCACCGGAATACATTATTCTCGAAGGCCCTCCCGGCATTGATTTCGGGGCCGTTCCCTACTTGCAAGTCACCGACGCGTTCGGCGTGCCGGTGTCCGGCGCTCCGGTGACGTTCACCGTAACGCCGTCCGGCAGCCTGACCATGAATAGCGCGTCCGGCCATCCGGCTTGTTCGCCGGCTTCCAGCACCAGCAGCGTCACGTGCCCCACCGATCCGTTCGGCTGGGCGTGGATGGACGTAGTGGCGGGTTCGAGCGTGAGCGAGCCGGCCATCAGCTACAGCGCCGCCAGCTTTCCGTCGGATTACTTCAATGTGAATATTCAAGCCTCGCCGACCATCTCCGTTACCAGCGCAGGCGTGCCGGGCGTGGTGGATGCCGCGGCGGATCTGACAACCATTGCGCCGGGATCCTACGTGTCGATCTTCGGTGGCGGCTTTACCTCCGGTTTCACCGGCTCTTCGGACGAGTTCGGGCTCGTGTGTAATGGAATTTATTGCCCGTATCCCCTGAGCTTCGACAATGTGAGCGTTAGCTTCGACGTGCCCGGCGCCACTTACGCCGGCTTTCCGTACTTCATCTCCACGGGTCAGTATCCGCAGATCAACCTGGTGGTGCCATCGGAATTGCAGGGCCAAAGCTCAGCCAAAGTGAAGGTGTCTTACGACGCGGAGTACGGCTCCGAGCTTTACAGCAATGTGGTGACCGTGCCGCTGGCTACATATGTCCCGGCGTTCTTCATTTGCTCCGGCGCGGTTTGCGCGCGGGATACCGGCTACAACGTGATTTCGACCGGCAACCCGGCCAAGCGAGGACAGTACGTCTCTCTCTACGCGAACGGTCTGGGGCCGGTGTCGAATCCGCCCGGCGACGGCGTGGCGGCGTCTCCGTCGGGGCCTCTCTCGAATACTACAACGACCCCGGTGGTCACCATCGGCGGCGTCGTGGTTCCTGCCGGGAATGTGCAGTTCAGTGGCTTGGCGCCCTACTTCCCGGCGCTATATCAAATCAACGTGTTGGTGCCCCAGAGCGCGCAAACCGGCAGCGCCGTGCCCATCTCGCTCCAGATCGGCGGGGCAACTACGCCCGCGGCAACGATACCCGTGCAGTAGCGGACCGGCGGCAAGACCGCCGGCGTTACCATATGCGGGCGGTCACGCGCCATCGTTAACCGCCAAGCTCAGTATTTCGAGGCCTTTGCCGCAAGCGCCCGGCGCGCGTGCCGCTCGGTTGCGCTTATCATGCGGGCGTGGAGAGAAACAGCAAAACCGATCGCGCCACAGCCGTGGTGGCTGCCGCCGCTCACGAGTTCAACGATGAGTTGACAGTGATCCTGAACGCCGTCGCGGAAACGCTGGAGGCTCTGCCGAAGGCGCACCCCCTTTATCGCGGCCTGATCGAGGCCCAGTACGCGGCCCATCGTTGCGCGCAAAGGGCGGAGGGCATGCTCTGCTTCAGCGCGCGCCGCGGGCTTCGCCCCGCGCCGTCGTGTGCGGAAGCTCTGCTCTGGCCGTGAAGCCAGACCGACCTTTTCTTCGCGGCTCTGAAACGCAACGGAGCCGCGACCAAAGGGAGCGGTCGGCGAGAGCCACAACGCCCTATTCCTTCGCCAGCACCAGCCCAGAGGGTAGTTCTTCGCCGAAGATGCGGCCCAGCGCGCGGTCGTCTTCGGCTTCGCCATCGAGCACGGCCAACAAGCGCGCGCCGTGCGGCATCGGCTCCAGCTTGCCGCGAATAGTCTGGCGGGTAGCCGCCGGCAGGTCACGCACGGGATCGTCCGTCAGGCGGCCCAGCGACGCCAGCGCGTCGCCGGCGGCCGCGATGCTCATCATGGCTTCCGCCCAGCGCGTCACGGTGGCCGGCGGCACCACCAGGTTGATGGGGCCGTAGAAGAGTTGACGTGCGCCCAGCCGCGAAACGCACCACAACTCGCTCTCTTTGTAATCGCCCGACTTGATGCGCTTTACCAGAGCATCGCCCAACTCGGCCTTGGCGCCCAGCGGCAACAGCTCCAGGCTGGCGGCCGCGCGCCACATCTCGCGCAGCAGCGCCCCGTTGATGCGCTGCGGCTTCTTGTTGCCGCGCGGCAGCAGGTATCCCGACAGGCGCTGGTACACGTCGGCCTGCTGGTTGCGGTTGAGACCGCCGGCCACGCGGCCCCAGAAAATCCACCAATCGATTTCGCATTGCACCTGGTTCGCGTACGCGATGCCGCCCGAGTAGAGACGGCGCGCCTGTTCGATGCGGAAATCGTCGCCCGGGTAGCCGAAGCCGGGGCGCAGGCAGAAGCCGGCCAGGTTCAGCCAGCGAATCTCGAATGCCGGACTTTTCTTGCGGCCCGCGGCGGCGGCGAGAAACGCGTCGGCCATCGGGCGGATGGCCGAAAGCGGCCAGGAATTCCTGCCCAAACCCATCGCCTGTTCCAATCGCGCCGGCAATTCCTCAGGCGGAATGGGGGACTTGGAACTCGGCGTGAAGACCTCCTCGATCAGCTTCAGCGCGGATTGGAGCGCCTGCTCGCTGACTACCGCGGCGGCCTTACGTTCCACCGGCTGTTCGACGGCCTGCTTGCGGAGTTGGAATTCCAGGTTCCAGCGATTGTCGCTGACCTTCGATTCGCACCAGGTTTCGAGCGTGCCGATTTCGGTGAGCCGCGCGCCGAGCCGGACCGGGATCAATCGCTCCTCAGCCTTCTTGCCGAAGCGGATCACGGCGTGGAGCGGCGAATGGGCGTGCAATTCGGCGTCATCCGCGGCGAATTCGACCACGTCGCCCAGCTTGTCGGCGCTGCGCGTGAGCGAGCTGTACAAACGGAACGAGACTGGCCGATTGGCGACAAGCTGCAAGGCGTCGCTGTCGATCTCGATCGCCGTGCCTTCCTCGGCGCCCCTCGGCACAAGGGTGACGGCGGAGAATCTGCCGTCGCGCGCCTCACCCAGCGCAATGTAATAGGTGCGCGGCAAGCCGCCTCGCACCAGAACGCCGCTGCCGGTGGATCGCACGTAGGAGTAATACGCCGCGCCGCGCGCTACCGCCAGATCCAGCTCGCTGTTCTCCAATATCTCCGGACGCCGGCCGTACCAACGCTCCACCACGTCCGCCACTCGGTCGCGCAAAATCGCCGGAATGAAAAAACCGCCGTTGAACAGAATGGCGTCCGGGGGTGCCCCCAGCGGCTCCAGGAACGCGTTCAGGTGGCGGGTGATGGCGGCATCGGAAACATACGGCAGGCCGAGCTCGCGGAACAGGCTGCGGGCCTCCTCTTTGGGCGCCTCGCCGCGTTCGGTGAACGGCAGAAAACCGTCCAGCGCGAGTTCCAGCGCCTCCTCGCGCCGGATCTCGCTGCGCAGCGTTCTGCCGATCAGCGACGAGCCGGAGCCAAGCACGGTGATTTCGACCGACTGCAGATCCGGGTCGTTCAGCAGTTTCTCTTTCGCCGCGGAGCACTGGCGGCGCAGGCCGCTGCGCTGGCGGATGGAAAGCTTCGCGCCCAGCTTGGTCTCCACCAGCCAGGCCAGCGTGAGATCGAGGTTGTCGCCTCCCAGCAGCAGGTGCTTGCCTACCGCGGTACGGGTGAAGTTGATGAGATCGCCATCGCGCGAAACGCGAATCAGGCTGAAATCGCTGGTGCCGCCGCCGACGTCGCAAACCAGCACCGTCTGCCCGTCGAAGAGCTTCTTGCGCGATTGCGCCAGGTTATTCGCGATCCAGGAGTAGAACGCGGCGGCCGGCTCTTCGAGCAGCGTCAGGCGCTCGATTCCGGCGTCACGCGCGGCCATCACGGTCAGCTCGCGCGCCTCTTCGTCGAATGAGGCGGGGACGGTGAGGACGATATCCTGCGCGGCCAGCGGCGCACCCTGCGCGCGGTCCCATTCCTCGCGGAATTTGGCCAGGATGCGCGCCGAAACCTCGACTGGGGAAAGCACGCGGCCGATTTCCTGCGAATCCCAGGGCAGAATCTTCGCCGTGCGGTCGACGTCCGGATTGGAGAGCCACGATTTCGCCGAGTGCACCAGCCGCGTGGGCACCAGCGCGCCTTGTTCGCGCGCGTAGACACCCACCGGCTGGCCCTCTTCGAGAAAGAGGAACGAGGGCAGCGTGCGGCGCGCTTCGACGCGTCCGGCGGCGATCAATTGCGGCGTTTCGAATACGTGGACCGGCGGAAAATCGCGATCTTCCGCCTCGCGCTCGTCAATCCAGGCCAGCGCCGAGTTGGTGGTGCCGAGATCTATGCCGACTTTCATGGATTCTTAGTGAGGCAGGCGCTTTCGCCTGCCAATTTCTCACATTCACGCGCTGCAAGGTTGGCAGGCGAAAGCGCCTGCCCAACTGCTCTCTTATTCGATCTCGATTTCAGCGGGGGCGATCACGGCGGCGTCTTTGCCAGCCAACGCCGGCAGATCGATCTTCACCGCTTTCCAGCCCTTGTGCCGCAGCGTGCCGCCGGAGGGCGGCTTGGCGGGTACGTTGCCGATGAACTTGACGACGCTCGAATCGGTGGAAGGAGCTTTGGCGAAGGTGCCCTCCACGCCATCGATCACGGGTTCCAGCGTGACGGCGCGCCGCAGCGAGTCGCGGCACTGGTCGTGCAGTTCGCGCACGGCGGCGCCAACCTGATCGTCGGAATACGCAGCGATGTCTTCCATCAGAAAATCCACCAGGCGCGCATCACGTTGCAGAATGGCGAGAAGCTGCAAGGCGCCATCCGAGGCGCGGACGGCCGGCGGCGCAGCGGCTGTGGCAGCCTTCGCCGTGACGGAGGATTTGGACGCGGCGCCAACATGCCGTGTCAAACGCAACCCGTTCAGCACGCCGTCGGAGAGCGTTCCCGAGAACAAGATGTTGAAGAACGAACGAAAGGCAAGAACAATGCGGCTCACTGTGGCTCCAGAGTTTTAGGATAGCTGAGAATCGGGAGCCAAGCCTCGCCGTGGGACAGAGTGCAATTCTATGGAGCTACGTTTACCCACTCCGGCGTGCCGATCGCGGCTCCCACCTGAAGGCTCACGGACAACAAGCCGGGTGCGGCATTTGCGGGAGACAAGTGCTGCGGAATTCGGAAATTGACCTGCAACAACCCGAACACCTCACCCGGCGAATCTCCCGCGTAGACCACCTCCAGCGAATCCGAGTCGTCGGCAAGCACGGAAACCGGCAGCGCGGGAGAGCTCAGGGTGCTTCCGGAGACGGGGACGATCATGCCATCGACAGGGAACGCTTCGCCGTTTGGCGCCCCGGCGCCGGTGCCCCAAATCGAGACCAACTGGCCAGCGCGGGCCGGGTTCGAGGGTGAATTGAGTGTTCCGTCCTGATTGATGGCCAAGGCGTAGCCCGACACACCGTGGAAGATTTCCGGCTCGGAAGGCCGTATGTACAGATCGGCCAAGGGGAGAGAGCCGGTTGGCGTAACCAGGGTGACGGACACCGAATCCTGACCGAAAACCTCCGAGGGCACGACGGCGTTGATCTGGTTCGCGCTCATGTACAGCAGCGGTGCAGCCACGCCGCCAAACAGCAACTGGTAACCGCCGAGGTTGCTCTGCACAGCCTGGCTCACAACCTGAGCGTTGAGTGGTGTCGCTGGCCCCAAACCCGTGCCATAAAACGACACCAGCTCAGCCGGCGAAATCAAACCGGATGCCGTGCTGCCCGCGGAGTTCGCAATGCCAGTCAATGAAGGGCCGCCTGAGGAGTCCGGCAGCATCAGAAACCCCGCGCCGCCGAGAACCACCGGCTCACCGGTGGAAGTCAGCGCCAGCGACTGCCCGAACATGGCGGCGCCTGCCTCGTACAAGGCCTCGACCGACGACCCGTCTGGCGCCAACGCCGCCACATAAGAGTAACCGTCCCCGTACAAGTTCGGCGTAACCGGGAGCGTCGATGGGTCCGCGGTGCCGGTGATCCAGATCGCGCCTGATGTGTCGACGGCGACCGAGTTGACTGAGTTGCCTACGGGCTCGGGCACGGAGGCTTCGTAGCAGCCGAAACCGGTCAAGAACTGGACCGCTCCGTTGGAGCCGGAGAGCTTGCCGACGAAGCCGCCAACGGTTTCACTGACCATCTCGTTATGGGCGCTAAAGCACGGCTGCACCGTACCCGCCGTTTCGATGGCGCCATTTACGGCAACACCCGCCACGACAACGTTCCCGCCTCCATCGAGGGCCAGCGCGCTGATTTCTTGGTAGCCGTTGGGATTGATGGCGGTGCTCCACACCACCGAGCCGCCTCCCGGTGCGAACTTGAGGGTAGTGGTGCCGGTCGCCGGCGGCTGTACCGCCAGCTCGACGTCTGCGGACGCGATGATCGCACCGGATATGTCCACCGCCAGCGCGGTGAATCCCGTCGATCCCCAGGCCCCGATGCACTCGCTGCCCATGCAGCTTACCGCGCTCGACCCGTAGTACGTTGCGAAGACGATCTTATTCAGCCCCGGCGACACTTCCGCGACGAATCCGAGCGTCGCTGAGCCGAAGCTATCGTACATGGGAGGTGTGGTCTGGTAGGCGCCCACGGTAACGGGAAAGTCCAGCGCGGCAGTGGTACCGGCCAGGTAGATGTTGCCCGCCGGATCCACGTCCAGCGCGCCGGCGCCAGTGCCGCAGTACCGGCAAGACGCCGCGTAATTGCTACCGCCGATGAGAGTGGACGCGATGATGCCGGTCAGCCCGGAATCCAGCTTCACGACGAATGCCGCCGCGTTTTGAATGACGGGCACGAGCGAAGCCGTCACCGGAAAGTCCCTCGAGTTCGTGGTGCCCGCGATCAACACTTCACCGTGCGCGTCCACTTTAATCGCGGCCGACGTATCCGTAGCCGTGCCGCCAAACTGAAAAGTCGCCACCACAGCGCCCTGCGCGTTGGTTTTCGTCACGCGAATCCAGGCGCGTCCGGATGAATCCGTCACGCTTGCCACCTGGTAAGCGTTGCCCTGTCCATCCAGGGCGAGTAGCGGCGGCGAGTTCCCGGCGTAATTGTCGATCTGGTCGGGCGCAATGGGAAACGAATAACCTCCGGGATTGAGGTTCAATGAGTGGGCGGTAAACGAAAGGGCTGGGCTTGCCGCGATGGCGCCCATTGGAAAGATGGCGAACGCAAGCGACACGACAACGCACGTGGCTGCTTTGATTGCTGAAGTCATTCTAAGATCCTCGGCTCAGGAGCGAAGCTCCGGCGTGACGTGAGAATTATGGACGCTCATATACAAAGACCCGCGTGGACGCGTTTCCACTACAGTGGCAGAAAAGAAACCGATAGGATAGGCCATCGCCTTTGGCGGCCTGTCGGGATGGGCTGCTGGCCAAATTCCATGAAAAACTCCGGTAACGCCGGCGATCTTGTCGCCGGTGACTGGCCGGGAATCGCGGGCAAATCAGCGGCGACAAGATCGCCGGCGTTACCCCAAGTCAGGGGCGCGAATGCACCAGCGTGGCCTGGCGCAGGCGATCGAGCTGGCGGCGGGCGATCTCGGCCCACTGGCCCGCGTGATCCAGCTTCAAGTAATTCCGCCAGTGGTGCACGGCTTTCAGGTTGTCGCCCTGACGCTCGCACAGCAAGGCCAGATTGAAATGCGCGTCGGCGTACTGCGGATTCAGCTCGAGCGCCATCCGGTAATGCTCCTGGGCATCGTCGAGGCGTCCCAGCTCGTCGTAGAGATTGCCCATGTTGAATTGCGCCAGCGGGTAACTGGGGTCGGCATCGACGGCTTCGCGGTAGTAGGTTTCGGCGTCGGCGAATTTGCGCTGGCGATAATAGATGGTGCCCAGGTTGACCAGCGCGCCGGCCGCCTCCGGATTCAGTTCCAGCGCTTTCTGGTAAGCCTCGATGGCTTCCTCGACCGGGGCGCCGGTCTCTTCCAGGTCAAGCCCGCGCTGGAACCAGCTTTCCGCTTCGCGCATCCGGCTGGGGCCGGCCTTGCGGCCGGGAAAAGGCGCCAGGCCGCCCAGCGCCGAGGTCTCGAAGTCGAGGAGAATCTGTCCGCTGATGGCCTCCATCTTTTGCCCGGCGATGTGTACCGCGATCTTGCGGCCGTCGGAGACGATGCGCAGTTCCGAGAGCGGCTGCTCGACGGCCAGTTTGCGGCGCAGCGATTCGAGAGCGCGGCCGATTTGCTTGGGCTGGATCCGGCTTTCGCGCAGCTTGACGATAGTCTGGATGGCGATCAGATCGGAAAAAGAATATTTGTCGGAGGGCGGAATCAGTTCCTGGCGCTCCCAGCTTCGCAACTGGCGCTCGGAAAGACCGAACTGGCGCAACACGTCGGCCCTCGAATACTCCTCTTTCGGCGCCTTCGGCAGCACGCGACTATTCTAACGCGGTTCCGTGGGGCGGGTCCCCGACCTGCCAAAGCCTGGCATCGGGGCCACTCGGTGCGGGATGTAGGATAGACGATCGGTTTTCGTCGGCTGTCGGGTTTTCATGCTCCGGCCGAAAAACGACAGACCACGAAAGGCGATGGTCCGTCCTACTCGTGGGGCTCTTGTATGCTGGAAGTTCGGTGTGAGCGACCCCATCCACATCATCGGTGCCGGCCTGGCGGGTTGCGAGGCGGCCTGGCAGATAGCGCGCCGGGGCCTGCGTTCGGTTCTGCACGAGATGCGGCCGGTGCGGCCCACGCCAGCGCACCAGACGGACCGGATGGCGGAGCTGGTATGCAGCAACTCGCTCAAGTCGGAGACCGAGTCTACCGCGCCGTGGCTGCTCAAGCAAGAGCTGCGGCGGCTCGGCTCGCTGCTGCTCGATGTGGCGGCCCGCGCGCGCGTGCCAGGCGGGCAGGCGCTCACCGTCGACCGCGAAGCGTTCGCGAGCGAGGTGACAGCGGCCATCGCCGCGGAGCCGCTGATCGAGGTGCGGCGCGAGGAAGTCACCGCGATTCCGGTCGAGCCAATCGTCATCGTCGCCACCGGCCCGCTCACCAGCGACGCGCTGGCAAAAGACATCGCGCGCCTGACCGGCTCCGAACGGCTGTTCTTTTACGATGCCATCAGCCCGATTGTCGATGCCGATTCGGTGGACACGAGCGTGGCCTTCTGGGCTTCGCGCTATGGTAAATCGGTGGATTCGACCGGCGACTATCTGAATTGCCCGTTGGACCGAGAGCAATACGAGCGGTTCGTCGACGCGCTGCTCGATGCCCGACCGGTTACCGCGCACATTGCGGAGGACCGCACGCCGTTTTTCGAGGCGTGCCTGCCGATCGAAGAGCTGGCGCGGCGCGGGCGGGATACGCTGCGCTTCGGGCCCATGAAGCCGGTGGGGCTGAGCGATCCGCGCACCGGCCGAAGGCCGTACGCCGCGGTGCAGTTGCGGCAGGAGAACCTGCGCGCGCGGAGCTTCAACCTGGTGGGCTTTCAGAATCACATGAAGTTCGGCGACCAGGCGCGCGTGCTGCGGATGATTCCGGGCCTCGAAACGGCCGAGTTTCTGCGCTTCGGGCAGATCCACCGCAACACGTATATCGACGCGCCGGCGCTCCTGTCCGCGACGCTCCAGTTGCGCGCGGCTCCGCGCGTTTTTTTCGCCGGGCAGATATCCGGCGTGGAAGGTTACGTGGAAGCTATCGCGACCGGCCTGATGGCTGGTGTGCACGCGGCGGCGCTGGCCGCCGGCAATGTGCCACGCGCGCTCCCGCGCGAAACTGCGCTGGGTTCCCTGTGCCATTACATCGCGGGCGCCGATCCCGCCAAATATCAGCCGGCCAACATCACGTTCGATCTGTTGCCGGCGCTCGATGAGGCCACGCGCGAGCGGCTCCGCCACGACAAGCAGGCGCGGCACGCCGAAGTGTGCCGCCGCGCGCTCGACGCGCTGGAAGAGTACCGTCACGCATATGTGTGAGAAACGGCGGGTGCTCCGCCATGTATAAGAACCAATCCATTACAGTCATCATTCCCTGCCTCAACGAGGAGCAGGGCATCGAGCAGATTCTGCGCGCCATGCCGGCATTCGTCGACGAAGTCATCGTGGTGGACAATGCGTCCACCGATGGCACCTCGGAAGTCGCTGCGCGGTTGGGCGCCAAAGTCATTCGCGAGGACGTGCGCGGTTACGGACGCAGCTACAAGCGCGGATTCCGCGAGGCCATCGGCGACCTGATCGTGACCCTGGATGGCGATCACAGCTACCCGGTGGATGCGCTCTCTTACCTGATCGAAGCGTTCCTTCACTTCGATGTCGATTTCCTGAATGCTTCGCGCTTCCCGGTGCGCGATGCGCGCTCGATGAGCTTCATCAACCTGCTGGGGAACCTGGTGCTGTCGCTGGCGATGTCGATCCTCTTCTTTCGCTGGGTGCGCGATTCGCAGTCCGGCATGTGGGTGTTCCGCCGGGCGATCCTGGAACGTATGAAGCTCGAATCCGACGGCATGTCCTTCTCCGAGGAAATCAAGATCGAGGCGCTGCGCGATTCGCATATACGGTTCGGCGAAATCTCCATCATGTATACCTCGCGCCTGGGCGAAACCAAACTTCACCTCTGGCGCGACGGCTTCGCGAACCTGGCATTCCTGGTCAAGAAGCGGTTCTCGAGATGAGCGTCGCGGTCGTGATACCGGTGTGGAATGGCCGTGAGATGTTGGGCCGCCTGCTGGATAGCCTGGGGGCGCAGACCACACCGGTGGCCGAAGTGCTGGTGGTGGATAACGGATCAAGCGATGGCGCGCCGGAATTGGCCGCGCGCCGCGGCGCCCGCGTGATTCCCGTGGGGCGCAACGCCGGATTCGCGGCGGCGGTGAATCGCGGCATACAGTCGGCTCATGCGGACTGGATCGCCGTACTGAACAGCGATGTCGAGCTGGCTCCTGACTACCTGGCGCGGTTGATCGATTGCGGCGGCTGGTTCGCCACCGGCAAGATTCTCTCCGCAAGCGATCCAACGCGCATCGATGGCACGTTCGATCTGGTTAGCCGCGCCGCCACGGCCTGGCGCGTGGGCCACGGACGACTCGATGCGCCGGAATTCTCACGTCCGCAACCGATTTGGACGGCCCCTTGGACGGCGGCGGTGTTCCGCGCCACGCTGTTCGAGCGCGTGGGCCTGCTCGACGATCTCTTCGAATCGTACCTGGAGGACGTGGATTTCGGACTGCGCTGTGCCGAGTATTCGCTGGCGGGCGAATACGTCCCCACCGCTATCGCCTGGCACCAGGGAAGCGCCACGCTTGGCCGATGGCATCCCGAGACGGTGCGGCGGATCAGCCGCAATCAGGTGTTTCTGCTGGCCCGGCACTATCCACGGCACCTGTTATGGAAGTGGGCCTGGCCGATTCTGGTTGGCCAACTGCTTTGGGGCGGGGTCGCGCTGCGCCATGGCGCGGCGCTCGAATGGCTCAAAGGCAAATGGCAGGGCCTGCGGGGATTTTCCGGCGTCCGCCGCGGTGCGGCGCCCGCAGGGCTGGATGTTCTGGAACCGCTGCTCAAGAGCCAAGAGCATTTTTTGCGCGCCGCGCAGTCCTGCAATGGGCACGATTTGTATTGGCGGATGTACTTTCTGCTCACATGGGGTGGGGCAAAGTGACACATGTCTGCAATCGGAATTGTTATCGTTACTTACAATTCGCAATCTGAAATCGGCCCGTGTCTGGATGCCGCCTTGGCCACTGGCGCCGACGTTGTAGTCGTCGATAACGGCTCGCGCGACAGGACACTGGCCGAGGTTGCGCAACGCAAAGTTTCCGTACTGGCGAATGAGAACAACCGCGGATTCGCCGCCGCTGTAAATCAAGGGTTTAGCGCGCTTAGCTCGCCATATGTTCTACTCTTGAATCCGGACGCTGTGATCCTCGGTGGACTGGACGCCATGCGGCAGGCTTGCGATCTGAAGGGCGCGGCTGGCGCCGGTGGTTGTCTGGTCGACGCGCGGAACTCGCCGCAGCGCGGCTTCATGGTGCGAGCCTTCCCCACTCCGGCCGCGCTGATTATGGAAGTTCTCGTGCTAAATCGGATTTGGCCGAATAATCCGGTCAATCGCCGCTACCGGGCTATGGAGATGGATTATTCTCTGCGGACGGCGGTGGAACAGCCGGCCGGCGCGTTTCTGATGGTGCGCCGGGAAGTGTGGCGGGAACTGGGCGGTTTCGACGAAGGCTACTATCCGCTGTGGTTCGAGGATGTCGATTTTTGCCAGCGGGTGGCTGCGCGCAACTATGTTCTTTTCTATACACCAGAGGCGGTTGCGCGGCACACGGGAGGGCACTCGATCGCGAGTATCGGCGTGCAAGACCGGTGCTTTTATTGGTATCGTAGTTTAATCAGGTATTCAGCTAGGCACTATCAGCCGCTCGCATTCCGGTTGGTGTGCCTGTCAGTGGTAGCAGGCTCGATTCTGCGGGGCGTTGTGGGAGTTTTGATCGAGAAGAGTTGGACGCCCCTGGAAGCTTACGGAAAGGTTGTTCGGCTTGCCGGCCGCTGCCTGTTGTTTGGTTGGGAGGATGCGGCCGCGATGTCCGGCTCCAGGTTTTAGGCCCAGGTTCAAGTTGGTAGTACCGCTTTTTCGAGTGCTAACGCATGGGGCATAACGACTTCGTATCAGTCACGATCGTGACTTACAACAGCGGCCGCTTCATCAAGCGCTGCCTTGAGTCCGTGCTGTCGCAGCAGTACAGCCTCAAGGAAGTCATCGTCATCGACAACGCTTCCACCGATGGCACCATCGACATCCTGGAACAGTTCGAGGACCGCTGCCAGATCCATTACAACGAAGAGAATGCCGGCTTCGCCGCGGCGCAGAACCAGGCCATCCGGATGGCTGGTGGCGATTGGATATTGACCCTCAACCCGGACGTGCTGCTGCTGCCGAACTTCATTCAGGCCCTGCTCGATGCCGGGCAGTTCGATTCCAAGATCGGCGCCGTGTGCGGCAAGCTGCTCACCATGTCGGCGCACTTCGAGATTCCCGAGCGCCCGGTGGTGGATTCGACCGGCATCTACTTCAACCCCATGCTGCGCCATCTGGACCGCGGCAGCCAGGAAATCGATAACGGGCACTACCTGCACTACGAGTACGTCTTCGGCGCCACCGCCGCTGCGGCTCTGTACCGCCGCGCCATGATCGAAGACATTTCGCTCGACGGCGAGTTCTTCGATTGCGATTTTTTCGTCTACCGCGAAGACGCCGACGTGGCATGGCGCGCCCAGTTGATGGGTTGGAAGTGCCTGTACGTGCCCTACGCGCGAGGCTATCATGTGCGCAAGGTGCTGCCCGGCAACCGCAGCGCGCTGCCGGCCGATATCAACATGCACTCGGTGAAGAACCGCTTCCTGATGCGCCTGAAGAATATCTCCGGCGATCTGTATTGGCGCAACTGGTTCTCCATCACCAGCCGCGACATTCTGGTCGTCATGTGCTGCCTGCTCTGGGAGCACACCTCGCTCAAGGCGTTTTGGTTCCTGCTGCGCAACTGGGGCCGCTTCCGCGCCAAGCGCGAGTTGATTCAACGCGCGCGCCGCGTGGACGACGAATACATGGCAAGCTGGTTCCACTATGTGCCGGTAAGCAAGCGCGCACCGAAGAAGCTGGCCCGCACGCTGATGCGCTCCGAGACGGCCAAGACGTAGCGGGCGCGGTCGTGGATAAGTTCAACCGCCGGTAACTGCTCCCCCGTGCACCGTGAAATCCGGGGGCGCGCGGGTTGACAGACGAAAGCGTCTGTCCCACTTTGCTGCCGGAGGATCTTTGCAGGCAAGTGGGGCAGGCGCTTTCGCCTGCCAACCGGCTTTCTCACGCAATGCGGATAGCGATTCTTGGCACGCGCGGCATTCCAGCCAGCTATGGCGGCTTCGAGACTTTCGCCGAAGAGCTTTCGACGCGACTGGCCGCGCGCGGGCATCAGGTGACGGTCTATTGCCGCGAGCGCCCGCTGCGGCCGCTCTACCGCGGCGTGCACCTGCTCTACCTTCCCACCATTCGCCATAAGTACTTCGATACGCTGGCGCACACCCTGCTCTCCACGCTTCACCTGCTGGCGCACCGCGTGGATGTGGCGCTCTATTGCAACGGCGCCAACGCCATCTTCGCCTGGCTGCCGCGCGTCTGCGGAATGCCCGTAGCCTTGAACGTCGACGGTATCGAGCGCTTGCGCAAGAAATGGAATAAGCTGGCCAAAGCCTGGTACCTTGTCTCCGAGTGGCTGGCCACCTTCTGTCCCACCGAGGTCATCACCGACGCGCGCACGATTCAGGATTACTACCGGGCGCGCTACGGGAAAGCGAGCACGTTCATCCCGTATGGCGCCGAGTTAGGCAAGGTGGCCGGCGCGGCCACGCTTTCGCGCATGGGACTGGAGCCCGGGCGGTACTTTCTTTATGTGAGCCGGATGGAGCCGGAGAACCATCCGCTCGCAGTGCGGCAGGCATTCGAGCGGGTCGAGACGCCGTTCAAGCTGGCGCTGGTCGGCGATGCGCCTTACGCGCAGGGCTACATCGCGCAAGTGCGCGATACGCGCGATCCACGCATCGTAATACCCGGCGCCATCTACGGAGACGGATACCGCGAGCTGGAGTCGCACTGTTTCGCATACATCCACGCCACTGAAGTCGGCGGCACGCATCCCGCGCTGATCGAAGCGATGGGCCGCGGCGCGCTGGTGCTGTACCGCAACACGCCGGAGAACGCCGAAGTGGCCGGCGATGCCGGCATCCCGTTCGAACCCGATGAACTCGATTCCAAGCTGAAACTGTTACTCACGTTGAGCGAATCGGAATGTGCCCAATACCGCGCCCGCGCGATGGACCGCGTCAGGCAGCGCTACTCCTGGGACGCGGTCACGGATGCGTATGAGAGACTGTTTGCAGGATTGGGCGAACGGCACGGGGTGTAGGAGCGGCCCGATTTCGAAACCCCGCCGCCCGTGTTCCTTCAGATCGTGGGCTGATGCCGCCTGGCGATCGCACGATCTACCCGTCGAAGAAGATGGCTGGCAAACAACAGGAGTTCCACCGCTTCTACGGCCTCGTGGGTAACACCGCTGCGGTGGCTATGCGGGTTCTTAAACAGGCCGATTGCTCCTGCGAAGAGGTGCATCTCGGACTCCTGTTCGGAGCGCGGCAGGGGCGCTTCTGTTAACGGGCCCTTTCCAGGCGCGAAGGCGTCGCGGATCATTGATACGCCGATGGCCTCAGCCGCGTATCCCCCGCTCTCCGAATAGCGACCTCGACCTCGCGGAACGCCTGAAACGCCGCAACATCGTATTCCCCCCGGATGAACGCCGCCTGCACACGCGAGGCGATCACCGGATGCAGCAACTTCGCGGGCAGAATAGCCGAGTCCCTGTACGCCCTCACATCCGCGGCCTTGCTCAAAGATCTCCCGCGACGCGTAATGAAGTGCCAATCATCCGGTTGTTCGGGATCGTGAGCGATGAGGCCCTCCCGGACCAACCAAGTCAGCGCCTCGGCGAGAGCCTCCATGATGCGCCGAGGATATTGTTGTGGATAGCCCTCGATGGAATGGTGCACGGCTATGGACGTCGGCGAGACCAAATTCCTCGGATTTCTCTCATTGTTCAAGAATTCGAGCACTACGCCGGCAAGCTCCTCTGGCTCAAGCGCCAGCACCAGCTCCGGATCTGGAAATAGCGAATGAAGCCACATAATGTTTGCCCGGACTGAAGCCCTTCTTTGAAAACACAGGATAACTCGGATGTGGCAGCCACAGAGCCGCCCCCATCATCGGGCGTCCGGGAGCACAGGCTCGTGTACCCGCGTTTATGTCAACAGGAAAACCTCCCTACTTCATCGAGACAGCGTACTGAAGTTCTCCAGAGAACTGCCGATAAGAGGCGTAGGGGAGTATGATGGGTCCACGAACCGGAGGACAGCTTGTTGAGTTCCTGAGTCAAGCGCCAGGAGTCATCAACAAAATCTTTGACATTCTTGAGCTTATCGTCGTCCGCCTTGCCCTTCTTGGCCTGGCAGCTTCGGCTCGTATGAGATTCTCTCGATGGCTCTTCGAAAGCACTGACTCTGCCATTACCGCGGTGCCGCTCACTAACCCGCGCGCTGCCCGCCTTCCAATTCCACCTTCTCGTACAGCTCCGCCAGCCCGAGCCGGCAATTCATGCTTTCCAGTTCGAGCGTATCTTCCAAGCGGTTGGCCGAGGTCAGCAGCCAGCGGCCGTCGGCTTGCCGCGTGTATAGATCCACGTGCATGCGGTCGGACGCCACCAGCAGGTACTCCTGCAACGACGCGATCGCGCCGTACTGCTCGAATTTCCGGCCGCGATCATAGGCCTCGGTGGAGGGTGACAGGACCTCCACGATCAGGTTGGGATTTATGAGCGTATCGAATCGCTGGTCGGTGAATTGGGGATCGCCGCAGACCACGACTACATCGGGATACGTGTAGAGGCCGGTTGCGGCGACCAGCACGCGCATATCGCTGGGGAGCACGCGGCACGGGCGCGCGCGAAGTTGGGAGTGAAGTCCAGCCACCAGATTCGCAACCAGGACATTGTGCGCCAGGCCGGCTCCGGCCATGGCGAACATCTCACCCTGGAAATATTCACTCTTGTATGCGGCCTGGCGCTCTATCTCGATATATTGCTCGGGAGTGAGCAGCGTCTTGGGAAGCGTGGACATGGCCGTGTCTTCAAATTACCACGTCCACGAGTTGAGGGCAGAAATAGCCAAATCCGGCAACTGCCCCCTGGCGGCCGCGGCTCGGAGCGCATGAAGCGCATCGGAGCCGCGACCAAAGGGAGCGGTCAAAAGGCAAGTTACTCAACGCCAGCTTACGCCGTGCGCTGCGTTTCGCTCTTATCGCCTGAAATCGCGGCTTGCGCGGCGGCCAGGCGGGCGATGGGTACGCGGTACGGGGAGCAGGAAACGTAGTTCATGCCGATCCGGTAGCAGAACTGGACCGAGCTCGGCTCGCCGCCGTGCTCGCCGCAGATGCCGATTTCGAGATCGGGCCGCGTCTTGCGGCCGAGCTCGACCGCCATTTTGACCAGCTTGCCGACGCCTTCCTGATCGAGGACGGCGAACGGGTCGGCGGCGAAGATTTTCTTGTCTTTGTATTCCTGCTGGAACTTCGTATAGTCGTCGCGCGAAAGTCCCATGGTGGTCTGCGTGAGGTCGTTAGTGCCGAAGCTGAAGAACTCGGCTTCCTTGGCGACCAGATCAGCGGTGAGCGCGGCGCGCGGAATTTCGATCATGGTGCCGACCATGTACTTCAGGTCCTTCATGCCGGCCTTACCGAGAACTTCCTCGGCCACGGTAACCACGATCTTCTTCTGGTCTTCCAGTTCCTTGACGCCGCCGATAAGCGGAATCATGACTTCCGGAATTACCTTCACGCCCTTCTTGGCCACTTGCACCGCGGCTTCGAAAATGGCGCGCGCCTGCATTTCGGTGATTTCGGGATAGAGGATACCCAGGCGGCAGCCGCGCAAGCCCAGCATGGGGTTGAACTCATGCAGCTCTTCCACCCGCTTCAGCAACGCGGTCAGCACCGTTTTGAGGGTCTTCACTTCGGCGCCGAAGCGCTGATATGTCGCGACCAGCTCCTTTTTCTTCTTGAGATCGGCGTAAGGCAGAATGGCGACATCCACCATCAGCTCCTCGCGCTTGGGCAGGAACTCATGCAGCGGTGGATCGAGCGTGCGGATCACCACCGGGAAACCGTCCATGGCTTGGAACAGTCCGGCAAAATCCCTGCGCTGGAACGGCAGCAGCTTGGCCAGCGCCTTGCGGCGGGTCTTTTCGTCGGGGGCGAGGATCATGGCCTGCATGTGTTCGATGCGATCCTCGGCGAAAAACATGTGCTCTGTGCGGCACAGGCCGATGCCTTGGGCGCCGAACTTGCGCGCAGCCTTGGCATCGCGCGGGATATCGGCATTGGCGCGCACGCCGAACTTGGCGCGGAATTCGTCGGCCCAGCTCATGAAGCTGGCCAGGACGCCGGATGACGGATCGGCATCGAGCGTGTTGGCCTTGCCGGCAAACACTTCGCCAGTCGAACCGTCAAGCGACAGCCAGTCGCCTTCCTTGAGGGTGACGACCTTTCCGCCGACCGTCACCGAAACCAGCTTCTTGTGCTCGTCGACGGTGATGGATTCGGCGCCCGCCACGCACGGCGTACCCATGCCGCGGCAAACCACCGCAGCGTGGCTGGTCATGCCGCCGCGTGCGGTCAGAATGCCCTTGGCCACTTCCATGCCATGAATGTCATCGGGCACGGTTTCTTTGCGAACCAGAACCACGGGCGACTTCTTGGATACCTCCACGGCCTCATCGGCCGTGAAGACGATGGTGCCAACCGAGGCGCCGGGCGATGCCGGTAAGCCGGTGGCGATCTTGGTGAGTGTTTTCTTCGACGCCGGATCGAGCACCGGGTGCAGAAGCTGGTCAAGCTGTTGCGGCTCCACGCGCAGCACCGCTTCGCGCTTGTCGATCAGACCTTCCTGAACCATCTCTACCGCGATGCGGACGGCGGCCGGACCGGTGCGCTTGCCGTTGCGCGTTTGCAGCATGTAGAGCTTGCCGTCCTGGATCGTGTACTCGAAGTCCTGGATATCGTGATAGTGCTTCTCGAGCATCGTGGTGATCTCGCGAAGCTGCTGGTAGACGGCGGAGTTCCATTTCTCGAGCTCGGCAATCGGGTGCGGCGTGCGGACGCCGGACACTACGTCTTCGCCCTGGGCGTTCTCCAGAAATTCGCCGTAGAACACTTTCTCGCCGGTGGCCGGGTTGCGGGTGAAGCCCACACCGGTGGCCGAAGTTTCGCCCAGGTTGCCGAACACCATGGCTTGCACGTTGACCGCGGTGCCCAGGTCGTCGGGAATCTGATTCATCTTGCGGTAGTGCTTGGCGCGTTCGTTAAACCAGGAGCGGAAGACGGCATTGCGCGCGCCGGCAAGTTGCTCCAGCGCATCTTGCGGAAACGGCTTGCCGGTCTTCTTGAGCACGAGCTTCTGGTAGCCGGCGATTACTTGCAGCAGGTCCTCCGCGGTAAGTTCCGTATCCAGCTTGGCCTTGGCCTTTTTCTTTTGGCCATCGAAGATCGCCTCAAACTCGTCCTTGGGGATCTCGAGCACTACGTTGCCGTACATCTGGATGAAGCGGCGGTAGCAGTCGTAGGCGAAGCGGGCGTTGTTGGCCTTGGCTTCGAGCGCCTTCACGGTCTCGTCGTTCAGCCCCAGGTTGAGGATGGTGTCCATCATGCCCGGCATGGAGAACTTGGCGCCCGAGCGCACGCTGACCAGCAGCGGGTTGGCGACGTCGCCGAGCTTCTGGCCCATGCGCTCCTCAAGCGTCTTTAAGGCCTCCATCATCTGCGCGTCGATTTCCGCCGGCACGCTGTCGTTGTTGTGGAAGTAGATATTGCACACTTCCGTGGAAATGGTGAAACCTGGAGGCACGGGCAGCTTGGCCCGCGACATTTCCGCCAGCCCGGCGCCCTTGCCACCGAGCGTATCTTTCATTTTTCCGTCACCGTCGGCGGTTCCGTTGCCGAACGAGTAGACATACTTCTGCATGCTGTAAGCTCCTATGATGTAGTTACAATCTCTGAAAAGTCGGCTATGTTGGAGAATTCCAGTAATAGCGTGCCGAGTAACATCAAGCGATTACGCCGGACATCGTCCTCCGGCGCATTGACTAACACTTTGTCGAAGAACAAATCCACTTTGGGCCGCAGTCGGGAAATCACCGATTCAATCGGCTGGCCCGCGATGCTCCGGTATTCGTCGTACAGATCCCGCTCCGGCCCGTCCTGTAATAATTGCCGGTCGATCGCCGCCGCGCTCGCGCCCGCGAACTTCTGCTGGTCGAGGATGTTGCGGATGCGCTTGAAGCTCGCCGCGAGCGGTTCGAAATCGGGCGACGACCGCAAGTCCCGGATGCGAACCAGCCGCGCTTCCAGGTCGGCCAGGTTGCTCCAGCCGGCGGCCATGGCGGCGTTGACTTCGTCGTACTGGAAGCCGCGCACATCCTTGAAATAATACCGGATGCGATCTTGCAGAAACTCCGCGAGCGCCTTAGCCCCGTTCGTACCGTCATTCACCAAGGGGGCCAGATCGATATCGATCTTACCTTCCACCAGGATCTTCACCACGCCCTGCGCCGCGCGCCGCAGCGCGAAGGGATCGCGCGAGCCGGTGGGAATCAGGCCGACGCCGAAGCAGCCGCGCAGCGTGTCGAGCTTGTCGGCCAGCGCCACAATCTGGCCGGTGCGGTTGCGCGGTATCGCGTCTTCCATGCTCTCCGGTTTATACTGATCGTAGATTGCCTGCCAGACCGGCTCCGGCTCGCCTTGCGCGCGCGCGTAGAGGCCGCCGACCACGCCTTGCAGCTCGGTGAATTCCTTGACCAGCTCGGTGGTCAAGTCGCACTTGGCCAGCTCCGCGGCGCGGACCGCGTGCGCATCGCCGCCCAAAGCACTCACCAATTCCTGCACGCGCTCGGTCTTTTCGAGATAAGAGCCCAGCTTGGCCTGGAAGGTCACATGCGCCAGGTCCGGCACGCGCGCGGCGAGCGATTTCTTCTGATCGGTCTGCCAGAAAAAACGCGCGTCGTTGAACCGCGCGCGCAGTACCCGCTCATTGCCGCGGCGCACGAAGCCCTCCGGATCGGACGGAATGTTCATCACGGCGACGAACTGCGGCGCCAGTTTGCCGTGCTCATCCTCCACCGAAAAGTACTTCTGGTGGTGGCGCATCACGGTGACCAGTACTTCCTCGGGCAGCGCCAGAAACTCCGCATCGAAGTTGCCTACGATGGGCGTTGGATACTCGGTGAGGTAGACCAGCGTCTCCAGCAGCGCCGGATCGGGCTTGACGCGCACTTGGGCGAGTTCCTCGCGGATTTTGTTGCGCCTCTCTTCGGCGGAAAGGATGACGTGATTCTCGCGCAGGCGCTCGGCATAATCGGCGGTGGTGACGGCGATTTCCCGCGCGCCCAGCCGGCGATGGCCGGAAGTGACCGCGCCAGAGCGCACTTGGGCGAGCTCGAAGGGAACGACCTCATCGCCCAGCAGAGCGACGATCCAGCGGATGGGCCGTATGAAGCGCGGGCCGCCCTTGCCGGTCCAGTACATGGTCTTGGGAAAACCGATTTGCAGAATGATGCCGCCAAGCGCTCCGGCCAGAATATCGCGCGTGGCCCGGCCCGCCACGGTTCTGACAAAAGTGTAGTAATCGCCCTTGGGCGTGGATTCCACCGTGAGCGCTTCCGGGGCTACGCCGTGCTTGCGCGCGAAACCGGAGACGGCTTGCGGCGGAGCCGACTTGGCTGGGCCCAGGACGCGCTCCGCGCTGTCGGCCTGGCGCGCCGGCAAGCCCTCGGCGCGCAGCACCAAGCGCCGCGGAGTAGCGTCCAGCGCGACCGAATCGTATGCAATTTCCAGCTTCTCGAACAACAGGCGCAAGCTCTCGAGCGCCGACGGAATCATCCAATCGGGAATTTCCTCGGTGCCGATTTCGAGCAGGAAGGGAAGAAGAACGCTCATTGCGCCACCTCGTCGGCTGGCTCATTGCCCGAGAGCCACAAAAGGTGGGACCTGAGCTCCTCATAGTGTGTCGCCTGCCGCTGATCCGCCCACGCCTGCGCCACCCCCACTGCGAGCTTACGTACGCGCTGGATCACGCCCACGCGCTCGGTGACGCTGATGGCGCCGCGCGCATCGAGCGTATTAAAGATGTTCGAGCACTTCAGCACCTGGTCATACGCCGGCAGCAGCGGGAAACGCTGCTTGTCGGAGGCCTTCGGGTCGTAGAGCTTCAGCAGACGCGCCGCTTCGCCCTCGTGCAAGTCGAACAGCTTCCACAGCATCGAAATGTCCGCCATCTCGAAGTTGTAAACCGAATACTGGAGCTCGTCGCGATAGCGCACGTCGCCGTAATAAAAGCCCTTGGCCCACTCGATGTCGTACACGCTGTCCTTGACTTGCAGGAACGCCGTGAGGCGCTCCAGCCCATAGGTCAGCTCGGCGGGAACCAGGTCGAGATCGATTCCGCCGCATTGCTGAAAATAAGTGAACTGGGTGATTTCGAGGCCATCCAGCATCACCTGCCAGCCGATGCCCCAGGCGCCCAGCGTAGGCGATTCCCAGTTGTCCTCTTCGAACTTGATATCGTGCTTGCGGAGATCGATGCCGATGGCTTCCAGGCTGGCCAGGTATTGCTCGATCACATCGTCGGGCGAGGGCTTGAGGATCACCTGGAGCTGCGAATGCTTGAACAGGCGGTTGGGATTGTCGCCGTAGCGGCCGTCGGCCGGGCGGCGGCTGGGCTGCACGTAGGCCACGCGATACGGGTCCATGCCGAGCACGCGCAGAAAAGTCTCCGGGCACATGGTTCCTGCGCCCACCTCCACGTCGTACGGCTCTTGAATGATGCAGCCACGTTCGGCCCAGTATTGCTTCAGCTTGAAGATGATCTCTTGAAACGATGACATCGGTCTGCCTTGTGGGAGCCTACGTTGGGTTCTCCAATAATTGCGCCGTTACCAGCCGGCGCTCCACGTGCGATTCAATTTGTTCCACCAGAAAGCGGCGCAGATCCGCCGCGGTTGCCTGATTCCAAACCGGGCCGGAAAGCTGCGCTACCGGCGTGTGTAACATTTCGGCGGCGACGGCTCTCGATCCCGCGCTCAGTTCCCGCCCTCCGCCGCCCAGCGCTTTGCGGCAATGGCCGCACATCAGCCCCGCCCGGTCGCGGCTGAAAAAAGCGCGCTCGGGAGCGTCCGCTTCCGGATCGTCGAGCAGGCTGCCGCAACTCAGGCACACGTGCAATTCCGGCAGCCATCCGGAAAGACGAACCGCCCACAGCGAAAAGTAGGCGACGGCCCGCCATGCACCGTTCCCGGCGGCAGTTCGCAAGTAATCGAGCACAGCCAGCAGAAGGCGGAAAAACTTCTCATTCGGCTCCGCGGCGGGCAACAATTGTTCGGTCACCTCCGCGAAGTAATCCAGCGCCACTCCTGCCCAATAGTCGGACGCCAGCCCGAATTGCGAGCGAATCAATTCGCAACCGTCCAGGCTGACCAGTTCGCGGGTTTCGCGCTGGAAATACGCCATCCGCACGTATGACAGCCGTTCCAGGCCGGCCCCGAACGCGTTCTTCGGGCGCCGCGCCCGCTTAGCCACGCCACGCAATTTCCCCTGATCCCGCGTAAAAAAGCTGACTACCAGGTCCGCCTCCTGAAGCGGGTAGGTGCGCAGAACAAGAGCTTCGCTGACGCGCGCTGGCACACGTGGAAGTTTCAGAGTAACACAGTTGATTTGCCCGCTTCCGATCGGTCTGTCCGATTTGCCCGCCCCGTGGGAAAGCGCACCGCCTAACCCGATTGCAATCATTCGTTCATCGTTATGTAACGGAAATGAAACAATTTAGATGCTGCGCCAAGACGGAGGCGGCTTAAAATGGGTTGTATATGATGCGACAAGCCGCTGTTGCCCAGGTTGAGCAGCGCCGAACCCGAATCAAGATCTTGAATGGTCCCGCCATGAGTTGCGACGCGGAAGGCTGCCACGTGAAAGCCGCATATTTGTTCCGTGAGGAAGATGGGCCCATCGAGGCGCTTTGCGAGGTTCACGCCGATGAATCCGCGTCCAGGGCCGGCATTCCGCTGCCGACATCCAAGATCACCATTCTCCGCACCATGCTGGGTTGAGCGATTCGCCGCCCTAGGTATTCTGGGCCGGCGGTTTCAGTCGGGCGCGATCGCGCTTCTTGGGCGGTTCGCGGCGCTGCCGGATGAACCATTCCTGCGAGTTCACCTTTGATTTGGCGCTGCCCTTCCTGCGCGTGTAGACTCCGGTGGTATTCATGTTCCGCGCCTTCACGTTGTCGGCCAGATACACCCCCAGCACGTCGTCGCGCAGGTGGCGGATCATGGCCGGCTCCCGGATGGGCGCCAGCACTTCCACACGATGGTCGATATTGCGCGGCATGAGGTCGGCGCTGCCGATGTAAATCTCTTCCTGGCCGCCGTTACGGAAATAGAAAACACGGCTATGTTCCAGGAAGCGGCCCACGATGCTGGTAACTTCAATGTGGTCGCTGACGCCCGGGACGCCGGGACGCAGGCAGCAGATCCCGCGCACCAGCAACTGGATGCGCACCCCCGCCTGCGAGGCCTTATAGAGCGCGCGGATAATCTTGGAATCCACCAGCGAATTCATCTTGAAGATCAGGTGGGCCTTCCCGCCGGCCTTGGCGTGCTTGATTTCCCTATCGATGAGGGCCTCGAACTTGGAGCGCAGATTCACCGGCGCCACCAGCAGCTTCTGGTAGTCGTCCTTGTGCGAATAGCCGGTGAGGTAGTTGAACAGGTCGCTGACGTCGTCGGCCACCGCTTCATCGCAGGTGAACAGGCCGATATCGGTATACAAATGAGCCGTCACGGCATTGTAGTTGCCGGTGGAAAGGTGAACGTAGCGGGCTATGCGGTCCTTCTCGCGCCGCACCACCAGCGCCACCTTGCAGTGGATTTTGAGGCCGATCAGCCCGTAGACCACGTGCACGCCGGTACGTTCCAGCGCGCGTGCCCATTCGATGTTGCTCTCTTCGTCGAACCGCGCCTTGAGTTCCACCAGCGCGGCCACCTGCTTGTCTTCCTCCACCGCTTCCAGCAGCGCCTCCACCACCGGCGCGTTGCGGCCCACGCGGTACAGGCAGGTCTTGATGGCGAGCACGGCCGGATCGCGCGCCGCTTTGCGCAGGAATTCGATCACCGGCTGAAAAGAATCGAAGGGATGGTGCAGCAGAATATCGCGATTGCGGATCATGCCGAAAATGTCTTCCTCGTCGGAGCTTTCGGCAAGCTCGGGCGGCACCGCCGGCAGGAAAGGCGCATCCCGCAGGTCCGGCCGGTCGAGGCTATGCAGGCTCATCAGGCGCTTCAGCGAAAGCGGCCGCGGCGAGCGGTAGACCTCGCTTGGCCCGATCTCGAGGTTGTTGATGAGAATATTGAGCATCGGGCCGGGCATGTCGGCGGTGACCAGCAGGCGGACCACGCTTTGGAAGCGCCGCTGGCGAAGGCCCTCCTCGACGGTTTCGAGCAGATCCTCGGCCTCCAGTTCCTTGATCGCCATATCCGCGTCGCGGGTGATGTGGAAAGGATGCGCTTCCAGGACTTCCATGCCGGGAAACAGCACGCCCAGTTGCGCGGCGATCACCTGCTCCAGCCACACCATGTCGATCCGTCTGGGCTTCCCGCGCTTGGAAACGGCCTTCGCGCTCGCGCTTACGGGCACCAATTGCGGCAGCGAATCGGGCACTTTCACGCGCGCGAAGTGTTCGTTGCCAGCGCGGTCGCGAATCGAAACCGCCAGGTTCAGGCTGAGATTCGAAATGTGCGGAAAGGGGCGGCCCGGATCGAAGGCGAGCGGCGTGAGCACAGGGAACACGGTTTCATCGAAATACTTGGCGGCTTGCTGGCGGTGGGTCTCGTTCAGCTCCGCATAGTCGTGGACGAAAATGCCCTGCTCGCGAAGCGCCTCCAGCAAGCTCTCGAGCGTGCGGTGCGCCTCGGCCAGCAGCCGCTTCACCTCGCGCCGGATGGCCACCAGTTGCGCTCGCGGGCTCATTCCATCCGCGCCCGCTTCAAGCGATCCCGCCTCCAACTGCGCCGCCAGGCCCGCCACGCGCACCATGAAGAACTCGTCCAGGTTGGAGCCGAGAATCGAAAGGAACTTCACCCGCTCCAGCAACGGGTTGCTTTCATCCTCGGCTTCCTCCAGCACGCGCCGCTGGAACGCCAGCAGGCTCAGCTCGCGGTTCACATAGAGCGCCGGGTCTTTCAGGTCCACCGGCGCCGGAACGGCGGATGGGCCTGCCGCACCGGACGCGGCGGCTTTTGCTTGCATCTTCTTGGGCATGGGGGAGGCGCCGCACCTGTCTACGGCTCTACTAATTTCGCACGAAACCGGAGTGCCGTGGGTTACAAGCGGCAAGCTAAGGGCCTGTCAGAAAATAACTGTGCCATTCCGACGTGGCGCACGCACGCGTGCGTGCCGCGTCGCCACTCGTGCCGACGCAGGTCGCCGCCGGAAGAAAGCCGTGTCGAGAAGAGTCTCGACACGGCACGCAGGAGTGCGTGCGCCACGCCGGCCGTAATGATTTGGCATGGCTGTGTTGTGACAAGCCCTAAGCGTGCCCGGTCTAATTCGGGTAAGGATCGCCGGGATGGACGATCCGAATCTGATGATCGCGGAACGGAAGAGGTCCGCCTGGCAATTGCATCCTTGGCATATGGCAGTTCACGCATTTTTCCTGCGCCACGGGACAGACCACGGCGCGCGGCACACCCTGGCCGGCAACCGGAGGCGCGCTCCGGCTGTGGCAGGCCAGACAATTGTGGTCGTACGCGGCCGCCTCTTTTGCCGGGTTGGCGTGGGGATTATGGCAGGCCGTGCACTGGATGCGCGGATCGTCTCCCACAAAGCAACGGCTGTTGGCCAGCCTGTATGGCTGGAAGCGCACGTTAGCCTCGCCGAACTGGCGGAGCTTGACGATCTCGTCCCAGGTCCGGTGGCACTGGCCACAAAACTGCGACGTCTGTTCGGCAGTCATCTGGCCGAGCTTCCGGGGAACCGGCCCCGGCTTGCCCGCTGCCAGACTTTCCATATGAGCTTCAGCGCCCGCGTGGCAGTGCTCGCAGGTGAGTCCAGGCTGGATGGACGGGAGAGTGAGCTTGCCGCCGTTCACCGCGCGGGTGCTGTGGCAGCCAAAGCAGGCGACGATCTCCGTATCCGACGTTTTCCGCCCCATCGCTTCCACGAGGTTGTGCGGAATGATGTTATTGTTGCCCACCGTCACGCCCAGGCCGTCCAAACTTGCGTAGTAGCTCACCATGCTTTCGTAAAACCCGCCCTTATACTCCAGCACGAAGGTCTGGCTGTGAACTCCGAAGGCATACTGGATCGGCAGGCTCAACTTGCCCGTTGCATCGCTCACGGTGTACGTGCTCTGGGCGCCGCTACTCTCGATGGTGTAGGTGTAGCCGTACCGTTCAAAGGTCAGCTCGGGATGCGCGCGCAACACCGTCTGATTGGGAGGCAGTTCCATGCCGATGCCCATGGCCGTCTTGGGTTGCGACTCGGCTTCGGCGCGATGGCAGGTGGCGCATGTGAATTTGGCGGCCGGCGCCGCGGCCGGATGCGCGGCGCCGGCCAGAGCCAGGCACACCGCCGCAGCCAAGCTAGCCCGGTCCACCAGACTCTCTCGCCAGCTTGATCGAAGCCCTGCGCTCGCGATATGCGTCTTGGTAACGGCCAGCATCGGAATACGCCGTGGCCAGCGCGGTGTGGTACCCCAGGTTGCCCGGATCGATCCGCACCGCCGCTTGCAAATACCCGATCGCATCGTTCGAAGCGCCCGTCTCGGTCAGCGCCACTCCGTAAGCATACTGCGCCAGGCCCAGCCGCGGCGAGTCCGCGGCAGCCTTTCTGGCCAACGGCACGGCGGCGGCCGCGTCTCCCGCCCGCGCCAGCCGCAGCGCCAATACCGCACGCGCTCGCGCGTTAGCCGGATTCACCTCCAGCTCACGCCGCAACTCCGCATTCGCCGCCTCCGGGCGTACGTCGAGCAGGTATGTGGCGTACAGGTAGTGAACACCAGCGGCGTTATCGTATTCGCTTAGCAGGGAGCGGAAGCCCGCTTCTACTTGCTGAGAATCGCCGGCCATCCCGGCGTAGGCCGTCTTACCCGCCATCTCGACCAGACCCCGCTGTCCAGCGGGAACCTGCTGCGGGAGAGCGGGCATTTCCAGAGCGTTCAGGCCGAGTCCGATGATCAACGCTGGATCGTGGATGCCGCGCTCGGCGAACGGCTTCAGTTCCTCGCGCGCCCGGTCGAAAGCACCCGCCCTGGTCAGCAGCAGCGCCCGGTGGAAGCGCGCCACCTGTTCCACCTCTGGATCCAGCCGGGCGCGCGAAGCGAACCCGCGATCGAGATGATCGAGCGCGCTGCCGTATGCGCCGGTCTCGTATTCGCACAAGCCCAGATATGCCCATCCCGCCGGCGCCTTCGGGCTCCGCTTGGTGAACTCGGTGAAGGCCTGCCGGCCATCGGCGAACTGGCCCGATTCGTATGCCAGCAGCCCGGCGAACCACCAGCCTTCCAGCCAGCCTGGTTTCTCCTGAACGCCTTGCCGGTACAGTCTGAGCGCCGACACGATTTGGCCGGTATCGCGCGCGGCGGCTGCGCGGGTGGCGAGATCCGGCGCTTGTGCGCTCGCCGCGCAGGCAGAACACACCACCAGCCAGACTCGTAACGCCCGCGGCACAGCAACCCTCCCCAATACCATTGCTGATGCCGGACCCGGCGGGAACGTTACCTTGGCGGCAACGCGGTGGCGCGATGCGATGTGTGTTTACGCACAGGCTCCGCGCGGCCGTAACGCCGGCGATCTTGGTCGCCCGGTGTTTTGTATCGCCTGATTTCGGTAGGGTCCAAAGCGAGACGAAGGGAAAAAACCGGCGACAAGATCTCCAGCGTTACCGAGGCGGCGGATTCCCGGCGTTGCGCACGTAGCGTTCCAGGGCGGCGCGCAGGCTCTGCGCCACTTGGCTGTTCTTGGCTTCGACGGCCAGGTCCAGCGCGCGCTGGGTGGCCGCGATGGCATCTTCCTTGCGGCCCGCGACGCTGTATGCCATACCCAGCGCGGCCAGGCATTCCCAATCCTTGCCACCGGAGAGTTCCACGGCTTTTTCCAACTGGGGAATCGCGGCGGCGGTGTTGCCTCCACGGCCCAGCACAAAGCCGAGGTTGAAGCGGTACTCGGCCGAATCCGGCTTCAGCTCGACGGCCTTTTCCAAATGCACGAGCGCTTCGTCGGCGCGGCCCACCTTGGCCAGAATGAATCCAAGCCGGTTGTGTGCGTCGGCGGAGTCGGGAGCCAGCGACACCGCCGCCTCCAGGTGGTCGATGGCTTCGACGCGTTGGCCCTTCTCGAACAGCGCCGATCCCATATCCGCTTCCAGCGCGGGGTTGGCCGAATCGAGCGCCTCGGCCTTGCGGTAATTGTCGATGGCCCCATCCAGATCGCCGGTTTGCGCCAGCGCCAGCGCCAGGCTGGCGAATGTGCCCGCACGCGTCGGGTTCAGCTCGCTCGACTTACGATACTCCGTGGCAGCGCCGCGCAGGTCGCCCGTCTCGCTCAGCGCAAAGCCCAGGTTGAAGTGCGCCTTATCGTCGTCGGAATCGAGCGCCATCGCCTTGCGCCACTCCGCAACGGCATCGCCAAACCGGTTGTTCTTCATCAGGTCGAGCGCCACGTTGAACAAGCGGTAAAACTCCGTGGCTGGCGCCTCGATTCGCTCCAGGCCGCCCCTGGGAATGTTCATGAACTCGGGGATGTTCGCCGCCCGATTGGCAGCGGTGGTTTCATCGATCAGGATGGCCGGGCTATCGTTGCCGTTCTCGTCGATGTGAGTCAGATAGAGCTGCGTGTACAGATTGCGCCCCTTCGACGAGAAGACCATCCACCGTCCACTGGGCGAGAAACTGTGCCACGAGTTCATGATCTTCTGATTCGAGTTCAGGCGCCGCGCCACGCCGCCCTGCGCGGGGACGATGTACAAATGGCTGTCGGGGCGCATCAGCAGGCCGGATTTGTTCTGCACGAACACAATCCACTTGCCGTCCGGCGAGACCTTGGGGAAGTTGTTGCTCATCCCGTTTTCCGAAGCGCCAGCGATCCGCTCCGGTTGGCCGCCCTTGCCGTTGTTGAACGGGATGCGGTAGAGGTCGTACTGGATCTGGGTTTCGTTGGGATCGTTGGCGTAGCGCGACTTCGGCTGTCCCGGCGGATATGGGTCGCGCGCTTTCGCCCTGGAAAACACCAGGTAGCTGCCATCCGGACTCCAGAACGCACAGGCCTGGACATAGTCGGGGTCGTCCGCGCCGGGTAGCGGCTGCAATTTGCCGGTCTCGCGGCTGTACCACGCCAGCACGCCTCGCGTCGGATAGAAGACCTGCACGAAACCATAGGATGGATAAAAGCCCTGGTAGAGCCGGTCGCCCAGATGCCGGCTGCCCGAACCGGGCACCTCGACGGAGGTCACCACGTACTTCCCGTCCGGCGAAACCTGCGACATGAAGCCGAACCGCTGCGGCGTGTTTTCGGTGAACGCGGCCCACTTGATAACGTGCTCTTTATTGATCAGGCTCACCTTTTGGAGGGGCAGCAGAGCGTACAGCCCTTTATTGTTGTTCGGCCCATCCACGTCGAGCCCCAGCGTTTTCCCATCGCGCGAAACCGAGTGGCAGTTGGCGCAAGTGGGCAGATTCTGCATCATGACGGTGCTCTTGGGCTCGTCGATATAGCGCAGGCGCCAGCGAATCAGGGGAAGCAGCGAATCCGGCAGCGGCTTGATGATGCCCTTTTCGCCTTGTCCGTTCGAATCCACCAGGGGCACGTCGCGATAGAAGATCGGCGCGCCCACCGGGTCGGCGGAGGTCTCAATCGCAACTTGCCCGCGCGAGACGGGCTGGCTTGCGTTCTCGCGGTATCCGGTAATGACCACGGCCGCCCGATGCCGGCTGGACCGCGTTTTGATGGCAGCCCACGTCGCGGCGTCCGGTTTCCAGGTGTGCGCCGCTGCCTGCTCGGGCGTGAGCACGGGCGGCACGAAGCCCGCGTAACTGCCGTCGATTTCTCCCACCCGCATCAACGGGCCGGGCGCGACGGCGTGAATACCGGGACCATTGTCCGTGAAGGCGATGTCGATGGCCCATGACGTCGCGCTATTGGCTGCGTCGCGCCACAGGAACGTGGGCGGAGTGATATCGGGCGGAAAGAGGGAGCCCTCGGCCGGGTAGTCCAGTGTGATGGCGGCAAGTGAATTCGCGGCTGGCGATTGATCTGCGGCGGACGGTGACTGCGGTCCGTATCCTTCTAACAGAAAGACCGAAACGGCGGCAGCAACTCCGGCGAGGAAAATACCGGCAGGCTTTCTCATATCCCTCCACCGATACTCAGAGCGTATCACGCTTGCACGCCTTGCTGTGCCCACGTTCACCATCCTGTAACCCTGGCCGACAGCGAACAACGGTATAAAGGATGAGGGACTCTTCGTCCCAATTCAGCGGCAAGGCAGGCGAGTGATACCAACCGAAGAGCCGATCATCCAGGCCCGCGCGATCGAGAAGTTCTACGGGCCTCCCGAGGCACGCATCCAGGTGCTGGCTGCCACGGACCTGGCCATTTATCCCGGCGAGATTCTGGCGCTGCTAGGGCCATCCGGCTCGGGCAAATCCACCATGTTGCGCATGCTCTCCGGCCTTGCGCCGCCCTCGTCGGGACAGGTGCTGTGGCACGGCCAGCCGGTGATGGGCCCATGCGAAAACGTCTCCATCGTTTTCCAGAGCTTCGCGCTGTTCCCGTGGCTGACGGTGCTCGACAATGTGGAAGCGCCGCTCAAGGCGCGCGGCATCGGGGCGATGGAGCGCATGAAACGCGCCCTGCGCATTCTCGATTCGGTTGGATTGGACGGCTTCGAGCAGGCTTATCCCAAGGAACTTTCCGGCGGCATGAAGCAACGCGTCGGCTTTGCCCGCGCGCTCGTGGTGGAGCCGGAAGTGCTATTCATGGACGAGCCTTTCTCCGCGCTCGACGTGCTCACCGCGGAGAACCTGCGCTCGGAACTGCTGGAACTTTGGGACGGCAAGAAAATGCCCACGCGCGCGGTTTTCATCGTCACTCACAACATTGAAGAAGCGGTGATGCTGGCCGACCGCGTGGTGGTGCTGGGGAAGAATCCCGGGCACGTCCGCACCGATTTCCGCGTCACCATGCCGCGGCCGCGCGAGCATCAGGATCCTCCCTTCCTGGAAGCCGTGAATTACATTTACCGCGTGCTCACGCAGCCCGACCTGGTGCCTACGCCGCAGCCCGAGCCGGAGGCCGCTCCGGCCGCGGCGGGTACGGCGCGCGCCAAGTATCCGATGATGCCGCACGCGCGGCCGGGCGGAATCGCCGGTCTGCTCGAGCTATTGGCCGACCGCGACGGCCGCGACGAGATTCACCACCTGGCGGACGATCTGGCTTTCGAGATCGACGACCTGCTGCCGATTGTCGAAGCCGCGTCCCTGCTTGGTTACATCAACGTGAAGGAAGGCACCGCGGAGCTCACTCCCGAGGGAAAGCGCTTCGCCGAGGCCGGCATCCTGCGCCGCAAGGAACTCTTTCGCGTGGCCGCCGAGCGGGTTCCGCTGATCCGCCAGATCAATCGCGCGCTGGCCAACAAGGCCGACCACTCGATGCCTAGTGATTTCTTCCACGACCTGCTGGACGAGCATTTCAGCGACGAGGAGACCGAACTGCAACTCGATACCGCCGTCACCTGGGGCCGCTACGCCGAGTTGTTCGACCGCGATTCCGCCGGCCGCTTCTTCATCCCCGAAGAAACGCCGCAGACAGCCGGCGATGAGGTGGGCAGCCACTGATGGCTTTTCCGCAACTTTCCCGCTCGCTGATTCGCGAGCGCAGTTGGTCCGTCCTGGTGGACCTGCTGGTGTTCGCGACCATCCTGGCGGGCATCTATGCCGCGCTCGCCACGGTGAAGTACTGGATGGGCGTGGTGACCCCGGCCACCAACATCTCGCGGTCGCCCACGGCGCTGCCCGCTTATGCCTTCTATTCCCTGGTGCGGATGGCGGTCGCGTACGTGCTGAGCCTGGTATTCGCGGTCGGCTACGGATACATCGCCGCCAACAACCGGCGCGTGGAAATGGTGATGATCGCCGTGCTGGATATCCTGCAATCCATCCCGGTGCTGAGCTTTCTCCCTAGCGTCATGCTGTCCATGGTGGCGCTGTTCCCCACCCGGCAATTAGGTGTGGAGCTGGGTTCCATCGTGCTCATCTTCACCGGCCAGGTGTGGAACATGGCGTTCAGCTTCTATTCCTCGCTCAAGTCCATCCCGCGCGAGTTGCGCGAGGCCGCCCTCATCAACCGTTTCAGCGCCACACAGCGCTTCGTGGAGTTGGAGCTGCCGTTCGGCACCATCGGCCTGGTGTGGAATTCCATCGTCTCCGTGGCCGGCGGGTGGTTCTTCCTGATGGCCTGCGAAATGTTCGTGCTGGGCAACCACGATTTCCGCCTGCCGGGCTTGGGTTCCTATCTACAGACGGCGGCGAGCGCCGGCGATACGGCTGGAATCCTGTGGGGGCTCATCGCCATGATCGCGGTGATCGTGCTGATCGATCAACTGTTGTGGCGGCCCGCCATCGCGTGGTCGGATAAGTTCAAAATGGAACAGGTGGAGAGCGCGGCGGAAGTCACTTCGCCGATTCTGCATCTGTTACGCAATTCGGACGTTTCGCGTTGGATCGAGAAGCGCGCCGTGGATCCGCTTTGGGAACGGCTGACCACCAGCCCTCCGCGCGTGGCTCCAGTGCCGGCCGTTCGGAAGAAAAACGGCGGCCGCATCGCCGGCGTTATCGTGCTCGTGGCGCTGGCGGTGGCTGTGCCGTACCTGCTGGTAAGAGCCGCATTGCTCCTGAAGGGCCTCCCCGGGGCGGAATTGCTGGCGACGCTCGAAGCGGCCGCGGCGAGTTTCGGACGCGTGGCCGCGTCGCTCGGGATCGCATCGCTGTGGGCCATTCCAGCGGGGGTTGCCATCGGCTTCAACCCTCGTTTGTCGAAAGTGGCGCAGCCGCTGGCGCAGATTGCGGCCTCGGTTCCCGCCACCGCGCTGTTCCCGGTGGTGCTGCTGGGTCTGGTGCGATTGGGCGGCGGGTTGGGCGTCGGCTCCATTATCCTCATGCTGCTGGGCACGCAGTGGTACATCCTGTTCAATGTCATCGCCGGCGCCATGGCCATCCCCACCGAGTTGCGCGAAGCGGCTTCGGTTTTCCGCTTCACGCGCGGGCAGCGCTGGCGGACGCTGATTCTGCCGGGCATCTTCCCCTACCTGGTGACCGGCCTGGTGACCGCCTCGGGCGGCGCCTGGAATGCCAGCATCGTGGCGGAGTATTTTCACTTCCAGGGCAAGACCATGAGCACACTGGGCCTGGGCGCGCAGATCAGCGCCGCCACCGATTCCGGCAACGGCCAACTGCTGCTGGTTTCCACGATTGTGATGGCGATGCTGGTGGTGTGCGTCAATCGCCTGGTATGGCGCCCGCTCTATCACCTGGCCGGATCGCGATACCGGCTGGATAGCTGAACCTGGGCGCCGCGGACGGTCAAGCCAGCTGGTAACGCCGGCGATCTTGTCGCCGGTGATTTGCCTGGATTCCCGGACCTCCGATGCGTTTTTTCGACCCGTCAAGGTATTCGCTTTGGCGCGGCGCGACAGACCACCAAAGGCGATGGTCTTCCTACCTTGGCAGCAGCACCACGAACTTGCCCATGGTCGTGCGCGCGGGAAAGGCGGAGTACAAGCTCAGCCGCGCATCGTCGCCCAGGCAATCCAGGCACGCAATGGCGCACGGAGCGGCGGCGACCGAGGGCGCATAGCGGCGCGAAACGTTATCGACGCCGGTGTGCACGAACTGCGCGGCGGGGCGCGCCTCGCGAATCAAAGCCTGCAACGGATACTCCAGTTGCAGGTTGTGGATGTCGATCCCGATGGTGCTGCATGACGCGCCTTCAAGTGCGCTGACCGCAGCGAAGTAGCTGGCACGGTTGTTCCAGAAAGTCATGTCGGCAAAATACTGATTATCGCGGCTGACGCGCAGCACGCTCCTGGGGCCGCGCAACGGGCGCACCCAGTTTTCGATCGTGGGAAGGCGCGCGCCACTGAACAGGAACAGACAGATCGCCAGTTGAATCCACAGTGGACGCAGCCATCTCCAGCCGAACTCTTCCACCACGGCAGCCAGCGGCGCGCCCAGTACGAACAGCGGCAATTGGTAGCGCGCCACGAACGGCGCCCACTTCAGATACGCGCAGAACGCGACGAAGCCCGATACCAGCGTTAGCGCGTAGACAGCGCGGCGCCGGTCGCGCCCGCGAAGAGCCCGCCAGGCGAGCACGCAGGCCACCACGGCCAGCAGCAAAAGGTGCCACCGGTTGGGGGCGTTGGTTTCATGGTTGGCGTTGCGGGGAGCCTCGTACACGCTCCAGCGCGTGGTGGTCGCCGGATCGTTGACATCGATCCCCAAGTCGCGGTGCGCCGCCAGCACGAAATGGTACACGCCCTGATTCCAGCGGCTGCTGCGCCCGCCAAGCTGCTCCGCACTGTGACGCAGCAGGTTGGAAACCGTCTGCTTCCATCCGAAGGTTTCATTGCGCCAGCGGAAAAGGCCGTCGCCCTGCGCCGAATCGAACCCCATCACGGAGCCGCTCAAATCCCAGTTGCGCCAGTAATGCGGCAGATTGACGGCCAGCGCGCAAGCCACGGCCGCGATGGCGAGTGGCACGGCCCGCCGGCGCGTAGGCCACGCCGCCGGCAGCAGCACGGCGGCGATGGGCAACGGCAGGAACAGGTAGGCTGTCGCCTTGGTGAATAGAGCAAGGCCTACGGCCGCGCCCAAGAAAAGTGCATCGATGAGAAGCCGTGAATTGGCTGGTTGGCAGGCGGAAGCGCCTGCCCCACCATCCTGCACTGCGTTAGTGGGGCAGGCGCTTCCGCCTGCCAACCTTCCCAGCTTTTCCCGCCACCGCAGACCGAAGTAAACCGCGGCGATCGCCCACATCGCCATCACATAATCGTTCTTGGCGCCGGAGGCTGCTAGAATTCCGGACGGCAGCGTGGCGCAAAACACCGCGGCAATGGCTTGTCCTCTGGCACGCGCGCCGAGTAAGCCCGCCACCGCGGATACGCCGATCATGCATCCGAGCGCGGCGAACCACTGGCCGAAGTTGACGAACCAATCGCCACCCGCCAGCAGGTACCCATCGAGCATCCAATACTCGGCCATGGGCTGTAGCATGATCTGCGTGAGATAGGGCGTTGGAAAGAAACGCAGGCTGGCTTGCTCCGCCCAATACACGACGCGCGGCAGGTGGTACGCCATGGCGTCGGTGCTGTTGGGAGGGCTGTACGCAGCCGTCACGCCGGTGGCGATGACGATGGCCAGGCAGCCGGCAATTGCCAGCAGAACGATCGCGTCTGTGGCTGGCCGCATTCCCCGCCAGGGCGCGGGGCGTCGAGCGCGCCAGCCCCGAACGGCCGCAGCCAGCAGCGCCACGCTCCACACAGCAACCATCGGTCCGCGCCGCAACTGGCCGAATGCGCCGAGGCACTCCGTCGCCAACACAACCGTCAGGCCGAACGCCACCCCTGCGCGCAGAAAGCGATCGCGCCAGCCGTTTTCCGCAGCCGCGGCCCACCAGAGTGCCGCGAACGTCGCCGGCAGCAGAAGAATGAACGCCATGCCGGATACCATCATCGCAGGTGGAACCGCGGTGTCGAGCGCCGCGTGGGCGAATCTTCCTTACAATAGGAACTCCGCCCGGCAAATGGACAATCTGACTCATACCGCGATCGGCTTCTTCCTGGCGCGGGCCGGCGCGCGAAAGTGGACACCGGGGGCGACCGCGATTCTGCTGGTGGCATCCAACGCGCCGGACATCGACGTGCTCGCCGGCGCCGCTGGCCCGCTCGCATATCTGCATTATCACCGGGGCCTCACGCACTCGCTGATAGCCATGCCGGTGATGGCGTTGCTGTCCGTGGCAGCCGTGCGGCTGGCCGCCCGCAAGCCGCTATATTGGCCGGGGGCATTCGCGGCCGCGATGCTTGGCGTGGCCTTCCACCTGTTGCTCGATTGGACCAACGTCTACGGCGTCCGGCTGCTGCTGCCTTTTTCCGGCCGCTGGCTGCGTCTGGATTCGACCGCCGTGGTGGATGCTTGGATCTGGGCCATCGCGGCGGCCGCTCTGGCGGGGCCGTTTCTGGCGCGCATGGTCGGCTCCGAAATCGCTTCCGGCGGCGCCAAGCCGCGTCACCACGGCCGCGGCGCGGCAGTATTTGCTCTCATCGCCGTGATGATTCTCGATTGCGGCAGGCTGATTCTGCGGGGGCGCGCCGTCGCGATGCTGGATGCGCGGGTTTACCAGGGTGATTCGCCCACCCGAACGGCGGCTTTACCCAATCCGTTCAACCCGCTGCGCTGGCGCGGCCTGGTCGAAACCCCCGCCTTTTACGCCGTGACAGATCTGGATGTGACCGGCGATTTCGATCCAACCCGGGCGCAGATCCTCTACAAACCGGATGCCGACCCGGCCCTCGACGCCGCCGCGCGGTCGCCCGTGTTTCGTGAGTTCCTACGATTCAATCAGTTTCCGCTGTGGCGCGTGACTCGAGCGCCCAACCTGGACGGCGGCAAGCTGGTGGAACTTTTCGACCTGCGCTTCGGCACTCCGGCAGCTCCCGGATTCCAGGCCACTGCGTTAGTGGATGCGCAACTGCGGGTTCTGGACGCCACCTTCCGCTTTGGCGCACTGCGTCCCCGCTGACTCGCCTGGCCTGCCCTGTCCGCCGTGCCCTGCCGGCAGCTTCAGCCGCGCACCAGTCGACGGCCACGCTCGAACAACTCGGCGGCGTCTTCCACCAGCTTGCGGCCGCGCTCGAACACGTCGCGCCCGGCATCGACGAGGTCGGAGCTGGTCTGCGTAACCGCTTGCTTGCCCTGATAGGTTTTGTCGGAGAGGAACTGACGGGTGTCGCGTCCGCTCTTGGGGGCGAACAGCATCGCCACCGTGACGCCGATCGCGGCGCCCGTCAAAAACCACGCGATTGTGCTGACACCTTCATCCTGCCCGTTTTCTTCCGTCATAGCGATGGGTTCTTCCGGCATGCGCCGCCTCCGCGGGAGCCTCGACCTATGTGAGGATCCACCCTCCATTCTGCGATATCCTTGAGGCATGGCGCAAGATCCCGAGCACGACGACGACCCGGTTCAGAGCGAAGAAAAGCTCGACGTCTCGCACGAGTTGGACATGGTGCCGGTCTTCTCTTCGACGGGGGTGGATGCCGAAGTGGAAGGCGACCTGGTCTGCGGCGTCCTGGCGAATACCGGAATCCCGGCCGTCCTGTCCGGCTCGATGTTTCCGAATCTGGGGATTTCCGTGTGCGTGCCCCGTGCCCGCCTCGAAGAGGCGCAGCGTCTGATCGCGGAAGCGCAAGCCGCCGGTCCCGAAGCAGCCGTCGACGCCGAACGCGCGTCCGAGGACGAGCGCTAAGAGTCACCGCCCGCTTCGCGTTACCACTCGCCGCCAGCAGCCCGCTTCAGCTCTGGCGCTTCGGCTCCGTCATCCGCCGCCAGCAGAAACCCAAACTCAACCGGCTCGTTACGTTCGTCGAGCCAATCCAATCCACAAAACCTCAGTTCGACCGCGTCTTGGAGGCCGGCAACGGCCAGCCGCATCCGGAATCCTGTTTTGGTTAACACGACGGCTTCCATCATCGTTCCGTCGTGCTGCCGAATTAAAGTATACATTCTGAGTTCCCTCCCTCGGGTGTTACCTGATTTTCCACACCAACGGGGGCGAGAGCAATACTTGCCTTGGATATGTGATAAACCTCTCACTGCGGTGCCGGGAGACCGAGACGAAAGGGCAAGCTGAGCCGTATCAAGCAAGCATCACCAATGCGAGAATGGGATGGATGCGGAACCGCTTGCCATCTGGAGCGACCGTTCTAACCTTGCCATGACCAAAGTTCTAATTGCCGGTGGCGGACTGGCTGGCCTGGCCGCGGCGGCGGCGCTGGGCGGCGCCGGATTCGAAGTCGATCTGTTTGAATCGCGGCCGTTTCTTGGAGGCCGCGCCACGTCCTATCCGGTGCCGTCGGGCGAAGGCGAATCCGAGACCATCGACAATTGCCAACACATCCTGCTCCGCTGTTGCGTAAACCTGCTCGACTTTTATGCGCGGCTTGGCGTGCGCGACCGTATCCGCTTCTATCGCGAGTTCTATTTCCTGGAACCTGGCGGGCGTGCCTCGATTTTGCGCCGCGGCCGGCTGCCGGCGCCATTTCACTTCACCGGCGCATTCCTGAAAATGAAATGTCTGGATATGGGCGACAAGCTGGCCATCGCGCGCGGGCTCTGGGCAATTCGCCGCGAGCGCACACGGCGGCAGGATCTGGACAAAATCAGCATGCGCGACTGGCTGCTGCAGAAGCGGCAAACGCCGCGCGCGATCGACCGCTTCTGGCGGCAGGTGCTGGTGAGCGCGATCAACGAAGATCTCGACCGCATGGCCGCCCGGCACGGCTTTCAGGTGCTTTGGCTGGGGTTCCTGGCGCGCGCCGACGCCTACGAGATGGGCGTGCCCGCGGTGCCGCTGGCGCAACTATATGGAACCGAGGCCTGGCAGCGCCTGCCGTCGGTGCGGATGCATTTTCGCGCGCCGGTGGAATCCATCGGCGCGGACGGCTTCGTGGTGGCGGGCGAGCGGCACACCGCCGATTTCTACATCTGCGCGCTGCCGTTCGAGCGGTTGCCGGCGGTTGGGCTGCCAGCTCCCCCATTCGAGCATTCGCCCATCACTGGCGTCCACCTGTGGTTCGACCGCGAAATCACCACGCTCCCACACGCCACGCTGCTCGACCGCACCATGCAATGGATGTTCAACAAGGATGGCGGCCGCTACCTGCAACTGGTGGTGAGCGCTTCGCGGGATTTGACCAACCTTTCGCGCGAGGACATCATCGATATCGCGCTGGGCGACTTGCGCCTCTACTTTCCCCGCGTGCGCGAAGCCACGCTCCAGCGCGCGCACGTGGTCAAGGAGCAGCGCGCCACTTTTTCCGCCGCGCCCGGAACCGAAGCTCTGCGGCCGCCCGCGGCGACCGCCATTGCCAACTTATTCCTGGCGGGCGATTGGACCCGCAGCGGCTGGCCCGCCACCATGGAAGGCGCGGTACGCAGCGGCTACATCGCGGCCAGCGCCGTGGCGCGCTTCGCCGGCAAGCCGGCGGAATTTCTGCTGCCCGATATCGCCTAGGCGCATGGGGCAGGGCGCGCCGAGCATAATGCCGAGCACTTTTTCCCTGCCGAATATGCGCGGCACAGAAGCACCGGCGGCAAAAGACCGCTGGCGTTACGGCGATCGAGTTTCTTGGTAACGCCGGCGGTCTTTGCCGCCGGTGCTTTGCGAGCCATGCCGCTTGAAAGCGGGTGTCCGAACCGCTATAGTAGGCAAAGAAAAAGCGAAGCGTGGAGGACATCCAGCAACAACTCGCTGCGCTGCGACTGCGCCTGGCGCGCATCGACCGCAAGTATGCGGCTGGGCCGCCGGCCGTGCCACGCGCATTGCCGGCGGAAGGGTGCTCCATCGAGCAGTTAATCTCGGGCGAACTGGTGCGCACGCCGCACGGCGAGCACTTCGAAACCGAAAAGCTCTGGGAGCGCCAACGCCGCCACGGCAGCGTGTATATTTCGGATCTGGCCGAGTTGCCGGCCGACCTGCTCGATTCGCTTTCGGGCGGCGCGATTCCAGAGAGCCCGCCTACGCGATGGGCCTTCCTCGATACCGAAACCACCGGCCTGGCGGGCGGAACGGGCACCTGCGCTTTCCTGGTCGGCGTCGGCGCGATCGAGCCGGCAGGCTTCCGGCTGCGCCAGTTCTTCATGCGCGATTACGGCGATGAAGCCTCGCTGCTGTGGCGCCTGGCAGAGCACCTGGCGCAATTCGACGTGCTGGTGACTTACAACGGCAAAGCGTTCGACCAGCCGCTGCTCGAAACGCGTTTCCGCATGTGCCGCTCGCAGGGCGCGCCGCCCGATCCGTTCGGCCACATGGAGCACCTCGATCTGCTCTTCGGCGCGCGCCGCCTGTGGAAGCTGCGCCTGGAAAGCTGCCGCCTGGTGGAATTGGAAAACCGAATTCTTGGCGTGGAGCGCCAGGGCGATTTGCCGGGAGAGATGATCCCGTACGTCTACTTCGAATACTTGCGCACGGCGCAGGCGTTCAAGCTGGTGCCGATCTTTCACCACAACGCGATCGACATTCTCTCGCTCGCGTGCCTGACTGGGATTGTGCCGTTTGCCTTCCGGTCTCCTGGCACGGCGATGCTGCGGCACGGCGCGGATTGGATCGGTTTGGCGCGCTGGATGCAGCAGGCCGGCCGGCGTGAAGAAGCGCTCGGCCTGTTTCGCCGCGCGGTGGACGCGGGCTTGCCCGACCACTTGCTGTTCCGCACGCTATGGGATGTGGCCGCGCTCGAAAAACGCCTGGGCCACGGCGAAGCCGCGCTGGCGGCGATGACGGAGCTTGCCGCCGCGCGCAATCCATTCCGCGCGCAGGCGCTGGCTGAGCTGGCCAAGCACTATGAGCATCGCGAGCGCAATCACGCCATGGCGCTGGAGATGACGCGGGCCGCGCTGGCGATTGAAGATTCGCCGGCGCTGCGTCGCCGCGAGGAGCGCTTGCGGACGCGGCTGGCGCGGCAAGGAGCGAAGCTGGCGTTATAGGGATTCCGACGTGGCGCACGCACTCCTGCGTGCCGCGTCGGCACTCGTGCCGACGTAAGGCGCCGCCGGAAAAAAGACGTGTCGAGAAGAGTCTCGACACGGCACGCACGAGTGCGTGGGCCACGTCGCTCGCCAGATTTTGGCAACCATGCCTCAGTCCGTTTTCTTCGACGGGCCGGATTCAGCGATGCAACAGCCCGTCGTAGACGCCGTCCAGCTCTCTCATGTAACTGCGGGTGAGCCGAAGACTGCACTCCATCGATGCAGCCGGGGCACCAGTGCCTCCCGCAAATTGATGGAAAGCGGCGGTGCAAGCCGCAGCGAGATAGGGGCGCCAGACCTGTTCCAGATGGTCGAATTCCGCCACAAGTTGCGCTGATGTGAATGGCCCGGCAGCTCCGGGCGGCGCTGGCTGGCCATTGGCATCCGACCCTCTCCGGCTGAGCAAATCACGGATCATTCCCTGATATGTTTTCAGATGCTGTACCGCGGCGGTGAGTGCCTTCTCGTAACACACAATGAACTCGCGGTTGTTGTGGGCGTCGGGGCAGTCGCCGGCCTTTTCCTGTGCCATCTCTTCGTCGAAAGCCCGTTGCCCCTCGTTGCGCAGGTTCCCGCGGTCCGCTCCGGCCTGCTTCGCTTGTTGCGGCAAGGCCGGCTGCTCGGGCGCAACAACTTTCTTCGGCTCCGGTGGCGCCTGCTGTCCGAAGCCAGTGGGCTGAAGAACGAGCGCGCAGCCCAAGATGAGGAACGATCTGCGCATAGCCATGCTCTTCACCTCGTCAGGTTGTAAATCAGCCCGTACGGATCTTTGACGTAGCATCGCGGGAAATCCGGCTCGTCTTTGACGATTTCGCAACCGTTCTTTACCAGTCTGGCTTTGGCTTCTTCGACATTGGCGACCGTTACTTCCAGCACCGGGCCGAGCGCCGGACCGGGCTCGATGAAAAGGTTGATGTGCTTGCCGTGAAGGCCGATCATGCCGGGCTGGTCGTCCGTGACTTCGAACCCGAGTTGCTGGACATAGAACGACGCCGCGACCTTTGGATCCGGCGCTTGAATCAGAATGTCGGTACCGAATTTGTTTGCCATATTCGTTCGCTCCTTTTCGCTCAGCAGGAGGTCGATTGCACTGTCGCCCTTCGGCCTCGTTTCATGATAACTGCGGCCACGACCGCTCCCTATGGTCGCGGCTCCGATGCGTCAGATGCGTTCATTTGCATTCGGAGCCGTGACCGAAGGGAGCGGTGCGGCAGCGATGGAGCCGATTGCTTCACGATGGCTCCCGGCTCGCCAAAGTGCGACAAATGACAGACGACAAAAACCGCTCGTCCGTCCTACCCGCGCTCAGATTGCCCGCCCAATAATCTCCTCCAGCTCTTCGCGCGTCAGGCTGATCGGATTGCCTTTCATGCTGCTGGCCTCGGCCGCGCGCCTGGCGAGAAGCGGGACGTCGGCTGCGGTCACTCCGTAGGCGCTGAGCGCCGGGATCTCGAAGCGGCGGCACAATGCGGCTATCCAGACGATCCCGTCCGCCGCGCTGGCGTGAGGCTTCCCCGTCAGCAGCCGCGCCACTTCGTCGTAGCGGCCGAGTGCGCGGCTTTCCGGTGCGCGCCGCCGCAGGGCTTCCAGATTGATTTCCATCGCGTGGGGAAGTAGCGCGGCGCAGACCGCTCCATGCGGAGCGGGGAACATGCCGCCCACCGGCGCGGCGAAACCGTGCACCGCACCGAGGCCCGCGTTAGCCAACGACAGGCCGCCTAGCAGGCTGGCCCAGCACATGCCGTGGCGCGCTTCCGGGTCGCCACCGTTTGTCCACGCGCGCGGCAACGACGCCCCCGCCGTGCGCAGGCCTTCCACCGCGTATAGGTCCGTCATCGGGTTGGCCCGCACCGATACATAAGGCTCAATGAGCTGCGTCAGCGCATCGAGACCGGTGGACGCGGTCAGCGCCGGCGGCAGGTCCAGCGTCAATTCCGGGTCCACTACCGCCAGCCGTGGCAATAAATACGGGCTGCGCAGGCTGGCCTTCACGCCGCGTTCAGGCGCGGCCAGCACTGCGTTGCGCGTCACCTCCGAACCGGTGCCGGCGGTGGTGGGAACCGCAATGAACGGAGCCGATGGCTGCCGCAGCGGCTGGCCGCGACCCACCACTTCCAGATAATCGAGCGGCTCACCTGGGTTGGTCAACATCGCGGCCAGCGCTTTGCCGGCGTCGATCGCGCTGCCGCCGCCCATTGCCACCACTACATCGCAGCCTTCACCGCGTGCGTAGACCGTGCCGGCTGCAACGGTGTCGATCGACGGTTCGCCGGAGACGCGAAACGGCGCCACTGACACTCCCGCCGCTTGGAGTGCCCGTGCGAGCGCCGCTGCCCGGCCGGCGCGTTCGCCGGTCACCAACAGCGCACGCCGGCCCATCGCGGCCGCCGCCGGAGCCACGTCGCTCGCGGCGCCTTCGCCAAACACAATTCGCCCCGCTGTCGCGAACTCGAAGGGCATGGTCCTTACCAATCGCCGTCGGCGGGATCGATCGCGCGATACAACTGGCGCGTGCGCGGCTCGGCGAACATGTCGACCGTTTTGGCGGCCCAGGCGCGGTAATGCGCCGTCTCCTTGTGCGCCGCCTGCGCGGCGGCATCCCGATACACCTCGCAGAGCATGAAGCGCGCCGGATCGTCAGCTTGCTCCAGAAAATCGAACCGCGCCACGCCCGGCTCGCGCCGGCTGTTGCGGGCGTTTTCCGTCGTCGCTTCCCGAAAGGCTTCCACCGCTTCCGGCTTCACGTGCACGTAGACACAGAGGATCAGCATAAGTATCGCCCTCTATAATTATCGACAAACGCGGGGGAGCGCGAGGTGCGCCTGCAAGCGGGCGAAGGCAGAAGAGGGACGGCAAGTTAAAGAGGCTGCTGAAAAAGTCCGAAAGAACATTCTTGAGCCACGGATGGACACAGATGAACACGGATAAACCAGTTCTTTCAATCTATGTTCATCTGTGTTGATCCGTGGCCATGACGCTTTTGGTGTTCTTCAGCAGCCTCTAAAGCGTGCCCTACCAAGGTAATAATGAGGTATGCGGTTTTTCGGCCTTGTGGCCTTGGTTGCGGCGCTGGCCGTTCCCGTGGCGGCCCAGGAAAAGTGGCGTCTCATCTGGCACGACGAGTTTGACGGACCGATCGGGGCGCCGCCCGACCCCACTTTGTGGGTCGCCGAATCGGGCGCGCGCGGCTGGGGCAATCATGAACTGGAGCACTACACCAAGCTCCCCGAAAACGCCTCTCTCGATGGCGATGGCCACCTGGTTATCATGGCGCTGGCCAAGTCGAATGGAGTCTACACCTCCGCGCGCCTCAAGACGCAGGACCGGTTCAGCGTGACTTACGGCAAGATCGAAGCCCGCATGCAGATTCCTTACGGCCAGGGAGTGTGGCCGGCGTTCTGGATGATGGGCGCCGATTTCGCCGACAAAGGCTGGCCCGCCTGCGGCGAAATCGACATCATGGAGAACATCGGCAAGGAGCCGTTCAGTATCCACGGGACCGTGCACGGGCCCGGATACTCCGGCACCGGCGGCATCGGCGCCACGGCAACGCTGACCAATGGCCGCCAGTTTTCCGATGACTTCCACGTTTATGGTGTCATCTGGGAGGGCGACAACATTCAGTTCCTGCTGGATGGCGAGCCGTACTTCCATGTCACGCCGTCGCACCTGCCAGCCGGCGCGCACTGGGTGTTCGACCATCCCTTCTACCTGTTGCTGAATCTCGCGGTGGGCGGGGACTGGCCCGGCCCGCCCGATCGAACTACCGAATTCCCGCAGCGCCTGACAGTCGACTACGTCCGCGTGTACGCCGATACCGACCGCCTGCTGCGCCGCCAGCAGTACGGACCCACGCATGGATCGGATAACCTAAGGCCGCCAGGGCAGTGACGTTTCCGGGCGTGACCGTGAAATTCGATGCGATTGCGGCGTGACCGCTCCCTTCGGTCGCGCCTCCGATGGATCATCGCGCCACGCGGACTTCTATTTCGCGGTGTCGCCGGTGAGCGCCTTCAGATAGCGATAATAGAAATCCACGCCATCGTAGTAGGAACTCATGCGCAGGCGTTCGTCCTTGCCGTGAGCGCGTACGTCGTCGCGGTCGATTGCCAGCGCGGAGAAGCCGAAACTGGGAATGCCGGCGGCGTTGGTGTACTTGCTGTCCGAAGCACCGGTTTCCATGTCCGTCACCACCGGCGCGCCAGGCCAGAACTGCGCCGCGAGCCGTTCGAGCGGCGACAGCACGTCCGTCCGCAGCTCGACCGGCGCCAATGGCTTGTCGAGCGGTGCGTGGTCCGCGATCTGGTTGGTCAGGTCGCTGATGTGCCGCACCGAAACCGCCGGATCGGCCAGAATGCGCACCAGTTCCAATCGCACCTCTTCGGCCGAGTGGCCGGGCAGAATGCGGCAATTCACGATCGCCCTCGCGCTCTGCGGCAGCGCGTTGTTGGCGTGACCCGCTTCCAGGCGGGTAGCCACGCAGGTGGTCCGCACAAGGGCGTTGAACTGGGGCACGCGCCCCAGCCGCGCGATGGCTAACTGATCCGGAGGTTGCGCCAGCATGGCTCGCATGTCCGCCGCGTTCTGCACGGATTCCACTTTCGCCAGGCCCTCAAAATACGCTCGCGTCACGGCGTTGAGCTCAAACGGAAACACCGCACGCTCCAGGCGCGCTAGTGCATCGGTGACGTGATAGATGGCATTGTCCGCAACCGGCAGCGAGCTGTGTCCGCCGGGATTGGTGGCCTTCAGCTCGAAATCCGCGTAGAGCTTCTCGGCGGACGCCACCTCCACGGCCAGCGGCTTGCCCTGATGGGTGGTCACGCCGCCCGAATCCGGGTTGAGCGCGAAGTCCGCGTCCACCAGGTCGCGATGCTGTTTCAGCAGCCAGTCCACGCCGTTGGAGGTGCCGCCTTCTTCGTCCGCGGTCAGCGCCAGGATGATGTCGCGGTCGGGCCGGTATCCTTCGCGCTCAAACCGGATCAGCGTGGTCACCATGATGGCGTCGGCTCCCTTCATGTCCTCGGTGCCGCGGCCGTAGAAGTAGCCGTCCTGCTCCACCAGGCGGAACGGATCGGTGGTCCAGTCCGAGCGCCGGGCTTCCACTACGTCCAGATGCGCGATGATGAGGATGGGCTTCGGCCCGCCCGCGTGCGCGGCGCGCAGCCGCGCCACCAGGTTCCCCTTGCGCTGGTTCGGCCCCAGCACGGTCACGTCTTCGGCCGCGAAGCCGGCCGCGAGCAGACGTTTGCGCATGGCTTCGGCGGCCACTGTGGTGCTGCCCACCGAATCGGTGGTGTTGATCTCGATCAACTCCTGAAGGATGTCATGCGACAGCCTGCGGGTCGGTTCGTCTAGGGAGGCTGCCCAGGCGGGCGCCAGCAGCAACGCGGCAATCAGAAATCGTGTAGTTTTCATGGGGACTCGAAGTTACGATTCTAGCGTACGCGCGGGCAGGCGGACCGCCCATGTTGGGTTTGTGCGGCGTGAGAATCGCAGACGCGGCGAGTTAAGAGCGGCTAGGCGGGACTCAACATAAGTCGCGGCTAACTTCAATTATGCAGAATCATGGTGCGTATCTATACGCAGCTTTAACAGCACAGTACTTAAACGTACAATCAGCGGGAGCTGCCGGACTATAAGCCGGTTCCTGTACCCGTTAGGGCGACAGTCATTCATCTAGACCTGCCATTACTGACAGGCTCAAGCGACCTACCCGGGAGTCCAGCGGGACGAGCCGCCCCTTCTCCCCTATTTGGTCTTGCTCCGCGTGGGGTTTACCCTGCCGGCGGGATTGCTCCAGCCGCGGTGCGCTCTTACCGCACCATTTCACCCTTACCTCTGAGGTGGGGCAGGCCTTCCGGCCTACCCGGCGTGGCAGGCTGAAGCCTGCCACCACCATTCAAGGCGGTATATTTTCTGTGGCACTTTCCGTATCCCGCTGTGGGACCCCGGCCGTTAGCCGGCACGCTGCTCTGTGGAGACCGGACTTTCCTCCTCCGTTACCGGAGGCGACTGCCCATCCGGCAGCTCCCGCATCCGATTATCTCATGTCGAACGGATTGGGCCGCTCATCCGCGTGAGACTCAAAGTAAGTTGATCCAATTGTTGCGAATGTGGCGCGTTTCCGGTGTAGAATATATCGTAATCGGCCCAGGTGAGTGGGAACAAGTCAATACCGCAATCGGCGCTGCCCTTCGGGCGCTGCTCGCAACGTCTTGGCTCTCCCGTTGGAGGAGGGAAGCGAAGCTTCCCAACTCGGTCTATTATGTCCAGCCAGTTTCTGTTGAGGAGATCAATAAGACAATGAAGAGAATCGCAGCGTTGAGCGCGCTCGGGGTCATGGCCTCCGCACTCTTTGCTCAAGGCATGAATGCGCCCGGCAGCCAGGCCAAGGAGGATTGGGAGGAGATCAACTTCGAGTTCGACTCTTCCGTTCTGTCGGATGGCTACCCGAGCCTGCTTCGTCTCGCCGATCTGTTGAGCCAGCATCGCGATTATAAGGTGGTGGTCACCGGACACACCGATTACATGGGCTCCAACAGTTACAACGACAAACTAGCGCTTGCGCGCGCCGGTGCGGTAAAGCAGTTTCTCGAAAAGTACGGCGCCAATGCCGATCAGGTGACGGTAGCCGGCGAAGGCAAGCGCCAGCCGGAAGTCGACAACAAGACCAAGGAAGGCCGCTTTGTAAATCGCCGCGTCACTCTCGGCGTGACGGATGGACAAGGCAAGTTGGTGAAGGACGGCGGCATCCGGGAAGTGTTGCAGGCCTTGCAAGACACCTTGGGGAAGAAGCAGCAGGAATGCTGCGATGCCATTCTCAAACGGCTCGACAAGCTGGATGACATCCTGGCCGCGCTCAAGGCCCTCCAGGGCGAGAACGCGGCGCTCAAGGGCGAACTCGCCGACCAGCGCAATCAGATCAATACGCTGCGCGACCGGATCGAGAACCCGCCCAAGCCGCCCGAACCGCCACCGCTGCCGCCCGCTCCGCCTGTGCAGGAGGCGAAGAAGCATAACGACAAGTTTTCGCTGCTGGGAATCAACGTGGGTCCGACGTTCGGCTCGACCGCCCGCGGCAATGCGACCTTCGACGCCAACGGCCGCTTCTTCTCGCCGTTCGGCAGTGACGGCACCTCCGCCGTACAAGCGCAGGGCGAGTACATTTACAACCCGCAGGATCAGGAAGGCCAGTTCGATCTCGGCTTGGTCAACCGCTGGGGCAACGTGCAAGCCGGCGTATTCAGCAGTTTCAAATACCTGAACTATAAGCAGTATCAAAACGGCGGAGTGCTCGGCCAAGGCGCTTTCCTGCTGGACTATATCTTCGGCCGCGGCCGCATCGGCCTCTTCGGCACGCAGGGCTTCAAGAACTACGCCGTGGTGAACAGCGTGACGCTGGCGCCCGGAGCTTTCTTGCAAACCTACGCCAAGGTGGTCAATCAGTATGGCGCCGACGCCCTGGTCGGCGTGTGGGGCAACGCCTACCTGCAAGGCAACCTCGGCCTGTTGCGGCGCCAGGTTACCGGCGGCAACACGGTCGGCGGCGAAATCAAGCTGACCCAGCCAATCAGCTCGCACCTCGCCTTCACGGCCGCCCTCGACTACAATCAGACCGGCATCGGCTCGACGGGCAACGGCCAGGTGATGTTCGGAATGGAGATGGGCAGCTACATCCATCCCAAGGATTACGGCTCCGTCAAGACGCCGGTCCCGATGGACGTCCCGCGCATCCGCTACGAATTTGGCACGCGGCGCGTCGGCACCAGCCCGCCCATCGCCAACGCCGGTCCCGATCAGATCGGCATTCCCGCCGGAACCATCACGCTCAACGGAAGCGGATCGTACGATCCTCTGGGCGAAGCTCTCACTTATGCCTGGTCGGAGCTTTCCGGACCCGCGGTGACGATTAACAACGCCAACCAAGCGGTGGCCACGTTCACCGCCGCGGCCGGCCAGAGCTATATATTCCTGCTCAAGGTCACCAACACCGACGGCATCTCGGCGCAAGCCACCACTGCGGTTACCACGGCCGCCCCGGTGCAGGCGCAGATCGTGCAGTTCACTGCGCAACCGGCGGCGATCACAGCCGGCCAGACGACAACCCTGAGCTGGGTGATCCAGAACGCCACGTCGGCCACTATCACGCCGGGCGTGGGCACCGTCAGCGGCACCACCGGTTCGGTTGCGGTGTCGCCCACGGCTACTACCACTTATACACTCACAGCGACCGGTCCCAACGGGCAGACTACGCAGACCGTGCAGGTCACGGTGGGCGCTTCGTCCGCTCAGATTCTCCGCTTCTCGGCGGGCCCGAGCAGCATCCCCACCGGCGGCCAGAGCACGTTGAGCTGGAGCACTTCCGGCGCTACCTCGGTTTCCATCTCGCCGACCGTCGGCACCGTGTCGGCTAACGGGAGCACTACCGTCTCGCCGGCCAGTACCACCACTTACACCCTCAGCGCCACCGGCACTGACGGCAAGACCGTCACCGCCGCCGTGCAAGTCACGGTGGGCGCGGGAGCCCAGATTGTCCGCTTTGTGGCGAACCCGGCCAGCATCGCCACCGGGGCGTCAACTACCTTGAGTTGGAGCACCTCCAACGCCACCACGGTTTCCATTTCGCCGGGTGTCGGCACGGTAGCCACCAATGGGAGCGTAGCCGTTTCGCCGGCCGCCACCACGGTTTACACGATCACTGCCACCGGCACCGATGGCAAGACCGTCACCGCCACCGCGCAGGTCACGGTGGGCGCGGTCACGGCTCAGATCTTGCGCTTTGCGGCTAGCCCGAACACCATCGGCCTCGGCGCATCGACCACGTTGAGTTGGAGCACGTCCAACGCGACCTCCGTCTCTATTTCGCCGACCGTCGGCACTGTGTCCGCCAACGGGAGCACCACGGTCTCACCGGCCACCACCACCAGTTACACAATCACCGCCACCGGCGCGGACGGCAAGGCCGTCACCGCCGTGACGACCGTGACTGTGAGCGGATCCGCCATTCCACAGATCGTGACCTTCGTCGCTACCCCGCAGAGCATCGCGCCGGGCGGCTCGACCCAGATCTGCTGGCAGGTCTCCGGAGCGACCAGCATCTCGATCGCACCCGGAATCGGCACCAACCTCAATGCCAACGCTTGCGCCACCGTGACGCCAAGCGCCACCACCACTTACACCCTGACCGCTACCAACGCGGTGGGCACGGTGCAGGGCAACTTGACCGTCAACGTCGGTCTGGTTCAGATCCTTTCGTTCCAGGCCAGCCCGGTGAGTTCGCCAGTCGCTGGAGCCCCGGTAACGCTGTCGTGGACAACCTCGAACGCTACCTCGGTGGTGCTCACCGGCGCCGACATATCGCCGACGACACTGCCGGTCAATGGCTCCTTCACCGACAACCCGGTTACCAACGAAACCTACACCCTGACCGCTTACGGACCTGGAGGCCAGAACGTCAGCGTCAGCATATCGGTGTTCGTCAGGTAACCCTGACGTAGTATCGCGTTAGTCATGCCGGGCGGCCCCACCAGGCCGCCCGGTTTTTTTGTGGGATGCCGGTGTCTACCAGGCGCGGCGCAGATGTTCGGCCGCGAGCGCCGCCACATCTCCTTCCTGGTAAATGAACTCGCCGCGCTTCATGGTGAGGTGCACCAGGTTCATGCCCGAATGGTGTCCCAGTTCCCGATAGTCGGAAACGCTGAGCACGACCAGGTCGGCCGGCTTGCCAAGTTCGATCGATCCGGCGGTTGCCGTTCGGTTCACCGCATGGGCGCCGTTAATGGTGGCCGCTACCAGCGCTTCGGCCGGTGTCATACCCAGTTCCCGGCAGGCCAGCGCGACCACCGTTTGCATGTTGAGCATCGGACTATCGGAACGGTTGAAGTTGCTGCCCAGCGCCACTGCCGCGCCGGCTTCGATCAGCGCCCGCGCCGGGGCCTGGCGGCTACCGGTGTGAAAGGCCTGACCCGGGAGCAGCGTGATGACGGGACCCGATGCGAACCTTCTTCCAAGGTCCGCCACCGCGATTTGCTCCAGATGGTCGATTCCGGCGATCCGAAGGTCGCTGGCCAGCGCCGCAGCTACCTTCGGTCCATCGCCATCCGCATGAACCCGGCAACCCAGGCCGCACCGGGCCGCCGTCTCCAGATAGCGCCGGATCAGCCGATGCCGGCTCTCGACGGGGCTCCATTCGATGTCGGCAAACCGGGCCAGCCGGCGGCGTTCGAGTAGCGGCAGGAACTCGGCACACGCCCACTCCACCGCCGCCTCCGCCGGAACCGGCCCTTCCGAAGGCGCCGGCAGAGCCAACAGGAAAGTGGCTACCACGTCGATCGGGTCCCGGCTCACCAGGGACAACGCGCGCAAGAGCTTCAGCTCGGCGCGCGGTTCGCCCCCGCAACCGGATTTGACCTCTACCGTGGTTGTGCCGTGACGCGCCATCGCCCGCAAATATCGCCGCATCTGGTTGGCGATGCTTTTGGCGCTCGATCTCTTGACCGTGTTCAGCGCCGGCACCCCGTCAGTGTGCGCCCAGCCCGGCGGCGGAAACGCCAAATGGGTGTGGCTGTCCACGAATCCTGGCATCACCACACGCCCGGCCGCGCTAATCTCCACCGCGTCACGCGCCGCCTTCAGGTTCTCCACCCGGCGCGTGGGGCCCACCTCCTCGACCAGCCCATCGCGGATCAGCACCGATCCGTCGGGTATCAGTCCCGGATCGTTCAGGAACGCACCGCGGCGGGCCTCCGCCGGACCGCGCATGGTAAGCAACTGGTGCGCGCCCCGAATCAATATGGCCCGCGTTTGTTTTAGCCCTCAGACTCCACTGTAGCAGCAGGTGAGAGACGGGAGTCTTCAAGTCAGGAGCCGGAAGACAGGAACAGGAGGGCAGGGCGCCCACCCGATCCTCTGACTTCTGTCTCCTGCGCAGTTGCGTAATGATGTACTTAAGGATCGGTTTTGAAGGTATCTGCACAGCAGCCGAGCAATCGTGTTCTCAAAACGCTGGAACGCGTGTTCTCCAAGGCCGGAAGAGGATCTCGCAGCGAGGCCCGGCGTTGGATCGGCGAAGGGCGCGTCGCAGTCAACGGCGTGACCGCGCGCAGCCCCGACCAGTGGGTCGATCTCGCGCGCGATAAGGTAACCCTGGACGGCAAGCCCGTCGCCGCCAAACGCGGAATCTACATTCTGCTTTACAAGCCGAAGGGTTACTTGACCACCTCTCGCGACCCGGAGAATCGTCCCACGGTTTACGATCTGATCGCGGATCTGGACGAGTGGCTGGCTCCGGTTGGGCGCCTCGATCTGGACTCGAGCGGTCTGCTGCTTATGACCAACGACACCGCCTTCGCCGACCACGTCACCAGTCCCGCGCACCTGGTCTCCAAGACTTATCAGGTGAAAACCGCCACGCTGTTCAGCGACGAGCAAATCGAGGGACTGCGCCGCGGTATCGAACTGAGCGACGGCCCAACCCGCCCGGCCGAGGTGCGCCGGCTGCGCGATGGCGCAAGGCATTCATTTCTCGAAATCGTCCTCACCGAAGGCCGCAACCGGCAGGTGCGGCGCATGATCGAAGCGGCCGGCAGCCGCGTGCTGAAACTGGTTCGCATCGCGATTGGTCCGGTCCGCATCGCGGACCTCGAGATCGGCAAGTGGCGGCGGTTGACGGAAGAGGAGGTCGCCGCGCTCGGAGGCCGGGTGCGCCGGCCCGCGCCCGCTACTTCGAATACCAGCGGAGCGAGACCTGCGGCACGATCATGGTCCCGCGAATATAAAAAGGGCCGTTGGTCGAAGTCTTGAAATGGAAGGCGCGCACGCCGCCGCCCAGCTCGAAATGTCCGAAGCGCAGGTTGATGGAGCCGTCCGTATCCCAGAGCGTCCAGCTCCGAGGGAACGCGAAGCCCGAGCCGTTCAGTTCCAGCCGAACGAATTTCGAGAAATACTCCGCCACTCCCAATCCCAGGGTGGGTGAGACGAACCAGCGGCTCCCCGCCGCCTGATAGCTGATCGGCGAGCCGTTGGAACCAATCAGAGGACCGCCCGAAGGACCGGTAATTGGCAGCAGGGGCGCATCAAACCCGGTGTTGATGTTGAGGTATTGCACCTGCCATAGCGTCTTCAGACGAAAGTGCCGGCTCTTCACCGGATACGGCCACGTCAGGTACTCGAACGAAAGCTTGAGCTCCTGCAACTGGTAATTCGTGGAAATGAGAACGCCCGGGTTATAAGTCTGGTTCCACAGGGTAAGAGCCGTGGTCGAAGTGAAATCGCCCGCCGAGCGCGTGTTAAACCCGGAGACCACCAACGCGTTATGCAAGCCCAGCGCGAAACCGATTTCGGCGCTCTCTCCCAGCTTCGGCCTACCCTGGAAGGTAGCCAGAGAACTGGTGGTGATCCCGGAGGCTCGCCCCTTATCGAGAGTCGGGTTGTTGGTAGGCTCGGATCCGCCGACGCCAAACCAGAAGCCGGATTCGCCGGGCATGCGCACGTCCGGGTATTTCGGCAGCTCCGGCGGCGCTGAAATGTTGGGCTGCCCCGTCTGCGCCGGCGCTTGGTTCGCCGGTTGCGTGGCTGCGGGCGGGTTCTGTTGATCGGCCGGCGGTTGCGCGGGTGGCTGCGCGCTCGGGTCGCCTTGCGGCGCGGCATTCGTGTCGCTTGCCACCGTGGCGCTTGTGCCGCCCGCGGTAGCGTCCGGGTCCGCCGGCCGCGCCTGCGCCCAGCACGCCAACCACAAAACACAAACCAACACCATGGCCGATTTCTTCACGTATTCCTCTTTGTTCCGATTTAGGACGAACCCGGATGCCGCCAGACCCCGCTGCACGGGTCCGGCCAAACGCCTACCTTCGACGCCGCTCTACTATTTTGCCTCAACCGGGCACTGCCGCGCACATGCCCCGCCCGCCAGCCTTGTGGCCTCCGAGGCACAGGTGTGAACCATCGGGCGATGCGCACGGGCCGATACGTCCAAGTGGGATCAAGCTTGGCGCTCCGCCGGTGCGGCCTTGGTTCGAAAATGGAGGAGAACCGGTAGCATCGGGACGCCATCGGCACTGGTCAGACTCGGTCCGTTCGGCCACCGCAACGAGAATTGACAATCGTGTTCCGGCTCGAGCGCCAGGTGCCAGGTGTTGGAAACTCGCGGGGCAGGCCGCGGACCTGCCCCGGCGAGTCGCTAACTACATGCCGCTCTGCGCGGTTTCGGTGCTGAACTCGACCTTCGTGGTCGAGCCGCCCAACTGGATGGCAGCGATGCGATCCGTCTTACCTTCACGGAAGGCATCTACCGCCGTGTGGGCGAATTTCGTGCTTACGGTTTCCACCTTGGCCGGCGCCGACACCGACTTACTGGTGCGGACATCGGTGAAGGTTGCAGTGCCATTTTCGACTTTGAGCTTGTACTCGCCGGGGGCCAATTGCAGCGTGCCGACGATGGCTTGCTGATCGAAAACAACGTCGTAACTTTTCGTGCCCGCTAGAGCGAGGCTGCAAGCAGACACAAATCCAACCAATAGAAGCGACTTTTTCGTCATATCCGAGAGTTTCCTTGAAGTTGAGTTTCCTGTGGCAATTCTTGGCGCACAAGATGTTCTTTGTCTTGCGTCCAACCCCGAGGGTAGGTTGCGGTTTCTACCTACTAAGACTCCACGCCCGTGCCCAAAGTTGCAATTCAAGAATCTTATGCGGGCTATTCAGCACTTAGGGCCTGTCAGAGAATTACTGCGCCATTCCGACGTGGCTATTTCGTGACAAGCCCTCACTGTGTTGTAACTGAGGGGCCATTGATCGGCGGGACCTACAGTTTCAGCGCGCAATCCAAGTAGAACGAAGGGCTGTGCGGCCACAAACTCGGCAAGGCAGGGTTATAGGAGTAAGGTGCGTCGGAATTGCGGGGCAATCCTCCAAAACGGCCGTGAGACCGCCCCGCCAGCGCTCTGACTAAATGCCACTCCGTGCGGCGGTTTTGGCGGTGAATTCGACCTTGGTGGTGGAACCGCCCAACTCGATGGAAGCGACGCGTTGGGTTTTGCCTTCCGCGATGCTATCGACCGCCGTGTGGGCGAACTTCTGGCTGCCAGTTTCCAACTTGACTGGCGCCGATACCGACTTGCTGGTGCGGACATCGGTAAAGGTCGCTGTGCCGTTTTCCACCTTTAGCTTGTACGCGCCGGGGGCTAACTGCACGGCGCCGACGGCTGCGGTCTGGTCGAAAACAAGGTCATAGCTCTTCGTGCCCGCCAGAGCGAAGCTGCAAGCAGACACAAATCCTACCAAAAACAGCGATTTCATCGTCATTGTTCGAGAATTCCTTGAAGTTGAAGTTCCTGTGGCTCGATAACACGTGGCACACAAGATCTCTTATTTGTCTTGCGTCCAACCCGAAGGTAGGTTGCGGTTTCTACGTTTTAAGGCGTCAAACGCGCGCGCGAGGTTACAAGGCAAGATTCTTATGTGGATCGCGCAGGCTGGTCGCCGGGCGATCCGGTGCGCCGCTCATTCGGCCAGTGCCTCCGCCAGAACGCGGCCGGTCGATGAAGACGGCGGTGATACCCCGCAGACGCGGGCCAGCGTCGGAGCCAGGTCAATGGCCTCCACTGGCGATTCGCACATGGCCGCGCGAAATCGCGGACCGTACAGGCACAGCGGCACGCCGGTGTCGTAATTGTAGAGCGAACCGTAGGAGATGCCGCGCCCCTGGCGATAGTCTTCCACGTATTCCGGCCGGTAGGACAGCATGACGTCGCCGCTGCGCCTTGGGTGGAAGCTGTTGCGGAAGCGGCGCGCCCATTCGTCGCGGCTGGAACAAGCGCCGCCGGCGGTGTAGTATCCGGCCACAGCGGGATGTTCGAGGGCAGCGGCAGCGGCGGCTTGCCGCATCGGTTCCAGGTCGCGCGCCGTTCCGCCGTCCAGGTACAGGAACGGATAGAGATACTCATGCACGTGGCCGAGATTGCGCTCGCGCAAGGCGGTCTCCACGGCCTGCGCCACGCTCTCGCCCTCCACGGCCATGCGGGAGCGGGCGGCTGGGCCGGGCGCCGGTGGCGCTCCATGGCAGCCGGCGAAGGCGAGATCGAAGCCCTTGTCGCCCAGCGTTCGCCGCAACTGCGTCAGCAGCGCTTCCATCTGCAGGTCGAGTTGCAGCGTCATCTGCTGCATGAGCGGCGAAAAGGCGCCCGTTTCGAATCCCAGCCGGGCCGGCGCGGAAACCACCAGACAGACGAAATCGAGACTGCCCGACTGCCCAAGCCGTTCGTTAACTGCCAACTCGCGCAAGAAGTCGAATTGCGCCGCTGCCGCAAATGGCGAAGCCTGGTACAACTCGGCAAAAACCTCCGGATGGGCTGCGTCATACGTGAGTTCGCGCAGCGGTGGAGCGCCCGCCGGGGCCCCCGCCGCCAGCCAGCCGGCGCCGTGCAGAGCTTCAATCGGCCTTCCCGCGTTGAACGGGCCCAGCCAGTCCGGCGCAGTTCCCAGAGTGTCGAAGCGGCCGTCCCGATCCCCCCAAAACAGCCGCGCCGCCGGGTGCGCAGTCACCAGACCGGCATGCGCGGCGTCCGGCGCCACCACGTAGACTCGCGTACCGGCCTCGCCGGCAATCTGTCCCACCACGGTGGTCGCCAGCAGTTCCTCCGGGGCGGCTTTCACCGTTTGCCGCAAACGATGATCCCACCAGGAATCGGCCACTATGCCGTGCTCGGCCGGCCATGCGCCCGTGGCCAGCGTCGCCAGGGTGGTCGACGGAAATGTGCTGGCCAAGTGCCGGCAGTCGGGAAAATATGCACCCGAAGTTATTAGTTTCCGGAACCCTCCATTGGTTAGCTTACCCCAGGCGTTTTCCAGGAAATCCGGCCGTAAGAGCTCGATCAAAACCAGTACGAACAGGTTGGGACGCGGCGTTAAGGCCCAATTCTTTAAGGACATACCGCCTATCATCGACAGCGCGAAAGTTCGCCGGCAGATGTCCATGAAAAAAAGTTTATCAGAGGCGGGGCTTGATGTTATAGTGTTCTTTCTTCAGACGCGAAAATTTGGGTTCCGCACCGGTTTATGACGTGACCGGCTGAGGCGTATGCGATGAACAAGGACGATAGCGTGCTGGGACTTGCGGAAATCCGCCGCAACCGGGGCATCTCGCTTCAACAGATTGCCGAATCGACCAAGATCGGCGTAAGGTCGCTCGAAGCAATTGAGCAGGGAGATTTTCGCAGGCTGCCTGGCGGCATATACAACACCAGCTACATACGCCAATACGCCCGCGCCATCGACTACGACGAATCCATCTTGCTCGCGTTCTACCACCAGCAGACCGGCGGCGTGAAGGAAGTGGCGCCGGTCCAGCGCCCCGCCGCCGGGAGTTTCCGCCCAGTGGATTCTCTCTTCAACTGGTAGTGATCGAAGCGCGCCCCGCAGACACTCCGCTCCGACACAAACCCGCTCAAACGCGCAGTTCGTAGCCTAGCGCGCGCATTCCCTCGATGATGCGGGCGCGGATGGCGCTGGTCTCGTCATTCGAGAGCGTGCGCTCGGGCGAGCCGGCGGTCAGGCGGAAGGAGACGCTCTTTTGTCCGTCGGCGAGCGGCGGACCGGAGTATTGGCGCAGGAACTCGATCGATTCCACCAATGGACCGGCGAAGGAACGCACCTTGCTCTGCAACTCGCCGGCCGGGTCGCGCAAGCCGGCAATCACCGACAGATCGAAGGCCGAGGAGGGATAGCGCCGGACCGGCGTGTAACGGAGCTCGGCCGCGGCAGCTAGCGCGCGCACGCGGTCGAGATCTAGATCGAGCACCGCCGCGCGGCCGGTCTCGATCAGGGACGGGTGCAGCTCGAAGACACGGCCTACGCGTTCGCCCTTCCAGATCACGTCGGCCGCGCGCGCCGGGTGTTCGTAGGATCGCGCGGCGGCCGGCTGCGCGTGCGCTCCCGGCATCAGACACTCAGCCGCGTGCCGGATCTCGTCCAGACCCGCCGCGCCGTCGCCCTGTCGCGCGAACACTGCCGCCGCCAGGTGAGGCACTTCGTCTGGCAAGCCCTGCTCGCGTTTATGAATCTCCAGGCCGATTTCGAAAATGCGGAACACCTCGCGATGCTTGGCGTTTTCCTGGATGTTGCGCCAAAGGCCCGGCAATAGGGAGGCGCGCATGAGCGCCTGGTCGCTCGCGATGGGGTTGGCCACGCGCACGTGCGCCTCGGGCGCGAAGCCAAACGCGCGCACGGCTTCTTCGGCGACGAACGAGTAATTGTAGACTTCGGTGAAGCCCACATCCACCAGTACGTCGCGCACTTCGTGCTGGAACTTGCGCTCCGGGTTGGCGGGCGGCACGGAGGCGGCCACCAGCGGCGCCACCGGCGCGATGGAATCGTAACCGATCATGCGGCCGACTTCCTCCACCAGGTCGTCGGCGAGCGAAACATCCTTGGTGGCGCGCCAGGAGGGGACCGAAACCGCAAAAACGCCCGCCTTCGATTCGTTGACGCCGAACTCAAGGCGCTCCAGAATCCGCCGGACCTCCGCCGGCTCGATCGCGCGGCCCAGCTTGCGGCCCAGCCAATCGAGCCGCAGCTCGATCGGCGGCGGCGCGGGCAGTTCTTTCCTTAGGTCCGCCACGCCACCCACCACGCGAATGCCCGGCGAGATTTCGCGCAGCAGTTCCACGGCGCGGGCCAGCGCGCGTACCGTATTGGCAGGGTCCTGGGCCTTCTCATAGCGGATGGAGGCGTCGGTGCGCAGCTTCAGAGCCGAAGAGGTCTTGCGGACGGAAGCTGCCTGGAAGTTGGCGCTTTCGAGCACCACGCGCTTGGTAGTATCGCTGATGGCGGTGGACGCGCCGCCGATCACGCCAGCCAGCGCGATGGCGCCGGAAGCGTCGGCGATCACCAGGTTGCTCGGGTCCAGCGTGTAGTCCTCATTGTTCAAGCCGCGGAACCGTTCCCCCGGATACGCGTTCCGAACGAAGATGGTGTCGCCGGAGAGCTTGTCGGCGTCGAAAGCGTGCGTCGGCTGGGGCAGCTCCGCCATCAGCAGGTTGCTCATATCGACGATGTTGTTGATGGCGTTCAGACCGAGCGCGGTGAGCCTGTATTGGAGCCAGGGTGGCGGCGGCTGCACGGTTACGTTATCGAATTCGAGCGCGCTGTAACGTGGGCACAGATCCAAATCCTCGATCGCGATGCGTACCCGGCTGGCGCCGCGGGGAAGCAGGTCCGGTTTCACGGGATCGACGAGCTTATGATCGAGGATGGCCGCCACTTCGCGCGCCATTCCAATATGGCCCCACAGGTCCGGCCGGTGAGTGAGGCTCTTGTTATCGATTTCGATGATGCTGTCGGGCGCACAGCCGGGGACGGCAGAGCCGGGCGCACCCTCGATTTCGAGAATGCCGGCGTGGTCCTTATTGATTCCGAGTTCGGCGCCGCTGGCCAGCATGCCATCGCTTTCGATGCCATCGATCAACTTCGTGCCGACCGGTACCCATACAGTCGTCATGCCGGGCAGGCAATTGGGAGCACCGCAGACCACGGTTTTGCGGCCGAGCGGTCCCAGGTCCACGAGGGCCTTGAGGTTGTGGCCGGTGGCGGCGCGCTCGACCGTTTCCACATGCGCCAGTACCGCGCCCTTGAGCAATGCGCCGGCCGGTTCGATCGCTTCGCACTCGGCGGTCTTCATGGTGATGAGCCGCTCGAGCGGAGCAGGCGCGCAATCGAGGCCTTCCACCAACTCGCGGATCCAGTTGTAAGAGAATTTCAAGATCGCCCCACCGTTAGAACTGTTTCAAAAATCGCAAATCGCCGCCTTGCAAATGGCGGATATCGTCAATTCCGTAACGCATCATCACCAGCCGCGTCAGGCCGAGTCCGAATGCGAAGCCGTTCCACTCACGCGGATCGATGCCGCTCATCCGCAGCACGTTGGGATTCACCAGGCCGCAGGGCAGCAGTTCCACCCAGCCGCTTTGCTTGCACACCGGGCAGCCCGGGCCGCCGCAGATCAGGCATTGAATGTCCAGCTCGAAGCCCGGCTCGACGAACGGGAAGTATCCAGGCCGCAGCCGCACCGTCACTTCGCGGTGGAAGATGGCGGCGAGCAGGGTCTTCATGAAATAGAGCAGATGAGCGACGGAAACGTCGCGGTCGATCATCATGCCTTCCAGTTGATAGAAGGTGTGTTCGTGCGAAGCGTCGACACTTTCGTTGCGGAATACGCGGCCGGGCGCGATCATGCGCAGTGGGAGCGCGAGCCGCTCCATGCCGCGCACCTGCACCGGCGAAGTATGGGTGCGCAGCAGGTTGCCGCCCTCCAGCCAAAAGGTGTCCTGCATGTCACGCGCCGGGTGGGTTGCCGGGATATTCAGCGCGTCGAAATTGCGGTATTCGGTTTCCACCTCCGGTCCATCGAGCACAGCGAAGCCGAGCGAGCTGAACAGTTCTTCCAGCTCGCGCTGAATACGGGTGATGGGATGCAGGTGGCCGCGGCGCGGACCGGGAGCGGGCAGCGTCAGATCGAGCCATTCGGCATCCAGGCGGCGGGCGAGCGCTGCTTCCTCGAAGCTGTGTTTACGCGCTTCGTAGGCTTGTTCGAGCGTCTGCTTGGCGCCGTTGAGCAGCTTACCGAAAGCGGCGCGCCCTTCGGGTGGCAGCTTGCCCATCTCCTTGCCGGCGATAGCGAGCGCGCCCTTGCGGCCCAACACCTCGACGCGGGCAGCTTCGAGCTCTTCGCTCGAGCGCGCCGCGCGAATCCGCTCGAGAGAACCGGCGACCAGTTCCCGTATGGAATCTTCAGACATGCGTGTTGAACTTTTGATTGTAGCAAGCGTGCGACGGCGGCCAGCTCCGCGCGGTATCGGGCGCCCCGCGAGAAGCGAACGGTCGCTCGCACACCGTTTTACCGCCGCGGACGGCTGCGCGGAGTCCGTGCGATACAATGAAGGCGCACAAACATGAAGGAAAAGATAAGATCCACGACGGTGCTCTGCGTCCGCCGGGACAATAAGGTTGTGATGGCCGCCGACGGGCAGGTAACCCTGGGCAACGAGGTGATTAAGGCCACTGCGCGCAAGGTCCGCCGGCTTTACAACGATAAGATTGTGGCCGGGTTCGCCGGCTCCACGGCCGATGCGTTCGCGCTCTTCGCGCGCTTCGAATCGAAGCTCGAGCAATTCAACGGCAACCTGCCGCGCTCGGTGGTCGAGCTGGCCAAGGAGTGGCGCACGGACCGCGTGCTGCGCCACCTGGAAGCCCTGCTGCTGGTGGCTGACCAGACCATCACCTACCTGGTGAGCGGCAACGGCGACGTCATCGAGCCCGACGAGGGCATCGCCGCCATCGGCAGCGGCGGCCCGTTCGCCCTTTCCGCCGCGCTGGCGCTGGCGCGCAATACCAAGCTTTCCGCCAAGCACATCGCCGAGCAGTCCATGCAAATCGCCGGCAAGATGTGCATCTACACCAATGAGAACGTGACCTACGAGGAGTTGGGCTAGCCATGGTAATTTATCTGCCCAACCAGTCCGTGGATGAGGAGCCGATCCTCGACGAGCTTACTCCGCGCGAAATCGTGCGCGAGCTCGACAAGCACGTGGTCGGACAGGCCGACGCCAAGCGCGCCGTTGCCATCGCCCTGCGCAACCGCATCCGCCGCCAGAAGCTGTCGCCGGAAATGGCCGATGAGGTGATGCCCAAGAACATCCTCATGATCGGCCCCACCGGCGTCGGCAAGACCGAATTGGCGCGGCGCCTGGCGCGGCTGGCCAATTCGCCGTTCCTCAAAGTCGAAGCCAGCAAGTTCACCGAAGTCGGCTATGTGGGCCGCGATGTCGAGGCCATGATTCGCGATCTGGTGGACATTTCCATCGATATGGTGCGAGAGGAACGCCTCGACGAAGTGGCCGACCGGGCCGAGATGAACGCCGAGGACCGCCTGCTCGATTTGTTGATGCCGCCGCAGCCGGAACCCAGTGAAAGCGTCGAACGTACGCGCGAGAAGCTGCGCGAGCGGCTCCGCGCCGGCAAGCTCGACGAACGCATGGTCGATATCGACGTCAAGGATCGCGCGCCCACGCTCGAACTCACCACCAACGCCGGCATCGAGGAGATGGGCATCAACCTCAAGGATATGCTGCCCAATCTGTTCGGCCAGAAGACGCGGCGGCGCAAAATGCGCGTGGCCGAGGCGCTCGATTACCTGGTGCAGGAGGAGGAGCAGAAGCTGATCGACATGGATCAGGTCACCCGCGCCGCCCTGGAGCGCGTCGAATCGAGTGGCATCATCTTCCTCGATGAGATCGACAAGATCGCCGGCCGCGAGACCGGCCACGGTCCCGACGTCAGCCGCGAAGGCGTCCAGCGCGACATCCTCCCCATCGTAGAAGGCACCACCGTCAACACCCGTTACGGTTTCGTGCGCACCGACCACATCCTGTTCATCGCCGCCGGCGCTTTCCACGTCTCCAAACCGAGCGACCTTATTCCGGAGCTGCAGGGTCGTTTTCCCATCCGCGTAGAGCTCAAGTCGCTTTCCGTCGAAGACTTCATCCGCATCCTCAAAGAGCCGAAGAACGCCCTTGCCAAGCAGTACGTCGCCTTACTCGAGACCGAGGGCATCAAGCTGCTCCTCGGCGACGACGCGCTCGAAGAGGTGGCCCGCTTCGCCGCCCAGGTGAACCAGAGCTCCGAAAACATCGGCGCGCGCCGTCTCCACACCATCATGGAGAAACTGCTCGAAGAAGTCTCTTTCGAAGGGCCGGATCTCAAGAAAAAAACCGTTAAGGTGGATGCTAACTATGTGCGCAAACACCTGGCGGACATCGTGAAAGATCAGGACCTCAGCCGTTACATACTCTGAACCGGCGCACTAATTACATTGGCTAGCATTTACTTGCTAACTATGGTGCGTTCACCATAGTCATCCATCGGTTAGGCATTTTCGGTGGCCCAAAGAGACTCTGGCTTTGGCGGAGATACCGCCGTAACCTAGTATTGAAGTATAAGCGGTAGCGGCATTCACAAGCGTCATTCCAAGAACGAGGACGGGCGCTCGGGCACGCCACAAATCAAAGGCAAACTGCTATGCAGAACTGGATTGAAGAATTTGGCTCCTCGATGCGCGCTTTTTGGCTGGAAGACGAAGGGCAGAACCTGATCGAGCATTCCCTGCTGATCGCGTTCGTCTGCCTTGCGGCGGCGGCTATGTTCATCAACGCCGGCGCCAGCGTCAGATCGATCTGGACCACCTCCAACTCCCAGTTGGCGGTGGCGGCCGCCGCCGCAACCACGTAACGCCGAGCCTTCGCGCCGCGGCCCGCAGCTTTCGGCGGGGTGCATTTCGACTTGCCAATTGCCTTCCAAACCACCACCACTCGTCTAGCACCCGTTCATCGCCCGCCCCAGTTCACCTTGCATGACTCAAGGCCCACACGGGCCGTGCCATCGGGTACTCTGAGAGGGAACACGCAGGAATAACCAAACCGGCTCAATGCGAATCCTCTACATTCACTCGACGCAAGTGCCGGCGCCACTGGACAGGCCTACCGACCGTTTTTTCCTGTTTTCGGAAGCGATGGAAGGTGATGTTTTGCAGCCGATCTGGTTTCGCACGCCGGAAGAAGTGGAAGCGGCGCTTGGCCCCGGTTCCTTCCCGGTTCATGTCTCGGGGCGATTTCGCTATCACTGGTTTCTGGCGAAGCGCCCCGACGGCCGTTACCGGCCGCGTCTGGAGCAGTTCTGGTTTTACATTCGCAAGGGCTTGGAACTCCACCGGGAGCGGCCGTTTGACTGCGTCATCGCCTATTCCCACATGACGACGGGGCTGCTGGCGGCCTGCCTGAAGCTGCTGACGGGGGCGAAGCTGATCGTAGAAGTGGTGACCGACCCGCACCGCGCCTACCTGTCCACACGTCCGCGGCCGACCGTGCGCGACCGCCTGATGAAGCTCTATTCCGACGTGTGCCTCCATCTGTCGCTGTGGGCGGCCGATCGGGTTCATCTGCTCTGTACGGCTCAGTTGGCGGCCTATCCGCTGCTTCGCAACGTCAAGACCTCGGTGTTTCACGAGTTCGTTCTGGTGTCGAGGATCGAGGCTCACGCGGATGGCGGAGAGCCGTACGTGCTGATGATTGGTTCGCCGTGGTACCTGAAGGGGGCGGACCGATTGATCGAAGCATTCCGGCGGCTGTCTGCCGATTTTCCGGATGTCAAGCTCAAGATACTTGGCTGGTACCGGAAGACGGAACGCGAAGAGTTGGAGGCTCTGGCCGGAGATTCGAAGCAGATTGAACTGGTGCGGGCGATGCCCAGCGCCCCCGCTCTGCGGATGGTCAGCGGCTGCATGCTATTGGTACACCCATCGCGCTGCGAAGGGGGCCCCAGAACGGTGATCGAGGGCCTGGCGGCGGGTGTCCCGGTGGTTGGTTCCGATGTGGGCTGGATACCCGAGTTAATCCGTCAGGGGGAAAACGGATTTGTGGTGCCAGGCGGCAACGTCCTGGAACTGGAAGCGCGCATCCGCCAGTTGCTGGCCGATCCGGAACTGCGGCGACGCATGGGTGCGAAGGGCTACGAATTCGCGCACACGCAACTGACCGAGGAGGTCTACGTGGAAAGGTTCACCGCGATGGTTGCCGACACCGTGCGGGGGGCCCCATGAGCCCGGCCGGCCCTCACTCGGCTCACAGTCTGGACCGGAAACTGGCGGGAGGGCTGGCGTGGGCCGCGGGCGCCAAGTTCGCGACCCAGTTCTTCACCTGGACATTCACGCTAATCACGGCGCGTCTTCTTTCGCCGGCCGAATTCGGTCTGGTCAACATGGCTGGCTTCATCAACGTGCTGACGGCCACGCTGGCTGAGTTCGGCATGGGCCAGGCCGTATTGCAGATGCCCGAGCTGGAGGCCGGCACGGTGGCGCAATTGAACACGGCCTGCGTGGCGATCTGCACAGCGGCATACGGCCTGCTGGTTTTGGCTGCGCCGCTGGTTGCGGTGTTCTTCAAGTCCGACCAACTCAGGCTGCTGGTGGTGGTCAACAGTCTCGGCGTGCTCGTTACGGGGTTTCAGTCGGTGCCGTATGGGCTGCTGGAGAAGGACCTCGATTACCGCCGGCTGTCCGTGTGCGAATCGGTCACCGTTCTGCTGCAGGCCGTGATCACGGTGGGATGCGCGCTGAGCGGATTTGCGTACTGGTCGCTGGTGGTGGGCGGGCTGATCAGCAGAATAGCCGGCGCCGCACTGACGTACTACTGGAAGCCGGTGCCGTTCGCGCTGCCGCGGTGGAACGAGATCCGGGCGCCGATGCGGCTGGGCGCGCACATCGCAATCGGCAGGATTGCGGCCACGGCGTACGCCCTGTCGGACGGAGTGATTGTCGGGCGCATGCTGGGCGGAGCCGCGCTCGGCGCGTATCAGATGGCGATGTCGCTGGCCAACGCGCCGGCCGAAAAGATCGGTCTGCTGGTGATGCGGGTGACCGGGCCGTTGTTTGCGAAAGTGCAGAAGGACCAGGAACTGGTGCGGCGCTATTTTCGGATTGTCAGCGAGTCGCTTTCGCTGGCCGTTTTCCCGTTGCTGATCGGTCTCGCACTGGTAGGGCCGGAAGCGTTACGGGTGTTGCTGGGATCGAAATGGAACGCAGCCGCGGGGCCGATCCGGTGGCTGGCAGTTTTCATGTGCGCGCGAACGCTGTCCGTGCTGTTCAGCCAGGTGCTCGTCTCGCTCAGATGGACCCGCTTCAACATGCTCGTTTCGCTGGTCAGCTTCGTCGTGATGCCGTCCGCGTTCTTCGTCGCGTCCCGCTGGGGCACCAATGCGGTGGCCGCCAGTTGGTTGATTTTGTCGCCGGTCACGGTTCTTCCGCTCGCGGCGAAACTGTTCCGCGTGACCCAGTTGCGATATCGGGATTTCCTAGTGATGCTGATGCCGGCGCTGGCCGGATGCGCGGTGATGGTGGCCGCGGTTATGGCAGTCCGACTCTGGACCGAGAACGGTCACATGCCGGCAATCGGCGCCGTGGCCGTTCAGATAGCCATAGGAGGAGCGGCTTATCTCGGATTCCTCTGGATCTTTTGCCGCAACAAGCTGACCCGTTATATCGATTTCCTCATCGGACTGCGCCGGGGAGACGGGGTATTGAGCAAAGCCGAATTGTAAAATCGACGCTGGTTCGGAGCTTCGGCCGCGGTCCATCCGCTTACGCCGCTATTCTCTCCGCCGGCAGCGGTTTCACCCGTGCCAGGTGCAGCCTTTCGAGCGCGCGAATCACCGGCCATGCCGGGTCGATCTCATGCCCGCGCCAGGCGAACCGCGCCGAGGTCGGAAACTCGTGGTGGTTGTTGTGCAGCCCTTCGCCAGCCGTCAGCATGGCGATCGATTTGAGATTGGTGGCTTTGTTGTCGAAGTTGCGGTAGCCCACCCAGTGGCAGACGCTGTTGACGGAAGAATTGAGGAGCACGTAAAGCACCGCGTGCGTGAGCCATGCCGCCAAACCCCACCACACGCCGAACATCAGCATGAAAATGGCTATCCCGCCCAGCGCCGCGTAGTGCATGAAGGGCAGCTTGTCGATCGCATCTTCCTTCCAATCCGGCGTGTACTTGCGCACCACTGCCCGGTCCTTGGTTACCTTGCGGTACAGAAAGTAGTTGCCGAACAGCACCGTCCATAATCCGTAAATGTACGGGCTGTGCGGGTCGCCTTCCACGTCGGAAAAATGATGATGCTTGCGGTGCACCGCGGCCCACTCGCGCGGCACCATGCCGGTGAACAGGCTCAACTCCAGGTGCATCAGCAGCCCCACAACGGGGTGCAGTTCCAGCCCGCGATGGGTTTTCGCCCGGTGCAGGTAAATGGTCGTGCAGAAAACAGAGACTTGCAGGATCACGAGAGTGATCGCCAACATCCACAGAATACTCATTGGTTTCCCAGTGCCCCTCAATCGTGCCGGATTCGATTCTCTTGGGTGCGCTGGACGGAAGACCGGCCGGGCTCAAGAAGAGTCGGTTGCCTCAATCATAGCAGACCGAACACACGCGCAAGTGCTACAATTCCAGCGGAGAAACAGAAAAATTGCGGTTCGTTACGATTCAACGGAACGGTCATACGGAGCCCGCCGTTCTTTTCGACGGCCTGGTGATCCCCATTCAAGACGCTGGTTGGCCGAGCGTGCTCGACGTGATTGCGGGCGGCGACGATGCCCTGGACCGGGTGCGGCGCTGGATCGGCGGCCTTCCGTCGACCCACGGCCTGGACCCGGCCGGCCTCGCCTTCGCCGCGCCTATTCCGCGCCCGCCCAAGCTGATCTGCATCGGCCTCAACTACCGCGATCACGCCGCGGAATCCAAGCTGGCCATCCCGGAAGTACCCACCATGTTCGCCAAGTTCCCGACCGCGGTCATCGGTCCCGGCCAGCCCATCGTGCTGCCGAAGAATTCCGCTAAGCCGGATTACGAGGCCGAGTTCGCGGTGGTGATCGGCCGCCGCTGCCGCCACGTGGCGGAAGACCGCTGGCGCGATTGCGTGTTCGGCTACACCATCCTCAACGACGTCAGCGCCCGCGACTTTCAGATGGCCACCTCGCAGTGGATGATCGGCAAAACGTTCGACACTTTCGCTCCCTTCGGCCCCGCCATCGTCACCGCCGATGAAATCGCCGACCCGCACAACCTCCGCATCTCGCTCACGCTCAACGGCGAAACGATGCAGAATTCGAGCACCAGCAACCTGATCTTCAAGCTGCCACAGCTCATCGCGTATCTTTCGAGCGTGTTCACCTTGGAGCCGGGAGACATCATCGCCACCGGCACTCCCGCCGGCGTGGGATTCGCCCGCAAACCGCCGCGGTGGCTCAAGCCCGGTGACGAGGTGCGCATTCAGATTGAAGGCCTCGGCGAGCTCGTCAACCCGGTCGTTGCCGAGCAGTAATGCATGAGGCAGGATTCGATCCCGCGTCCTGCTAGAATTGCGGTATCGCGCGCCCGTAGCTCAGGTGGATAGAGCGGCTGGCTTCGAACCAGTAGGTCGGGAGTTCGAGTCTCTCCGGGCGCGCCAGTAATTGTCTATTTATCAGTCCGTTGCGGCGCAATTGCCACCACGGAACCGGGTGATCTATGAGGCCTTTTCTTCCGATAGTCTTGGGTTGCCTGGCGGTTTTCTCCGCCGCCGCGCAGACCGCGCCCACGCTGGCTGTCGACGCCAGCGCCAGCGTCCATCCGATCAGTCCGCGCATCTACGGCATCAACGAGTGGCCCAGCTATAGCGCCCAGAGCGGGTGGACCGATAGTGGCATGTCCGAAGCCATGCGCATCGGCACACGCCGCTGGGGCGGCAATAACGCCACCAGCTATAACTGGCAGACTGACATCAAGAACAATGACTCTGACTGGTACTTCACGAACTACGTGGTGGGAGACGGGGTCAACTCGACATTCGACGTGTTCCATGAGAAGAACCTGCAGACCGGCACGCTCAGCCTGGGCACGGTCCCGGTGATGGACTGGACGCCGAAGTTGATCCCGGGTCAGCCCCTGGTGCTTGGCGTACCGCTGAGCTGTAGTTACAGCGTGGCGAAGTACGGCGCTCAAAAGCAAACGGATCCGTACGATTCCGATTGCGGCTTGGGCGTGCTCACGAATGGCGCACAAATCGCCAATAATCCTAACGACGACTACCAGCCGATCACGCCCGATTTCGCCGCGGAGTGGGTCCAGTCGTTGAAAAACAAGTACGGTCCCGCCAACCTGGGCGGCGTGCATATATGGGAACTGGACAATGAACCGGAGTGGTGGGACTCCACACACACGGACATTTACCCCAACGCCGCCACTTATGACGACATGACGAGCCGCAGCGTTGCCACGGCAAAGGCCGTGAAGGGCGCCGATCCAACTGCTCTGGTGAGCGGTCCCGTGGAGGGCGGCTGGCAAGGAATGCTGTTTTCCAAGAAGGATTTCTACAGCGGCTGGAGCACGGGGCCCCACTATCAGTATTGGGCCAACCCGATCGATCAGAAAGCTCACGGCGGAGTGCCGTGGGTCGAGTACTATCTGCAACAGATGCAGAAGGCCGCGCAGCCCGGCGGCCAGCGCCTCCTCGACTACCTCGATGTACACGCCTACATCAGGCCGGACGCCCTCACCGAGAGCGCCGGGAATGCTGCCATGGAGACACTGCGGACGACCTCCACACGCGCTCTTTGGGATCCTAACTACATCGTCCCGATTGCCGCCACTCCCTCGAGCGGCGACCCTTGCGACAACTACGATGCGCTCTGCGATTCCACGGGCGAACAGGTGCCGCCGCAACTGATCCGGAACATGACTCAGTGGGTGAACCAGAACTATCCCGGCACTAAGCTGGCGATCACGGAATACGACTGGGGAGCGCTTGACTCGATTACCGGCGCCGTCACTCAGGCGGATATTCTGGGCATCTTCGGACGCGAGGGCCTGGATTTGGGCGCCATCTGGCCTAGCTTCACTTTGACGCCGTCCTACCCGGGCGCCTTTGCCTTCAAGATTTTCCTGAACTACGATGGCATCGGCAGCCAGTTCGGCGAAACCAGCGTTTCCGCAACCACCGGCAATCCGGATGTGCTTTCCATCTTCGCCGCGCGGCGGCATGATTCCGCGCTTACCGTGCTCGTGTTGAACAAGACCGCTTCCGCGATCACGGACAGCATCACTCTGAACGACTTCACATCCGCCGGAACGGCGCAAGTATGGCAGTACAGCTCGGCGAATCTCAATGCCATCGTGCGCCAGACTCCCGACCTCAACGCAGCCGGCAACAGCGTCAGCATGACTTTTCCGGCATATTCGATGACGCTGCTGGTGATTCCCCAGGCGCAGAACGTGATGACTGTGCCGCAGCCGGTGATCGCAGCGGTCACCAACGCCGCTTCGTACGATGAGACTGCCGTAGCACCCGGAGAGATCGTGACCATCTGGGGCCAAGGGCTGGGACCGGCCGCGGGCGCTAACTTCCAACTCGATTCCAACGGCCTGCTCACGACTTCGCTCGAGGGCACGCAGGTATTCATCAACGGCTTTGCGGCGCCGCTGACCTACGCTGGGAGCGGCCAGGCGAACGCCGTGGTGCCGTATGAAGTGGCGCTGGCGAAGACGGCCAACGTGGTGGTGGTGTATCAAGGCAACCCATCGGCGCCGTCCCAGATCGCCATTTCGGCCGTCAAACCAGGCATCTTCACCGGCAATAATTCCGGCAGCGGGCAAGGCGCCATCCTGAACCAGGATTTCAGCCTGAACGGACCGGCGAACCCAGCGCCACGCGGGCAGTATGTTCTCATCTATGGAACCGGGGAAGGACCCACTACACCCCCAGGCGTGGACGGCCGTCTCTCCAACGTATCCGGAGCGCCGTTGCCGAATGTGGCGGCTGCCTGCTCGGCCACCATTGGCGGCGTCGCCACCACGTTGAACTACTGTGGCGAAGCGCCCGGTTTCACCGCCGGCCTGGTGCAGGTGAACGCGCTGGTTCCCGAATCGATAAGTCCAGGCGGCGCCATCCCAGTGACAATCACCATCGGCGGCGTCACCAGCCAGGCAGGGGTAACGCTGGCAGTGAAGTAGGACGGACGATCGGTTTCTGTCGTCTGTCAGGATCGACCGCCCGCGAAACTTCACGAAAACCTCCGGTAACGCCGGCGATCTTGTCGCCGGTGATTTGCCAGGATTCCGGAACGCGGCGTGGTTTTTCGACCCCTGTCAATTCGGCGCGCTTCGGTGGCGATGCGCCGGTCTCCGACTTGGCGACATTGCGCCCGGGTGGATTGTAACTTACCGCTATCGGCGTTTGAACTAAGCCGCATGCCTGGCCCACGCGTAGCGTCCGCCGCGCAAGCGGCTTAGTTCAAACGCGCATTTCGGAAACTGACCCGCCACCCGCTCTGGCCGAAGCCTGACAGACCACCAAAGGCGATGGTCCGTCCTACCGGCTTAGCTCAGTCGTACACGAAGTGCAGCACCTTCTTGAGGTCTTCCCAGGCTTCGCGTTTGGCGTCTTGATTGTACGGGCGCAGTAAGTAGGACGGGTGGTAAGAGACCATCACCGGAATTGAGCGCCATTCTAGCCAATGGCCGCGCATCTTGGTGACGCCTTCCTTGCGGCCGGTGAGCGCGCGCGCGGCGGTGCCTCCCAAAGCGCAGATGGCCTTGGGCGCGATCGCAGAGAGCTGGCGGTACAGGAACTGGCCGCAGATTTCCATTTCGTCCGGCTCCGGAGTGCGGTTGCCAGGCGGGCGGCACTTCACCACGTTGCAGATGTAGACGTCTTCGCGGCGCAGCTCGATGCCCTCTTTCTTGGCGGTGCCCTCGATCATCTGCGTCAGCAGTTGGCCAGCGCGTCCAACGAACGGGATGCCCTGCGCGTCTTCGTCGGCGCCCGGGCCTTCGCCGACAAACACCAGCGGCGAATGCTCGTTGCCGACGCCGAAGACGATTTTGTTGCGCCCTTCGTGCAGACGGCAGCGATGGCAATCGCCAATGTCTTCCAGGATGCGCGGCAAGGTGTCGCCACTCGGCGCCAGGGATGGCAGGATGATCGCAGGCTGCTCCGCGGCCGTCGGTGCGCCAGGCCGTTCCACCGGGCCCGCTTCCGCCGTCTCCGCATCGCCCGTTTGCGCCGCGGCTGGCCTGCGGTAAAGAGTTTTGACGCCGATATCCTGATAGAACTCGAGGCGGCGGCGCAACTCGTCAGGCTTCATGGGTCGCGTGCAGGCTCAAGCGCAGTTTCAGAATCTCGTCGAAGATGCGATCGGCGATTTCGCGCTTGCTCGCGCGCTCGAGAGCCAGCGTTTCTCCGGTCGATAGCGCCAGCACCACTTCGTTTTCGTCGGATTCGAAACCGACATCGGCGCCGCCCACCAGGTTGCCCACCACCATGTCGCAGTTTTTCGATTCCAGTTTGCGGCGCGCTTCCTGGCGCAGGTTTTCGGTTTCGGCGGCGAAGCCCACCAGCAGCCGGTCGCCTTTCTTGCGGCCCAGCTCGGCCAGGATATCGGGCGTTGGATCGAGCTCCAGCGACAGTCGCGCGGCGGTTTTCTTCCGCTTCTGGTCGGGCACTTTGCTCAAATGGAAATCGCCCACGGCCGCGGCTTTGATCACGATGCTGGCCGGCTCCAGGTTCTCGAAAACCCGCTCGCGCATTTCGACCGCCGTGTGGACGCCGATCACTTCCACGCCTCGCGGCGCGGCGAGGTGCACCGGGCCGGAAATCAGCACCACGCGGGCGCCGCGCGCGGCTGCCGCTTCGGCCAGCGCGTAGCCCATTTTGCCGCTCGAGCGATTCGAAATATAGCGCACCGGGTCGAGCGGTTCCTGCGTCGGCCCTGCCGTGACCAGGACAGTTTCGCCTTCCAGGTCGCGGCGCTGCCGCGCCTCCCGTTCGATAGCGGCGGCGATTTCCTCCGGCTCCGCCATGCGCCCCGGTCCGGTCATGCCGCAGGCCAGGTATCCCGAGCCAGGTTCGATCACGCGATTGCCGCGGCGCTTCAGCGTTTCCACGTTCTCGCGCGTAGCTGCGTGCTGCCACATGTTGACGTTCATCGCCGGCGCCAGCAGCACCGGGCCGGTGAAAGCCAGGTACAGCGTGGAGAGGAAATCTCCGGCTAGTCCGTGAGCCAGCTTGGCGAGCAGATCGGCGGTCGCCGGCGCCACCACCAGCAGATCGTTTTCCTGCGCCGTGCCGATGTGGTCAATCGCGTTTTCGATGGCGAACAGGTCGGTGAGCACCTTGCGGCCAGTCAGCGCCGCGAAGGTCATTGGCGTGACGAATCGCTGCGCGGCCTCGGTCATCACCGCTTGTACGGAGTGGCCTTGCTGCATCAGCAGACGCGCCAGCTCGGCCGACTTGTAAGCCGCGATGCCGCCGCCGACGCCGAGAATGATCTTCATGGGGAAGTTTCGCCAACGATCGGCTTGACCGCTCCCTTCGGGGTGCCCTCTGGGCCCGGCTCCGATTGCATTCGAAACTCTCGGAGCCGCGACCATAGGGAGCGGTCAAGCGCCTGATTTCCGGTCACGCCCCTAGAGCGCTGGTTCCGCGGCGGGCATTGGCTCCGGCGCCGGTCCGGTGAGCGAGTATTTCACCAACCCGCGGCGCACTTCCTCCATCGCAATGATGGTGGACTTCTTCGAGGATGTGGGCAGCACCGGCCGCGCGCCGCCTTGCAATTGCCGCGCCCGCTTGGCCGCTACGATGATGAAGCGGTACGTGCTCTGCTCCTCGTCGTCCGGGATGGTGCAATGGGCGTTGTTCTTCGGGGCTATTTCCGCCATGACTTCAATACCTCTTCAAACCTGAAATGATTCCAGTATGGGCCGGATCTGCTCTTCGATCCGCGTCCGCCGCGCGCGCTCGGCGCGCACAATCGAACTCAGAATCGCGTCCGATTCGTCCAACTCGCGATTAATCAACACATAATGATAATCGCTGTATCGCCGGATTTCCTCGGCCGCATCCCGCAGCCGCCGTTCAATCACCTCGTTCCGGTCCTCGCCGCGCGCGCGCAATCTGCGCTCGAGTATCTGCCGCGAAGGAGCCAGGATGAAGACGGTAACGGCCTCGGGGATCTTCTGTATCAATTGTCTCGCACCTTGTACGTCGATGTCGAGTACCAGGTCGCGGCCCAGGGAGCGGGCATCCTCCAGAATGCCGCGGTGCGTCCCGTAATAATTGCCGAAGACCTCGGCGTGCTCCAGAAATTCGTCGCGCTCGACCATGGCTTCGAATTCCGGCCGCGAGACGAAGTGGTAGCTTTCGCCATCCTTTTCCGCTCCGCGCGGCGGGCGGGTGGTGTAAGAGATTGAAAACATGAGGCCGGGCAGGTCTGCCATGAGGTGGGAAACCAAAGTCGATTTTCCCGAACCGGAGGGGGCGGAAATGATGAAGACGTTCGTCATTCTAGGTTGAGAGCCTGTTCGCGGATTTTGTCGATTTCGGATTTCGCCGCCAGGGCGAGCTCGGTGAGGGTCAGCCCCAGGTCGCCCAAGCCGCCGGTCTTGGAGAGAATGGTATTGGCTTCGCGGTTCATTTCCTGCAACAGGAAATCGAGCCGCTTGCCCACTTCGCCATCGCCCGCGAGCAGGCCGTTGACCTGGCCGGCGTGCGTCTTCAGGCGAACCAGCTCCTCGGCGATGTCGCTGCGGTCGGCGGCCAGCGCGGCCTCCTGCGCCAGCCGTTGCGGATCCACGGCCGCGCCGTTCAGCAATTCGTCCATTCGCTCGCGCAGGCGCTTCAGAAACGCGGGCGCCGCGCCGGCGCGGATTTCCTCCATTCGCGCAACTAAGGCGAGAAGGGACGCCGTGCGCTCTCGCATCTCCTTGGCCATCGCGGCGCCTTCGGTTTCGCGGCATTGGTTGAAAGCGGCCAGCGCTTCCTGGGCGCCGGCCAGCGCAGCCTCGGCCACTTCTTCGCTGACCTCGGCGTCTCCACCCGTTTGCAACATGCCGGGCATGCGCAGCGCGGCGTTGAGATCGGGTTCCTGGTTGGGCAACCCAAAGAGCTTCTGCGCCTCGCGAAACGCGGCTACATATTCGGACAGCAGTTTGCCATTCAGCCCGGTCGCGCTTCCGGCCGTGCGCGTCAGCGTCACTTGAATCTGCACGTGGCCGCGCGTGATGGCGCCCTTCAAAATGGCGCGCAGATCGGTCTCGATCGCGTCCAGCTCGGGCGGCAGATGAAAATGCAGGTCCAGGCCGCGATGGTTGACGCTCTTCAGGCTGATCGAAACCTCGTCCGGCCCGCCGGCTTTTCGAACGATCGAGAAGCCCGTCATGCTGCGTACGCTCATAAGTCTCCCACCGCCGCATCCACGAACTGCAGCTCATGCAGGTGTTGATAGATTCCGCCCTGCGCCATCAGCTCTTCGTGCGTTCCGGTCTCGCGCAGGCGGCCCTGCTCGATCACCGCAATTTTGTCGGCGCGGCGGATGGTCGAAAGCCGGTGCGCGATCACGACCACCGTGCGGTGCTCCATCAGGTTGGCCAGCGCCTTCTGCACCAGCAATTCCGATTCGGTGTCGAGGTGCGAGGTGGCTTCGTCGAGGATCAGAATGGGCGCGTTCTTGAGCAGCGCGCGGGCGATCGCGATGCGCTGACGCTGGCCGCCGCTCAGCCGCACCCCCCGGTCGCCGATCACCGTCTGGTAGCCTTGCGGCAATTGCTCCACGAATTCGTGCGCCAGCGCGGTCTCGGCCACGCGTTGAATTTCTTCGAATGGCGTGTCCGGCCGCGCGTAGGCGATGTTGCGCGCGACCGTGTCATTGAAAAGGAAAGTATCCTGCGCCACGATGCCGATTTGCGCCCGCAGCGATTCGAGTGTCAGCTCCCGCACGTCGTGGCCGTCCATGCGGATCGCCCCTTCGGTCACGTCCCAGAAACGCGGCACCAGATTCGCCAGGGTGGTCTTACCGCTGCCGCTCGGCCCCACCAGCGCCACCACCTCGCCCGCTTCCACCGTCAGTGATACCCCCTCGATGCGGAAGCTGTCGGCCGACAGGTAGCGAAACCCGACGTTGTCGAAAACAATCCGCTCGGAGAATCGCTCCAGCCTTGTGGCGCCGGGTTTCTCGGTGATCTTTTCGATGTTGTCGAGATACTCGAAGACCTTCTGCGACGCGCCGAGCGCCTGCTCGAAGATATTGTGAATCCCCACCAGGCGCTTCACCGGCTCCAGGAGGAACACCAGCGCCGCCACGAAGCTGGCGAACTCCTCCGGCCTCAGCACGCCCGCCTTGATCTGCGTCCGCGCATACCAGATGAAACCGATCACGGTGGCCGCGCCCACCACCTCGATCAGCGGCGAGGAGAGCGCCTGTTGCCGCACGTATTGTAAGTTGGTCTTCAGCAGCCGCCGCGCGGCGTCGTGGAACCGGTGGGATTCGTATTTCTCGGCGCTGAACGCCTTCACCACCATGTGGCCGCTGAGAGTTTCCTGCAAGACCTGGCTCAACTCGCCCTGGTTATCTTGCGTGCGGCGCGTGGTGCGCCGGATTCGCTTGCCGATATTGGTGACCGGGTAAACCACCACGGGAACCAGCAGCAGGCTGATCAGCGCCAGCTTCCAATCGGTGCCGATCACCACCGCCAGCAGCGCCAGCAGGACGAAGGTCTGCCGCAGCAGGTCCGCCAGAATGTGCGACGTGGCAAGCTGGACTTTGTCGATATCGTTCATGATGGCCGACATCAGCTTGCCCGTCGAGTGCGATTCGAAAAACTCCGCTCCCTGCCGCACCACCTTGTCGAAAACCCGGTTGCGCAGGTTGGTGACCGCTGAAAACCCCACGTAGTTGACCAGGTAATTGGCACAGTAATCGCACAAACCCTTGGTGATAAACACGGCCATCATGGCGAACGCCATGATGTTGAAGACGTTGTGGAAGTAGGAGGGGACGATCTGGTCGAGATAGATGATAACCGGGTGGTGGGGAACCGGGATCGTGGTGAGCTTGATCCGCTCTTCCGCCGCGTGAACGTCGAGCACCCGGTAGAGCAGCGGCCCGATCAGCAACGCCATCAGGCCCGTTCCGCCGCCGGCCACTGCCATCAGCACCACCGAGATCGCCAGGTGTCCCGTGTACCGCCGTGCGTAGCCGAACAGCCGCAGCAGTTCCTTCATGCGTGTACCCGCAGCCGCGCCAGCGCGTCGACTACCTGCGCCACGGTCACTTCGGCCATGCCGCCCGGCACTTTGACCACTTCGGAACGCGCGCGCCACGGGCCCCAGATGGCGGGGTCCGACGGGCCGAAGATCACCACCGAGGGAATCCCGAACGCGGCCGCCATGTGCGCGGGCCCACTGTCGTTGCCCACGAACAGAGACGCTGCGGCGAGCAGTGTTTTCACCTGCTCCAGAGGTGCGCCTTGCAGGATGCGGTGCCGCGAGAAGGGCCGCAGGTCGTCGCCGGCAGCTCCAATGAAGACTGCTTCCAGGCCGCTCTCTTCGATGTGCCGCGCCACTTCCAGAAACCCATCGGCGCGCCAAGTCTTTTCGGGTGCGGTTGCCACCGGGTGCAGCACCGCGTAGGGACGCGCAGCCGGCGGTTGCAGTTCGGCTCCCAGCCGCGCGCGCGGAATTTCTTCCACCGGCGCGCCCAAATAGAAGATTGCGCTGGCCAGATGTTCGGCCGTATGCACGGTCCGCTCCACGCCGAGGATTTCCTGCGCCCTGGGGATGGCAACGTTGTAGGCGAACTGATGGCGGAAGTGGCCGAAACCGGCACGCCAGCGGGCGCCGGAAGCCAGTGTCAGGAAAGCGCTGCGCGTGCCCCCGTGCAGGTTGAGGCACAAATCCGGCCGCCAGCGCCGCAGCACTCGCGGGTCGGGCTGCAGGATTTCGTCCACATCCGGATTGGGCTCGAACACGGCGTGGAATCGCGCTTCGGCGACCACCGCGATGCGCAGGCCGGCGCGCGCCCGTCTCAGCAGGGCGAGCGCGGGCGTCGTGAGTACACAATCTCCCAGCGAACGCAGCCGGACGACGGCCACCCGGCCCGGACGCGGCAGCTCTTCCAGCACGTTCTGCACGGGTCTATTCTTCGATTTTGGCCTCGTCCACCAGCATCACCGGTATGTCGTCCCGAACCGGATAGACGCGATGGCACTGCACGCACTTCAACCCGCTCCCGGCGGCCGTGAGCTCCACCGTAGCCTTGCACACCGGACAGACGAGAATCTCCAGCAGATCTTGACTGATGGCCATAAGAGTTCCAGTTTAGCGCGGAGGGCAAGCGAGGTGCGCGGGCGGCGTTGGGGACCTTCCGTCGCCGCCGTCCAGGTTTACGGGAACGCCAGCGGACGCACGGTCGTGTGTAAAACCTCGCCTGCATTGTGTCGCAAAAGCGGGTGGTCCCGGCTCAAGGCGCCCATAGATCCCCGGCGCTCCGCAAATCGCCGACCTTCGAGCGACCGTGGGATCGAAGTTCTCTTCGGTTTGTTTTTACTGAGAGGTTCATCCGTGGCTGTGTCTTAGCGTTTTCGCTAAAGCTTAGCCGTATCGCGCCGATCTCTTAGTACGAGAGATCGATGCCAGGGCACGAGACCCTATTCACGAAAGCGGCCCGGCGGCACGTAGCGCTTCTGGCGCGGGTGATTGTTCCCGCCGCGGCGGGACTGGAGCGGAAGTTTCTGGCGCTGCTCCGTAAGCGGCGCTATGGCATGGTGGAGCGGCGCGCGCTGATGGCCATCTCACCGTGCGCGGCGGCGCGGCTCGGATCGATCGAGAAATTCCTCGATCAGGTGGAATATCACGGCCGGCGCCTGGCCAAGTGCAACCTCTCGCCCGATGCGGCCGGCGCAGTGCTACGGCATTTCGACGAGCTGTTGGAGCCTCTCTTGCAGGGGAGGTTTGGTCCTTCGCTGGAACAACTGCAATGGGCCACTCTGCTGGCGCTGGAGCGCGCCTACTACCGAGTGCGCGAAGAAGAAAGCGAGGCGTTGTTCGGCATCTATCGCGCCGGAACGGAAGTGGCCGATTCCGGCAGGTTGTCCCACCGCTTCGTGAGCCTGCTGGCGCGCGCTTTTCGAGCCCGCGCCGGCGGCCTGCTGGCGAAGGACGGGAAACTCGAAAGGAAACTGCGCCAGCCGTTGTATATTGAGCGGGGCACACGGGAGGAGCGCTGGATTGCCGATCCCGAATTGCGCGGACGGTACGCGTCCTATTGGTCATACCCGCTCAACGGGTCGACGGCGATTCAACTCGGCTTCCCGGTTCCGTACCCCTGGCTGCCGCGCGAGCTAGAGCTGATGGAGGCCGCGGCGGAACACTTCCGCAAAGCCGCCGAGCGAGCGCTGCTGCTGGAGGAGGTGGAGCGGCTCGCCGGCGCCGCGCGGCAGGCCGAGGAGGATGAGCGCCGGCGGATCGGCCGCGAACTGCACGATGAAGCCGGCCAGTCGTTGCTGTCGCTGCGGCTGCAACTGGAAATGATGGAACGCGGCGCGGCGCCGCCCATGCGGGCCAGTCTGCAGGAGGCCCGCGGCGTGCTGGAACGGACCCTCGTCGAGTTGCGGCGAATCATCGCCGCGCTCAGCCCGGCCGTGCTGGAGCGGCTCGGGCTAGCGCGCGCACTGCACCTTTTGGCCGGGCGGTTTGGCAAGACCCTCGCGGCTTGCGTGCGCGTTCGCATCTCCGGGCGCCTGGAGGATTTGCCGCCTTCGGTACAGCAAGTGGTGTATCGAATTGCCCAGGAGGCCCTACAAAACGCGGCCAAACATTCCCAGGCGACCACCGTAAGACTTTCCGTGATGCGAACCGATAAGGTAGTCAGAACGCGCATTTCAGATAACGGCCTCGGTTTTGAGGCCGGCGTTACGGCGAAGCCGATGTCATTCGGCCTTGCGGGCATGCGGGAGCGCGCTGCGCTCCTGGGCGGCAAGGTCACCGTGCGCAGTGCGCGCAACCAGGGAACGACGGTGATTTTGGAACTGCCGCTGAACTCGGCGTAGGAAAGACCAAAATGTCCAAGATTCGCGTATTAATCACAGACGATCATGCGATGTTCCGGCAGGGCGTCCGCACGTTGCTGGCGGCGGAGCCCGATCTCGAAATTGCGGGAGAAGCCAGGGACGCGGCCGAAGCGGTGAGCCTGAGCCGGCAGAACCGGCCCGACGTGGTGCTGATGGATATTGGCATGACGGGAATGAGCAGCTTTGAGGCCACCCGAGTGATCCGCAAGGAGCGACCCGAAACGCGCGTAGTATTTCTCTCGATGTACGACGACGACGAATATCTCGCCGAATGCGTGTCGATCGGGGCCAGCGGCTATATTCTCAAGGAAAGTCCGGCCGATCAATTGTTGACCGCCATCCGCGAGGTGCACCGCGGCGGCAGCTATCTCAGCCCGCGCCTCCTCACACGCCTGGTGGACGATCTCCGCACGCAGGGGCACGAGCCTGTCCGCCAACCGCGCTTCGGTACGCTCACCAAACGCGAACGCGAAATCCTCAAGATGCTTGCCGAAGGCCAATCCGTCAAGGAAATCGCCACCGCTTTCGAGCTCAGCGTAAAGACCGTGGAGGCCCACAAATTCAATTTGATGCGCAAGCTGGATATTCACAACAAGGCGCAACTCGTGCAGTACGCCATTCAGAAGAAGATCATTCGCCTGTCCGAGCCGCTGCTGAACTGAACCGAATACCCACTTTAGCCGTGGCGCGGGCCGGGTAGGATGGACGATCGGTTTTTGTCGTCTGTCGTGCCTCGGCAGGGGCGCGCCGCTTGACAAGGTCGAAAACGCCCGAAGGTCCGGGAATCGCGGGCAAGTCACCGGCGACAAGATCGCCGGCGTTACCGGAATCTTTCATGGAATTCCGCGGATCGGCGGCCCATCCCAACAGACGACAAAAACCGATCGTCTATCCTACCTCTGACCGGCAACCTGGCTCAACCCAAACTCCGCCGCATCGGGAGTTCCGAGAGTCGTCGCAGCTTTTCTTTGCCGGCCCTTTTCCCGCGCCGCGCTGGATCACGAATCGTCCGGAACGCTTGCGGCTGCCAGTCCGTCTCGCCTAACAGTTTTATAACTTGCCGAAGCTGAAGACTAGTCCGGTGGAAACCTGAGCATTCGGATAGGCACGGAGGGTCCCGCCCGCATTGGATACTGTGGTCAGCAATTCCGGCTGAATGACTCGGTATGAAAACCGGTCCGAGATGCGATAGTCCACACTGCCGCCGAGTGAAGCGGCAAACAGGTTTGCACCCCCATAAGCGAACTGAAGACCGAGATAGGGCAGAAAGAGATTACTCTGGCGCATGATCCCCGCCAGAGCGCGCAAATTGACGGTAAACCTGCCACGATGCAGTAACTTGAATTCCGCACCGGCCAGAAACGTGTGCTGGTCTCCGGGTCGCAATGGAACACAGATAGCACAGCCCTGCTCGTAGTGGCCGCTGAAATCGGCGACCAGGCCGAAGGTCTGCGTCACATTCAGTTTGATCGACGCGTTCCAGCCGTTCAGGTTCGCGGTGTTAAACGGCGGATCAGTCTGCTGGGCCAACCGCAGATAGGAATAACCGCCGAACACTTCGATCCTTGGTGTACTTTGTGCCGCGACAGTGAGCGGGAGAAGCAACATAATTGCCTGTATTGTTCCGGTTGTATTCATACGTAATCTCGACTTCTGACACGGTCCGGCCTCTTAGGGCAAGTGGGGCGCCGGAACGAAGGTTGGTCGCCAAGTCCTCCTGATAGGGCGCCGCCTTGTGTACCCTTATGTTCGGATTCATGCACATCCGCTAAGAGTGGACGGTCTCGTTGTTTCTGCATCGCACGTTGGCGGCCAAACCCGCACCTACGTATTCGCTCGCGCTCCGCGTTACACTCGACGTTTACCCAACCTATGCGTTTACAGAAAACAGTGTTTACTCCTGTCGCCAGACCTAGCAGCCAGGCGGCACGCCGATGACGCCCGAAGAGTTCCGCCTGTGTGGGCATCAGGCTATCGATTGGGTTGCCGATTATTTGGCCAATCCGCAACGCTACCCAGTGCTGGCGCGCGTTCAACCCGGCGAACTCACCGACGCCCTGCCCGCGCGCGGCCCGGAACAGGGCGAACCGCCGGAATGCCTGCTGGCCGATTTCGAACGGCTCATCCTGCCGGCGGTGACGCATTGGAACCACCCCGGCTTCATGGCTTTTTTTGCCAACTCCGGTTCGGCGCCCGGTATTCTGGGCGAGTTGCTGGCGACCGCGCTCAACCTCAACGGAATGCTTTGGAAGTCGTCACCCGCGGTGGTCGAACTGGAGCAGGTCACGCTGCGCTGGCTGCGCCAATGGCAAGGCCTGCCCGAGGATTGGTTCGGGCAGATTTTCGATACCGCGTCGGTGGGCAGCATGCACGCGCTGGCCGCGGCGCGCGAAGCCACGGACCCGAATTCGCGCACCAAGGGGACGGCGCCCGATCTAGTCGTCTACACCTCCGAGCAGGCGCATTCCTCGATCGAAAAAGGCGCCATCGCGATCGGCATCGGTCAGGAACGCGTGCATAAAGTTCCGGTGGACGCCGAGTTTCGGCTCCGGCCGGACGCACTGGCCGAGATGATCGACCGCGACGTGGCCGCCGGCTTGCGCCCTTGCGCGGTCGCCGCCACGGTGGGAACCACGGCCACCACCAGCGTCGATCCGGTGCCCGCCATCGCGGAAATCTGCCGGGCTCGGAAGATCTGGCTGCACGTGGATGCCGCCTATGCAGGCTCGGCAGCCGTTGCCGAGGAGTTTCGCTGGGCGCTGGCCGGTTGCGAACACGCCGATTCCATGGTCACCAATCCGCACAAGTGGATGTTCACGCCGGTGGATTGCAGCGTGTTCTACACGCGGCACCCGGATGTGCTGCGGCGCGCTTTTTCGCTGGTGCCGGACTATCTCGCCACGGCGGAAGATCCACGCGCGGTCAACCTGATGGATTACGGGGTGCCGCTCGGACGCCGCTTCCGCGCTCTCAAGCTCTGGTTCGTGATGCGCAGCTACGGGCGCGAGGGAATCGCCAACCTGATCCGCGAGCAGATTCGCATCGCGCAGCGCCTGGCAGCCCAGGTGGATGCTCATCCGCGTTTCGAGCGCACCGCCCCCACGCCCTTCTCCACGGTCTGTTTCCGCTACCAGGGCACCGATGACGAGAACCGGCAAATTCAGGAGCGCGTCAACGAGACCGGCGAGTTCTTCATCTCCGGGACCAAACTGCACGGACGTTTCACGCTCCGCCTGGCGATCGGCAACATGGCCACCGCGCAGTGTCACGTCGACCGCGTCTGGGAGTTGATCCAGACCGAGGCCGCCAGGCTCGGCTGAAACTTCGGTGACGAAGCGACGCGACCTGCCGCCGATCATCGCCTACGCCGCGCTGCTGGTGTGGCTGGCGGGACTGCGTCCTTTGTGGCTGGACGAAGTTTTGCAACTGGTCGCGTCCACCCAGCCGGATGTGCGGAGCGTGATCCGTTGGGTCGCTTACAATCCCGGCGGGGCGCCGCTCGGCTATCTGACGCAGCGCGTTTTCGTTTTGACGTTGGGACTGACGCCGCTGGCGGCGCGAGCGGCGCCGGCGATCTTCGGCCTGCTTTCGGCCGTGACGCTAATCGGTTTCGCGCGCGATCTGAAGGCTCGAAAAAACTGGGTCGTGTTGGCGGCGTTTGTAGCGATGCCGTTGCAGCTCCGCTACGCGGTGGAAGGGCGCCCGTATTCGCAGGCGCTGTTCTTCGCGTTGGCGGCCTTGTGGTGCCTGTGGCGGCTGGCGCAACGGCCGTCATCGAGGATCGCGGTGGCGTATGGCGGGCTGGTAATTGCCGGCCTGTACACGCAGCCGCTGTCGGCGGCGGTGCAACTGGGCGCGCTGGCCGCGCTGGCCTGGGCTGGCCGCCGCGAGGCGGTGCGTTCGGGCGGGATCGCATTGGCGGTGGCCTGCCTGTTGTTCGCGCCCTGGTACTTTCACGTGAGAGGCGCGTGGCATTTCGGAATCGCAGCCAGCCAGTATCGCTTCTCCACGATGCCGAAGGTGCTCGGGATGCTGCTCCGAGAACTTTCGGGGGGCGGGTATGTGGCCTCGCTTTCGCTGATTGGCGCGGCGGCGCTAGGCTGGCGCCACGCGGATTCGCTGGCCCGGCGGTTCCTACTGGGAGGCATCCTCTCCGGCATCGTCTGCGCCATCGCCGCAGACGCGATTTCCGGCTACTTCTTCGCCGTGCGCCAGGTGTTGTTCGTGCTGCCGGCGGTGTTGTTGCTCGCGACCGTCTGGCTTCCCAAGCCCCGCCGGGATTGGTGGCAGCCGGGCCTGTTGGCGATATTTCTTGTCGCCTCTCTGGCCAAGGACGCGCGCTATTTCCGTAGTCCGGGCGAGGATTGGCCCGGCGCCGCGCGGGCGTTGCTGGCGGCCACCAGTCACGGCGCGTGCGCGGTGGTGCCCAGCCCGGAGCCGCAAGAAATGTACCGGCTTTTCGAACCCGGATTGAGCGGCCGGTTCTGCAGCGCGAGCGATGCGGCCGGCCCGGTCGCGATCGTCCAAAACCGGTATACGCTGGCCTCCAGTTTGGAGGAAATCAGGCGCGTGCTGACCACGAGGGGATTTCGCGCGGCGGGAGAAACGGACGCCGCCGGCGTGCGGCTTCTGTTATTTCTTCCCGGCCGATAAGCGCCCGTCAGCAAGCTCTAACGGGCTGCTGATAAAGTCCGAAAAAGGGACTTTGGAGCCACCGATGAACACGGATAAGCCGATTCTCTTCAATCTGTACTACTAGCCCTCAGTGTATTGTTTTTTCGCGAAGAATTCATTAGGCTGCCTTTGGAATGAGCAGGTTCACGGTGGCGTTGGAAGCTGCGATCACGGCGGTTGCGATCCGGCG
>Ga0187851_10000047_pt1 | contig 107099 bp, 124 predicted proteins | sample June2016WEW_6_10_FD_132997 | JGI IMG/M metagenome (GOLD analysis project Ga0187851, IMG submission 132997) | Peatland microbial communities from SPRUCE experiment site at the Marcell Experimental Forest, Minnesota, USA - June2016WEW_6_10 | ecosystem: Environmental > Terrestrial > Soil >... | reverse complement strand
TGCCAACCGCGTGGACGCCATCCGGCCGGGGAGACGGCAGCCTTAGCGTACCTATTTTGTCGCCATTATTCCAATTAAAGGAAATAGCTTTCGATAAAGGGAGGGTCGGGTGTTTGAGGGCGAATGTTATCGCTTCGGCTCATAAAAAGAGGCAATTGTCCCTCCCCAGTGGGCTAAACGTTGAGAACTCAGCATTTGTATCTATCCCGTGAAGTAAAAATAATTCTTAACCGAAACGATATGTGTGCAGGGATTGGATATTGATCACATACTCGGATATGATCTACATTAGGAGGAACAAGTATGGAGTATGTCGCTCTTTTTGATGCGCCGCCACCGCCCGCATGCCACACGGTGCGGATCTCAGAGATGAAAGAATCAGGAGAAGAACAGGTCAATCGGTGTACTGTCATCCGGTGCTTCTCTGCAAATGACGACGGAGAAGCACTATTCATGATTTGTGAGATCGCTAGACGCAAGAGCGCGAACGGAGGAGAAGAATGGAAGCCCAGTCGTCTCTTCGCCGTCGCGCACGAGGTCACGCTCGATGTGCCGCCACTCGTCGAGCGTTGAGTTAGTCGGCGGTTGCAGGCCCTCAACTCGAGGGCCTTTTTTTATGGTCAAGATCCCGGCGCGGCGGCAATAGGTTTGGGCAAGGATATATGCACAATGGAATAAAAACCAGGCAGCAATCTCGCGGGGAGATCACTGCCTGGTTTTCTGCGCTGGCGTTCAGAAGGGAAACGAAGGGAAGAGGCCATCTCCGTGACGGGGGCAGTTCGTTGGGGAGGCGATGGGTGTACACGACATAACCGGTATGGTATAATAGAAGGAGTAAATCTCCACCCGGGGTAAAGCACCATGAACTGTGAAGGATGTGATGCAAGAGGTACCCACTGTGCTAACTGTGCCACGAGGCTGCTTAATAAGGCAGGATTTCTCTGGAACGGTACGCCCATAGCCCCCGATCCGCACCATCGGATACCGAGAGAGGAGCGACGGAAACAGAACCTTCGCCGCATGGAGATCAACCGCAACCAGCGCTTCCTTAGTAGCTTTGTCAGCCTGGAAGAGCTTCGTCCAGACGCCAAAGTCTTCATCCCCGGGTTTGCCTAGCATTCCCACCAGCAGAAGGCGCGTAGGAGATCAGCAATGATCGCTCCACTACACGCCTTTTTTATTGGAATGCTATAATAATAGAAAGGCCGGATCGATAAAACAGTAACCTTAATTTAATTTCTTTATTATCATGGATTTTTCAATCACTACTATTGCTATCGCTCAGGTGTTGGGAATTTTCTTTGTGATCGCGGGCATCTCGATGGTCGCGAACGGCAAAGCCACTGCGGCAGCCGTGGAAGAGTCGGTGCAGAACAAAGGCATGATGTTCATGTGGGGGATACTCGCGTTGTTGATCGGCGCCGTCATTGTGGTGTTCAATAACGTGTGGACCTCGGGCCTTGCGTTGCTCGTTACCATCCTTGGATGGTTGGCGCTCATAAAGGGAATGTTTATCCTTTTACTTCCCGGCGCTGCTGCATCACTCTATAAAAAGTGCGGCAAGAGTGGTTTGCTTGTTGTCGCGGGAGTGGTGATGGTCGTGCTTGGCCTCATCCTGCTCTATTGGTAAGCGGTGATAGAATATTTTATGGAAATTTTTGACCACCTCATCCTTCTCTTTTGGTTGGTTTTTTGGGTATATTGGCTTGCCTCCGCGATAGGGGTAAAGAAGAATATTCGCAATGACGAATGGCGGCGCGACGCCGGCATTCGTATTTTACTTATTGCGATCATCATCGTGTTGCTCGAGGTTAGTTCGCAGTGGCATCTTTTGGGATATCAATTTGGCCAGGGCGTACAACTGGCCGGCGTCGTCTTGTGCGGGCTTGGCGTCGCGTTTGCGATCTGGGCGCGGTGGCATTTGGGCAGGAACTGGAGTGGGGCGCCTTCCATAAAAGAAGGGCATGAGCTTGTGATGTCCGGCCCGTACCGTTTCGTGCGCCATCCGATCTATACCGGCATGCTCCTCGCCATACTCGGCTCGGCGCTCGTGTTTGGCGTTGTGTGGGCCGCCGTTTTCTTTATTTTTTGCGTAAATTTTCTTTATCGCATCCCCGTGGAAGAAAAATATATGATGCAGCTTTTTCCGGAAACATATCCGGCATACAAAAAAGGCACCAAGGCTCTGATCCCGTTCGTATGGTAATTGCGCGCCCATGAACCTTGGCCTCGTCATCCTCCTCGTCGCCGCATTTGGATATCTGAGCAACACGCTCAACTGGCGGTATTTGAACTATCGCGTTATTCGGTTTTTATATTATATTGGCGCGCTAGTGCACGAGACGTCGCATGCGGTGCTGTGCATTCTTACGGGAGCGAAGATACGGGAATTTACCGTGTTCGCGGAACAGCCACGCGTGGTACACGAGCGGTCGAAATTGCCGGTGGTGGGTGAGCTTTTGATCTCCGCCGCACCGATTGCCGGCGGCCTGCTCTTTTTATTCCTCGTCAATCACTATGTTCTGGGAAATTATTTTATAGTGCCGCAGGTCGCGAATTGGCATGATTGGAAAAGCGTCTTTACCGCACCGCTCGGATTTTTAGCGCAGATCAATGTATTGCAATGGCAGAGTTGGGTAATGATATTCTTGCTTTTTAACGCCGGCGCGATGCTGGGGCCGTCCACGCAGGATCTCAAAAACGTGTGGCCGATGCTGATCGTCCTCTTGTTCGTAAGTTACGCGTCGCTCGCGGCGTTTGGGTTGATGACGCTTTCTCTCATCATGGCAAATATCGTGCTCCAGCTTATCGTCATCACATTGATCTTTTTGCTGCGCCGTTCGCGGATTGCGGGGATCGTTTTTGCCGTGGCCATCGCCATCGTTCTCGTTGTTCTTTTCTGGCATGCGACGTATATGGTGAAAGCCGCTCCCATTCCTACCGGTCTCGACCCGAACTTCATTACCCAGGTGGACGATTGTTTCTTGCCGACTGCGGCGGTGTATGGATACGATCTGCGCATCACGTCGGGGTTTCGCACGGTGGCGCAGCAGCAGCAAATTTATGACGAAGGCAGATTGGAGGATGGGACAATTGTGAGCGAAGCGCCGCCAGGGCACAGTTTGCATAATTATGGATTCGCCGTTGATATCGCGGATCGCATCAAAGGATACAACATAGATTGGACGCAGCTGATCGCGATCGGTGCGTACTGCGGCTTGGGCAATGGCGGCGTGGGAGATGAGCCGCATTTTGAATATCGCGGCGGCTTGGATACGGATCAGTTTGCGGCGGGCATGCGTCCCGCGCCACTCACATTGCCGTGCTCCGCGATGGCCACGCGCGCCGCTGCGGGCCAGTCGCTCACATTGCAGGATCTCCAGGCCTGTGGCGCCCCTACGTTTTCTCAATAAGGCTCGTGATTTACGTAGTGAAACTTTTTGCCCGCGCGGGGCGTACTATGTAATGCAGTCGCGGATCGGGCTTGGCGGTCGAAGCAGGCCGATGCGCGCATAAAGGCGGCACATAAAGAGATATATAAAATAAAAATTACTATGAAAATAATAAATACCATTTCGTGGGTAGCGGCGATAGGAGTTGCCGCAAGCTTGGCGATGATCATGCCTGCGTTCGCGCAGACGGTGGCAACGCCGCATGCGCAGAGCGGTGGCGCGTGGACAGCGGCAGGACATGGAGGGATGCGCGGGGGAATGATGGGCGGCGGAATTTTCGGTACGGTAAGCGCGGTGAACGTGAACGGTGACGTAAATACGCTGACAGTGACCGCTGCGGCGCGGCCGGCCCGGCCGATGCCGGAACAGGCGTCGCCGAGCGCGAATGTAAGTACGCCGACCGTCGTTGCGGGGACGGTGTATACTGTGGATGCAACCAGCGCAAAGATCTATAAAGGCAGTGCAACCACAACGGTTTCCGTTTCCGATATCGCGCAGGGTGATACCGTGATGGTGCAGGGAACAATAAGTGGCACGAACGTCGCCGCGACCGTCGTTCGTGATGGCGTGAGCGGTACGATGGGCGGAGGTAAAGGTTTCGGTGGTGGTCGTGGTGCCAGTTCGACCATGCCGAGGTCGAGCAGCACGCCGCTCATTCAGGGGAATGGCGAGCCGGTCGTCGGTGGCAGCGTTACCGCAATCAGTAGCACGACGCTTACCATAACGAATTCGAGCAATGTCCCGTACACGATCAACGTGGCGAGTGCTACGGTCGTTGTAAAAGGAGCGAGCTCCACGCTTTCAAATATCGCAGTAGGCGATAATGTCATCGTGCAGGGAACGGTCAACGGAAATTCTGTGACGGCATCCTCGATCATTGACCAGGGCGTGAAGGGGGCGAATACTTCTTCAACCAATGGCCAGTCTCATGGAGGCGGCATTGGTGCCGGTCTCGGCGGATTCTTTGGCGCCATCGGCGGATTTTTCCAACACCTCTTCGGGTTTTAGGGTAGCAACAAAAATACCCTCTCATTTTTGACGGAAATGCCACGTAGGAACGTGACCGTCAAAAATGAGAGGGTATTTTTGTTGTTCCCGTTTAGAGAGAAAAGAGATAAACTTGGGGGATGCCGACAGCCGATTTTTTTGAACAACGATATACGCTATTGAATCCCGAGCAGCGGCAAGCGGTGGATACGCTGGAGGGGCCGGTGATGGTCATCGCCGGGCCGGGGACGGGAAAGACGGAGGTGCTCACGATGCGCATTGCGAATATTTTGCGCGGCGGCAGAGCTTCCGGTGGTCGCAACGGGAAAAAAGGACGGACCGTTCCGCCTGAGCGCATCCTCGCGCTTACGTTTACCGAATCCGGCGCCATCGCGATGCGCCGCCGCCTCGTGGAACTTGTGGGACAGGACGCGTATCGCGTGGAGATATCCACCTTCCATGGTTTTGCTAACCGCATTATCCGCGACTATCCGGATTATTTCCCGACGATCATCGGTGCGACGAGCATCACGGAGATCGAGCAGGTGAGTATCCTGCGTCGATTGCTCGACACGCTGCCCCTCAAGGATCTGCGCCCGTTTGGTGATCGCTACTATCACCTTCGCTCGATCCTTGCCGCGATCAACGAGCTGAAACAGCAGGGTGTGGCGCCCGCGCTTTTTTCCGCCATCGCGGCGGACGCGAAAAAGGATTTTTACGCGAACCCGGATCTGATCAACCAGTCGGGAAAGTACGAGGGAAAGATGAAAGGAAAATATGTGACGGCGGCGAAGCAAGCGGAGCGTAACGTTGAGCTTGCGACGCTCTATGAGGAATACCAAAATGCGCTCGCCGGTGGGCGACAGTACGATTACAGCGACATGATCATGTATGTCGCGCAGGCGCTTGAGTCGACTGCGGAACTGACACAGGTTTTGCAGGGAGCGTACGAATATTTTTTGGTGGACGAGCATCAGGACACGAACGACGCGCAGAATAAAATAATAGAGCTCATCGCTGGCGGGGGGAGCGGCGCGGCGGGTGGCGGCGAACGCCCGAATCTTTTTGTCGTTGGTGATGAGAAACAGGCGATCTACCGCTTCCAAGGCGCATCACTGGAGAATTTTCATTACTTCCGCGATCACTATAAAGATGTTGTGCTGATCACATTACGCAATAATTATCGCTCCACGCAAGCGATCCTTGATGCGGCGCAGGGCGTGTCGCCGCGGGAGACGGCGCTTGTGGCTCACGCCGGGCATTTCGCGGCGGCGGGCGAGCCCCCGGCGCACCTGGCGGTGTTGTCATCGCCCACAGTGGAATATTATTTCATCGCGCAAAAGATAAAAGAACTCATTGCCGCCGGTGTATCCGCGGAGGAGATCGCGGTGCTGTATCACAACAACAAAGATGTCGTTCCGCTCGCCGCGATGCTGGAGAAGCAGGGCGTGCTCTTTAATATAGAGTCGAACCAGGATGTGCTGGGCGACGAGGAGATAAAAAAACTGGTGCGCGTGTTGCGCGCCGTCCAGCACTTTGGCAACGATGTGTGGCTGGCGGAAGCGCTGCACGTGGATTTTCTCGGCATTCCGCCGATTGATGTGTACCGGTTGTCGTCATACGCTTTTAAAGAGCGGCGCAAGATGTACGAGGTTATGCAGTATCCGGTGGGGTTGGAAGCTGCGGGCGTAAGCGAGGCCGCGCGCGTAGCATACCAAAAACTTTTTCAGCACCTTTCCGAGTGGCGCCGCGCGGCAAAGAATCGTGGCGCGGGCGAGGCGTTTGAAAAGATCGTGTACGAGTCGGGGTTCATCCAGGCGGCGCTTAACCATCCTTCGGCGACGGAAAAATTGGCGAAGCTCCACGCGCTCTTCGATCTCTTGAAATCGTTCATTGAGCGCCAGAAAAATTATACGTTGGATGAATTCTTTACGTACCTGGACCTGATGGAAGAGCACGATATCGCAATCCGCGGCAAGGACGCCGTGCGCAGCCTTGGCCGCGTGCGCCTGATGACGGCGCACGGTTCCAAGGGATTGGAATTCGATTACGTGTTCATCATGAGCGCGGTAGATCGAAAGTGGGGAGGCCGCTCGCGCAAGGAATCGATCAAATTGCCGACGAAGATATATCGCGCCGGCGTAGCGGCGGAGGACGATGACGACGCCGACGAGCGGAACGTCTTTTACGTTGCGCTCACCCGCGCGCGCAAGGAAGTGTTCATCACGATGGCGAAGGTAGATCAGAGCGCGAAGGAACAGTTGCCGATGCAGTTCATTGCGACGCTCAAAGAAAATATTTTGGCACCGCTTGATACGACGTCGTACGAAAATGATTTTGCGAAGCATCGCGTCGAGATCGAGTTTGCGCCGGCGGACGCGGACGGCGCGAAGGCGCCGAAGCTGCCGGAGCTGGAAGACAAGGAATTTCTGAACGCGCTTTTTCGCGCGCAGGGGATTTCCGTGACGGCCTTGAATAATTATCTGGAATGTCCGTGGGCGTATTTTTACCGCAACCTCGTGCGCATTCCGGAGGCGCCGAATAAGCATCTTTCGTTCGGCAACGCCGTGCACGCCGCGCTCAAAAGTTATTTTGATGCGTTGAGCGGTGGGGGCGCCGATGGCAGTGCCGATGGCGCGCCGGGCGAAGATCGCGGCAAAGCATATCTCGTCCAGCGCTTTGAGGAATCGCTTGCGCACGAGCCGATCAAAGAGAGTGAGTATGAGGAGGCGTTGGAAAAGGGCCGTCGCGCATTGCCGATTTTTTATGATACCTATCACACAACGTGGTCGCCGCGTGCGTTGAACGAGGCGCGCGTGGAAGCGCTCCCACTTGAGGATGGCACGCTCATTAATGGAAAGCTCGATCGGATAGAATTTGTGGGCGGCGCGGCGGCGGGCGCGAGCGGCGATGGTGCGGCACTCGAGCTCGTCCGCGTCGTTGACTACAAAACCGGCAAACCGAAGTCGCGCAATGACATCGAAGGAAACACCGCATCGAGCGATGGCGATTACAAGCGCCAGCTCGTGTTCTATAAACTATTGCTCGATAAGGAAGGAAAGCGCGATATGCGTGACGGCGTTATCCAGTTCATCGAGCCGGACGAGCGTGGCACCATGCATCGCGAGGAATTTGCGATCACGCCCGGCGAGGTGAAGGTGCTGGAGAAGCTTGTGATGGACGTGGCGCGCGAGATTTTGGATTTGAGTTTCTGGAATAAAGGCTGCCACGAAAAAGATTGCAAATATTGCGAGCTACGAAAGGGAATGAAATAATACCGGCCGGGGTATGGTATTCTTAGGGCAGGTCGATAGAGAGCGAAAGAAAAATAAACTCATTCTATAAACGACATGAAACAGATGACATGCCCAGCGGCGGGTGGCCCCGCAACGTGCACGGGAGTTATCTCCGGCAACACGGTCGAAGAGATGTTGGCGGATGGCATGAAGCACGTCAATGCGGTGCATCCCGAGATGGCGGATGGCATCGCTAAAATGTCCCCGGAAGATATGGCCAAATGGCAGGCTGACTTCCATCAGAAGTTCGATGCGTTGCCGGAGTTGCCGGCGGCGTAAAGACGGAACAGTATTCAGAGAAAGCCCTGCGCAAGTGGGGCTTTCTGTTTGCTCACGTCTCATGTGAGGTATATACTTAGCTTATGAACACAAACACTACCACGCAGGCGACGGGGAATGCGCAGTCCGTCGCGCACAACATGGTGACCACCGGCTTCGAGCTGGATAATTATCGCATTGTAAAAAATCTTGGCGTCGCGCGGGGGATCATTGTGCGGTCGCGGAACATCTTTGGCACGATCGGCGCCGGCCTCCAGACGCTCGTCGGCGGCAACATCACGCTCTATACCAATCTTTGCGAGAGAACGCGCGAGCACGCGTTCGACCTCTTGCTCACGCACGCGGGGGAGATGGGCGCGAACGCCGTAATCGGTGCCCGCTACGACGCCACGGAGATCATGCGCGGCGTCACGGAGGTCTTGGTATACGGCACGGCGGTGGTGGTAAAGCCCAGGTAATAAATGATTGTTAAAAATTCATTAAAAAGAGTTTGACTAAAGTATTGACTCCGCTATAATTTTTTGGATTATCAGGTCGGGGTCGGTAACGTGTTCGGACTCTACAAAAGGCCCAGCAATGGGTCTTTTGTTTTGCCGAGCAAAACGAATTATACTTTTCCCATGATGAAGACCGTTAAATTTCGCCCCGACCTGGCGCAGCTCATTATGGATGGCAAAAAGACCACGACGTGGCGGATGTTCGATGATAAGGACTTGCAGACAGCGGATGCAATCGAGCTGGTAAATAAGGCGACGGGCGCCGTGTTCGGCCATGCCACTATTTCGTGGATCACCCTGAAGCGCATCAAGGATCTCGACGATGCCGACTGGGAAGGCCACGAGCGATTCCCAAGCGAGGAGGCAATGTACGCGACGTATCGCGGGTACTATCCGGGGCAGGAGGTAGGGCCGGAGACGATAGTAAAGATTATTCATTTTGATCTAGAAAAAGAATGAAAGATCGCTTCAAGCTCATCGCCTCCGTCTATGTGCTCTTCGTCAAGGACGGGAAGATCCTGATGCTCCGCCGGGCCAACACCGGCTACGAGGATGGCAACTACAGCCTGGTGGCCGGTCACGCCGATGGCGGCGAGGCGCTCACGGCGGCCACCGTCCGGGAGGCAAAGGAAGAGGCGGGAGTCGTGATTGCGCCCGAGGACCTGCGGCTCAAGCTCACGATGCATCGCCGCGCCGACGATGAGCGGCTGGACTTCTTTTTTGAGCCGGCCGCGTGGACGGGGGAGTCGCAGAACATGGAGCCCGGCAAGGGGTGTATTATGATAGATATATGGAAACAATATCGCGCGTGGTGGTGATCGGCGGCGGGGAATTGGGCAACGCGGTCAGTGCGTTATTAAAAAAGAACAACGTGATGGCGGACGTTTGGGATGCCGATCCGTCGGTCGTGCCGGGCCAAAAGGCGCTGCAAGAGATCGTTCCCGTGGCGGAGTGCGTGGCGTTTTGCGTTCCATCCTGGGCGATGCGTGCGGCGGTGACGGGCATTCTGCCATATCTTTCGCCCACGGCGATCGTCATGTCGTTTGCAAAAGGGATTGAAAAGGATTCGCGCCAGACGATGGCCGAGATGGTGCCGACGATCCTGCCGCCCGGGACTCCGTTTGTGGTGGTCGGCGGTCCGATGCTTGCGGCGGAGATCGCGGGCGGGATGGCCGCGGTCGGCGTGTTTGCGTCAACGGATGCCGCGGCCCTCCAGGCGGCAAAGGCGCTTTTTGCGAGCGAAAACTTCAATGTGGAGACCGTGGCCGACCCCGGAAGCGCCGCGCTCGCGGGCGTGTTGAAGAACATTTACGCGGTTGCGCTCGGCATCGCCGACGGGCTTACGCTTTCCGGCAATGAAAAAGGATGGATCACCGCGCGGGCGATCCGCGAAATGCGCGGCATCGCGGCGGCGCTCGGCGCGGACCCGGATGTGATATTGGGCACGGCGGGCGTCGGTGATTTCGTCGCCACGGGATACAGCGTGCATTCGCGCAACCGTGAAACGGGGATAGAGATCGTCGTCACGGGCAAGTGCAACGTCCGCGGCGAGGGATTGAACTCACTGCCATTCCTTATAGAGCGTTTGGGAAAAGAAAAAGCGGCGGCGTTTCCGCTACTTATGCTCATCAACACGATTGGGATCGAATGCCAGCCGGCGCGGCCGGCATTCGATGCGTTTTTTAAGGGCGACGGCCGCTAAACGCCGCCGCTTTGGTGCCATAGGCTTTCAAAAAGCACTTCCATTGAGTGGTGGATGTCTTCATCCTCGATCACAATGCCGAACGGTGCCTTTTTATTGAGGGAAATGATGGCGATCTTATTTGCGTAGACAAACGTGCAGTCGTTGATCTCTATGGTGGTGGGAAGGAATTGTGTGGTGCGCAGCTCTTCTCCATCTTTTTGCTTCAACACCATAGATTCCTTTGACTTCGGCGTGAGCACGCGGATCCTTAAATAGTGCCGGTAGCGTTTTTCGATAAAATCTTCCATATAAGAGGTGCCGACAAGGTTCAACCAATCGTCCCATGAGAGCAATGCGGAGATATGTTGTTTTGCGTCGAGGATGTCGTCCATGATCCGGTGTATTTCGTCCACTCCCGTGTATGCCCGTATCTTTGGCTGTGCGGCGGGGTCGTGTCGCAATGACTGCAGGGTAGGGAGGGCGGCGGTAAGTGTCGCCTCGCGCTCCTTGAGGGCAACAAGGAGTTTCTCCGGGTTCTCTGCGGACCATATCTTCCGCTTTCGCTGGATATAGGCGGACATGAGCCCTTTTTTGTTGAGGGTGGCAATGATAAGGTTTACACTCGTGCGGGGAATTCGTGCTTTTTTTGCGATATCCGTGGCGGAACTTGCCCCTAATTCGAGTGCGGCAAGATACACCGATGCCTCCGCAGGCGAGTAACCAAGAGTCTCAATGACGGTTCTGGTTTTCATGTTAAATTTCATTATAATTATAGCACATTTTAAAAAAATGATGACAAGAATGTTGCCGTTTTATTTATCCCCTTGGCACGGCAGAGCTATAGATTTCATTGATGAAAAAGATATGAAAAATTATTTTTGAGTTATCCACAGAACCGCTTGCTATCCATCTGCGGACTTCGGCATGACAATGGATAGACCATGACAAAAAATAATTCATTCGAGCAGGTGCGGAAAAGGGATGGCAGAATCGTTGCGTTCGATGCGGGCAGGATAACCAGCGCCATCTCCCGGGCAATGCAGGCGACAGGAGAGGGCTCGAATGAGAGCGCGGAAAAAGTTTCGGAGCAGGTGGTCGTCACGATGGCGAAAAAATATCCCGGTGTGCACATTCCTTCCATCGAAGAGATTCAGGATGCGGTGGAAACACAGCTGATCCTTATGGATTTTGCAAAAACGGCAAAGGCATACATCTTATACCGCAACGAGCGTTCCCAGCTTCGCGAGAATAAGAAGGAAATCCCGGAAAATGTGAAAAAACTTTCGGCGGAGAGCAAAAAATACTTCCGCAACCAACTTGCCGAGTTCGTTTACTACCGCACGTACGCCAACTGGATCCCGGAGGAGGGTCGTCGTGAGACGTGGATCGAGACGGTGCAGCGCTACATAGATTTTATGCGCGAGAATATCGGCGACAAGCTCACCGAAGAAGAGTATGCGGAGGTGCAAGGTGCGATCTTGCGCCAGGAGGCAATGCCTTCAATGCGGCTGTTGCAGTTTGCGGGGAAGGCGGCGCGGGTCACGAACGTCGCTGCGTTCAATTGTTCTTTTACCGCGCCGCAGAAGCTCGAGGACTTTGCCGAGATCATGTATATCTCGATGTGCGGCACCGGTGTCGGATTTTCCGTGGAGAGCCAGAATGTCCAAAAGCTTCCGCAGATCAAGAGGCAGGTTGCGCTCGGCGGCAAAAGAAAGATAAAAAAACATGTCGTGGAGGACAGCAAGGAAGGATGGGCGGACGCGCTCACGCTCGGGTTGAAGACGTGGTTTGATGGAAAGGATATTGAGTTCGATCTTTCGGAGCTTCGCCCTGCCGGCGCGCGCTTGAAGACGATGGGCGGCAAGAGCTCCGGGCCGGAGCCGTTGCGCTCGCTCCTTTCATTCGCCCGCGCGAAGATATTATCCAAGCAGGGGCGTCGCCTTTCGAACATCGACGTGCACGACATCTGCTGCAAGATCGGTGAGGTGGTGGTGGCGGGCGGCGTGCGCCGCAGCGCGATGATCTCGCTTTCCGATCTTGATGATAAAGAGATGCAGACGGCAAAGACCGGCCAGTTTTATTTTGCGGACCCACAGCGTTCGATGGCGAACAACTCCGCGGTCTATACGCGCAAGCCGGATGCGGAACAGTTCATGGAGGAGTGGCTTTCGCTCGCGAAGAGTCACACGGGCGAGCGGGGAATATTCAACCGCGGAAGCCTCGCCCTCCAGATCCCGAAGCGCCGCAAGCGGTTGCTTGGACAGAAGATATTAAAGATCGGCACCAACCCGTGCGGCGAGATCCTTCTCCAGCCAAAAGAGTTCTGCAACCTTTCCGAAGTGGTCGCCCGCGCCGACGATACCGAAGAGACGCTCCTTAAAAAGATCCGCATCGCCGCGATCCTTGGCACGTATCAATCGACACTCACGTATTTCCCGTACCTTTCAAAGGACTGGAAGCAGAATTGCGATACTGAGCGTCTGCTCGGCGTTTCGATCACGGGGCAGTGGGATTGCCCGGCGGTGCGAAATGAGTCGATGCTTTCGACTCTGCGCGATCGCGCCATTGAGGTGAATAAAGAGTATGCGAAGCGGTTCGGGATCCCGGCATCTTCGTCCGTCACGTGTGTGAAGCCGTCGGGTACGGTCTCGCAGACGGTGGACGCCGCCTCGGGCCTGCATCCGCGCCACGCGGCATATTATATCCGCCGCGTGCGCATTTCTTCGAGCGATGCGTTGTTCCATATGATGAAAGACCAGAAGGTGTCGTACTTCCCGGAGGTTGGGCAGTCGATCTCGTCCGCGAGCACGTTCGTGTTCGAGTTTCCGGTCAAGGCGCCGGAAGGAGCGGTGTTGAAAGATGATCTGAGCGCGATCGACCAGTTGGAATATTGGCGGAAGGTAAAAGTGAATTACACCGAACATAATCCGTCGCAAACGATCTCGATCGGCGAGAACGAATGGATCGGCGTAGCAAACTGGCTCTATGAGCATTGGGATATGATCGGCGGTTTGTCGTTCCTCCCGCGTGAGAATCACGCGTATCTGCTTGCGCCATACGAGGAGATAACGAAGGATCGCTACGAAGAAATGGCGGCGAGTATGCCGCAGATAGATTTTTCGCAGATTTTGCTTTACGAAAAAGAGGACTCGACGGACGTCAAAAAAGAGCTTGCGTGCGTGGGGGGTGTGTGCGAGATTGATGATGTCCACGCGGAAGCTGCAGCCGCAAAATAATAACGCCACGTTCGGGCACGCGCCGCGGTCGCGCGGAAGCGTTGGTGCGCGTCAATGCCATGTATGAAAAAATCTTAAAACCGATCTTCTTCCGTATTGACCCGGAGCATATCCACGATTTTTTCATCTGGTTCGGCGGATTGCTGGGGAGTAATCCGTTCACCCGATGGATCGTGGCGGCGAGTTGTGATTATGAACATCCGTCGCTTGTGACGCGCGTAGCGGGGATCGACTTCAAAAACCCCATCGGCCTCGGCGCCGGCTTCGACAAAGACGCGCGTTTGACGAAGATCATGGCGGCGGTCGGATTTGGTTTTATGGAAGTCGGGGCGATCACGCATTTTCCTTACGAGGGGAATAAAGGACTTCGCTGTATGCGGCTTCCCGACGATCGTTCGCTTATCGTCTATTACGGATTGAAAAACACCGGCGCGGAGGCGATAGAAAAGCGGCTGGAGAAAATGAAATTCCGTTTTCCGGTGGGCATTAACATTGCGAAGACCAATCGCGCGGACATCAAGGGCGAGAAATCGGTGGAGGATTACGTTGAGACGTATAAAATGCTTGCGCATTATTTTGCGTATGTCACGCTGAATGTTTCTTGTCCGAATGCGCAGGATGGGGTGCTGTTCCAGGATCCTGCGATGCTTGAAACGCTCCTCGCCGCGATCGCGAAGGAAAAGAAAGGATGCCCGGTATTTCTCAAGATATCGGCGCATCTTTCCATCGAAGAAGTGGATGCGATCATTGCGGTGGTCGAGAAATATGGTTTTGTCGACGGATTTGTGGTGGCAAATCTTGCAAAAAACAGGGATGTTCTGCACTTGCGGTCGCATAAGGAACAGCTGGATGCGATTCCCGCCGGTGGCATCTCCGGCGCACCGATCAGGATGCTCACGACGGCGATGATCCGGCATATTTATAAAAAGACCGGTGGGAAATATATTTTGATCGGCCTCGGTGGCGTGTTTACCGCAGAGGACGCGTATGAAAAGATCAAGGCAGGGGCGTCGCTTGTGCAGTTGGTGACCGGGCTCATCTATGAAGGGCCACTGATGGTCAAGCGGATCAGCCGAGGATTGGTGAAACTGCTTGAACGAGACGGATATGCGACCGTCGCGGACGCGGTCGGGAAGGGATCGCAATAATTTGGTCAAAATCTGGTAAGATAGGAGTATGAAGATTCAGAATTTTGATGCGCTCGCGACGACGGATGCGCGCCGCGCATTGTTGACGATCGCCGAGGCGGGGTATGCATCGATCGATACGGAAGCGGTTTTACAGAAAGCGATGCAGCTTCATGGCAACACGCTTTCGCTTGCCGGCCAGGACGTTGATCTCGCGGCCGTCGAAAAAATAATTTTCATCGCGATCGGAAAGTGCGCTGTTGAAGCAGGAGCGTTCGCGGAAGGCGTCCTTGGCGGCCGCATCTCGGCCGGGGTGCTGGTGGATGTAAAAATAGGTCCCCCCCTCGCGCATATAAAGACATTTTGCGGTACCCATCCGCTTCCGTCCGATGAGAACATGCACGCCGCTGAGGCGATCGTGGCGGCGCTTACCGGGCTGACGGAGCGCGACCTCGTTATTTTTATTATTTCCGGCGGCGGCTCCACACTATTATTTTTGCCGGAGGACAAAGCGAGCAGAGAGGAGATCCCGATCATGAAGGCGCTCATCGATGTGGGCGCGACGATCCAGGAGATCAACACGATCCGGAAACATCTTTCGTACGCGCGCGGTGGCAATTTGGCGAAGGACGCGTATCCCGCGCGGGTGGTGTCGCTGATATTTTCCGATGTAGTGGGGGACAACATGGAATTCATCGCTTCTGGGCCGACGGTAAAGGATGTGACGACGATCGCGGACGCCGCGGCGGTGCTCGCGAAGTTCGATATTCAGAAAACGTGCGGCCTTGCAACGTGCGGGCTCATCGAGACGCCAAAGGAAGATAAATATTTTGAGCGCGTTTCGAATGTGCTCGTGGTGTCGAATCATGGCGCGCTCGAGGCGATGAAGGCGGCGGCGGCGCGGCTGGGCTTTGCGGCGGAGATTCGCGCGAGCGACCTTACCGGGGAGGCGGATGACGTAGCGAAGATGATCGCGGACGCGATCCACGCTGCGGCGCCGCGAACCGTGCTCTTGTGGGCGGGGGAAACGACGGTGACAATTCACCATCCAGCCGGCCGCGGTGGGAGAAATCTGCAATTATGCGCCTCCGCGCTCCGGTTTGTGGCGGATGGCGAGGAGATCCTCTCGTTCGCGTCCGATGGTCGCGATCACGGCGCATTCGCAGGTGCGATCTGTGATACAATTACTAAAAGAGCAGCTGTGGAAGCGGGCGTCGACCCGGAAGTTTTCCGCGTGGCGGATGATACGTATGCGCTATTCGAAAAGATCGGCAATTATGTGATGACCGGAGACACAGGATCGAATGTTTCCGACCTGATCATTGCATTAAAAGCGGATTAAAAATTGGCCAAATATTAAAAATCATGAAAAAATACATATTAAAATTTGAGGAGGTTGGCATAAAGGATGTTGGGATGGTCGGCGGCAAGAACGCATCGCTTGGCGAGATGATCCGGACGCTCGGCGCGAAAGGCGTGCCGGTGCCGTCGGGGTTCACCGTCACCGCCGATGCCTATTATTATTTCTTACACAGCACCGGCCTTGATAAGTTCATTAAAGAAACATTAAAAGGTCTCAATACGAAGAACTTGAAAGAGCTCGAGCGCGTGGGCAAGCTGATCCGCGAAAAGATGGTTGCCACCGAATTTCCGGATGACCTCGATAAAGATATTGTGGAGGCGTATCGCAACTTTATCGAAAAACGGTACGGCAAGAATGCGGATGTGGCAGTGCGCTCAAGCGCCACCGCGGAAGACCTGCCGGGCGCGAGCTTTGCGGGCGAGCAGGAGAGCTATCTCGGCATCCGCGGCGCAAAGAATGTGGCCGTCGCGGTCCGCGCGACCATGGCATCGTTGTTTACCGACCGTGCGATCTCGTATCGCGCGGACCGCGGCTTCGATCACTTGAAGATCGCTTTGAGCGCCGGCGTGCAGAAGATGGTGCGCTCGGACAAGGCGTGCTCGGGCGTCATGTTCTCGGTGGACACGGAATCAGGATTCCCAAATATCGTCATCATCAACGGTTCGTGGGGTCTCGGCGAAATGATCGTAAAGGGTGAGGTGACGCCGGATGAGTTTATTATTTGGAAGGATGGATTGAAGATGGGCACGAAGCGCCCGATCATCGAGCGCAAGCTCGGCGTAAAGTTGCGCAAGATGATCTATCATCCGCGCGCGGGCACCGGCGTTGCGGACATCCAGCAGACGAAGATCGTGAACACGAGCACGGCGGAGCGCGACACGTTTGTGCTGACGGATAAGGAAGTGGCCCAGCTCGCGACGTGGGGCACTATTATAGAGAAGCACTATACCGACCACTATAAGAAGTGGACGCCGATGGATATGGAGTGGGCGAAGGATGGCGTGACGGGGCAGATCTATATCGTGCAGGCGCGTCCGGAGACCATCCAGGCCGGCCGCGATTTTTCGAAGCTTACGGAATATATTCCGCTCGAGACGAAGAAGCCGTTGCTGATGGGCGCTTCGGTGGGATCGAAGATCGCCGTCGGAAAGGCGCACATCATTTTGGAGGCGAAGCACATTGGTGATTTCAAGAAGGGCGAGGTGCTCGTGACGACGATGACGGACCCGGATTGGGAGCCGATCATGAAGATGGCGTCCGCGATCGTGACGGACAAGGGTGGCCGTACGTCGCACGCGGCGATCGTTTCCCGCGAGCTCGGCATTCCCGCGATCGTGGGAACGGAGCGCGCGACGAAGCTCATCAAAACCGGCGAGATAATCACAGTGGACACCACCGGCAGTGCGGGAAATATTTATGAAGGCGCGTTGAAGTTCAAAGTGGTGAATCACGATCTCAAGAAGATTCCGAAGACGAAAACGAAAGTGATGGTGAACGTCGCCGTCGCGGACAGCGCGTTCGAGGTTTCATTCCTGCCGAACGACGGCGTGGGTCTCGCGCGCGAGGAATTCATCATCGCTTCCAAGATGGGATTACATCCGATGGCATTGTTGAATATGAAAGATCTGGCTCCGGCCGTGCGTTCCGCGATCGAGAAAAAGATTGTCGGTTGGAAAGACCCGAAACAATACTATATCGACAACCTTGCGTACGGCATCGCAAAGATCGGTGCGGCGTTCTATCCGCGCAAAGTGATCGTGCGCTTCTCGGACTTCAAGACGAACGAGTATCGCACATTGCTTGGCGGCGAAGCGTACGAACCGAAGGAAGAGAATCCGATGCTCGGCTGGCGTGGCGCATCACGGTACTATGACCCGAAGTTCAAGCCGGCGTTCATGATGGAGGTAGCCGCGATGAAGACGGTACGCGAGGAAATGGGGCTTACGAACGTGATCCCGATGGTGCCGTTCTGCCGCACGGTGGACGAGGGCGTCAAGGTGCAGGAGACGATGGCGGAGGCGGGATTGGTGACGAACTATATCGCGCATCGTGGCGGCAAGCTCGCTGCCGGCGCGAAAAAGTTCAAGCTTGGCGCAAAACAGGTGGCCATCCCAATCTATGTGATGTGCGAGATCCCGTCGAACGTGTTGCTTGCGGATAAGTTCCTCGATATCTTTGACGGCATGTCCATCGGCTCGAACGATCTCACTCAGCTTACGCTCGGGCTCGACCGTGACTCCGGCATCGTCACGAAGATCGCGAACGAGAACAACGAGGCGGTGAAGATCCTGATCGGCGATATCATCAAAAAGTGCCGCGCGCGCAAGAAGTACATCGGCATCTGCGGTCAGGCGCCGTCCGATTATCCGGACTTCGCGCAATTCCTCGTGACGCGCGGAATCGAGAGTATTTCGCTGAACCCGGACACGGTGGTGCCGACGACGATCGCGATCGCAAAGGAGGAGGCAAAGATGAAAGGGAAGAAGCGTTCCAAATAGCGTAAAAAATAAGATTAAAAGATCGTTAAATCTTATTTGACTTTGAAGTTATGTGAGGTATTATTTTTAGGAAAGCAGCATCTGCAAAACCTGTAGATGAAAATACTGTACCGCAATCTTTCATCTTTACCGTATCGGTAAATAAGCTATCCTTGAAACAAATGTATAAGATTATCAGAAAAGTTCAAGCAAAAGAGCGAAGTGTGGGAGAGGCGAAATCAGTTCTCGATTACGTAACCAAAGAAATAAGCCCAGCAGTTTCATTTGTTATTGTCAAAAACACAGGTGATTGGGGAGAATCTATTACGCGATATAGCCGTGTGTATTTTGTTCTTGAGGGAACACTGAAATTAAAATTTCAAGACGAGGAAGTGGCTCTTGAGCCATGGGACGGCTGTTTTATAGATAAGGGCACAAAATATAATTTCTCTGGCGACTGCCAAATTATTGTGGTTGATTCTCCAGCATACGGTAGCTAGATAGAACGACCAACTAGCTTCTAACTTCATTTTTAAAGAGTGCTATAATATCCTTATGGCACACAAAGTAATATTCTTCAACTGCAACAAGTGGGGCGAGGAGGCAAAATCGTATCTTTCGGGCAGCGAAAAACTAAAGACGGTAGGGGTTGAGGTGGTATTTATCGACACCATCTTGAGCAAGGACAATATCCCAACGGGTGAAACAGCGCATTTTGATATTGCGGGCGTGTTCATGGATTCGCCGGTGGATGCCGATGTGATTGCGGCGTTGCCGGAGCTTAAATTCATCGCGACGGGTTCCACGGGCTACGATCATATCGACCTCGCCGCCGCCGCGGCGCGCGGGATCCCGGTTTCATCCGTGCCGACGTACGGCGAGAACACGGTCGCCGAATTCGCATTCGCGCTGATCCTCGCGCTTTCGCGCAAGATGATAGAGGCGGAATTGCGCGTACGCGACGAGCATAAGTTTTCGACGGAAGACCTGTGCGGCTTCGATCTTGCCGGCAAGACGATCGGCGTCGTCGGCACTGGCCACATCGGCAAGCACGCGATCCGCATGGCGAAAGGATTCAACATGAACATCGTGGCATATGACGTCTATCACGACGATGCGTTCGCGAAGGAAATGGGATTCACGTATCTTTCACTTGAAGATTTACTGAAGCAGAGCGATATCATCACCGTGCACGCGCCGTATCTTCCATCGACGCACCACCTCATCAATATGGGCAATGTTCATTTGATAAAGAAAGGCGCGCTCCTCGTGAACACCGCGCGCGGTGCAATCGTGGAAACAGCGGCGCTTGTGGCGGCGCTCAAAGACGGTACGCTCGCCAGTGTTGGCGTTGATGTGCTCGAGGAAGAGGCGATGATGAAGGAAGGCGATATGCATATCGATGCGGAGTTGATTGGTATGCCGAACGTCATCGTTACCCCACACAACGCCTTCAACACGCACGAAGCGTTCTTGCGTATCCTTGATACCACGATCGACAACATCGTCGCGTTCGTGAACGGCGCGCCGATCAACGCGGTAAAGCCGCCGGCAGACGCGCCGGCGCTAACGGTAAAATAATTCGCCCTATGAAGATCAGCTCGCTCAGCGCACGTCCCATCCTTGATTCCCGCGGCCAATGGACCGTGGAGGTAACGCTCACGTTGCAGAACGGCGTTCGCGCGACGGCGAGCGTACCGCAAGGGAAGAGCACCGGTGCTACGGAAGCGCGCGCCCTGCCCGCAGCGGCTGCGGTGCGGAGTATCAACACCACGATCGCGACGCGGATCATCCACAAGGATTTTTTGGATCAGGCAGCGGTGGATGAATTCTTGGTACGGCTTGATGGCACGGCGGCAAAGTCGCGCCTCGGCGCGAACGCTATCCTCGCGGTCTCGATCGCATTCCTGCGCGCCACTGCGCGCACCAAGAAAGTGCCGCTCTGGAAGCACGTGCGCGATGAGTACGGCATCTGGGTGGATCCGACCGCCAACACGCTGCGCCCGCGGCTTTTTATGAACGTCGTAAACGGCGGCCTGCACGCGGGCAACAATCTGCATTTTCAGGAATATTTAATAATTCCGCGCGCGCGTACGTTTCGGGAGTCGATCGATGTCGGCACGGCGATCTATCATGCGCTCGGCGCCGCGCTCGTGAGGGCAAAAGGACTGGGCGCAAGCAACTTGGGCGACGAGGGCGGCTTCGCGCCAAACTTCAAGAACGATCTGGAGCCGTTCCAGATGCTTCGTGCCGTTGCAAAGAAATTAAAACTTGATAAAAAAATAGACTTCGGCATTGATGCCGCGGCGACGGACATCAAGGGTCTCACCCGCACGCAGCTCGGTAACGCGTATAAAAAATTGATAAAAGAATGCGCGCCGCTCTATATAGAGGACCCGTTCGGCGAGAACGACTTCAAAAACTTCGCGGCGCTTACGGCGGCGTATGCTGCCGATGGCAAAGGCGGTGCGAGCGTAAAGTCAAAGCTTTGGATCGCGGGCGACGACCTTACCACCACGAACACCGACCGTATGGAGCTCGCGCATGCGAAGAAGAGCGTGAACGCCATCATCATCAAGCCGAACCAGATCGGGACAGTGACGGAAACGTTGAACGCCGTGCGCCTGGCGCGCGAATACCGCTGGGCGGTCGTCGTGTCGCATCGCAGCGGCGAGACGAACGATGACTTCATCGCCGACTTTGCCTATGGCGTCGCTGCGGATGGCTTCAAGCTCGGCGCGCCCGCACGCGGCGAACGTGTCGCGAAGTACAACCGGCTGTTAGAGATAGAGGACGAAAAATAATATTTCCTTTTACGTTTTCTTTGGCCTATGGAAATGAATGAAGGTATCCAAGCCGAGATAATTTCCGGCATTCGAGAAGATGAGGATGAGCAAGCAGATCACAATGATCACCTCATCGTTGATAAATTGTGCGACGTTGAACGCGGCAAAGCTGACGGTGGGGAGATAGCTGAATAGAGCGAGCACGATACCGACGATGGACGCCAGTCGCGTGAGCAATCCCAGTATGAGGCAGATGCCGATGATGAGGAATGCCCATTGCGCGACCGCCTGGATCCAGTTGCCTTGCCCGGCGACCGCTGCCGGCGTCGCAAGCCACGAGTATAGATTGCCGAACGACCGCGCGCTTACGGTTTTGCCGAGCGCGGGATTGAAAAGCACGCTGAAACCGAGATAGAAAAAGTTAAGCCCGAGCGCGACCCGAAGCAAAAGGATGATCACCCGCAGGGAGTGGGGAAGTTTCATAAGAGTACTATAAATGTATTATAATATATCTATACGATAATAGTTATGGGGATAGAAAATCACCGCAAACATTCGCTTGGCAAACGCGCATTCCTGCTCTTCCTTTCAAAAAGGATGAAGCTGGTGATTTTTTTCTTCGCGTTGACCGTCGCCGCGTGGTACAGCGAGCGGTGGGCACCGCCATACTATGCGCCATTTGTGAATTATGGAGTGACTCTGCTCGCACTTTTTAGCGTGCTGTATTTTTTGGCGATCATTTTATACACCTATATGGAATATCATTTCTATACCTATATGTTTACCGACGAGGCGTTCATCATGACCTCCGGCTATATCATGCGCACCGAGCTTGCGGCGCTGTATCATCAGATCCAAAACGTGAGCATCCAGCGCAATCCGCTCGAACGTATGGTAGGCGTCAGCAAGATCGTCATCTTTATGAACGGTGCGGAGAAGGATGCCGCGCATAACAAGATCGTGCTGCCCGCGGTGGGGAAGACGAAGGCAAAGCTCGTGCAGAAGGAACTGCTTATCCGCGCCCGGCAGCACATGGCGAACAACTATCCGGCAGCGGCGCAGGAATGAAATAGGCCACATGGGTATTTGGAGAGACAGAATAAAATCCCCCAGCGGGGATTTTTTCTTGACGCTCGCCCCGCTCACCGAAAAATAAAAACGAATATTTTTCGGATCATGCTGCGCGGGGCTGCGCGATCCTCTCCAAGTACCCATGTGCCATATCTCATTCCCGCGCACGTCGCCTTTATAGAAAAAGCCCAACCGATGAGGGTTGGGCTTGTGCCGGGTAATCCGGCAGGTTTACTGGAAGCGGGCGAGGATGCTCTGTTCCGCAGGGATCAGCTTCAGAATCCTGATCGACAGAATCTCGTAGCTCAGGAATCCGCTGAATCCGCCTACAATGGCGCCAATGATGGGGCTATGGAAACAGTAGCCCACCGTCGCGCCGATTACCGCGTCCACCATGCAGAGCCAGCGAAGCTCAGAATGAATGATATAGAGCCAGTGTACTGCGAAACGGCTGAAAACACTGACTGCCGGTGTCGTTCGCTTGGCAATCCAGATGATGCCGAGCACTATCCATTTCGGGACATACCAGAGCCAAAAAAGGACAGGGATATGCGCGTGGATTTCTTTCCAAACACCGCTATTGCCCTTACTGGGAATACATCCAACCCCATACATGACGCTCAGGATAACGAGGAACGTGCCATTGAACAACAAATCGAATCTATTGAGCCGAAGGGTGTGGTTCATCGCCCGTTCCGCCAGAAGGACGAGTATGACATTGAAGACTACTCCCCACCCATACACCCACGCCTTCAGAAGCTGTAACAACCACGGGGAATCGGGATGCCGGTAAATAGCAGTTGCGCGATTCCATGCCTTAGGAACTGCGGTAACAACAACGGGAACCTCATACGAGAGGAATCCCACGATGCCACCAGTGAGGATGGAAACCCAGAGATGTCCGAAGTGAAGCCCGACCAAGGCTCCAACGAAGGCACCCAGTACACATGCGAAAACAACTTTTCCACCTTGCATGGTGATGCTCCTTTGCGATGAAGTCAAAAATTCTCGCTATCCAGTTTTGGAATAGCTGGGAATATTATATCACTGTCCTAAATAATTTGCAAATACTCAAAAATCGTTTTTTTTATTGAGTGAAGATGTGGCTATGGCATTATGTTTGGACCGTTGTTTCTTAACACTAGGTTCAAACATAATGCCATAGCCACATCTACACGATGGGAAATCGAACCGAATAAGCTTCTGCCCAGTGTCGATAAGGTACAGCGAATTTTCCTGCGGGTCGTACGAAGGATCGGTGCCGAGCGAGACGATGGTAAGATTTTTTATTGCGGTGTCGGCGAGATCAAGAAAGGCAACATGGTCGGGGTATTGCACAAAGAGATGCGTGTCGTCCTTATACCACATGAGTCCCTGCACATCGGCCACATCGGGCAGATCGAAGCGATAATAATCCGGCACGCCGTTGGATGCGAACACCTCCAGGCCGTGATATTCGAGTGCGGCGAGTGCGGAGCCGTCGACGGTGGGATAGAATTGTTTCACATCATTGGCGAGCGTCGTGAGCTGTTCGTTCGGCACATTATATAAATAGAGCGTGTTGTCGCTCGAGAGAATGCCGAGGACGTTGTTCCGCACCCACGCGAGCTGCCTGATCGAGCCATTGATGACGAGCGAGTCGTCGGTCGTATCACCGGAAAATTTATCATAGACAATGATCTGCGATGTGCCCGCAGTATAGCGTGCCCATGCCATCACGGATGGCGAGACGGCGATGGGGGATTCGATCGCCTCTCCCATTGGCGCCGTGTCGATGGCAATCGCGCGATGCGTGTCCGAATCAATACCCACAATCTGGGTGGGGGTTTGTGCGATGATGTTTGTGTCGTCATACGAATCGACGAAAACATTGGTGGATGGTGTGGATGCAATATTCGATTGTTTGAGTAATATAGAAAGGTTTGTGCTTGTGGCGGCGGTAAAGTCATAAAGCGAGTACGCAGTGGTGCTGGCGTGCGCGCTCACCGTGCGGATGATCACAGTTTTGAGATCGGTGCTGTGGCTGACGACCGCGCCGTATCCGATGACCTTGCCGAGCCAGGTGATCGTCGCACTCGCGTTCGCTACGACCACGCCGCCGTTCGTCTCAAAATAACCGGCTACTGCGGCGGTGCCGGTGGCGACGTTCGTCGCCGTCTTCGGCACGAGCACGGCATACTTCATCTCGGTGACGAGTGACGGGACGACCGGCGCATTTTCCGTCCACGCGTCATAGCCCAAGGCCGTTAGCGTAAGGGTGTACGTTTTTGGGAAAAGTCCGGAGATGAACGTTCCGGGACTCAAAAATGCCGATTGATTTTGGACAAGTTTTCCGTTCAGCGCGATCTGCGCATTATTGGGATAGATCCGCACATAGATGCCGCCGGCCTTCTCGGCCTCGAGCGTGGAGAAATTGATGCGCCATCCTTCGGCATAGAGCACGACGACGGCGCCGATGACCACAAATAAAAGAATGAACACATAGAATATGCGCTTTCGGGTCTGGAGCTTCATAGCCCTAGGATTCTACTGCATTCGCGTTTTCTTTTCCAGCTTGCGAACACGGAGATCAAGATTGATGACGTCAACACTCGCGTCGTTCTTTTCCATCCGGTCGAGCCGGTTTCGGATGATTTTCAGTTCTTGAATGATCATATTAAAATCGCCATGGATGTTTATAAATTCCTTATCATGCCCCTTGACGATGATCTCAATGGTCTTGACGCGTTCGGTAAGCACGGAGAGGTCTTGTGCGGTTTCCGCAAACCCTTTTTCAACCATGATTGCCAGCCCGCCAACAGACGCGTCTATCTTCGCGTTCATCTCATCCCGCGTGGCTAGCATCTCTATCTTTGCGTTCATTTCGTCGCGCGTGGCTAGCATCTCTATCTTTGCGTTCATCTCGTCGCGCGTAGCTAATGTGCTTATCTTTGCGTCAACCTCGGTTCGCGTGGCGAGTTCGCCGAGCTTTTCAAACACATCATCTAGCGTTTTTGGTTTTTTTATCATGTCCATAAGCATATGCTTTGCGTAAAAGAAGTCAAAAACATTTTAATATAGATTTAATGCGGTTTATGGTAGGAGGGATAGTTGTCCCCATTGATAACTTTTCCCGGCGCGGTGGTATAATAGAGGTAGATCCCGCGCAGATTTCGGATCAAACAATATTAAAGGGGAAAGCAAATCTCTGCCGCCCGTGGGCCGCAGTTGAGCTTACCCACCTGGCTGTTAGCCAGAAATCTGACGGGATTTAAGAAAGCACCCTCTCTTTTGTGCCTAGTGTTAAGAAACAACGGCACAAAAGAGAGGGTGCTTTCTTAAATCCCAAGGGATAAATTAAAGATTCCGGCGGAAATGTTACGTAGGAACGTGACCGCTTAAAAAGAAGGTCCCTTTTGCTGAATCCAAGATAAAAAACAGCTAAAAGCTCGCCGGGTTGATGTGGAACACTGCGCCGACGATGAGGCCGAGCAGGAACGTGGCGAGCGCAGTGCCGAGCATCAAGCCGACGGTTTCAAAGAACTCGCGCCAGAACTTGCGGTCGAAGACGATCGCACCGTAGAAGGTAAACCCGGCGACGAGCAGGATGCCGACCGACGTGGAAGCGATGAACGCGGGGAGCATCACGCGGATCAAAAAGTAGGGGAGCGCGAGCAGGACGACGGAGCAAAAGTACGACGCCCAGGTGAGGAAGCCGGAAAACAGCGCGGACTTTCCGACATTTTGCTTGGCCTGCAGATATGATGCCGAGCCCATAGAGATCGCCGCCGAGAATCCCACGATGACGCCGGCGACGCCCGCGATGAGCGTGGAGCCGGTGACGCCGAGGAAGCCGGCGTGGACGCCCGTGATCTCGACGATTGCATCGGCAAAGCCGAGCACGATAAAGCCGATGTAGTCGAGGCGCTTCTCTTTAAGCTGGGCGATGAGCGCCCGCTCGTGGGATTTTTCATCCTCTATTATTTGCAGGAACCGCTCGTGGTGCGATGCGGGGATCACTCTTACGAGCGTCTGATATTTTTGCACCGCGCCGGTCTCGTGGGTCTCCAGAAACTTAGTGATAAACGTAACGCCGAGCGCAACGCGCAGGAATGAGGTTCCCCAAACGGTATACCATCGCGCACGGATCTTTTTCGCCTCCGCTTCCGGCAGGAGCGATTGCCAAAATTCATAGTGCGTCTTTTCCTGCGCCGAAAGCCGCTCAAGCGCCACGCGGTTCTCCGGATTCTTTTCCGCGAGCGCGAGCTTACCGTAGACGATATGCTCGGTCAGCTCGTTTGTGGCGTTCGAAATAAAAATCTTTTCCATTGGTCTATTATATCTCTTTCCCCACGATAAAAATAAGGATACTGCCTTTAAGCAAATTCGTCTTCGCACGAGTATTATCCTGCGAACGAAAAATAACAACAGTTCTTTGCCGAATTATTCTTATCACAAGGCAAAGAACTGTTGTTATTTTTCGTTGTCGGGCCGCAGGGAATTGGACCCTGTCTACATCCACCCCATGGATGCGTACTACCGGTATACGACGGCCCGCATATATTCCAACAATCAGTATACTACTATATCTTTCCCTGGTTGCCCATCATCCGTCTGACGTCTTGTATCTGCCTCAGGTTGAACGGTCGCATTTTTTTCTCATTCGCTTTTGCGGTAAGGAATGCCTCGATATGACTACGGCTCATTTTTTTTTCGCGGTACATTTTGAGAAGATTTCCCAAAAATATCTGGAATTCGCTGTCGTTGAACGAAGCGCTCGCAAATTGTTGTTCGAGGACATTGTCATTATTTACTTCGATAGCCGCCCTCATGGCCTCATACTGTTTTTTTGCTTTCGGATTTTCCTTCGCTGATTCGGCGATGGATTCCCACTCTCTTTCAGTATCACTGAATCTTTCTTTGAATTTTGTTTCGGGACTTTTTGTGAGGGGAGCAAGGCGATTCACAATCGCCTCATCGGCGATGGGCTTCGATGTCTCATCACCCGGCGCTCTTTTTCCGCGCGTTGCACTCCCATAATCGATGATATATGCCTGTGGGTGCTCGAGGTCGCCATTTTGTACGATGACGTTCCTTTCGTGGAGATCATTATTAAAGAGTTCATTCTTATGAAAAAGTTCGACAGTATTCTTTATCTGATCAAGAAGTTTTTGGGGAAGTACGAAGCCGTGGGTGCTAAGCCAATGGAAGAGGGCCTTTGCATTCCCCGCCTTCACCGTTTCTTCCTCGAATATGCGCTCGCCTTCGTTGCGGGATTTTCCTCCCGGCTTAGAAAAATTGAGCATAGTTGAGACTTCCCAGCGTAACTGGTCGAAGGGAAGACTATCTATATATTCATCCGAGTAATCTCGCTCTTCGCTAGTATTCCGCTTCAACGCCTCGCGATAGAGTAGAGTGGCGAGATCCATGCCCTCAATGAAGTCCATGACAATCAGTCCCACTTTTCCGTCGGCAATATATGTGCCGTTCTTATTCAAAAAATCTTGAGTTTTTTTATTGACCGTAATTTCATGAAAACTACCGACGCGGGGGACTTTAGCCAGTGGTTTTTCGCTCCGCGCCTGTTGCACGATGTTTCGCGCTTCCAACTGTGCTTCATATTCATGGCGCGCGTCTTCATGATTAAATATCTTAAGTGCTTTAACGGCGAGGGAAGCAGATTCGCCCTCATCCTGTTCGTTGTCCCAAATCCCCATTTCCTCCTGGATCTCCTTGGGGAGCTCTTCTTTGAGTATTTTTATGATAAGACCCTTCGTCCCTATATTCTCGATGGAATGATGAGTCTCGATAATATTCTCGATCTCCTCTTCAGAGATATGAAGAGTTTTGGTTTCCAATTTTTTTTCACCAGGCCCTTTTTCTATGGAAAAATCTCTGGCTTCGCTGAACATAAAGTTCTTATTTAGTTGCCGCAACCACCGCTACTTTCCGCTGCACCACCTTCCGCGGCGCTTTATGGAGCGTCCGCAGACAGCCGGTGCAGATGAGCATCCGCTTGCCGTCTACCGTTGCGTACTGCAAATTCGGGTACTTTCGGGTCCAGTTGGTGGGGTTATAATGGGCGCGGAGCAAGATCCGGTGTCCGCCCATCTGTGAAGTTTTCTCGCATCGCGCGCATTTCCTCATGTCTTTGGTGGGTTACTTTATTGACAGTATTATAGACGAACAAGTGATTTTATGCAAGCAGACTAGGTATGAATATGCCCTTTTGAGACGGTCACGTTCCTACGTGGCATTTCCGTCTCAAAAGGGCATATTCATACCTAGTCGATGCGCACTTTCAACTTGTGTACCTTCTTCCTGTTCGCCTTCGGCAACGTCACCGTCAGGATCCCGTTCTTGAACTTGACCACTGCGCCTTCGGGATCCACCTCCTGCGGCAATATGATAGAGCGCCCGAACTTGCCCCAATAGCATTCCTGGTAGAGGTAGTCCTCGTCGCGCACGGTCTTTTCGCGCTTGCGCGCGCCGCGGATAGCGATGGAGTCGGTGGTGACATTCACATCAATGTCATCCGGCGCCACGCCCGCGATCGCGGATTCCACTACGATGTCGTTTGGCGTCTGGTAGACATCCACCGTCAACTGGCCCTCCGGTTCGCCATCGTCCCAGAGATCCTCTTTTTCTTCCCTCGTGCGGATCATCTTGGGGCGCAGGGCGGCAGGCGCAGTGGCGGCTTTCGCGAGTTCGATCTCAGCTTCGCCGCTGTGAGCGTCGCTCGTATCGTCATACTCGTTGTCGGCTTCGGCCTTCGTGCCGACAAGGTTTTCAAAAAATTTTTCGTCTTCGTCGTTGATGATCATTTTTTTATTTATGTAATAAGGTCGATTGGTTTTGCCTTCAGTTGTTCAAAATCGTTCAGCACGAAGAATCCCACCACTATTAAGAATATCACAGAATAGACGGCATCTCCATAGGTAAGTATAAGATAGTTGAAGGTGGCATGCAAAATGGCCGCGATGGGGATACCGATAGCGAGGTAGCGCGCCACTTTGCCGCGCACGATGCCGAGCGCCCAATAATAGCCGACGATGCCCGACGTGAGTGTGTGCAAAAGCGTGGCGCCGACGAAGCGCAGGGACACCGTCTCGAGCACGGCGGGGATGAGCGCCGCTTGCGGCGTGAGGCCGGCGATCGCGCCGATGTTCTCGAGCGTCGCAAACCCGAGCGCAGCGACGATCATGTAGATCATCGCGTCCACCGGCTCGCTAAACTCCGGATTCCGATAGATGGCAAAATGCGCGGCAGCGAACTTCATGACCTCTTCGATGATGGCAAGACCGAATAATGAAAGGAGCGAAAGTTCCTGGATGCCGATGCCCGTTGCCCATCCACTGAAAATATTTTCGATCGCGACGGTGAAGAATCCGAACGCCATGCCCACGATGAATACGAACGCGATGAGCCGCTTCGGCTCCGGGCGCGGCGATTCGCCCATGTAGAACACGAGCCACGCAAAGCCGGGGAGCAGTCCGGCGACGAGGGAGATGATGAGCATCAGCATGGTTTTATTCTACCATGCCAGAATATGAAAAGAGCAGGATGTTATGTTTGGAGGCATGGAAGATTAAATGCCTCCAAACATAACATCCTGCTCTTTTCATATTCTGGCCGCCTGATGGAATAAAACCATTACCATCGTTCCACCATCAGCATCATCCCCGGGCAGAAGATAGCCCAGATCTCTTCGGTGATGAACGGCATGAACGGATGGAGCATCTTGAGCGATCCTAGGAGTAGCTGTTCGAGCAATGCGTACGACTCTGATTTTTCCGTGGCGGTGCCGTCGGCGAGGGTTTTCTTTTCTGCTTCGATGATCTCGTCGGCGAGCCGATGCCATGTGTAGTGGTAGAGCTTTTCGCCGGCGAGATGGAATTCGAAGTTCTCAATGTGTTTGGTGACTTCGGCTTTGAGTACGGCCAGCTCTTTTATTTCATCGCGCGCGGCGATGGTTGCGTTTGTGGCGGCGCGAGTTGTTTTGTCAAAATTTTCCGGCTTGTTCATCTGGATGAACCGCGCGATGTTCCAGATCTTCGTGGAGAAGTTGCGATAGCCGCGGATGCGATCCTCAGAGAGCTTAATGTCATTTCCCGCAGCGGCGCCGATCACGAGCGAGAGGCGCGTGGCGTCCGCGCCGTACTTATCCGCCATCGTGAGCGGGTCTATGATGTTGCCGAGTGACTTGGACATTTTGCGGCCTTTGTCGTCGCGGACGAGTCCGTGCAGGTAGACGCGCTTGAACGGCGCTTCGCCCATCAGCACTTCGGACATAAGGATCATGCGCGCTACCCAGAAGAAGATGATGTCATAGCCGGTCTCGAGTACCGAGTTGGGGAAGTAGTTTGCCAGGTCATCCGTTTTTTCCGGCCAGCCGAGCGTGGAGAAAGGCCAAAGCCCGGATGAGAACCATGTGTCGAGCGTGTCGGGGTCTTGTTCGTAAATGTCCCAGCCACAGTTTGCGCATTTATGCGTGGATATCTCAATTTCCATAACAGATGCGTTCGTCGCCGGAGGAGGAATTTTTCCTTCGGGAAATCCTCTCAGTAGGGATGTGAGAGATCCGATAGGGCCACCATGGGTCACAAGAAGGATATTTTTATCCTTATATTTTTCTTGATAATCTTTAAACGCCTCTCGCACGCGATTACTGACGTCTCGCCAGGTTTCTCCGCCACCACGCTTGTTATCCAGATCCGATCTGATAGGCCATATGTCGGGGAATTTTTCCATGATTTCACTTCTCAGCATCCCTTCCCACGCTCCATCATGTATCTCGCGCAAACGTTTATCAAATATCGGTTTGATACCAAGTTTTTCTCCAATGAGGTTAGCGGTTTCTTCGCATCGCAAAAGATCGGATGAGATAATCATATCGATCTTTTTACCTACAAGTTTCTCTGCGGTGGCACGTACTTGCTCTTTTCCGGCCTCATTGAGCGGCACTGGCTTGTGTCCCATAGCCCGCCCTTCTTTATTCCAATCGGTTTCGCCATGACGCACCACAAACCATCTTGATTTTATGTTTGCGTTTATTTGTGGGGTCTCGCAGTGCATGCAATACCACACCGGGATCTGGTGCCCGAACCAGATCTGGCGCGAGATGCACCAGTCGCGGAGATTGTCAATCCATTGATAATAAACTCCCACAAAGCGCTCTGGAAGAATACTAAGCCCTTGCTTTGTAACGGCTTCTGCCATGAGATTCCTGAGAGTATTTTCTTCACCTGTTTTCGTCTTAAACTTTTTATTCACCGCGATGAACCATTGCAGCTTGGGGAGCGGCTCAATGATGCCGCCGGTGCGTTCCGCAGTTGCCACGTTTTGCGAGATCTCTTCTTCTTTTTCGATCAGTCCGCGCGCGCGCAGTTCTTCCGCAACGACCTCACGTGCTTCGGCGGTTTTCTTGCCGCGCACGAGATCGTTGTCCACGGTCATCCTCCCGTATTCATCTATTATTTGCACAAAGGGGAGTGAATGCCGCTGGGCGATCTCCCAGTCGATCATGCTATGCGCGGGCGTGACGCCGAGTGCGCCGGTGCCAAAATCCTTTTCCACGGATTCATCCGCGACCACTTTTATGTGGATCGGCGTGCCGCAATAATCCACGTCAAATTCTTTGCCGACGAACTTTTTATAGCGCTCGTCGGATGGATGCACCGCAACGGCGGTATCGCCGAATTTCGTTTCAAGACGGGTGGTGGAGATGGGGATCGGGAATTTCGTGCCGTCGGCGAGCATGCCATAGCGGAAGGTATATAACTTTGCTTTGCGCTCTTCATAAACAATTTCATCGTCGGAGATGGTGGTCTGTCCTTTGACGTCCCAGTTTACGACGCGATGTCCGCGATAGATCAGGCCGAGGTCGTACATTTTTTGGAACGCGGTGCGGACGGCAATCTCGCGCTTGTCGTCGAGCGTGTAGGCTTCGCGGCTCCAGTCGAGCGACGCACCCATGCGCTTCACTTGATGGACGATCGTTCGATGGCTCTCCTCTGCGAACGCGTGCACGCGATGCAAAAATTCCTCGCGGCCGAGATCGTGGCGATTTTTCCCTTCCGCCTTCACGATATCTTTTTCAACTTTTGACTGCGTGGCGATCGCGGCGTGGTCGGTGCCGGGGATCCAGAGCGTTCGCTTGCCGTTCATCCGTGCGTAGCGCACCATGATGTCCTCGATGACGAGCATTGCGGCGTGGCCCATGTGCAGGGTACCCGTGACGTTCGGCGGCGGAAGCACGATCGAGAACGGCTCGGCGTCCTTCGCGGTCACGCCTTTCTCTATGCAGACGTCCGGATTGAAATATCCCGAATCCTCCCACTGTTTATATATTTTGGGTTCCACCTCGGCGTGGTCGTAGCGGGGTTCCATATTGTTGGATTATAAGATATAATAGAGAAAAGAAAAGGTCGCTATTCATTAATCAGTTTTTAATGTCATTTAAAAAATGGACGAAATGAAAGACGGGCAGAAAGTAGTTTGGGGTGGAAAGACGACGTGTGCGTGCGGCACGGGATGCAATTGCGGCTGTGGCCATCATTGCGTGCATCGTGTGATCTGGTGGGTGGTGGCGATCATCATCCTCGTCGTCGTCTTTGCGATCGGTATGAAGGCGGGCGAGTTTCGCAATGCGTTGCGTAACTCATACGGCGGCTACTATCGCGGCTATCCGATGATGCAGGGACAGGTGTACAACGTCGGTGGTGTGGCGGTGCCGGTACAGGGCAGTCCTACCGGGACTTCAGCTGTTCAATAGCGCATACCGATTGATCGAATAAAGATCCTCCCGCTCTGACGGGGGATTTTTATTCCTAGCGGTTTTCCATTACACTATTTCCATATGATCGAGTTTAAAACATTAAAAAAATCTAAAAAGAGCGCGGCGCGGCTGGGGGTGCTTACGACGCCGCACGGCGAGGTGATGACGCCGGCGATCGTGCCGGTGGCCACGCTCGCGGCGGTGAAGGCTCTGCGTAGCGACGAGATCGCGGCGACCGGCACACAGCTGCTCATCTCAAACACGTATCACTTGCATCTCCAGCCCGGCGAAAAAATAGTGAAGGCCTCGGGCGGCATCAACAAGTTCATGAACTGGGACCGGCCGACGATGACGGACTCGGGCGGCTTCCAAGTGTTCAGCTTGGGTTTCGGTCACGACCTCGGCGTGGGCAAGAATTCCATAAAATATTATCCGGGCAAGATCGAGCGCGCGATCGAGAAGGGCTATCAGCCGAATCACGTGCGGATGACGGAAGAGGGCGTTCACTTCCGCTCGCCGCTCACGGGCGAGGAACTTTTCTTGAACCCGGAGACGTCGATCGCGATCCAGCAGCAGCTCGGCGCGGACATCATGTTCGCGTTCGATGAGTGCCCGCCGCCGGGCGCCACGCACGATTACATGAAACAGTCGCTCGCGCGGACGCATCGCTGGGCTAAGCGCTCGCTCGCGGCGCGGACGTCCAAGCAGGCGCTCTACGGCATCGTGCAAGGTGCGGACTTTGAGGATCTGCGCAAGGAGGGCGCGCGGACGATCGCGCGCATGGCTGGGTTCGACGGCTACGGCATCGGCGGTGACATCGGCGAGTCCAAGGACGAGTCGCGGAAGATTTTAAAATGGGTCATCCCGTTACTCGATCAAAAACGCCCGCGGCACTTGCTCGGCATGGGGCACATCGAGGATATTGAGCTTATCGTGAAAGGCGGTGTGGACACGTTTGATTGCACGGTACCGACGCACTATGCGCGCCGCGGGATCGCGTTCGTAAATAAGAAGATCGGCGTGCGCGCGGGCGGTGCGCATGACGGTCGCGTGGATTTCAATAAAGTGGCGCTGTTAAAAGATAAGAACCCGATTGATGCGGAATGTGAATGCCTCGTCTGCCAGAAATATCAGCGCGCGTACATCGCACACTTGGTGCGCGCAAATGAGATCACTGGCGGCGCATTACTCACGTTTCATAATTTATTTTTCTTTAACGCGTACGTGGCGAAGATGCGGGAGAAGATAGCGAGAGGAGTATTATAAAGAGTATGACAATGAAATTCATTCCGATCAAAACGCGTGCGATTCTGCCGCCAAAAGATGATATCTATCCTATACTCGATGGCTCGCTCCCCGAGCTTCGCGAAGGGGATATTGTTTTTATCACCTCAAAAATTTTAGCGATCCATCAGGGGCGGTGCGTAAAGATAGGGCCGGGCGTAACAAAAGTGCAGTTGATAAAAAAAGAGGCGGAGCGATACGCGCATAGCCACCTCAAGTCATGGAAGAATCTTTACATAACGGTTAAAGGGCACACCCTCATCGCGAACGCGGGCATCGATGAGAGCAATGCGAACGGATATTACATTTTGTGGCCGCGGCGCCCGTCCACGCTCGCGAAAGAGATCCGCGCATATTTAAAAAAGAAATATAAGATCAAGGATCTTGCCGTGGTCGTGACTGACAGTCACATTATCCCGCTCCGGCATGGGACGTCGGGAATTTCAATCGGTTTCTACGGCATGGAGCCGCTCTATGATTACCGCGGCGTGCCGGATATCTTTGGGCGGTTGCTCCAGCACACTACAAAAAATATCGTCGATGGGTTGTCCTCCATGGCAGTATTGCTTATGGGCGAAGGCAGTGAACGGACGCCGATCATGCTCTTGCGCGGCGCGAAGTTCGTCGTCTTTACCGACAAAGATACGTATCGCCAATCGGTCGTCGATCCCAAGAACGACCTTTATTCACCACTTTGGAAGGAGTTCAAATGAATCAGGGTCCACGTGTCATCGCATTCGCCGTTGTATGACGGGCTTTTTGTTTTGCCCCCTTGAAGTTTGGGAATTGTCGGCAAAAGATTATAATAAGATTAAATAATTCTTCCCCATGTCCACCTACTACAACCCCCAGCGCTCGCGCAACCTCTTTGACCCGAAGTCGCACGAGCCATTCACGGTCAGCCGCAGCGGCATCGATCTCTTTGTGCAATGCCCGCGCTGTTTTTATATCGACAAGCGGCTCGGTACCGGGCGGCCGCCGGGATATCCGTTCAGTTTGAACAGCGCGGTGGACGCGCTACTCAAAAAAGAGTTCGACATCCATCGTGCGGCCGGCACCGCTCATCCGTTGATGAAAGAGTACGGCATCGACGCCGTGCCGTACGCGCACAAAGAGCTCGACGCGTGGCGCGATTCTTTGCGCCGCGGCATTCAGTTTCTGCACGAGCCGACGAACCTGCTGATCCGCGGCGGCGTGGATGACGTGTGGGTGGCGCCGACGGGGGAGCTAATCATCGTGGATTATAAGGCGACGTCAAAGACGGAAGAGGTATCGCTCGACGCCGAGTGGCAGGACGGCTACAAGCGGCAGATGGAAATTTACCAGTGGCTGTTCCGTAAGAATGGATTTGCCGTTTCGCCGATCGGCTACTTCGTTTATTGTAATGGCGACGCGGACGCCGCCGCGTTCGACGCGCGGTTGGAATTCGACATCAAAGTGATCCCATATGTGGGCAACACCGATTGGGTGGAACCGACGATCGTGAATATGCACAAGTGTTTGATGGATGACGCGATTCCCGCCGCAAGCGTGGATTGCGATTATTGCGCGTATTTTAATAAACGGACACAGCATGAGCGAAGATAAAATTTTCACCATCGCCGAATACATCGAGATTCTCAATGTATTCTTCAAGTCGCAATCAGCGCGGATCATCGGCGAGATCTCGGAACTCAAGCGCGCGGCGAGTGGGCACGTGTATTTTAGTGTCAAAGACAAAGAGAACTCCGGTTCGCTTGACGCGATCATGTGGGCGCGGAACTATCAGCTGTGCGGCGTCGCGCTCGAGGTCGGTATGGAAGTGATATTGAACGGCCATCCGAACGTGTATCCACCGAGCGGGCGGCTATCGTTCGTTGCTGACACGGTGGAGCTCGTGGGTGAGGGTGCTTTGAAGAAGGCATACGATGATCTGCGCAAAAAACTGGAAGCGGAGGGCGTGTTCGCCGCGGCGCGCAAGCGTCCGTTGCCGGAATATCCGCAGCGCATCGGCGTCATCACATCGCTCAAGGGCGCCGTCATCCACGACTTTGAAAACAATTTGGGCAAATTTGGTTTCAAAGTGAACGTGATCGACGCGCGCGTGGAAGGCGCGCAGGCGGTGCCGTCGCTACTCGCCGCAATTCATGCGATGCGCGAAATGGTGGAAGACGAGGGTTCGCGTGGCACGGGCATCGAGGCACTCGTGATCATTCGCGGCGGCGGCTCGCTCGAATCATTGCAGGCGTTCAATAACGAAGCCCTCGTTCGCGAGGTCATAAACTTTCCGGTGCCGGTGATCGCCGGCATCGGCCACGATCAGGATGTGCCGCTCATGGCGCTCGCCGCAGACTACATGACAAGCACGCCGACCGCCGCCGCGCATGTGCTCGGCCGGTCGTGGGAGGAGGCGCACGCGAAGGTGCGCGAATTCAGCGGATTGCTCAACCGCTTTCCGCTGGAACTCCAGCGCGTGCAAAACGGTCTCACGAACACGTGGGATGGGCTGGTCAACTTATTCGAGCGGTCGCTGGAGAGCGCACGCGCCACGCTTGAGCTCGGTGCGCAGGCCATCAAGCACAACGACCCGGCGCGCCAGCTCGGGCTGGGCTATTCCATCGCGCGAAGGAATGGTAAAGTAATACGGAGCACGGTGGGGCTTTCGCCCGGCGATGAGATTGCACTCACGGTATGCGACGGCGAGATCGGCTCTATCATAAAAAATATCAACGAAGGAAATAATCACAGCCATGACAAAGACCACAAAACAGCCGGCGGCGATGCAAAAATCGCACGACCTAAAAAAATATCTGGAGGACATCAAGAGGATCTCGGATTGGTTTGAGGATCAGGAAGAGATCGATCTTGAGGAAGCGCTCGTGAAAATTCGCGAAGCGGGAGAGTTGATCAAGCTAAGCAAGGATCGGCTGGTGGAAGTGGAGAACGAATTTAAGGAGATCAAAACAAAAATAGAGGAGGAATAAGTGGGAGTTATATTGACTTTTAAGCAAAGTTCCTATTTACTGGAAACAGAATGGTTGGGAAATTTCCCAAACGGAAGGTGGCTCGCGTGAAATCAAAATCTGAGAAAGCGATGCAAGCCATGGGTCTTGAGGCGATAAACGCTATTAGGTCCGTGGCGGTCGATAGTTGCCGGGTGCGGCAGGCGCTTCAAGCACTGGGGGAGGGCGGCATCCCCGAGGTCACGGTGAGTTTCTATACAGATGATTTTTTCGGTGGGAGAGACGCGGATAGGGTGCTTCGTCCTCGCAAGAAACCCCGCGTGTCTTCGTAAAAATTTTTCCGTTCAGCAGCACTGAATAAGCAACCAAAAAACTCCGGATAAATACCGGAGCTTTTATTCTATTTATTGTCTTTATCCCGCGCGGCTTTCAGTGCATCCGCCCACCAGATGAGCTGGTCGATCATCGCGTCGGCACTCGCTTCGAATGATTCGGTCTTGATCTGGCCTTTCTCGTCGAGCAGATTCCAGAAGTTCGTTATGTGGACTGCGGCGCGGACCGGTGTCATTTGCAGTTCGACGGCGACCTCGCGCAGTTGTTCCACCGCGCGCGCTCCGCCAACACTGCCGTATCCAACGAACGCCACCGGCTTTTTGTTCCATTCGGTCGCCACGTAGTCCATCGCGTTCTTGAGGACGGCGGTGTAGCCGTGATTATATTCAGCGGCGACGATGATGAATCCATCCGCCTCGCCGATTTTCTCCGTCCACTTTGCAGCTACCGGATAAGGATACCCGGTTCCCTTCATGATCGCTGCCGTTGGCGACATCGCCTCGTCAAAGAAGGGAAGCGGATAATCGCGCAAATCCAAGATTTCTACATCCAATCCTTTTACCTTCGCCTTGGCCGCTATCCACTTCGCCGGCTGATCGCCGAACCGCTGCTGTCTGGTACTCCCGAGAATAACCTTTATTTTCAACATTGTTTTAATGATTTATTTTTAGTTTATTTTTTATGCGACTTTGGTTTATTCATGTCCTTTACCAGATTATGGAGCAGTTTGAGCGTATATTCCGTGTTCACCACATAGAACACTTCCTTCCCGCGTCGCTCGTCGATCACGAGGTCGCAGGCCTTGAGGGTCTTGAGATGTTGGGATACCGCCGGCTGGGAAAGCTTGACGATACGCGTCAGCTCGTTCACCGTCTTGCGCCCCTTGAGCAGCGCCTCGATGATCCGATACCGCGCGGCGTTTCCGATGCCCTTGCCGAACTTGTTTATTTCTTTGCAGAGATCAGACATATTTAGATATTAGCATATGCTTATATGAAATGCAAGAGGGCCGCAAAGACATCCTTTTGAAGGTACGGCGTTCCGGCCTGCTGGCCGGCCGCCTCGGCGCTCGCCGCCTGCGCGGCTCCGCGACGCCCTTCAAAAGGATATCTTTGCGGCCGTAGTGAAAAATCTCGTTCATTAGCTTTTAAATGCTCAAAAAATTTGCTACAGTTTCGATATGGAAAAAGAGGGACAGCTATATAGCGGGGAAGGAGAGCCTCATAATAAGCAGGTTGTCGTTGATTTTCTCAGGCACGGGGAAACGAATTATACCGACGTTGGTCGAGATCTTACGGCGAAGGGTGAATCGCAAATAACAGAGGCCGCGCAACGGATAGTTGAAACTATCGATCCTGAAAAAGATGTCGTCGTCCTTTGGAGCTCTCCCGCTCGCCGCGCACAAGGGTCGGAGGAAATTTTGAAAGAGCTGCTGGCAGAAAAGGGAGTCGAGATACGCAAGGAATCGGAGATTTCTTCACTGAGGAATTTTGACCAAAAAAACAAGGAGTTTGTTTCGAAGATGTGGCCTGAGCTCAAGGCACAAGGGAAATCTCCCGAAGAAGCATTTGCGCGCGATCCAATATTTCAAGAGGAAAGCGATAAATTTGAGAGCCAGCCCGAGGTTAGAGAACGGGCTGGAAGGGTGTTTAACTGGATTCGCTATATCGCCGAGCATGCACAGCTCCAAGGGAAAAGACTTCGCATTATTGGAGTATCCCATTCAGAAATACTCAATCCGGTCATGGAAGATATTTTTGGCCGTAAGATCGAGGAGGGCAACGGCGTGAAGAACGGAGAGGATTTGAGAATCTCATTCGACTATGATCAAGTCTCTCACGAAACGGATATCTCGGCGGAATTTCGGGGCGAACAGCGAAGCGGTATAACGTTTGATAAAAAGAAAAGGGTTTTTGTGGCGCAAGAAAAAAAAGATGATGGACAATAAAGAGCTTGTCGAATCATTCTTGAAAGGAACCGTTCGAGGCATCGCAGAGGACGGCTTGATTCCCGCTCATATAGAGACGCAGATTTCGCACCTCTTTCTCTTTCCGAGTGCGGTCTATAAACTTTCCAAAAGGGATAACGCTTTTTTCAATGAGCACTTTAGGGATCTCTCGAGTCGGGAGGAGCGGTTAAGATTTTACAAGGCGGATTTTTTTGAAAACCAATATTTCAGTCCTAAGGTATATCTCGAACTGTACGGCGTTTATCAAGAAGCGGGCGGAAGTATCCTGCGGTTGGGCGTGGAGCAAAACGCAGAGGATGCGGTGATGAAAATGCAACGAATAGACTTGAGCTATAATCTCAGCAATTTATTGCATAAAAAATCCTTGTCGGAAGATGACTTTCGAGGGATGGGGTATCAGCAAACCAAAGCGGTAGCATTGTACTCGAGCCAGCCAAAATCAGCAGAAAACTATTTTGAACTATTCCAAAACAAATTGGATGACCTCCGAGATTGGATGGAATCCGCCGATCGAGATTATTTTTCTGCAGAAGAAATCAATCAGGTTATTAGAATCTTGAAGGAGTATGTCGACAAGAAAAAAAGCGAATTTGAAAATGTGGACACGAACAGCTATGTGATCTCGCTTGATAATCATTCCGATAATATTTTCTATGAAAGCGGCATGATGTTTTTCCTTGATATCTACCCTCCCAAAGAGGACTGGATGATTGTTGCGCCGTGGATAAATATCTATCGACCGGCCACTGACATCTTTATTCTCATGGGAGAAAAATATGCCCGAGCATTTCTCTCTGGGTATAAAAACTATTATGGTAAGTTTGACGAGAGCCACGAGAATCTATATTTTGTGTATAGCGCGGCCATCCAGGCAGTTTCTCTCCACAATCTTTCCAAAGGAGATCCGCAAAAACTCGAGGATTCCATCGCTTACAAGAATTTTATTTTCGAAAAATTAAACGAATTATGCGCGAGATCGAGATAAAACTGAAAGCGAAGGACCTTGGCGCTCTTGAACAGAAGCTCGCCGCGCTTGGCTGTGTGCTTTCCGCCTCGATCCACCAGCACGACGTCATTTATTCCAAGGATGGCGACACGTCCGTGTGGGAAAAAATGATCGAAGGCGCCATTGTGGCGCGTATCCGCCGCGACGATCGCGGGGCGATCTTTACCCTCAAACAACAACGCACGCACGAGCACGATAACATCGAATGCGAGACGCGCCTCGAGGATGCCGATGCGATGCATCGGGCGTTGCTACTTCTGGGCTTCGTTCCCGGCGTGGAGGTCAAGAAAACCCGGCGCAAGGGGAAGTTGGGCGAATATGAGATTTGCCTGGATCAGGCGGAGGGGCTCGGTGATTTTGTGGAACTGGAAAAGATGGCAGAGGATGATGCCGACGCCGCGCGGATATCGGAAGATCTCTATCAAAAACTGGAGTCGCTGGGACTCTCCCGCGCTGACGAAGAAAAACGGGGATACGATATGCAGATGTTTCAGTTGGGACAAAAGTGATCCGTCAGGTGGTATAATTGTTGTATGCCCGAAAAGACCTGCGCCCATAAAGATCAGATTCGCGACGTCCATCCAAAGGACATCACGGTCTGCGAGGATTGCATAAAGACCGGCGACACGTGGGTGAGCTTGCGTATGTGCCTTACGTGCGGGCATGTGGGATGCTGTGACAGTTCCAAGAACAAGCATGCAACGAAGCATTTTAAGGAGACCGGACATCCGATCATGAAGTCGGTAACACCGGGAGAGGAATTCACGTGGTGTTACGTGGACGAGATATATTTATAATTTTTTAATATAATAAAGATCATGAAAAAAACATTAAACATCCTTGCGGTCGTGTTCGGCATCATTTTTGTGGCGCTTGCCATCTATTATTGGCTCACGCCCGCCGATATGCTGCCAACGTTCCTGCCCGGCTATAACGTGGCAATGACCACGCCACACGTGAAGCACGGCATCGCATCGCTCGTGGTCGGCTTGGCGCTTCTGGTCTACGCGTGGTTCGCGAGCGCAAAAAAAGTTTCGTAATCATTGCGCGCGGCGATGGCGATTGAAACCCCAAAGGAAGTTCCCGAGAACGGATTTTATTATCATTACAAACACGACCCTGATGAGCCGGTGAACAACTATGCGTACGAAGTGATCGGGGTCGGCCATCACACGGAGGACTATGCCACGGTGGAGGACATGCACATGGTGGTGTATCGGCCGCTCTACGAGGATGCGGGTGTGTACAAGGCGGGAAAACTTTTCGATCTTCGCCCACTCAAGATGTTCATGGAATACATCACAAAACAAGGAAAAACATTCCCGCGATTCAAAAAGATAAGCGACGAGGAAGTGATAAAAGAGCTGGAGGCGATTCGCGCGCGGATGTACATGGACCTATAGACATTTATATAAAAAGCGTGCTATAAAAGGAGCGATCCGCACTTGTGTGGAAATTTGAACCTTGAGGGGGTAGTAATATGGAAGGAAAGATCGGATTGTTTCCTCCCTATCTGAATGCGGGGTCTCGAGGGGCCGCCGTTCGCTTTCTCCAAGTAATTCTTCTTGCCTTCGGGAGCGCGGTTCCGGGATTGCTTGCCGACGGCGATTACACCAACGCGCCTGATGGTAAGACGGTTCTTTCGGTGAAGCGGCTTCAGCGTCAGCTCGGTCTTCGCGGCAAAGACGTTGATGGCAACCTTGGTCCGAAGACCCGCCGTTTCTGTAAAGAGAAGCGTTTCTTCGACTTTGACGTCGTCCCTCTTCAGGCGGCGGACAAACTCAACGGCACTGAGTGGTGCGGTCCGGATCATGAAGGTTTTCTGTTGTGGCCTCACGGTCCGGAACCGGTTCTCTAAACAAGATACCGGAGAGTCATTCGCAGTGCGGCATCATCCTTTCCGGAGATGCCGCTTTTTTTAGCGAAGGATCAACAAACTCACGATTCCAACCGCAAGACAGTAGATCGCGAACGGCGTGAGCGTATTTGTTTTGAAATAGCGCGTGAGGAATTTCACGGCGAACCACGCGGCGAACGCGGCGGCGATGGCGCCCGCGAGTGAGACCTCGATGAGCGCGGTGTTGCCCGACGTGAGCAGTGGCGGAATCTCAAGGAGCGCCGCCGCGCCGATGATCGGCGTGGCGAGCAAAAAAGAATAGCGCAAAGAATCTTCGTGCGAGAGTCCCACCATCAATCCGCCCGCGAGCGTGGAGCCGGTGCGCGAGAATCCCGGGATGAGCGCGAGGATCTGGAGCAGTCCCACTTTCGTCGCCTGCCAGAAAGAAAGCCGATGCGCGATTCGCGTGTCGTTATTTTGCAAACTTTCCGCGCGCGCGGCGCGCTTGCGTAGCCATTCAGCGAGCAAAAGGAGCAGTCCGTTCAGCATCAAAAAGAATGCGGCACTTTGCGGGGAGAGCAACGATCCGGTGATCTGGTCTTTCAATAACAGTCCGATGATGCCTGCGGGGATTGTACTCACGACGAGCAGCCAGCCGAGCTTCGCGTCCGGGTCGGCGTCGCTGATCTCGCGTGCCGCGAGTGAGCGAAAGATCCCTTTTACGATGCGTACCCAATCTTTGAAATAAATAATAAAAAGCACGATCGCAGTAGCAAGGTGCGTGGCCACTAAAAATTCCAGGAATGTCTCTGAATTTTGGCTGATGTTCCATCCAAAAAGACCCGGCAGGAGCACGCTGTGTCCCAAACTTGAGATGGGGAACAGTTCGGTGATGCCTTGTGTGAGACCGAGGATGATCGCTTGAAAAAAAGTGAGCATAGGATGATTAAAAATTTATTAAAGTCGCGCCGTGCGCTAGATTTCCATATCGCCGCGCGCTTCTAGCTTGTAGCGCTTCTTGCGGAGGTATGCCATGTAGCCGGCGATGCCGATCATCGCGCCGTTGTCGAGATTATATTTGAAGTCGGGGACGAAGAACGTGCAGCCGATCTTTTTTGCCTCGCGCGCGAGCCGCGCGCGCAAAGCTTTATTTGCGGCGACGCCGCCGGAGAGCATCACCGATCGCGCGCCGGATTCCCGCGCGGCGCGGATCGTCTTCTTGACGAGCACATCGAGCGCGGCTTCCTGGAACGAAGCGGCGATATCGGCTTTGGCACTCGCGGAGATCTTTTTATCGAGCCCGTGGTCTCGTAAATAATAGAGCACCGAAGTCTTCAATCCCGAAAAGCTGAAGTCGTAATTCTTTTCGTGCAGCATCGGGCGCGGAAATGCGATCGCGTGCGGGTTGCCGGCGCGGGCGAGGCGTTCTATCTCGGGGCCGCCGGGATATCGCAAGCCGAGCAGGCGCGCGACCTTGTCGAACGCCTCGCCCGCGGCGTCGTCGCGGGTCTCGCCGAGCCGCTTCCATCGCGAGAATGAATCAAGCTTGAGCAAAATGGTATGTCCGCCGCTCACGATGAGCGCGATCGCCGGGAAGATATTTTTTTGCAAATCTCGCGCACGCGATTTTTTCTGCGAAAGCAGAAAACTGTACAGATGTCCTTCCAAATGATTCGCGCCGACGAGCGGCACGCCATACTCTTTGGCAAGCGATTGCGCGAACGTGATGCCGGTCCAGAGTGCCGGTTCAAGGCCGGGGCCGACCGTCACGGTGATGAGATCGAACTTCAATCGTGGATGTCGCGCACGCAGTTGCGCGAATAAGATCGGCAGATTTTTCAGATGCTCGCGTTTCGCGAGATTGGGAACGACGCCGCCGAACTCTCGGTGGACGGGGATCTGCGTCGTCACGAGATTCTCCACGGCGCGCACGCGTGGCGCACGGGCGGTGCCCGACGCCTCGAGCAGGGCGATGCCCGTCTCGTCGCACGATGTTTCGATGGCAAGGATGTTCATGAAAGAAAAATAAAATGCTTTATTATTGTACAACCGATCGCGGCTGGTGGATAGAAAAAAGGACCGACGAAACTGCCGGTCCATTCTGCGGAGCTGTAACTTTTCTCACGGTAATGACGGGCATCCGCTTCGTCCAGCGGAAGAACCACCATCCCCGCTGTTGGTTTATCCAGCAGGAACGATTTTCTTTATTACCCACCGAAAGCGCCTCGAAGAGTGCGCTTTCCCACGCCGTCGGGGGTGCATTCGCAACGCATCCCACCCAGATATCGCCCCTTTGATAGTGGCGCTGGGGTTGTCCCTGCTGCGCCACCGCCAGCGGCATCGCAAGGAGCATGATGGCTACCGCAATTGCCCAAAATATCACGAGCCGATTTTTCATGGCCTTCCTCCTTGCCATGGACCATCCTTATTATATCTGCGGAGCGTCAAGGAGTCAAATAGAGAAGCCAATGATCCGGAGAAAACGTAGGAATGCCATCTTGATCGGCGTGATGACATCGAGTTGTTCATCCCATTCATCGAAGAGATTCTTATGGCGATACGACATAAAAAGTCCTTCCTTTCTAAAATGCTCCCACTGTTATAGCAGATCGAGATTAAAAATATCTAAAGTGCATGGCTTGCGCGCTGTTCTACGAGCCCGAGCTCGTGATCGTCGCGATGTCCTGCGCGAAGGTCTGTTCCTGTTCCACCGTCGCCTCGCCGTACGTCCAGAGATAATTCTTCCAGCCGCCGCCGGCATAATATTTTGCCGCCGTACAACGATCAATGTCCAACTGTGCGCTGTAGCTCGCTTCGCACCCCTGCATCGCGCCTTTCAGATAAAGCGCCGTCGCCACAAACGCGTCCGCGTTATCCCATGGTGATGGAGGATTGTCACCGGTGATCGAGGCGATTTGCGAAACGTATAACTCCCATGTGGATGGCTCGAACTGCGCCGGTCCCATCGCACCGCCGTACACGCCATCGGCATTGGCGCACGACACGAGCATTTGCGTTGGGTCGAGGCCGAGCTGCGAAGTGATCTGGAGGAAGATCGGGATGTTCGCCGGACTCATCGCCGTCTTGTAGTTACACTGTCCGACGTTCGCTCCGAGCGCCGACTCGCGGTTGAGGATTGCAAGGATGAGCGCGGCGTTCACGCCAGTCGCCTGCGATGCGACCTGCGCGTATTGGTACGCCTGCCCGAAAGTGAGCGAGCCTCCGCCGAGCAACTGGAAGATCTGGTTGCGGATCTGCGCTGCCGTTTGTTTTGCCTGTGAGGCAAGCGCGGCTTTTGCCGCTGCGTCGCTCTTGGTGGCCGCAAGGAGCTGGGCTTGCTGGGCTTTGCTCGTCGCGATCTGTTGCGCCTGCGCCGCCGCGTATTGCTCCGCGGTCTGTTCTGCGGTCTGGGATTGCGCGAGCTGCTGATTTTGATCTTGTAGTTGTCCCGTCAGTGTGTTCAGTTGGGCCACGGCGACATTGAGGCTTGATTCGAACAAGGCAATGTTTTCGGAATCATCCCACAGCGTGGAAAGTTGTGGGTTTGCCAAAAACGATTCCAAAAATCCGGTCTGGTCGTTTTTATAGAGCGCGTTCAATAATGTGCCGATCGTCGTTTTTTCACTCACGATCTCGCCCTGCGTGACGCCGATCTGGGCGGTCGTTTGATCGATCTGGCCGTTGATCTGCTCGAGCGTCAGGTTGATGGCCTGGATCTGTAAATTGAGTTTTGATATTTGCGCGGAGAGCGTTTTGATCTCACTCGTAAGGCTCGAGCCCTTCTGTTGGTCCGCGGTGATCTGGCCTTGGTACTGGTCGATCTGGGTTTCTATCTGCGAGAGCTGGGCTTCGAGTGCCGCCTGTTTTTGCGCGGTTGTCTGGGTGGACGTGGCAGTTGCGCCCGCTGCGGTTTGCGCGAGCGCGGTCGGCATCAGCGCCGCCGCGGTAAACACCGCGCCACCCGGCGCGATCACCGAAATAGCCGCGAGGGCCGCGGCGAGAAGACGTTTATTCTGTTGAATGATGCGCATCACTCTTTATATGATACAAGATATTTGGAAAAATGATAAAAAAGCGCTCCCGTCGGAAATATTCCGAAGGGAGCGCGATGGGGTAATGATGGCGGAGCGTTACGTTGCGCGCAACGGTACTACGAACACGCCGGTGTGGTGCCACGATATGATGGCTTTGTTGGCATGCTGGTCATACAGCGCCTGCATCTGCTCGAGAGAATTGCATACAATCGCGAGTTCTCTTTGTTTTCCGCCATGGAACCGCACCCGACAAATGATCTGGCGTCCTTCTCGGACATTGGGCATCTTTGTGGGGCGGCCCTTGATGCGCAGTGAGCGCCAGTGGCGTTTTATACCCAGTGGGGTCATTGAGAAAAACCTCCTTAGTTATGGTTGCGAAGGTTAGTGACTTTTAACCTCGTTCCAAATGGATAGTGCCCATGAGTTGCCACGAACACCGCATTCTTGTCGTATCGTTTCCCTCAGGCGTGGTGGATTTTCAAAGTGCTGCTTTTGTGATAATTACTCACATAAGCTACTACGCCAAAGGAGGGGAATTAGTTTCATTTGGTAGCCCAACAATTTGGCTTTCCGAATTGGCGGGGTATGAGGAGGACGTGATTTTAAGTATTAAAAAATTATCGGCACTTATGCTTAGTATTTAGCATTTATAAAAATAAAGGCGCAGGAAAAGATCCTGCGCCCATTGACCACCTCAGTCTGACAGCGGCTTAGAAGCTGAACGAAAGAGCAATACCGCCCGCAACGTTTGTGCGTCGGCCGTCACCCGTATGGTTGATCGGTGTCTGGACGTTAAGCGGGAATTGTAGAGAGACATGCTCTCCACGCTTCCAACTCAGCGTATCCACGACCGTGCCGATAAGACCCGGGTTATTACCGAGAGCACCCGAATCCCATACTGTTGCGATATCAGCAGAGTTGGATACTTTAGGCCCGAAGGAGCGAGTGAACACGAACCCACCGTGCCCGAACCATCCGCCGATTGGTGTCGGACCGTGCATCGGCATCACTTCCCGCAATCGTATGTACGGGGTGATGCTCCGTTTCTTTCCGAGCGGCAATGTTCTGGCCGCCCGTTGGGAAAACTGGAAGGTATCGCCCTTCGGAAGGCGGATCAACGGCGAAAGATCAATGTATGCCCCACTCATGTTGAGCGCGTTCCCCTTGATAAGGGTGCTCCACCCAAGCGTGACATCCACCTCGTTGCCGTAATTCGGATGATCATTCGTACGCGAAAGCGATGCCGAGTTAAAAAGTCCGGCATAGACCCCGCACGGCAGTGAAGCGGTGAAGCTCGACTGCTGTACTGGATGAGAAGAGAGCATCTCGTCGGCGAGACCCAGATATTCAGATTCGGTGCTCGTGCTCAGTGAAAACCGCACCGGATCCTTCTCGCATGTCTTGCCTCCCGCATTTGCGGCAAAGCACGGAATTGCGGAAGAAAGCACGAACGCCGCCCACTGTTGAGCGCGGCGGAGCTGTGCCACGACGTTGATCTTCCGAGGATACTTGAAGAGTCCGATTTCCCAAAAGAAAAGCCATAGCGGGAATGCCGGATTGCCCATCAGTTCGTATCGCACCTTCATGTCGCTTGCGCGGATGCGGATGCAATAGTGAATGAAGATGAACGGCATCGCGCCCACGTGGAAAAGGAACCACCAGAACCCGAGCGATTCGCTTCCCTGGATCGTTATGCCTGGAGCGTTAAGCAAAGGATCTCCGCCGGTGCTCATGAAGTGAGCGTACGCCGTCCGATGTGCTTCTTCGCTGAGGGCCAGAAGCGTGCCGTTGCTTGCCGCCTGATATTGCGTAAGCAGCGGACGCAACTGTATGGGGATGTCTCGGGTAATGAACTCGTCCCTATCACTCGTGGAGAAATGGGATGCCGCTTCCGAAGCCACCGCTTTTCGAGCCGCGCCCTCAAGAAGGCTTGCCTTTCGCAAATTATTGAAGTATTCGTCCCAGTCTTTTGCCCTGCCGGAGAGGATCTCCCGCAAAGCAGCGAACCGGACCGCGCACTCATGGGGCGATAGCGTTTCAAACCGCTGAATCTTCGCCTCATCTTCTCGATCCTGAACCACGTAGGTTTGCCAGATCGCGTTTCCCAGAAGCGCCATGATCGCGATGATCATGGTCGCATAGAATCTAACCTTCACAGGAATCCCTCCTGCGTATTTAGCTGTAAAGCCGCCTTATACGCTGGCCATATTATAAAACAGTTTTATTAAAAAAGCAATAGCTGTAGCCCCACGGGGAATCGCCCGCGGCTCTCGCGCTCACCGTCGCTCGCGCGAGGCCTGGGCACCGGCTCACAAGAATTTTCTGCTGAAAATTCTTGTTCCGCCGTTCGATTCCTCTGCGAACAAACCACAAAAAAGAACACACCTTCCGCTGACTATTAATCTTTTAGGAAGCGGAAGGTGTGTTCTTTTTTGTGGTCGTAGCCCCACGGGGAATCGAACCCCGATTTACGCCGTGAAAGGGCGCTGTCCTAACCATTAGACGATGAGGCCATTGTGCGCAATGTTGCGCAGAAGCGTCGGGACGGCCGCGTGCAAAGTGTGCACGCGAATCGTCGGACGATGATGCTATACTATAATAAAGTAGGGATTTTTGAAAGGTCGTGTCTTCATCGATAATTAAAATGTCTACGCTGCTTTTCTGGTCTGGGGGATTGGGACTCGTGATCCCGCGCATTATCTTCGGCGCCATGTTCATCGCACACGGATGGCCGAAAGTGAGGAATATCCGGCAGAACGCCGCGAACTTCAGTGGCATGGGATTTCGGCCGGGCTGGCTGTGGGGAACGATCGCGGCGCTGCTCGAATTTTTGGGCGGCATTGGCGTGGTTCTTGGATTATGGATGCCGTATCTCTGCGCTCTCTTTATAGGAGAATTCGTCGTGATCATCGTTTGGAAGTGGTTCAAGAAGATGCCGTTCGTGAGCGGATGGGAATTGGATGCGCTCATCTTTGCGTTTGCGCTGATATTTTTTACGCTCTACGGAGGATGGTTTTTGATCTAAAATTGTGCCACGCGCGTTTGAGCTTTTAACCGAACGATGCTAGCCTTACCAACGTCATGAAACGTTTCTTTGAAATGGTGCCGGGAATTTTGGCGTGGCTCACGCTTATTTTTATGGTGCTTTTTTCCTGGCTCCTGCCGGTGTGGGTCTCCATTTTTATTATTCTGTTTGATATCTATTGGGTGCTGAAAACGGTGTACCTTTCGCTGCACCTGCGGGCGACGTTCAGCGAAATGCGGCGCGTGATGAAGATTGATTGGCTGGCGGAGATCCATGGCGAATTTCCCGAGGGCGATGCGCTCGTGGCGGCGAGCGCGGCGAATAGGACCCGGCCGTCGCTCGCGGAGATCTATCATCTTGTGATCTTGCCGATGTACAACGAACCGTACGAGGTGGTACGCGAAACATTCGAATCGCTCACGCGCGTTAATTACGATCCGAAAAAATTATTGGTGGTGCTCGCGCTGGAGGATCGAGCAGGGGATGCGGTGCTCGCGACGGGCGTAAAGCTACAGTACGAATACGGTGCGGCATTCGGGAAATTTTTGGTGACGCATCATCCGATGGGATTGCCGGATGAGATCCCGGGCAAGGGATCGAACGAGGTCTGGGCCGGCCAGCAGGCGAAGCGGGAAATTGTTGACGCGATGGGGCTCGTGCCGGAGAACGTCCTTATATCCGTGTTCGACATCGACACGCAGGTCTTCCCGGAATATTTCAGCCGGCTCACGTACGTGTTTCTGAAGGCGGAGAAGCGCACGCATGCGATCTATCAGCCGATCCCGCTTTTTACTAACAACGTGTACGAGGCGCCGATGCTCGCGCGCGTCGTCGCGTTCTCGACGACGTTCTGGCAGATGATGCAGCAGTCGCGGCCGGAGCGTCTGACGTCGTTCTCGTCGCAATCCATTCCTTTGAGCACGCTCCTCGACATCGGCTGGTGGGACAAGACGATCGTGTCGGAGGACTCGCGTATTTTCTGGCAGGGATATTTGCGCTATCATAGCGACTTCCGCGTGGAACCGCTCTTCTATCCGGTCTCGATGGACGTGAACGTCGCACCGACCTTCTGGGGCACAATGGTAAATATTTATAAGCAGCAGCGACGGTGGGGCTGGGGATGCGAGAATATTCCCTACATGCTGGACGGTTTCCGACACGATCCGCAGATCGCGGAGAGCAAAAAAAGATACTGGACATTCAACTCGATCGAAGGGTTCCATTCATGGGCCACGAACGCGCTTATCATTTTCGCGTTGGGATGGTTGCCGCTCGTGCTCGGCGGCCGGCACTTCGGCAACTCCGTACTCTCGTACAATCTGCCGCACATCACGCGGTTCATCATCACGCTCTCTATGGTGGGCGTTGCGAGCTCCGCGCTGTTGAGTATTTTTCTCTTACCCAAAAAGCCGGGCGGCCTCACCGCCGTGGATTATCTGATCTTCGTATTGCAGTGGGTACTGATGCCGTTCACGTTGATCATCTTCGGCGCGTTTCCCGGGCTCGAGGCGCAGACGCGGCTAATGTTGGGCGGCCGGTTTCGGCTGGGCTTTTGGGTAACGCCCAAGGGGCGCTATGAGAAGACGTCGTGATAATATATAGAGAAGATATCCACAGGGTCAGCCTTTTCCCAGCTCGTGCGTGCTACTATCGGAAGATGATATCTCGGGATTGTGTCCTGCGCCTTGTGCGCTGGTCAAAGTTTCTTCTAGTGAGCGCCTTTCTCGTTGGCGCCGTTTTTGTAGTACAAAGGGGATCATTGCAAGCGCACACCGCCAAGGCAGCCGGAAGCACCATTACTGCGGCATCATGCAACAGTGCTGATGTGCAAACCGCGATCAACAGTGTCGCTCCGGGCGGTACGGTTGTAGTTCCTGCTGGTACTTGTATCAGCATACGCACATTCGAAGCTTGGTCACAGCCAGCGACATTTGGAACTGCCGACACGACCGGCGAGCGCAATACCTACTTCGAAGATAATACCTTCACCAATATTCTTGAGACCGCACCAGACGGGCGCTGAGGTCCCGTATTTCGGGGCAAAGACCGCCGCCGCCCTTGCGAAGTGGCAGAAGGCGAACGGACTTCCCGCGACGGGAGTGTTGGGGGCGCTCACACGGGAGAAGATGCAAGGGGAATACTGAGGACTTGCATAAAAATAAACTATTATGGTATATTACAAACTATGAAAAACACACTGTATGTCGTGGCGGCGGTCGTCATAGTTGGGAGCATCGCGCCTCTGGCTTTTGCCCAGACGTCGGGCGCCTCGTTCGGATCGCTCGGCACGCAAACGGGCAATACTTCCACATTTGGGATCTCCGTTTGCAATAACGGACCTACAACGATAACAAATCCGATCTCCATGACCGTCACCGCCAACAATGTTTCCGTCGGCGGATACTCGGGGTCTCCTATCACGACCGGATCCTGTGTCTATAATTATTTTCCGTATTCTTCCTTCAATATGACGGTCGGGGCGCAATACACGGTTGTATTTTCGTCGCCGGGTCTTGCGTCCGCTTCCTATACCGCTCAGGTTCCTGGTCCGGGTCTTGTGCTCGGTGCGAGCATCGCGGTCCCGCAAGGAGCGGCGGCCCAGAATAACATTGACCTTATGGCAAGCGAAGTAATACTCATGCAGCGGCTCATCTCTCTCATCCAGATGGTGTTGGGACGGTAGGTATGTGGAAAATTTATTCCTGGTGCACCCGTGCCCGGAATTCTTCCACCTTCTTCCGCAATGCCACGTTCTTTTTGAACTGCGGATCGGCGGTGACGGCTTTGATCGCCGCCTCGCGCGAATGTTTGACGAGCTCCGGGTCGCGGAGCGCTTCCATCGCGATGTCGGGAAGTCCGGTCTGGACGTTGCCGAAGAATTGTCCCGGTCCGCGCAGGGCGAGGTCTTTCTCGGCGAGCTCGAAACCATTCTTGGCTTCGAGGATCGCTTTGAGCCGCGCGTTCGCGGCGGCGGCTTGCGAGTCGGCCATTAAAAAACAGTACGATTGATATTCGCCGCGGCCGACGCGGCCGCGGAATTGGTAGAGTTGTGCGAGGCCGAAGCGGTCCGCGCCCTCGATCATCATGATGGAGGCGTTTGGCACATCCACGCCGACCTCGACGACCGACGTCGCGACGAGGATGTCGAACTCGCGATCTTTGAATCTGCGCATCACTTCTTCTTTTTCCTTCGGCTTCATCTGGCCGTGCAGCTTCGCGATACGCAGGTCGGGGAAGATCTTCTGCGATAATTTTTCAAATTCCTCCTTGACCGATTTGAGCTCCAGTTTTTTGGCGAACGCCGCCTTGCCGCCGGGCGCGGCCTTGGCCGCTTCTTCATCCTCGGGATCGATGCGTGGACAGATGACGAACGCCTGTCGTCCTTCTTTTATCTGTTCACGGATAAAATTATACGTCGCGGTGCGCTTGAGCGGCGCGACAATCTCCGTTTTTATCTCTTTGCGCCCGACGGGCAATTCGGTGATGAGCGAAAGGTCTAGGTCGCCAAACACGGACAGCATCAGTGTGCGCGGGATCGGCGTGGCCGACATACTGAAGAAATGGGGGATGAGCGCATCGCCTTTGTGAGCGTTCAGCTCCGCGCGCTGGCGCACGCCGAAGCGGTGCTGCTCATCTATTATTACGAGGCCGAGCGCGGCGAAAGAGATTGTCTTCTGGATCAGCGCGTGCGTGCCGAAAATGATGGATACTTCACCCGCGGCAACTTTCTTAGAAAACTCCGGTTTGGAAATCTTCGCCTCCAGTTCGTTGCCGTAAAAAATGTGCGCACTACTGCCGGTGATGAGCCCAATGACCGGCTGTTGTTCGCCAAGCGCCAAATTGATAAAAAGTTTTTTCATCGTCTCAAAATGCTGCCGCGCCAAAATTTCCGTCGGCGCCATGAATGCGGTTTGCAGTTTATTCTCCGCGGCGATGAGCGCCGCCACCGCGGCCACCACCGTTTTGCCCGAGCCAACGTCTCCCTGCAGGAGCCGATTCATCGGTCGTGGCTTTTCAATATCTTTGATAATTTCCCACAGCGATTGCTTTTGCGAGTGCGTAAGTTCGAAGGGAAGCCGTGCGAGCATCGCCTTCACGCGCTCGATATCCGCCGTGATGACCGGCGCGCGCTCGGTGGCGAGCTTCATTTTTTGCTGCATGTTCAAGATTTGGAGCAAGAACAATTCCTCGAACGAGAACCGAGCGCGCGCCGCGGTGGCATCTTCGATCTGGCGGGGGAAGTGGATGGAGTGGATCGCCTCGTTCAATTCCGGAAAATGAAACTCCGCTAAAATCTCGGTAGGGATCCATTCTTTCATCATCGGTTTTTTGCGGAAGAGCGCCTGTGTGACGAAGCGGATGCCGCGCGAGGTGAGTCCGCGGGTCTCGGGATACACCGGCACGAGCCGTGCGGTGTGGTTCATCTCCTGCGTCGCCGCGTCGCGCACATGGATCACTTCATAGACAGGATTGTTCAAATAAATTTCGCCTTCCTCGGATGTGGACGCTTTGCCGGCAAAGTTCGCCATGCGGCCGACCTTCAGCACGTTCGCCACATACGGCTGGTTGAACCACACCGCGCGGATGGCTCCCGATTCATCCGCGATCGTCGCTTCGACGATGCTCATCGCGCGGCGCCAACTGTGCTTGGACTGAATTTCCTCAACGACGCCGGTGATCGTGGCCTGCTGTCCGGGCTCAAGCTCGGCGATGGGATAGATCTTTGTGAAATCTTCGTAGCGGGTGGGGAAGTGCCACAGAAGATCGTGAACAGTTTTGACGCCCATCTTTTCGAGACGGCGCAAAGCGGGAACTCGTGCTCCCACTACCTCAAAAAGCGGCGTGTCGGAGGCTATCTGAAGCATTTGATTGTGCATAGTATAGCATAACGGGCATCCGAAAGACATGGACCCTCCTGTCTTGGGGCATGGAAGATTAAATGCCCCAAGACAGGAGGGTCCATGTCTTTCGGATGCCGAAGAGGTAAAAAAGAGGGGAATTAAGCCTTATTTTATCGATGCGACGCATACACAAATAACGGCCTGCACTCAATGAGTTGTAGGCCGTTCATGCTTTTTATAAATCTCTATATTTATTATCGCGCGCTGTTTCTCTTTCGAAAATAAAAAATCGACGCAACCTTTTTGAGGATGCGCCGATGGCCTATGAATCGGCGACGGCGAGATTTAGTGTTGGTGCGGTAGAACGTGTAGCTTTCTATCTCGCATTGACTTCATCGCGCTGAAACATGTTTGCGATATTTCGAACCGGTCGCCGGAGTTGGTATCTACCGGCACGCAGTAGTTCGTGAGCTTGTCGGCTGCGGCGGCCAATACGTTATCGTCGGATATGTCGGTGATCACTTCGTGAAGCCGTATCGTTGCGTCATCCGCGCTAAGTCCGTCAGCTGGTTTTCCCAAACAGCGCAGCAGCACATGCGGATGCGCGTCGGGGTCGATCGTTTTCATCGGTCGGTCAGCGATTTCGGGCATACAAGGTTTCTCCTTTGCTGTTATAAAAGATAAAACAAAACTATATCTATAGCAAATAAAAAAATAAAACCGGTGGGCCACTTTGGTGGTGCACCGGCAGGAGGAACCAGGGTTCCGTTTTTTTCAAAAAGTTTGCCCAGCCTAATCACAGACGTTCTCTATGATCGGACTGCCCATTTTGCGCTCCTTCGTGCGCATCGCCCTGAGTTTCTTCAGGCATCCGCGACGAAACTTGTCACGTTTGGCGGATGATGCCTTTTTGCCCAGGAAGTGCTTGCTCGCCTTGCGGGCAACGCGCTTTAGCTCTGCATCGGGAATGACGCAAATGATGCTGTTAAGTACGCAAGCCGCGATCTTTGGCTTGCAATCGCAGATTTCGTTTCTGAAAAATTTCAGGAACAGGTGCGGATTTGCTTTCGGATCGATCCTCGCCTTTTTCGTGGCCATATTCTCCTCCGGCGCGCCAAGATTCTGTCGCCTCGCTAACGATAACACAAGAGTTTGCCGCACGGCAAACTCTTCCCTATCCGCTCATTTGAGTCCTGTCCAAAAAATAAACAGAAAACAAAATACCCCTCTCCTCGCCTCCTAGTAGATTAATAGTCGGCGAGGAGAGGGGTATTTTGTTTTCTATCGGTGCCCCCACCAGGACTCGAACCTGGGACCTTCGGCTTAAGAGGCCGCAGCTCTACCAACTGAGCTATAGGGGCAAATTTTTTGGATGTTTTGCTTGCGTGAGCGGCATCCATCTTTGCTCTCCATATGGTATATCGATTTTTGAGCCTTGTAAAATACCCTTGATCCATCCATAGACTTTGTAGCGCATGTCCGTACCCTTGGGGATATATATTTTTATCGTGCCATGATAAAGGATGTTTTTCTTGAACCCTTTGCTCGCCGGTTTGACAAAACTTTTCCCAAAGTTCGAAAGCGGAATGCCTGTTACATTAGACCAAAATCCCTTTAGGTCGTTATCGTTTTGTTTTGAATAAATATTAAGCCATGCTTTCAAAGCGGATGGGTCTATATTAAAAATATTTTTAAGCCACTGGACCATGAATGCGATCAAATATGGATCAGAGTTTGTTATTTGAAAGTTTTTTCTTTTATCTCCTTCCGCCCAGTACAGCGCTGCGCCGAATAATCGATAGGCATCGGCAGAGATTGGGAAGGATACTTCGCTCATTGCACCATCTATGATCGCATCAACCTCCCGCCTCCTCCGCTCCTTTTGACTTGGAGTTCCGCGAGACAAAATTTCGATTTGTTTGGTATACAATCGTTCGCGCTGTTTCTTGCTGAGACGAATATCTTTCAGCCACACACTTAATGTGCTTTTGGAAACAGGCAGCTCTTTCCGGATCTCGTTATAGCTTAAACCTTTTCGTCGCAATTGGACGGCTTTGTCATGGAGCAGGGTATTCATCGCCCCAATTATACTCCGTCGATATTAAAATTTTATTAAAACTTGAGCGACGTGAAGCTCTTGTCCGAGGATATAAATGGAAAAAGGAAAGGGATATGTGTTGTTGGGGCATTTAATCTTCCATGCCCCAACAACACATATCCCTTTCCTTTTTCCATCGGTGCCCCCGCAGGGAGTTGAACCCCGACTTCATGGTTCGAAGCCATGCGTGATATCCGTTTCACTACGAGGGCGTTGCACCAGCCGCGCGGTATGGCGCGTAACTACCATAGTGTTTTGGTGTACGCTCTAATGCTACAATTATCCCTATGACTATTGCAATCATCGTATTCGAGTTCGTCGTTCTGCTTTTTTCCGCCATGCTTCATGAGGTGGCGCACGGCTACGAAGCACAGCGGTTGGGGGATGACACCGCGCAGCGCGCGGGACGGCTGACGCTCAACCCACTCAAACATCTCGATCCGTTCCTGTCGTTCATCATGCCGCTGGTGCTCTTTTTCACGACGGGATTTTTCTTCGCGGGCATGAAGCCGGTGCCGTACAATCCGAACAATCTTAAGAACCCGCGCACGGGGGCGGTGAAGGTCGCGCTTGCCGGGCCGATCACTAACTTACTCATTGCGCTCGTGTTCGGCGTACTCGCCGCGCTCCTGCCCGTCGCGACGGCGGCGAAGGATGCACTCTTCAACGCCATCGCCGGCGGCGGCGGCATGCCCGTCTTTGTGGGCTCGCTCGACGGCGCGTACTTTTTCTTTTTGATCGTCATCTATATTAACGTCCTACTTGGCATCTTCAATCTCGTGCCGATCCCGCCGCTCGACGGCTCCAAGTTGCTCTTCCTCATCCTGCCGCCCACGCCCGCCACGTACAAGTTCATGTACTTCATGGAGCGATGGGGATTGATTCTCGTGCTCATCTTTGTGTTCTTCGGATTCCAGATCATTTTCCCCGTCATCAACTTTTTCTTTGCCCTCTTTGCGGGAAGGATGTGAGTTTTGCAGACCCTTTTTCCGGGTGCGTATGATATGATATGAGTATAGATATGGACAGCCATTTCACCTTTCATAATAATAGACGAGCGACTATCATCGCCATCGCGTTTTTTGTTGTTTTCTCCGTTATTCCGATCGGGCTGATAGGAGCCTACCGCTGGGTCTCCGATACCTTTACCAAGCAGGTCACCACCCAGCAGCAGACCCTGTCCGATATCGCCGCCCTTGCGATCAATGTCAAACTCGACCGGCTGGTGAACATCGCGTCGTCCCTCGCGTCATCAAGCCAGCTTGAGTCCGACGCCGCGAACGGACAATGGACGGCCGCTGCGGCCGTTGCGCGCGACGCCGAGAATAACGTCGCATTCTACGACCCCTTCATCGACCGCATTATCGTCTATGACACGAACGGTGTTCAGCAGGCCGCTTATCCGGAACTTACCGGCGGACTCGGCACCCAGGCCTCGGTAAGCGGATGGTACGGGGCGTTATCCGGAGGCACGCAGGCCTCCTACGTTTCGGGCGTCACAAAAAGGATCTCGTCGCCGCAGATACAGGTGGTGAACATCGCGGTTCCCATCATCGCGAACAAGCGCGCGGTCGGTTTCCTTGTTCTCCAGATACCAACCGACAACTTCCTTGATTTCGGCGGGAACCTTTCCCTTGGAACGTACGGGTTCGCTTATATCGTGGACGCATCGGGCAACCTCGTGGCGAATCCCAAATATCTTTCGGACACCAACGGTGCCGTCGTTAATTATTCCTTTGTTCCTCAGGTCAAGAAAGTGCTTGCGGGTGGGAACGGCACCGACATTGTGTTGGACCAGGGCAGCGGAGAGAAAAGCATTATCACCTATCAGCCCGTGCCGGGATACGGCTGGGGGGTGGTCGTGCAGGAATTGTATTCAGAGGCGTTCTCCGGGGTATCGTCGGCCCTCGTCGACATCATGCTCCTGATCGTGCTTGCCTGGATGGCGGATGTCGTTCTTGCCTGCATCCTGTATCAGTATATTGTCCTTCACCACCATAACCATGAACACACGCAATAAAAAGAAAAAAGGTTTCACGCTGATAGAGCTTCTGGTCGTGATCGCGATCGTCGCCATCTTGGCGGTGGTCGTCGTGCTGACACTGAATCCGTCGGAATTACTGAAGCAATCGCGCGATGCCCAGCGCGTATCGGATTTTGGCACGTTGAAGAGCGCGATAGGACTTTATCTTGTGGATGCTCCCAGTCCCAACCTCGCTTCCACAACGTCCGGCTATTCCGCCTGCTACCTGTCCACGATAACCGCAAAGGGAACGACCACGACAACTCCCGCTTGCGGAGTGTTCACAAAAACCTATTCCGCCGGTAATTCAAGCACTACGAGCGCGCTCTATCGGAACAATAACAGTCAGGGATGGCTACCGGTCAATTTTTCCCAGATAACATACGGGTCGCCGCTGAGCGCGCTTCCTGTCGATCCCATCAATAATGCCAGCTATTACTATGCGTATGCAGCGACCTCCACCAGCGGATATTATTTCGAGCTCGATGCCTTTATGGAAAGCGTAAAATATTCAGCGGGCGGAACAAATAACGTGGTGACGACGGACGGTGGCGATAACTCATCGGCCTATGAGACGGGGAACTTCCCCGGGCTGAACCTCTAGCGCTTCTTGCGCCTGCGGCGGCACATCTTCTCGTGCCGGGTTTTTTGGGGTATAACTAGAAAGATAAATTTTGGGCCTTTAGCTTAGTGGTAGAGCAACCGGTTTGCATCCGGTAGATAGGGGTTCGATTCCCCTAAGGTCCACCACCATGGAAAAAAGAGTTTTTATCATTCACGGCTGGGACGGGTATCCCGAGGAAGGGATTTTCCCCCATCTCAAGAGCGAACTGCAAAAGCGGGGATTCGAGGTGTTTACTCCGCTCATGCCGGATCCGTTGCATCCACGGATCGACGAATGGGTATCATTTCTTAAACAACAAGTCGGCGTTCCTGACGCGAATACGATTCTTTTAGGCCATTCCATCGGATCGCAGACGATATTAAGATATTTGGAAATGCTTGGTGAAGGCGAGCGTATCGCGGGCGCGGTGTTTCTGGCGGGATGGGTTCATCTTACCGATGAGGCGTATGAGACCGATGAAGATGCGACCATCGCGAAGCCTTGGCTTGAGACGACGCTGGACTGGCCTGCGATCAAAACACATGCCGGAAAATCCATTGCGATATTTTCGGATGACGACCCGCTGGTTCCGATCTCGGATGCGGCGCTATTTGAAAAAAAGCTTGGCGCTGAAATTATCATCGAGCATAGCAAAGGGCATTTCAGCGGAAGTAGCGGGATAACGGAACTGTCATCCGCACTCGAAGCGATTTTGGAAATAGCGAGGGAGGGGAGGTGACTTTTGTATTTATAAAAGATTAAAAAATTATGAAAAACTTTTTGACATTACGCGCGTGAATAATACAATTATTGCATGACCATAGATGATCTTGCCGTCGCCACCCAGCGGGAATTCCAAGAAGTCCGCGATGAGATGAGCGAATTTAAAAATGAAATCCTTCGCGCTATTGATCGCGTGGATACCCATCTGTCTGCGTTTGCGTCCCGAGCGAATGAGGATATTATAAATCTCCAAGAATCGGCGCAGGAACATGACGGGCGTCTTCGGGTATTGGAGAGGCGGGGATAACGGCGCACGCGCTTTTATTTGACATAAACCCTCGCCTCGCTTACAATTCTCTGGTATTCGTTATGCCTACCATCCGTCAACTCATCAAAAAGCCCCGAAAGCCGCTCGCGTCAAAGATAAAAGCGCCGGCGTTGTCGTACTATTTTAATTCCATCCATAACCGTCCGGTGGATTCCGCGTCGCCCTTCAAGCGGGGTGTGTGCGTGAAGGTTTTCACCCAGACGCCGAAGAAACCGAACTCCGCTATCCGCAAGGTGGCGCGCGTGCGATTGACGAACGGCATGGAAGTCACGGCGTACATTCCGGGCATCGGCCACTCACTGCAGGAACACTCCATCGTCATGCTTCGCGGCGGCCGCGTAAAAGATCTTCCGGGCGTCCGCTATCACATCGTTCGTGGCGTGCTCGATACGACCGGCGTTGAAAATCGCAAGCAACAGCGTTCAAAATATGGCGCCAAGCGCCCGAAGAAAAAATAACGCGACATAGAATTTTTCAAACTCATGCGCAAAAAGCGAATATATAAAAAGTTCCATCAGCCTGACGTCGTGTACGGCCGCGTTGAGCTTGGCCGCTTCATCAACTATGTGATGAAAGACGGAAAGAAATCCACCGCCGAGAAGCTGGTCTATTCCGCATTCGATAAAATAAAGGAGGCGACGAAAGAGGAGCCGATGGTGGTCTTCGAACGCGCTCTCGAGAATACAATGCCATTGCTGGAGGTCGCGTCCAAGCGCGTTGGCGGCGCGAACTATCAGGTGCCGCGCGAGGTTCGCCCCGAGCGCCGCTTCGTGCTCGCGCTTCGCTGGATCATCGGCGCCGCCCGCGCCAAGAAGGGCAAAGGCATGGCCGACAAGTTGGCGGAAGAGATCATTGCCGCGTCCAAGAACGAAGGCAACGCGATCAAGAAGAAGCTCGACATGCACCGCATGGCGGAAGCCAACCGCGCGTTTGCGCACTTCGCGAGATAATCATTTGTAATCGCAAAAAGAGAAAAATGGCCCGGCGTCGGGCTGTTTTTTTAAGATAGTTTTAATCGGCATTTTGTTACGGTGGGTTGATGTATGATCCGGCGTTTCAATTTGAGCGTGAAAAAATAGAAAATGAAGCGCGAGAAACTTATAACAAAATCGGGCATGTTTGGTCGCCCGTATTGAATGGCCATATTTCATTTAAGAGTGCCGGTTTTCGCCATTTGATGTGGAAAGGAGGAAAACGTCGGCCGTATACACAGCAAATAAAACGACTCTCATTGATCGCATATGCAGCTAAAATAGTTTCCGATCCGAAAGCGCGGGTCATTGAGCGAGAAGAAATGCGTGATTCACTGATCAAGCGTGCCGGGGTGAAAATCATAATTAAGGCCCCGGTTCGTTTTTGGGCCTTTCATGCAAATATAGAAAGAAAAAACATACGAGTAATTGTGAGGCAGGTCAGTAATGGGAGTAAGCACTTTTTCAGCATTTTTGAGGAAGAGAAATAAAAAAGGACTCGATAGCGAGTTCTTCTTTATATGCCTGTGGCAACTATACCGCCTCGCCAAGGAGCTTCAGCTCCTGCAGGCACATCATTATCATACACTTAGACGATAATCAGTCAAATAACTTTTAATGATTTTTTAATGTTTTGAAAAAATAATAAAAATGCCGCCCGTGGTGCCGGGCGGCATTGGGTGCTGTTGTAATGAAGCCGCGACGAATGCTAATTCGACGCCGCTGCCACTATCTGGCGGACAAGTGAACCTTCGGCGCTCGTCAGTAGATGGACGAGCGGATTTTCGGGATCCTTGAGGTCGTTCTCTGTCCACTCGGTCGTGTCGACGACCACCTTCCGCATGGCGTCGTCCGCGAATTCCGGGTCGTCGAATATCGCCGGGGTCGAGATGAGGATCCTGTATCGACCGACTTCGCCGCGGGTAATGAATCCGCAATATTTGCCTGCGTTGTCGGGGCCCGCATGGGTCGCAATGATGTCATCGGGGTTTCCCGCTATCTCGTACGCTGTGAGTCTTGTCATGACATATTCCTCCCTGCTGCCCCCCACGATATCACATTTGCAGCCAATAAAAAACTGTGATAATCTAATCAACGTCGCCCAGGCGACTTTTATATTAATTTAATCTATCTATGCCCCGACAATATTCCATCGAGAAGACCCGCAACATCGGCATCATCGCGCACATCGATGCGGGTAAGACGACCGTCAGTGAACGCGTGCTTTTTTATACCGGCGTTTCGCACAAGATCGGCGAGGTGCACACGGGCGACACGGTGATGGATTGGATGGAGCAGGAACGCGAGCGCGGCATCACGATCACGAGCGCCGCGACGACCGCGTTCTGGACGCCCACGTATCACGCCGCGGGTCCCGACCATAAAAACTTCGAGCACCGCATCAACCTGATCGACACTCCGGGCCACATTGACTTTACCGTGGAGGTAAAGCGCTCGCTGCGCGTTTTGGACGGCGCGGTCGTCGTATTCGACGGCGTCGCCGGCGTGGAGCCGCAGTCGGAGACCAACTGGCGCTACGCGGACGATTACAAAGTGCCGCGCATCTGCTTTATCAACAAGCTCGACCGCGCCGGCGCGGACTTTGAAAAGAGCTTCAAGTCCATCCTTGACCGCCTCACCCAGAACGCGATCCCGATCCAGCTGCCGATCGGCACCGAGGCGAACTTTAGCGCGGTCGTGAACCTGCTCGAGAACAAGGCGTATACCTTCGAAGGGGAGCACGGCGAGAATATCGTAGAGATCCCGATCCCGGCAGATATGATGGAGACGGTGGCAAAGCATCGCCATGATCTCATCGAAAAGATCGCGGAGAACGACGACATCGTGATGGCGAATTACTTGGACGGAAAAGAGATCTCACTCGAGGACCTTCGCAAGACGTTACGCAAAGGCGTCATCGCAAACACGATCGTGCCGGTCATGTGTGGTTCGGCGCTCAAGAACAAAGGCGTGCAGTTTATGTTGGATGCCGTCATCGAATACCTGCCGTCGCCGGCGGACATGCCGCCGATCATGGCGCATGACGAAAAGACGGGCGAAATTGTGCCGGTCAAGCTTACCGACGAAGAGCACTTTGCGGGTTTGGCCTTCAAGATCGCAACGGATCCGTTCGTAGGAAACCTGGCGTTCTTCCGCGTCTATGCCGGCGTCCTTAAGAAAGGCTCGTATGTGTATAACTCCACGAAGGGTCAGCAGGAGCGCGTCAGCCGTATCGTCCGCATGCACGCGAACGACCGCGAAGAAGTGGACGAGGTCTACTCCGGCGAGATCGCCGCAATCGTGGGCTTAAAGGGCACCACCACCGGCGACACATTGTGCGATCCGGATCACGCCGTCATTTTGGAAAAGATCACGTTCCCGGAGCCGGTCATCGGGTTGCGCATCGAACCGAAGACAAAAGCGGACCAGGAGAAGATGGGCATTGCATTGCATCGCTTGGCGGAAGAAGATCCGACGTTCCGTGTGGAAGGCGATAACGAGACGGGGGAGACGATCATCTCCGGCATGGGCGAATTGCACTTGGACATCATCGTGGACCGCATGAAGCGCGAGTTCAACGTCGGCGCAAACGTGGGTCGGCCGCAGGTGGCATACCGCGAAACGATCACGGCGGAAGCCGAGGGCGAAGGCAAGTACATCAAGCAATCCGGTGGACGCGGTCAGTACGGTCACGTTAAGTTGCGCGTAAAGCCGGGAGAAAAAGGCTCGGGATTCGTGTTCGTTGACGCAATCAAAGGCGGTTCCATTCCGAAAGAATTCATCAACCCAACAGAGAAAGGCGTCAAAGAAGCGATCGATAAAGGTATTGTCGCCGGCTATCACATGGTAGACGTGGAGGTAGAGCTCTACGATGGTTCGTTCCACGAGGTGGACTCTTCCGAAGCGTCATTCAAGATCGCGGGTTCCATGGCATTCCAGGACGCAGCCAAGAAAGCCAAGCCGGTCATTCTCGAACCGATCATGAAGATCCAGGTCATCGTGCCGGACAACTTCATGGGCGAGGTCACGGGCAACGTCAGCGGCAAGCGCGGCGCCATCGAATCGATCGACGATCGTCCGGGTCAGCTCAAGGTGGTGAATGCCAAAGTGCCGTTGTCCGAATTGTTTGGTTACGCTACCGAGCTTCGCTCGATGTCACAGGGGCGTGGTTCATTTACGATGGAATTTGATCACTACGAGGCGGCACCGCGCAATGTGACGGAGCAGATTATTGAGGGGAAGAAGCGCTAAAACAATATAGGGCACATGCTTTTGAAAGGACGGCGTTCCAGCCTGCTGGCTGGCCGCCTTGGCTCTCGCCGCCTTCGCGGCTCCGAGACACCTTTCAAAAGCATGTGCCCTATGTTGTTTTAGCGACCCGTTTCAGAGTGATCTGCGGCACGGTGTTCTTGGGCCGGAGATGAAGGTAGTCTAGCGAATTAATAAGTGCTAACATGTTAAATATAGATGAAAAAAACACCCTCAAAAATCAAGGTTATTGATCTATTTTGTGGTATAGGAGGCTGGATCGGGGGGACGCGACCGGACAACGCTCGCTTCGTTCCGCCACCGGTGGATGACATGAAGCGTTCTCTTTCGGATCTCGAGAGTTTTATGTATGCGGAAGATGCGACGCTGACCGTCATTAAGGCGGGTCTTTTGCATGCGCAATTTGAGACCATCCATCCGTTCCTTGATGGTAATGGAAGAACGGGACGGATGCTCATCACATTCTATTTGTGGAAAGAAGGGTTTTTGGAAAAGCCTGTTTTGTTTTTATCCTCATATTTTAAAGAACATCAAAAGGTCTATTACGAAAAGCTTTTGTGCTATCACGAGGGAAAGGTTTCTGAGTGGATTGAATTCTTTTTGGATGGGGTTATTGAGATCGCCAATGAAGCAATCGATATTGTTGGGAAAATAACGAAGCTTAGAGAAGGGGATACGGAAAAGGTTCAAGGCCTTGGCAAGCGCGCATCGGAAAGTGCAATGAAGGTATTGCCCAAGCTTTATGGCCAACCGATCGTCAACGTGAGTCTTGTTCAGCGGTGGACCGGTTTTACCCGTGCCGGAGCACAAACCGTCATTGATCGGTTTATCGAGCTTGGCATTCTCTCCAAGAAGGATAAGGACAAGAAATATGGGCAGTCTTATATTTATAAGAAATACGTGGGCTTATTTTCTGATAGCGCCGCGTAGTTTGCGTTGGAGCGCAGCGAGGACTCCTGTGCGGGCGAGGGCGCTTCGCGACCGTGCCGAAATCCAACCCTTCACGGGGAAGATGCTTCTTTATCTCAACTGCCGCGATTGCGGCATTTTTAGTTCCTTTCTTTGGGGGTATCGTTGTCACTATCCCTGCGGCGATCGTGGGGATCATTTTAAGATTAAAACCTCATTAAAAGAGTTTTGACTTTGGTACTGGGTGGGCGGACAATGATGATATGGAAAAGAAAAAAAGAGAACAGAATACTCATCCGACGATCTTTGAAGAGAAAGAGGTTCGAAGAACCTGGCATGATGAAAAGTGGTATTTCGTTATAGCAGACGTGGTGCAGATTCTTACCGATTCGAAAGATGTTCAGGGGTATATTAAGGATATGAGACGGCGAGATCCGGAGCTATCCCAAGGGTGGGGGCAAATTGCCACCCCCCTTGGGATTGAGACCGCTGGAGGAAAGCAAAAAATGAATTGTGCTAACTTGGAAGGCATCTTTCGTATTATTCAATCCATTCCTTCCCCAAAGGCGGAGCCATTTAAGCGCTGGCTCGCCAAGGTCGGCAAGGAAAGGATCGAGGAAATCGCAGACCCCGAATTGGCGGTAACGCGGACTAAAGAGATTTACGACAAAAAAGGATATCCAAAAGATTGGGTTGATAAGCGCATGCGAGGCATTGCCGTCCGAAATACGCTTACCGACGAGTGGAAATCGCGGGGAGCGTCGATGAGCTTTGAGTTTGCGATTTTAACCGACGAGATTTACAAGGCGGCATTTGATAAGACCGCGAAAGAATATATGAAGCACAAAGGGTTGGATAAAAAAGCGGGTGATAATTTGCGCGACCATATGGGAGACATTGAATTGATTTTGACGATGCTTGGAGAAGCGACGACGACCAAGCTCAGCACGGAAAAAGATTCGCATGGATTGGAAGCGTTAAAGAATGATGCGCAAATTGGGGGAGGCGTCGCCGGCAGGACTCGAAAAGATATCGAACGGCAAACGGGCAAAAAGGTAATTTCAAATGAGAATTTTAAAAGCCGGAAGCTTTTGAAAGGCAAGGAAATTCGCAAGTAATATGTCCCAGAAAACCAGGATCAAAAAGAATTTAGCGCTGTCGGCAGATTTCAACGCGTATATTTTGAGAAATCCGAAAGTGATGGATAAATTACCCAGGAAGGTCTGTATCGTTTTTGAAGACAAAAAGGACCAAATTTTTTCGCGGGCAAACTTGAACACGGCAAAAGATATTGCGAATAGCGAGAAATGTTTCGTTGCGAGTAAGTCTGGGTCTCGCTGGTCTTTGCGTCCGCTCGCCGTATGCTATAATCATCTTACAACCGAATAGCCCATCAAGAGAGTGGAGATGCTAAGGGATCTGGCCCGATGCTCCGCCCGCAACCGATCGACGATTCGACACGGTGCGAAATCCAACCCTTCACGGGGAAGATGCTTCTTTTAGATCAACTGCCGTGTAGGCGGTTGTTTTTTTGCTCTTTTACAACTTGGGTCGAAAAGCTGGGTTACCAATTAATTAATCAATCAAACTATTATGATAAAAACTGCGGAGTTTGTTTCGCCTCGGCATCCGGATAAATTGTGCGACCTCATTGCGGATTCACTGCTCGATGCGTATCTGGCGGGGGATCCAAAGAGCCGCGTGGCGGCGGAGGTGATGGGTGGCCATGGGCACGTCACGATCTCGGGGGAAGTGACGAGCGCGGCGTCGGTGGATATTCCAATTGTCGTGCGTTCCGTGCTGGGCTATGATGCGGCGGTGCATGCGTATCTTGTGCGGCAGAGTCCGGAGATCGCGCAGGGCGTGGATACGGGCGGCGCGGGAGATCAGGGCATTATGATCGGCTATGCCACGCGGGAGACGCCGTCGTTCCTACCGTTGGAATATGTGTTGGCGCGGGAGCTGTGCCGGAAGTTGTATGCCGTGTATCCGTATGACGGGAAGACGCAGGTAACGGTGGATGGTGATCGCGTGACATGCGTCGTCGCAAGCTTTCAGAACGCTCCATCTGCCGCGCTTGAGGCGCTTGTGCGCGCATCCATAGTGGCGGACGAGTATCTGGTGAATCCCGCGGGCGAATGGTCGCTCGGCGGCTTCGATGCGGATTCGGGGATCTCCGGGCGCAAGATCGTGATCGATAATTACGGGCCGGAGATCGGCGTGGGCGGCGGATCGTTCTCGGGCAAGGATCTCACCAAAGTGGATCGGTCGGGCGCATACATCGCGCGGCGCATCGCGGTGGATTACCTGGCGCGATTTTCGTCCGCGCGGGCGGTGCGTGTAAAGCTCGCGTACGCCATTGGCAAGCCACAGCCCGTCATGGCCGTGGCGGAATTAAGCGAGGGTTCCGGCGGTGTTCGCGTTGTGCCCGTTTCTGATTACGACCTTACTCCTTCCGGCATCGCCACGCTTTTGAAGTTCTCTTCCGTGCGCTGGGCCGACACCGCCGCGTGGGGACACTTTGGGAGGGAGTTCAGCTGGGGATAGTGCCAGCTACTGTCGGAGATTAAAAAAATATTAAAAAAGTTTTGACTTTGGCGTTGAATTGCTTAGAATAGAAACATGCTCGTAGGGCGTCGGCAGCTCCTGCCCAATCGGCTCACGCTGGTAGCGAGCATATCAAATAACCGTCACATGGCGGTTTTTTGATTCTTTGGTTTTGTATCATAAATACTGAAGAAATGTTTTTCTTTGCCTTCGATTTGCCTTAAGACGATCGTGATCGTGGCATCGCCATATGTCTTGGTCAGTTTCCAGAAATCGGCGTGCGGTTTCTTTATCACCGCCATGTCGTGCCGTTTTGAGAAATGGACAGTTTCTCCTTCCCCATGAGAAATTTTTACCTCTTGGCTTTCAATAATTTCTTTCGCATAAGGCAGGAGACGAAGCCTTCTCGCTTGCTCTCGCAGTGAACGCCGCTTCCCATTTTTCCGCATAAGATGTTGGATTCCGGCATTGGTAAAAGCAACATAGTCGTTCAGCGCCGAACACCAAACGCGGCCGACATTTTTATAAGAATCTCCTATGTTTTTATCCTCCATTCGGCCACGATAGCAGGAAGGGGATTAAGAGAATCTTAAAAGCGTTATAATAAATACACACATCCATGCACCTCTCCTATATCCTTATCCCGCTTGTTACGATCCTCGTCGCTTTTGTCGGCGGCCGGCTGACGGTGGCGTCGGTCAAGACGTGGTACGTTGGGTTGCGCAAGCCGTCGTGGACGCCGCCGGGCGCCGTGATCGGTACGGTGTGGACGGTGCTTTATATCCTCGCCGCGCTATCGGCGCTTATCGTTTGGAATCTTCCTGATGGCGCTTCGGTGCCGGCGATGATTGCCGTGCTCTTTTATTTGAACGCGGCGGTGAATGTTTTCTGGAGCTATGTGTTCTTTTACCTCCACAAGATGGGGCCGGCGATTTGGGTGTGCCTGTTCCTGGATATCACGATCATCCTGTTGATTCAGTTCATCGCGCCGATTTCGCCGCTCGCCGCATGGCTTTTGGTTCCGTACGCGGCCTGGGTGACCTTTGCCTCGTATCTTAACTATCGGGTGTGGGAGATGAATCGGTAGGCATTTGATGTATTAAAGAAAGAAAAGCGCCGCAATGTCCATTTTACTTATCGAATTGCGGGGCAAGGACGATCAGGGTCTTCAATGACAATGATTTTTATCACCAGTTTTGGCCGCCTTTTCCACAGCTTATTCACTTTGTTGGGGTTTTAAGGCGTTTTTTAGCGCTTTTAGGGCTTGACGAGATTTTTACACGGCGTATATTTGTAAACAGTAGTTTGAAATTGTTGGATGCGACCAAGAGAAATTCCGAAAGGAATTGTCACGGTTAGGTTCTTACCAAAAGAACAAAACTGTGACCGGATCGAAAACATGGAACATGCAAGCGTTCAACCGTCTGACGGATGGAACGTCGAAGTATGATTCAAAGGATCGATCGGGACCTATTGGTCGAACAAAAAACAGGAAAGCGTGTAGTTCGCTAAAAGCTTCGGCTTAAAGCTGACGAAACGCAAGGTAAGCGGACAGTTCGGGTAACCGGACGAGGAAAGTCGAGTTCTGCAGGTTAAACCCCTGAGGAACAACGAATCCGCGGAAGATCTTTCCGTTCATCGCGCTGCGGCCCATGGCCACGCGCATCGAGCGAAAAGGATCTTTCCTTTCCACCCTTCTGCCTTTGGGGTAGCTGAGTAACCCAAAATTTGATGGCGTTTACGCCATCGGGTTCAGAACGAAAGTTCTGTGTGCGGGAGATTCCTGTTTTTCCAACTTAAACTCAGGAGTACTTTGAGTGGCAGAAGCTTTGCTTCTTTCGAGAAGCAGATGCTTCTCCACTCAACGTATGACACCCCGGCCGGAGAGCGCATTCATGCTCTCCGGCCACTCCTTTTTTTATGGGGATTTGACACGGCCGCCGGTTTCCCATACAATTGCTTGGTAAATCCCTGAAGGGAAAAAAGAAAGTCACTTAGGTCGATTGGCTATAGATTTTCACAGCTCTTGAAGCTGTTTTTCTTCGGAATAGGGACGCTCACGCAGTATAAAAAATAAACATTAATTTTTAAAAAATATGGCAGAAAAAGAAAAGTTCGATCGGTCCAAGCCGCACCTTAACGTAGGTACGATTGGTCACGTCGATCATGGCAAGACCACGTTGACCGCGGCCATCACTCACGTGTTGTTCATGAAGGGCTGGACAAAAAAAGAAGAGAACGTAAATCAGATCGACAACGCTCCAGAAGAGAAGGCGCGTGGTATCACTATCGCGTTGCATCACTCGGAATATAATTCGGAGAAGCGCCACTACGCGCACGTGGATGCTCCGGGACACGCAGACTATATTAAGAACATGATCACCGGTGCCGCCCAGATGGACGGCGCGGTGCTCGTCGTCGCCGCGACCGACGGCCCGATGCCGCAGACGCGCGAGCACATCTTGCTCGCTCACCAGGTCGGTGTGCCGAACATCATCGTGTTCCTCAATAAAGTTGATATGGTGGATGATCCGGAATTGATCGATCTCGTGGAATCCGAAGTTCGTGAGCTTCTCACGAAAAATGGATTTGACGGCGAACATGCGCCGGTCATCCGCGGTTCCGCATTGAAGGCATTGAACGCAACCTCGGCCGATTCTCCGGATGCCAAGCCGATCCTCGATCTCGTGAAGGCGATGGATGATTACTTCCCAGATCCGGTTCGCGAACTCGACAAGCCGTTTCTTATGCCGATCGAAGACATATTCTCGATTGAAGGCCGTGGCACGGTCGTCACGGGACGCATTGAGCGCGGCAAGGTGAAGGTGAACGAGGAAGTTGAGGTCGTTGGCCTTAAGCCGACCCAGAAGACCGTCGTCACCGGAATCGAAATGTTCAACAAGAGTTTGGACGAAGGCCAGGCAGGCGATAACGCCGGTTTGCTCCTCCGCGGCCTCAAGAAAGAGGACGTGGAGCGCGGACAGGTTTTGGCCAAGCCGGGCAGCGTGACCCCGCACGCGGAGTTCGAAGGCGAGATCTATGTGCTTTCGAAAGAAGAGGGCGGCCGCCACTCTCCGTTCTTTAAGGGCTACAAGCCGCAGTTCTACATCCGCACGACCGACGTGACGGGCGAGGTTACCCTTCCGGAAGGAATGGAAATGGTCATGCCGGGTGATACCGTCAAGATTACCGTCAAGCTTATCACCCCGGTCGCTTTGGAAGACAAGATGCGTTTCGCCATCCGCGAGGGAGGCAAGACCGTTGGCGCCGGCGTCGTGACCAAAATAATTAAGTAAGCAACATAAAACCGCCTTACGGGGACGGGTCGCGGCCTGCTAGCCGCGCCCTAACGCTCGGCACCTTCGTGCCTCCGCGATTCCCCTTAAAGGCGGTTTTATATTGCTTACGTTTTTAAATTTTGTCACGACGCCGCGCGTCTCCGGTTCTCTTCGGGAGGTGTTTTTGTTCGAGTGTTGAGGAGATACTCGGGCCTGAGCGACATATGTGGTATTATAGATTCATGCAAATAATTGGAATTATTGCAGTCGTCCTTCTTGTTGGGATCTTCATTGTATTTATAAAGCAAAGTACTAATAACTATTCCAAAATTTCTTTGGTTGGTGCCTTGATCGTATCTTTGGGGTTGATAGCTTCCGGATCTGGTGCATCAAACGTCATTCCGACAAGTTTGGCATTCGTATTTTTTGCGATCTTAATCATTTCCTTATTGGCTATGGTTATATTCGCCGTCGTGGGTGCAATAACGGATCCAAGAATTTCAAAGGAGGGGACGTTGCCTATTATTTGGAATAAGATCATTCCCATAGGAATAGCAGCGGCCCTCTTACTTGTTATAGGACTCTTTCTTTATTTGATATTTATCGTTGGAACGGCATTCAGGGGATAGCTTGAGTGATTTGAACTTGGTCCAATGCTCCGCATAAACAAAAAACCCGTTGCCGGGTTTTTTGCGGATCCAAACATAATGCTGCGTGGTCCGAGGTGACACCATAACCATGATAACAATCCCAAAATATTCGTCAAAACATTTTTAATCTTTATTTAATGTTTTTATTACCGTTGCGCGGGGGTGCGAGGACTTGCGCCTCGTGGATCCATAGCGTCACCTCGGACCCAGCACTATGCCACCCCCGCTGCAGTCTATAAAATAGTGCATTAAAACTGTCTAAAGTCATCTGCGGCTTCACTTTTCGTCACGATGTCGTGTACCTCTATAGAATGCTTTTAAGGTTGATTTTAAAATGGGTTCAAGATAGCTTATAGGTAGTTCTACGAAACGAAAAGGAGTTATATGGGACAGAGACCCAGAAACGTTGCTTTGCTGGGATTTGGTACGGTGGGCTCCTGTGTGGCCCGCATTCTGATGGAGCGTTCGGATCTGTCGGAATATATCCGGTTGACGCATATCTTCAACCGGAAGGTTGAACGGAAACGCGTTGATTGGGCGTCGAAGTCCGTTATTTGGACGGAGGATATCGATGCGGTCTTCGCATCAAAGCCGGACGTCGTCATTGAACTTGTCGGTGACGTGAATTCCGCGGAAGCGTGGATCCGCAGGGCGTTGCTCCTGGGGATGGACGTGGTTACCGCCAATAAGGCGCTTCTCGCCACCAAGGCCCCGGAGCTTCTCCGTCTGGCGACCGAGCATCATGCGCGGCTTTCTTTTGAAGCAGCGGTAGGCGGCGGGATACCGATCATACGGGGTATCCATGAAGGATTGGCGGGGGATACGTTCACCGGCGTGGTCGGCATCCTTAATGGGACATGTAATTATATTCTGAGCCGTATGGCCGCGACGGGCGAATCGATGGACCTCGTCCTCAACGAGGCCAAGAGTTTAGGGTTCGCCGAAGCCGATCCAACCGCCGATGTGGATGGCCATGATGCCGCTGCGAAGCTCGTACTATTGGTCGGTGTCTCGTTCAAACGGCATCTGCCGCTGGCCCACGTCAATCCCCGGTCTATCAGGGGAGTGGCCGATGTGGATTTCAAATACGCCCGCGAACTTGGATATACCATCCGTCAGCTGTCGTGTGTACAAAAACAAGAAGATGGATTTTGTGCCTTCGTGGGTCCGGCATTGGTCTCGCTCGCTTCCGCTTTTGCGGGGAACGAGGGGGCCAATAATCTGGTCACGACGATGGGTGCGCACGGCGGTAGAAATAATTTCCAAGGTGCCGGCGCGGGAGGAGATCCGACCGCGGTAGCGGTCGTATCCGATCTGATCGCGTTATTGCGTAACGGCCAAAACGTTCCGGAAGAAGATCTCTGGAACCCGGGATGCATCATCGCTTCGCCGTCGCGGGAGTACTATCTCCGCTTTGTGGTAAAGGATCGGCCCGGTATCGTTGCGGCCATCACCTCTGCGCTTTCAACACAAAGCATCAACATCGGCGCAGTCGTCCAATTGCCGGGATATCCGAAAGACCATCTGTCGTTCGTCGTAACGGTCGAGGCATGCGAGGAGAATACACTCGAGAGAGCGCTGGAGGAAATCGGCACAATGGATTTCCACGCACAAACGCCACTCGTGCTTCCGATCTGGAATTGATGATGAACACGGCCCCGCGCGGAGAACTAACATTCCGCGCGGGGTTTTTCTTTTATGGATATCCCAATAAACCACGGGTTTGACACTTTCATGAAGTTTGCTATACTTTCTTGGTACTCAAATGGCCAAAACAGACGTTCCCCAAAAACTGCGCTTGCGCATAAAGTCCTACGATCACAAACTGATCGACAATTCGGCACGCCAGATCATCGAGGCCGCCGAGCGGAACGATGCGAAAGTGACGGGGCCGATCCCGCTTCCCACGGAAGTAAAGCATTACACCGTCAACCGTTCGACCTTTGTCCACAAGGACGCTCGCGAGCAGTTCGAGCTCCGCATTCATAAGCGCCTCGTCGAAATATTGAATCCCAACCAGAAAATCATCGAATCACTTTCGAACCTGAATCTTCCTGCGGGCGTGGATATAGAAATAAAGATGGTTTAAAACAAAAGCCCCCTCCTTTGCAAACGGAAATGCCACGTAGGAACGTGACCGTTTGCAAAGGAGGGGGCTTTTGTTTTAAACCGTGGACACCATAAGAAGAAGATTCAGAGAGCTTTACTGTCCATAAATGTTCGATCCCCGCGTCTCTTATGAAACACGGGGATCAGGGGAAAATCCCGAATTGTTCCTTAATTGTATCGCGCCACCAGGATAAATCAAAAAGTTTTTAATAATTTTTTAATCTTTGAAAATGGTATAGTGAAGAAAATGAAAGGATATATTGAGCATCCGGGGAAGGCGGTGGAGACGGGCGGAAAGTTCGAACACGTGATGGCGATTACGCTTGACCCGCGTTCGGGATATAAAAATGGCGTTATCCGATGCATCACGAATCGCTCCGGCGACGTGGAGACTTCCGGCTATATTGATAGAAGCGTGTTGCACAAAGTGAACGGAGATTCTTTGGAACATTTTGTTATTGGAGAACAGTTGGAAATTCACAGACAGGAGGAGATTATAAAAAAACTTAGCGTGGCAGGCCTCGATCTTCTTGGCCTAGAGGATCCCGATATTTGGATCGATGAGAAGGCCGGGCTGACACATCTGTATTTTACGATGCCATTCCATGACAGTAAGCCAGAGGATAATGGCCGTGTGCATCTTGGCCACGCCGTCGGTAAGGATCTCGATTCTTTGGAGATGACCATGCCGGTCTTGATGGGCGAAGTTCATAAAGCAGCGAAAGAACTTTCCATCGCGCCGGTCAATAAGCATGGATTCCGTTTTAATCTCGTGGAATCTTCGATCAAGGAAAATGACTTTACCTATTCAACGGTGCGCGTCGCCGTCGCGGAAGATATGGGGAAGCCGTGGAAGTTCGGTGAGGCGGTATTCCATCCGAAAGAACAGAGCATTCCGTGGATTGGCGGTCACGCTTCGCCGGGGCCGTTGCTGCCCAAAGATTTCATCGATGTCGGCGAGGGGAAATTGCTGGGCATTATGAACGGCCGTGAAGCGAACCAGCGGGTGGGCGACGAGATAAAATATGGCATGTTCTCGGTCGGATTGTTCATCTACGATTACGAGCATGGGAAGATCGATTGGGTTTCGCCCGAGCCGTTCATTCGGGACAGCGAGGCGCGGACGATCACATTTGCGAGCCAGTTTGTGGAGCAGGGAAAGGGGAGCGGCATTCTCTACGCGCACGTGGACGATTCGTTCGTGCGGGCGTATACGCTGAACGCGGAGAAAATAAGGGAGTTGCTGCCGTAGCTGTGGCCATAGGCATAGCGAGTTATTAAAAGATCATTAAAAAGTTTTTGACTTTATTTTTCTAACTTCTAAAATTGGGGGATGATCAAAAAAGAAAATAATAAGGATTCATCGGAGAGCGTTCTTTGCGCGCTAGGAAATTTGGATAAAAAATTTGATAAAAGATTCGATGCGGTTGATAAGCGGCTCGACATTCTCGAAGTGAGGATGGAAAATTTGGAAAGGTCTCATCGTAATACGGGCGTCCAGCTTGATAAGCTAGAACATAAATTTGACCTTTGTATTGAGGGATTTGGTGGACTGAACGAGCGAACTTCCAGGATCGAAGGAAGAGTTAGTATTCTTGAAGGGCTCGCATAGTGTGGCTTTGGGCTGTGATATAATAGTGCTATGGATGAAGAGAATAAGTCGGAACCGCAGAATAGCAGTGAAGCGGAGCCGCACCGTTCGCATGTGCAGGTTTTTGGTATGGACGTGAACACATCGTCCGAATCCAAAGAGGATTGGCGCGCGCGCAAGGACGAGTGGAAAAAACAGCATCACGAACAGCGGGATCAGCAGCGGGCAGAGCACCGCGAGCAACGGAAGGCGCAGCATGAGCAATGGCGTCACGACCATCATCACGAAGGTGGTCTGTTCTTCGGGATGATCGTACTCTTTGTGGGAGTCGTGGCACTGCTCTACACGATGGGCCTCGTCTCGCACGCGTTCTGGTACGTGATCCTGCCGTTCTGGCCGATCCTGCTCATCCTGTGGGGCGCGAGCATCATCCTTGGCCGCCACTGGTTCGCGCGGTTCATTGTTTTTCTCCTCGCGCTCGCGTTTCTTATCGTCGTCATCTTTTATGGCCTCGTCAAAACCGATTCGCCGGTCGTGAGCTCGCTTTCGCCCACCGTCGTTTCGGCAATCCAAAATACCCACACGCAATACTAATAAGACACTCTTATGGGAGGAATCATCGTCGGCATCATCTTGATACTTATCGGCATCAGTGCCCTCACCGGCATTCCGTTTTTTGGTTTCCTCTTCGCCATCGTTCTTATCGCAATCGGCGTCCGCATGATCGCGCGGCGTTCGGTGCATAGCGGATGGCGCTGGGACGATTATGACCACGATCATGACCATAACCATACGCACAAAACCGCGTCGGGCGAACGGAGCATCGACGAGGTCGCCATCTTCAGCCCGCTCAACAAATCCTACACCGCTGAGCATTTTAAAGGAGGGAAGATCGTCATGGTCTTCTCCGGCGGAGAAGTGAATCTTACCCAGATCAAAACCGACGAGACCGAGATTCACCTGGAAGTCTCATCCATCTTCAGCGGCATTGAGATCGTCGTCCCCAAGGATTGGAAAGTAAAATCCAGCGCCAACGTCTTCCTCGGTAACGTAGACACGAGCGCTGCCCAAGGCGGTGACGGCACCACAACGCTGATCATCCACGGCGAAGCCGTCTTCGGGGAGATTGAGGTGCGGAAACAGAAGTAATTATAATATTGAAGTCATGGACGATGTCGCGAAGCAGTATAACGGATTTTCCAAAACCTATAGCGACAATCTTCAGGTTCAAGATGAAGTTGGGAATAGGGTGTTCTACGATGTCCTATCATCGATTGATATAAAAGAGAAAAAACTTTTGGATATTGGCTGTGGGGATGGTTCCGATCTTGTTAACTTTGAGAAAATGGGAGCGGTTTCATTTGGCATCGAGCCATCCGAAGAATTTGTAAAAGCGGCAAAAGAAAAATCACCACAACTGAATATTATAGTCGGGGCAGGGGAGAGCCTTCCGTTTTCCGACAAGGAATTTGATGTCGTCGTATCAAAATATGCATTACAGACTTCACCGAATGTTCAAAAAATTTTGAGCGAGGCGGCAAGAGTTTTAAAATCCGGAGGTTATTTTATTTTCCTTTCAAAGCATCCAGTCAGACAGTTTCTGGAAAAGATCGAAACTTACAAGAAGCCTCAAGATATTAATTATTTCAATCAGAAAATCATTGATTCATTTATTTATGAGAAAAAAATTCATCTGCGCGAACCATCTCATACCCTTTCGGAATACTTTTCCAAAGACGTCTTCAAAAATTTCGATCTGCTCGATTTTATAGAAGGCAGTGATTTTCCAGCATCCGAACAGATAAATGGGTATACCTATCCGACATTTTTTGTAGCAAAGCTTCTCCGTCGTTAAGCGGCTTCGTATGCCAAGTGGCGATGTGGCCCTGCCTCCTTTCTTATGCTTTTTGAGGGACTATCGGAGGCCGCGAAGGCGGCCGAGATGGAGCGCCCGCGCAGCAGCGCGGGACGCGTGCCCGAAAAAAGCATAAGAAAGGAGGAAGGGCCGGAGCCCATTTGACATTACACCCCGCTTTGCTATAATCGTCATCAAGGTTTGCTCGGACAGTTTTTATGCAAATATTTACCTCTTTAGCCTCGGTCTACGAACGCGAAATGCATTCGCGATCAGGCGCAGAAAAACGGTCGCCGTTTTCTCTGAATCCCGTATAAAAGCGGGGTAGGTAGGTTGGTTTTGTAAAAAACTCCGGTTCCAAGCCGGAGTTAATCAATTTTTACTGGATTCCGAGCGTGCTCATTCAAAGGAGTGCCCCTCCGGACGATCAAGAAAATGTCATACATATTAGGTAAAAAAGTTAAAATGACGCAGATCTGGAAGGACGGCAAAGTCGTTCCGGTTACGGTCGTTCATGCGGAACCCAACAAGGTTTCCATTTTGCGTACCGCAGAGCGTGATGGTTACGAGGCCGTTCAGTTGACGTTGAGCAAGAAGAAGCGCGAGTTCAAGAACCGCCCAAACCAGAAGGTGGATGTTTCGGCATTAAAACTTGATGACGCGATCGGCGTCGATTCGTTCGCCGAAGGTGACAAGGTGCGCGTGAGCGGCATTACCAAGGGAAAAGGCTTTGCGGGCGTGGTCAAGCGTTATGATTTCCGCGGCGGCCCGAAGACCCACGGCCAGAAGAATCGCCATCGCCATCCTGGTTCCATCGGCTCCACTGCATTCCAGCGCGTCGTTCCGGGCCGCCGCATGGCCGGACACATGGGCGTGGAGCGCGTCACCATCAAGAACCTCGTCATCGCGGCTATCGATAAAGAGAACAATCTGCTTTTCTTGCGCGGCGCGGTGCCGGGCAATCGCGGCGGTCTCATCGAAATCTCAACCTCCAAATAATAACTATCATTTTCTTGGCATGAAAGCCGACGTCTATAATTTAAAGAACGAAGTGGTGGGAACGGTTGAGTTGCCGTCGGCGGTTTTTGGCACCAAGTGGAATGCTGAGCTCGTGACTCAGGTTTTGGAAGCTCAGCTCGCGAACGCGCGCTCTCCGTGGGCGCACGTAAAGGATCGCAGCGAAGTGCGTGGCGGCGGCAAGAAGCCGTGGAGGCAAAAGGGAACCGGTCGCGCGCGGCACGGCTCCACTCGCTCTCCGATCTGGGTAGGCGGCGGAAAAGCGCATGGTCCCCGTAATGACAAAGATTATTCGCAAAAGGTGAATAAAAAGATGAAGCGCGTCGCGCTCTTTTCCGTGCTTTCCAAAAAGGCAAAAGATGGCGAGGTCAAAATCTTTGATAGCCTGATGATAGAGGCGCCGAAGACGAAGAATGTCGCAACGGCATTGAAGGCGGTGTTGTCGCCGAAGAAAGGAGATAAGCGCTTTGACGTTTTACTCGTCTCCGATAATGCCAACAAGAATCTTTTCCGCGCAACGAGCAATCTTCAGAAGACGAAGACGATCGAGGCGGGTTCACTCAATGTGTACGATCTTATGAATCACAAGAACCTCTTTATTGATAAGAGCGTCGTCGAGACGATCGAAAAGCACTATAAGATCTAAATATGGACCATCTTCTCATCAAAAAACCTTGGATCACGGAAAAAGCGACGGCGCTCACCGCTTCCAATCAATACGTTTTTATGGTAAAATTCACGGCGACGAAGCCGGAGGTCAAGAAAGCGATCCATGCGCTCTATAAAGTAGATGCACTGTCCGTGAATATTTTGAATCGCGCGGGCAAGGTAAAAAAGTCCGGCCGCGGCATCAAAGGCAAGACCGGTGGCTACCGCAAGGCGATCGTCACTATTAAAGAGGGACAAAAAATAGATCTGAACTAATGCCAAAGGAATGAAAAGTTACAAGCCTACAAGCGCTTCGCGGCGCCAAATGACATCTTCGGATTACAGCACCCTTTCGAAAGGCGCGCGTCCTTATAAGCCGCTCGTAATTCGCTTGAAGTCCAATGCCGGCCGCAACTCGGCGGGCCGCATCACCGTGCGCCATCAGGGCGGTGGCAATAAGAAACTCTACCGCGTCATCGACTTCAAACAAAATCGCTTGAATTCCAAAGCGATCGTCGAGACGATCGAATACGATCCGTATCGCACGGCGTTCATCGCGCTCGTAAAATATGATGATGGCGCGCGTACCTATATTTTAGCTCCGGAAAAAATGAAGGTAGGGGATGAGATGGTGACGACGGAAGTGGCACCGATCAAGAGCGGCAATCGTATGCAGCTCAAAAATATTCCGGTGGGCCAGCAAGTTTATAATATTGAAATGGCGCCGGGACGTGGGGGGCAGCTCGCTCGCTCCGCCGGCGCATACGCCGAATTGCTCGCCAATGCCGATGGTTATACCGACCTCAAATTAAAGTCCGGCGAAGTGCGCCGCGTCCTCTGGACATGCCTCGCATCGCTCGGCCAGGTTTCGAACTCCGAATGGAGCTTGGTGAATTTTGGCAAAGCAGGCCGCTCGCGCTGGTTGGGCATCCGTCCGACGGTCCGTGGCAGTGCTATGAATCCGGTTGACCATCCGTACGGAGGCGGTGAAGGTGCACAGCCGCGCGGTACCCGGAAGCCGAAGACCATGTGGGGCAAGGTCACCGGCGGTCACAAGACGCGCAATAAGAAAAAGCAGTCGAGCAAACTTATCGTCAAGCGTCGCGTTGGCATCCGTAATCGCAACAATAAATAGTTTTTAAATCACCACCATGTCACGCTCACTCAAAAAAGGCCCGTTCGTCGATCCGAAACTCATGAAGAAAGTTTTAAATACCAAATCCGGCAGTGGCACGGTCATCAAGACGTGGTCGCGCGCATCGGAGATCGCGCCGGAATTTGTTGGGCAGGTGTTCGGCGTGCACAACGGCCGCACGCACGTTGAAGTGCGCGTCACCGAGGAAATGGTGGGACATCGCTTGGGCGAATTTTCGCCGACGCGCAAGTTCATCCGCCACGGCGGCAAGATGCAGAAAGAATTAGAGACCAAGGCTGCCGATACGGCGAAGACCCAAACCGCTGCGGCGAAATCGGCACCGGCTAAAAAATAAAAACCATGCCCACGCAATACACCGCAAAACTTAGTTTCCTCCGACAGGCGCCCCGCAAAGTGCGCAGCGTTGGCGACCTTATCAAGGGCTTGTCGGTGAACGAAGCGGAGGCGCAATTGCTCGCGCAGACCCGCCGCCCTTCAAAGGCGCTCCTGAAACTCTTACGCTCGGCGGTGGCAAATGCTAAAAACAACAAGGTTCATGATGTCCAACACCTTTTTGTATCAAGCGTTCGCGTAGACGGCGGCCCGATGTTGAAGCGCATGCTTCCGCGCGCGCGCGGCAGTGCGTCGCCGATCCAGAAAAAAATGAGCCATGTGACGCTCGTGCTCGGCGTCAACGAGAACTTGAAGTCGCGCTTTACGATCGTCCCGCCAAAGAAGACGAAGCTTCCGCCGGGACAAGATGTGCGTTCAAAGAACAAGAAACCGAAAACTCCGGAGAGGGCAGTGCCGCAATCCAAGCAGACCCCGGGATTCTGGAAACGCCAATTCGGCCGTAAGGTAGTAGCGGAATAAAAAATACTATGGGACAAAAGATCAATCCAAATTCATATCGGTTGGGTATCTCGAAAGGCTGGCCAGTGCGCTGGTTCCTTAAAGGCGGCTATGCAAAATTCCTGGAAGAGGATGAAGCGATCCGTAACACAATCAATAAGAAGATCGCGCTCGCCGGCGTCGCCGCGATCGAAATCGAGCGCACACAGGGAAATCTTCGCGTGTTCATTCGCGCCGCCCGCCCGGGGCTTATCATTGGCCGCGGCGGCAAAGGTATGGAAGATCTCAACAAAGCGATCGTTGACGCGCTCATGAAAGTGCGTAAGACGCGCTCTAAAGTCGCGCTCAGCTTAAATGTAGAGGAGTTGAAGCGCTCCGATGTTTCCGCCCGCTATCTTGCCCAGCAGATGGCGTGGGATCTCGAAAAGCGCATCCGCTTCCGTCGGACCATGAAGAAATATTTGGAGCAGGTCATGCAGAACCGCGGCGTCAAAGGTGCGAAGATCCTCATGAAGGGCCGCTTGGACGGAAATGAGATCGCGCGCAACGAACACCTTTCAAAGGGCTCACTTCCATTGCAGACGCTTCGCGCCGATATTGATTACGGTACCGCTACCGCGTTCACCACATATGGTACGATCGGCATTCGCGTGTGGATATACAAAGGAGAGGTTTTTGCGAAAACCGCCAAACAAGAGGAGGAAGAATCCAATCGCGCACGGTCTTCGAGCCGCCGCGGCGAGCCGTCGCCTTTACCTCCCAACTATTAATACCTTTTATCATGCTTCTTCCTAAGAAAGTAAAACATCGCAAGTGGCAGAAAGGACGTTCCCGTAAGCGCTTGGTTGAAACGCGCGGGCTTACGTTGAGCTACGGTTCTTTCGGCCTCAAGTCCACGGAAGCGGCATGGGTGAATTCCCGCCAGATCGAAGCGGCGCGCAAAACGATCACAAACTATCTCAAGCGCGATGGCCGCCTGTGGATCCGTATCTTCCCCGATAAGCCGATCACCCAGCAGGCTCCGGAGAAGACGCTCGGAGGCGGAAAAGGTTCGGTTGACCACTACGTATTTCCGGTAAAGCCGGGCCGCGTCCTTTTTGAGATCGATGGGGTGACCATGGTGCGCGCCAAAGAAGCATTACGCCTCGCGTCATTCAAACTTCCGGTAAAGACCCGTATCATGGTCAAATAATTTTCATTACAAAGACATGAAGAAAAAAGAAATTCAGGAATTGAAGAACAAGTCACTTGGCGAGCTCGAACGGATCGTGCTTGAGGGTGGCGAGAAGTTGCGTGCCCTGCGATTTGACCTTGCAGCCGGAAAAGTGAAGAATGTGAACGAGCTTCACCAGACGCGCAAGAAGATCGCGCGGGCAAAAACATTCATCAATCAACATGGAAACGAAAAATAAGAAAATAAGGAAGATCATCGGTACCGTTGTGTCGGACAAGATGATGAAGACCCGCGTGGTCGCGGTGGCAAGCTTGAAGAAGCATCCGAAGTACCTCAAGTTCTATAAGGTGACGACCAAGTTCAAAGCGCACGACGAGAACAACGAGTACAAGACGGGGGATAAGGTGACCATCGAGGAATGCCGTCCGCTCTCGCGCGAAAAGCGCTGGAGGATCATAAATAAGATTTAGCATGATACAAGAACGATCGGTCATAAAAGTTGCGGATAACAGCGGCGCCAAGGTGGTGCGGTGTTTCCGCATCCTCGGCGGAACCCATCATCGCTACGCGGGCGTGGGCGACGTCATCGTCGCTTCCGTGCAGAGCGCGGAGCCGCGCAAGGCGGTCAAAAAAAAGGATGTGGTGAAAGTGCTCGTGGTTCGTACCAAGAACGCTTTGCGCCGCAAGGATGGTTCCTACGTCCGCTTTGACGAGAATGCGGTCGTGCTCATCGACGCGAAGAAGGAACCGACGGCGACCCGCATCTTCGGTCCGCTTCCGCGCGAGCTCAAAGAAAAGGGCTTCGAAAAATTAATGACCATGGCCGAAGAAATCGTGTAACCTCAAAAAATATTGACCCATGAAACTCAAGAAAGGAGACAACGTAAAAGTGCTGGCAGGCAAGGATCGCGGGAAGACCGGGGTGGTGTTGAGGGCGTTCCCGGAAGATGATCGCATCATGATCGACGGATTGAACGTCTTTAAAAAACGTTCCAAACCGCGCAAGCAGGGAGAGAAGGGCCAGGTGGTCGCCGTCTCGCGCCCACTCGCCGCTTCCAAGGTGATGATCATTTGCCCGAACTGCAAGTCGCCGACCCGGATCGGCGGCCGCACAGAAGGAAGCCGCAAGGTTCGCTACTGCAAAAAATGCAAAGCAACACTCTCATAACTACCGCCATGGCTGAAACAAAAAAAACACATTCGGATAGAAAAGCGATGCGCGCCTTCATTGAGAAGGTCGTCATTGATGCGGGCGTTGGCCGCTTGAGCCAACAGCCGAGTTTTGAGGAAAAGATCCTGCCCCAGGTCTTGCGCGATATCGCCGCGGTTGCGGGTCAGACTCCGCAATTACGCAAGGCAAAGGAGTCTATCGCCGGATTCAAGTTACGCGAGGGAACTATCGTTGGCCTCCGGGTCACGCTTCGCCGCGAGAAAGCAGTTGATTTTTTTGAGCGTTTGATTACAATAGTGTTACCTCGCGTTCGAGATTTTGGTGGATTGGAACATTCCGCGATCGATCAGGGCGGCACCCTTAATGTGGGCGTCCGCGACCATTTGGTATTTCCGGAGATCGCGCCGGAGAAATCGCCGGTGTCGTTCTCGATCGGCGTCAGCGTGGTGCCGAAGGTGCGCAACCGCGTAAAGTCGGTGGAGAAGTTCGCCGCGTTCGGCGTGCCGATGAAGAAAGACGCGCCGGTAGGCAAAAAGCCTAAAAATAAGAAGTAAGTAATATGGCAAAAGAATCCGTCATCGCGCGAAGCAAAAAGCGACCAAAATATTCATCCCGCATCGTGCGGCGCTGTTTCCGCTGCGGCCGCAAGCGTGGGTTCATGCGCGATTTCGGGCTTTGCCGCATCTGCTTCCGCGAAATGGCGACCGCGAGCCAGATCCCGGGGATAAAAAAGGCCAGCTGGTAATCATATGCACTACAACATCCTTTCCGAACTTAAAAACGCCACGAGGGCAAAGAAGGACAAGATCGTCTTCCTGTTCACGAAGATGGATTTTGCGATCCTCACAAAACTCGCCGAGAACGATTACGTAAAGAGCGCGGAAAAGGAAGCGGCCGGCAAAAAAAATATCATCACGGTGCGTCTCGCGTACAAGAACAAAGAGGCCGTAGTGAATGATTTTAAGATCATGAGCAAGCCGAGTCGCCACACCTATGCGGACTATCGTAGCCTTCCGACGGTCAAGCAGGGACACGGCCTTGCGATGCTTTCCACTTCAAAAGGGATCATGACCGGCCGCGAGGCGAAAAAACAGAAGGTCGGCGGGGAATATCTTTTTGAAATCTGGTAAATATTTAATCTTATGAGCCGACTTATTAAAAAACCTATTGCGATCGTGGGCGGCGCGACCCTCGTACAAAACGGCGACGTTTTGACGATCAAGGGCCCGAAGGGAGAACTGACGATCGCTCTTCCAGCCGGAGTGGAAGTAAAGACCGAGGGCACGAACTTTTGGGTCAGCACGACTCCGGAGGTAAAGACAACGGCGTTGCAAGGTACCGTCTGGGCGCTTGCCAAGAACGCGGTTGAAGGCGTGACGATCGGGTTTACTAAAGCATTGGAGGTCGAGGGTGTCGGCTATCGCGCGGTACTTGAAGGAAAGGAATTGGTACTATTCCTCGGTTATGCGTTGCCGGTGCGTGTGCCCGTGCCGGAACATATTGCCATCGCCGTTGATAAGAATACTATTACGGTGACGGGAATTGATAAGGATGCTGTCGGGCAGGCTGCCGCGGAAATTCGCGCGCTCAAAAAGCCGGAGCCGTACAAAGGCAAGGGCATCCACTATCAAGGCGAGGTGATCCGCAGAAAGGTTGGCAAGAAAGCGGGAACAACCGTTGCGTAATATATATTCCCATGAAAGCTATAAAGAAACTTAATCAAAAAAGGATCCGTCGTGTCGCGCGTACCCGCGCGGCGATTTCCGGCACCGCCGTGCGCCCGCGCCTGACCGTGCGACGCACCAATCGCTACTTCTACGCCCAGCTCGTTGACGACGTAAAAGGAAATACGATCCTTTCCGCATCAAGCTTTACCATTGCGAAGGCGGCGAAGGCTGCAAAAGAGAACAAGACGGCGAACGCGTTTTCTGTCGGCGAACTCATCGGAAAGCAGGCGAGCGAAAAGGGGATCAAATCCGCAGTATTCGATCGCCGTTCATACAAGTTCCACGGCCGGGTAAAGAGCTTCGTCGATGGAGCAAAAAAAGGCGGACTCACTATATAACACCATGGCAGAACAAACATCATCCCCAAGGACATTCAACCGTCGGCCGGACCGCGTGCGCCCCGTGGTGCACGAGGAGTTCAAAGAGCGCGTGCTCGACAATCGCCGCGTGACCCGCGTCGTTGCCGGAGGCAAGCGCTTCCGTTTCCGCGTCACGATCGTGATCGGCGACGAGCGTGGCCGTGTCGGCATTGGCGTGGCGAAGGGTCTCGACGTCCAGCAGGCGGTCGCAAAGGCGAAGACCGACGCAAAGAAGCACCTACTCGTGGTCAGCCTCAAGGACGGTCGCACGATCGCGCACGAGGTGATCGCAAAGTACAGCGCCGCCAAGGTGATGATCAAACCGGCCAGCAAGGGGCATGGTCTCCGCGCGGGGGGTTCGGTGCGGTTCGTGCTTGCGTTCGCGGGCATCAAGGACGCCACCGCAAAGGTGCTCGGCCGTACGCCGAACAAACTGACGAACGCAATGGCCACCATCGAAGCCCTAAAAAAATTGAAAGCATGAAATTAAAGGCATAAGCTGAGCGAATATTATTACTACCATGAAACTTCATTCACGAACTTCTCTCCGCCCTAAGCGTCTTCAGCGCATCGGCCGTAGCGGCAAGCGCGGCAGTTATTCCGGCCGTGGTGTCAAAGGACAGCGCTCCCGCTCGGGACACCGCATCCGTCCGGCGGAACGCGATATCATTCTGAAGATCCCGAAGATGCGCGGATTCCGGAATAAGGAAAAGGCTGATGCGCCCGTCGTGTTCAATCTCGGTACGCTTTCCGGCAAGCTGAAGATACACGTGAGGGTTGGCGCCCCGCTTGAGGTCAGCTATGCACTTTTAAAGACCGTAAAGTTGTTAAAGAAAGATTATAAAGGCGTCGTAAAGATCCTTGGAACGGGGGATATCGCGTTCCCGATCGCTATCAGTGGCTTTGAAGTGTCAGCCAGCGCGAAAGCAAAAATCGAGAAAGCCGGTGGTAGTGTAAAATAAAACAAATATGAACAGCCCTTTGCCTCCCCAAGATGGACCGTTCGGCAAAGGGCTGTTCATATTTGTTTCCTTGTTTGTTTAATATAAGATAAAGACATGGAAAGATTTCTACAGATATTCAAAGTAAAGGAGCTCCGCAACAAGATCCTCATCGTGTTGGGGCTTTTGGTTGCCTATCGTGTGCTTGCCGCGATTCCGATCCCAGGGGTGAATGCGCAGGCGCTCCAGAATTATTTCAATTCCAACCAGCTGCTCGGGTTCCTCAACTTCTTCTCCGGTGGCGGACTCGCGAACCTTTCGGTCGTGATGCTTGGCGTCGGCCCGTACATCACTTCCACCATCGTCATGCAGCTCATGACCATCATCTTCCCGAAGATGAAGGAGATGTATTACGAGGAGGGCGCCCGCGGCCAGGCGAAGTTCAACCAATACTCGCGTTTGCTCACCGTGCCGTTCGCGTTCGTGCAGTCCTACGGATTCCTGAGTCTGCTCATGTCGCAGGGCGTGATCCCGCATCCGGACGCGTTTGACCTGATCCGTAACGTGATTGTGATCACGTGCGGCTCGATGCTCGCGCTCTGGCTCGGCGAACTCATCACCGAAGAGAAGGTGGGCAACGGCATCTCACTCATCATCTTGGCTGGTATCCTGGCGCGCATCCCGCAGAGCGTCGGAACCGCGTTCGCGTCCTACACCGCCCAGCTTTTGACCTCGTATGTTGGGTTCCTCGTCGTGGGACTATTGCTCATCGCTGGCGTTGTATATCTGAACGAAGGCGAACGGAAAATACCTGTTGCGTACGCAAGGCGTGTTCGCGGCACCAAAATGTACGGTGGCGCACAAAGCTATCTGCCTCTCAAGGTGAATCAGGCGGGCATGATTCCGCTTATCTTTGCGATCTCCGTCCTGCTCTTCCCGCAATTCCTGGCAACGATCATCGCGCTCTTTTCGGCATCGTGGGGGCTAAAGGTAAGTGCCTTTGCGCAGGCCTTTGTGGCAAACCAGTTGTGGTACGGCATATTCTATTTCCTACTGGTATTTATCTTTACGTATTTCTATACCGCGATCACGTTCAATCCGGAAGAGGTTGCCAAAAATCTCCAGCAGAGCGGGGGATTTGTGCCGGGCATCCGGCCGGGCGAGAACACGGAGAAGTTCTTCCATGGCGTGGTAAACCGCATCACGTTCTTCGGCGCGGCGTTCCTTGGTCTTATCGCGATCCTGCCGATCATCGTGCAATCGATCACGGGGGTCTCGGTTCTTACGATCAGTGGCACCGCGTTATTGATCGTCGTTGCGGTTGCGCTCGAGACCATGCGCATGGTGGATTCGCAGTTGACGGTGAGGGAATATGAGGGCATAGAATAAAACACCCCTCCTTTGAAAGGACGGCGTTCCGGTCTGCTGACCGGCCGCCTTGGCTCTCGCCGCCTTCGCGGCTCCGAGACACCTTTCGAAGGAAGGGTGTGTTATTCTATGCCTGGTGACTAGAGAAAGAAGTATTGATAAACGATTGACGGATTTTCTAATGAAAGATATAATACCGCCAGGCTTCAAATAGGTTCTAGGAGGAAAGATCATGGGTAGTGCGACGTGTGATGCGGGTAAGATAGCCACATTGGTTGGAGCATGTCAGGTCATGCTAGCAACGGTCCTGAGGGAGTTTGCCACTTTCAAAGAGTGGGAAGGTAAAAAGGGAGGTTATTTCTGCGTGGCAGACGGCCTTTCCGGAACTCCTCTACTGGTTGCGCTTGTCGGCGAAGTTCCGCTCGAGAAAGTGGAAAAGTATCTGGAATTCAGCCAGGAAAAGTCTCGGCGCCTCGCGTTTCAGATAGGGCACTTGAGCAGTTGGGAAAGTCGAGACCCCAGTCACAACCAGTGGGGCGGCGCCATCCGCATCGAGGATATGATTTTTTCATTCTCGGGTTTGCCTGAGCTGGGAGACGAGGTTTTAATGTTGCTTGTCGGGCAAATGTATGGTCGAAGGGATAATATCTTGTTGGACGACCATCTTTGGGAAATCGTGAAACGCAGCAACAATCCCTACTGGGATGAGCGATTGGTCTAAAAACTCTTTTTTCTTTGTGCATGGCTATGGCTTCGGTCATAGCCATTTTTTTGCGAAATTTAAATTTACTTGTTATCATATAGGTACCAATGAACTACAACATAATTTTTGTTGCCGGACCGCAGGGATCGGGCAAGGGGACGCAGGGGAAAAAACTGGCGGAAAAGCTGGGTTTTTTGTTTTGGGAGATGGGCGGGACGTTGCGTGCGATCCTCGCGAAGGGTGGGCCGCTGGCGGAGAAGATCAAGGCGATCGACCACGGGACCTTGCTTTCCGATGAGCTTATCATAGAGGTATTAAGGGACCAGCTGCCGTTGATTCCACACGAACAGGGGATAATCTTCGACGGCGTGCCGCGCCGTTTGGGGCAGGGACAGTTTTTGGTGGAATATTTAAAGGAGCGCGGGATGGACAAAATGGCGACGATTTTCATCGACGTGCCGCGCGATGAATGCATCAAACGATTGTTGTTACGCGCCCGGCATGAGTCGCGGGTGGATGACACGCCGGATGCGATCGCGCACCGCTTCCGCGATTACGACGATGCGATAAAACCCGCGATGGATTATCTCAAAGAACATACGACCTTCATCACGATCGACGGCACTCCGGCGCCGGATGTGATCGCGGAGAGCATCATGATGGCGCTTACTATGGCATAAATAAAGACGATGAATCCTGCGCCGAAGAATAAAAAGCCGTTCAATCTGATCCTCCTTGGCGATCCTGCGTCCGGGAAAGGAACTCAGGCGGTGCGCCTCGTCAAAAAATATCACTTTTATAATCTTGACATGGGGCGCGAGGTACGGAAGCCTGCCGCGCTCGCGCAGTATGATTATGCAAAAACGACGGGGATCGGGCATCTGACGCCCACCGCGGTCGTGCGAAATATCTTCAAGCGGGTGATCGCAGCGACACCCACAAGAAAGGGGATTCTTTTTAATGGCACTCCAAAGATGATCAACGAGGCGAAGCTCGTTGTGCGGGAGCTTGTGCGCGCGAAGCGCAGCGATCCGCTCGTTATTTATTTGAACATTCCGCAACGCGAGATGTTCAAACGCGCGGAACTCCGTAACCGTGATGACGACACCGCGCGTGCGTTGCGCAACCGCCAGAAATATTACAAAGCGCAGATCGCACTGGTGGTTGCATTTTTTGGCGAGCGGTATACCGTTAAGAAGATTTCCGGGATGGGAACCGAGGCCGCAGTGGAAAAAAAGATCAAAGCGGCCATCCGGAAGTATCACTATGGAACTACGAACTCCGCAAGAGATTGATATCATGGCGGAAGGCGGCCGTCGCCTTGGCGCTGTGCTGCAGAAACTGAGGGCGATGGTGGGGTCCGGCGTGACCACGCTCGCGTTGGATCACGCGGCGCGCGCGCTGATAGAGGCCGGCGGCGATGTGCCGGCATTTTTGAACTATCGCCCTGCGGGCGCGCGCCGCGCGTATCCCTACACGCTCTGCGCCTCAGTGAACAATGTTGTGGTGCATGGCCAACCGTCGGCGATGTGCGTTTTAAAAGAGGGCGATATCATTAAGCTCGACCTCGGGCTGGTCCATAAAAAATTCTATCTCGATGCCGCAATCACCGTCGGTGTCGGGCGTATAAGCGCCGAGGCGAAGAAACTTATGGCCGTCACGGAAGAGTCGCTTTACGCGGGAATAAAAGAAGCAAAGCCAGGCCGTACGCTCGGCGATATTGGCTACGCCATCGAGCGCGTGGTGCGCAAAAATAAATTTTCCGTCGCCGAGGGGTTGACCGGACACGGCATCGGTCGCGCACTTCACGAGGATCCGACCGTGTTCAATTTTGGCGATCGTGGAACCGGTATAAAGCTCGTTCCGGGTATGGTGATCGCGATCGAGCCGATGGTCGCCGCCCACGGTGGCGAGATCGTCCAGCTGCGCGATGAAGGCTACGGCACCGCTGACCACTCCCTCGCAGCGCACTTTGAGCACACGGTGGCGATCACGGAAAAAGGGCCGAGAATATTGACGAAAGTGTAGTGCCTGCCGTACCCGTGTGGCGCGTGATATAATTATTCCAATGGCTCAGCCTTATCTCTCCATCATCATCCCCGCGTACAACGAGGCCGAGCGTATTCCGCAGACGCTCGTTGATATGGACAAGCGCTTGAGTGGTGTCGACTACTCGTACGAAATTCTAGTGGTGAATGACGGCTCGAAAGACAATACCGCGGCGGTGGTAAAGAACATGGCGAAGATGGTGAAGAATCTCAAGCTGGTCGACCTCAAGGAAAACGTCGGCAAGGGCGGTGCGGTCAAGCAGGGGATGTTGCTCGCCGCCGGGAAAGTGCGGCTCTTTACCGATGCGGACAATTCCACATCCATCGACCAGTTCGAGAAAATGATCCCGCTCTTTAAGGATGGTTATGGGGTGGTCATCGGCTCGCGCGCGCTCAAGAGCGCGCAGCTCGATCCGCCGGAACCGTTCTATCGGCAGGTCATCGGAAAGACGCTCAACTTTCTCGTTCAGCTGTTTTTGCTGCCCGGCATCTGGGATACGCAGTGCGGTTTTAAGGCATATACCGACGAGGCGGCGGAAAAGATATTCACCATTTCAAAGACCGTTGGTTGGGGATTCGACGTAGAAACGCTGGCGCTCGCCAAGCGATTGGGCTTCCGGATCAAGGAAATACCAGTGCATTGGGTCAATGACACCCGGTCACGCGTCAAGTTCTCCGGGGGGTTGCAATTTTTGGCGGAAACGTGTACAATTCGCTGGAGGTTGTGGAGGGATGGATACCATCTCAAGCGGTAAACCTTATAATATAACAAGCCAATTAACGTTATTCAGGCCGCTTTTACAGCGGTCATTATTAATCTATTATTCACTGATCAATGAGCAAGCAGTACGTAACAAAAGATCGGTTGGAGGAGTTTAAAGCGGAGCTTGAGGATCTTAAGAACAAGCGCCGCAACGAGGTTGCCCAGCGTCTTCGGCAGGCAAAGGAGTATGGCGACCTTTCGGAAAATTCCGAGTATGCGGAAGCGCGCGAAGAACAGGCAAACGTCGAGACGCGCATTTTTGAGCTGGAAGATCTTTTAAAGGATGCAGTGGTGATCGAAAAGACGGAGGATAACGGCGTTATACAGATCGGGTCGGTGGTCACTATAAAGAAGGATGAAAAAACGTCGGCTTACACGATCGTCGGCAAACATGAGGCAAAGCCGGAGGAAGGCAAAATATCCGACGAATCGCCGCTCGGCAAGGCGTTTTTGAAGCATAAGGTGGGGGATAAGATCAACGTCACGACGCCGGCGGGGGTGATGACGTATGAGATTTTGAAGATTCAATAGCTCGCGGTATCATTAAGGAATGCTGGAAGATATCATTACGGAGCGGCGGAAGAAGCTGGATGCGATAAAAGCGGCCGGTATTGATCCGTATCCGGCGCGGGTAAAGCGCTCGTTCGCGATCGCGCACGCGCTTGCGGAGTTTGACGCGCTTGCGACGGCATCAGCGTCGTCCTCGGCATCGGGCGGTGAAAAGATCTCGCTTACGGGCCGCGTGCGGAGCTTACGCGACCAGGGCAAGATCATATTTGCGGACATCGAGGACGAATCGGGAACGATCCAGGCGGTACTAAAAGAGGATGCGTTGAGCGAGCTCCCATTTTGGCGCTCGGTACTCGACATGGGTGATTTTATTTCCGTCACCGGGCTTTTATTCACCACGAAGCGCGGTGAGAAAAGTATTGAGGCGCACGAGCTCCAACTTGCGTCGAAGAGCCTCTTACCAATGCCTGATAAATGGGAAGGTTTGCAGGATGACGACATTCGGTTTCGCAAGCGCTACCTCGACCTCATCGCGGGAGAAAATCTCCGTGAACTGTTTCGCAAGAAGACCATTTTCTGGGAAACATTCCGCAACGCGCTCAAGCGCGAAGGATTTTTGGAAGTGGAAACGCCGGTACTCGAGAATCTTCCCGGTGGCGCGGAGGCGGCACCGTTCAAAACACATCACAACGCGCTCGACACGGAATTTTATCTGCGCATCTCTTTGGAATTGCCGCTCAAGCGTTTGCTTGTCGGTGGATACGACAAAGTATTCGAGATCGGGCGCATTTTCCGCAACGAGGGCATCGACCGCGAGCACTTGCAGGATTACACCCAGCTGGAATTTTATTGGGCGTACAGCGACTATCACGATGTGATGCGGCTGACGGAAAAAATATATAAAGAGGTGATTGAGAAAACCTGCGGTGGGCTCGTTACGGAATTTGCTGGCGGTGCAAAAAAAATAGACTGGTCAAAAAAGTGGCCGACGGTGGATTACGTGGAGGCATTTAAAAAAGCGAACGACGGTCTCGACCCGATCAGCGCCAGCCACGCGGAGCTGTTGGCAAAAGCAAAAGAGCTGAAGTTGGAAGCCGATAAGAGCGCAGGTAAGGGACGGCTCATTGATCTGATATTTAAGAAGACCGTGCGATCGACGCTCATTGAGCCGTGCTTCTTGATAAATCCGCCCGTGGAAATCGAGCCGCTCGCCAAGCGGCATCCGGAGAATCCGGCGGTCGTGGAGCGGTTCCAGATCGTCGCGTGCGGTACGGAGCTCGGCAAAGGATTTTCGGAGCTCAACGATCCGGATGACCAGCGTACGCGATTTGAGGAGCAGATGAAGCTTCGCGCGGCAGGGGACGCCGAAGCGCAATATCTCGACGAGGACTTTTTGGAGGCGTTGCAGTATGGCATGCCGCCGGCGGGCGGGTTCGGCGTGAGCGAGCGACTGTTCTCGATTTTGATGGATATGCCGGTGCGCGAGACGGTGTTTTTTCCATTGATGCGGGAGAAGAAATAATTTTCATTATCAAAATATGGATAAAAAGAGTCCAGAGGCGATGAGCACGGACATGGAGGGCGGCGTCGATACGGCGGGCCAATCCGCAGAACAGCCGGAAGCGGGCTTGGAAGCCCAAAAGGAATCGATTGAAAATCCTTCGGAAAAATCTCCCGAAACAGAAATAAACGAGACTGTGGGCGAAATAGACCATGTTGATCAAGAAGTTTTTACTGCCCAAAAATCCATTGCTGATACAGAAGCGAAGTTAGCCGAATTGAGAGAGGGTATGGGCATGCCGCCTAACGGCGAGAACTCTCCGGCTGCGGGATTTCAGAATGAGAAGATCAAGCAACTCGAAAAGCGTAAGGAAGAATTGGGTCAGCAAAAAGAAGATTGGATAAAACAGCATGGGCGCGAAAATCTCCCAGATGGCGTAGCGCTCGATGATGAGGAGGGCGGGCGAGAAGCGAAGGGCGGTTCTCTCGAAAAAGAGGAAGACCAGGAAAGGGATGACAAGGAGAAGAAAGAAGACCTCGAGCTTCGCAAGAAATGGATCAAGAAATGGGAAGAAGATTCAGTGAAGCATTTTGAGAACGCCATGCGGGAAGATTGGCGGACGAAGGACGCGATGAACCTTGACCTCACGATCCAACTGATGAAACTCCGCGTGCCGAAAGCAATGGATAAGAAAGCGGAAGAATTTCTTAATGGGACTGTTGATGAGCCGCCATTTTCCACTGTTTGGATGAGATGGCAGACCTCATCGCCGCTGGACAAAATCCTTAATAAGCCAAATTGGATCGGCAAGCTGGAGATCACCTTCGACGATGAAGTTCAGAAAATCGCCGAGGAGAGCGAGTTGAAGAAAGAAGAAAAAGAAGACGTAGAAAACAAGAAAACGGAACAGGATACTACGCAAGAGGTTCACTAAAAGAGCAATCGAATTCTATTCCAGCTTCTTCGCATTCTCACACAGCATCTTCGTCTCCCCGTCGCGGTGCGAGACGCGGCCGTCCACGATGACGCACGCGTTCTCCGTCCACGCGGCTGAGGTTTTTTCGAGCACGCTGTTGAACACCACGACTTCGATGGATTGACCGCCGCTCCCATCCTCGATGGTGGCGAAGATCATCGGCTGGCCGCTTTTGGTGAATATTTTTTTTACTTTTGAGACGAGGCCGGCAGTGCGATATATTTTTTTCTCATCGGTGATCGTGAGGATCTCGTTGATCGGTTTGCACTTGAAATGTTCAAGCGTTGTTGCGTAGTTCGTCATCGGATGCGCGGAAATAAAGAAACCGATCAACTCTTTCTCCCAGATAAGTTTTTCGCCGCTCGTCGCGGGTGTGGCCGGCTTGAGTTTCAGCGTGATCGTCGGTGCGGTAGCGCCAAAGAGTGAGTTTGCCTGATCCATGCCGCCGCGTTTCAAGGCATTTACGAAGCGCAAGATTTCATCCATATTTTCCAGGATCTGTTTCCGTTCGACGCCGAGCGAATCGAACGCGCCGCTCTTTGCGAGCGATTCGATGGATTTCTTGTTGAGGTCCTTGTGCTGGATGCGGCTCAAAAAATTCTCAAAATTTTCATACGGACCGCCGCGGGCGCGTTCCTCTATTATTGCCCGCGCGATCTCCGATCCCACATTCTTGATGGCGAGCAGGCCGAAACGGATCCTCGGACCTTCCGGCGTGAAGTTGATGAAGCTGCGGTTGACGTCCGGCGGCAAGATATCCACACCCGCGGTTTTTGCCTCCTGGATGAGAAAAGAAATCCGCTCGATGTCGTTCATTTCCGAATTGAGCACTGCGGCGGTGAATTCTTCCGGGTAATTTGCTTTTAAATAAGCGGTGCGATATCCGATCATCGCATAACACGCCGAGTGCGCGCGATTGAATCCGTATCGGGCGAACGGTTCGATGAGCTCCCACGCCTGGTCGGCAACCTTCTTGGGGATGTTGTTCTTTAAGCATCCGTTGATGAATTTTTCTTTCTGCTCGTCGAGCAACGATTTGATCTTCTTTCCCACGGCTTTGACGAGAAGGTATCCCTCGCCACGAGTGAGCCCGGCGAGCTTGGTGGCGAGGTCCATCACTTGTTCCTGATAGACGATGACGCCATAGGTGCTCTTGAGAGTTTCTTCCATGAGGGGGTGGATATAGCGGATGGCTTCCTTGCCCTGCTTTCGGTTGATATACGTCGGGATAAGCTCCATTGGCCCGGGCCGGAAGAGCGCGACGAGCGCGATCAGGTCGTCGATCTGGGTCGGCTTGATGTCTTTCATATAGCGCCGCATGCCGCTCGATTCGAACTGAAAGATGGAGGTGGTATCGCCGCGCTGGAGCAGCTCGAACGTTTTTTTGTCGTCGAGTGGGATGTCGGAAATATTGATCGTTATATCGTGGAGCTCTTTGATGAGATTGATGGTGCTTTCGATAATGGTCAGATTCTTCAGTCCGAGAAAATCGATCTTCAGCAGGCCGAGATCTTCCACGGCATGCATCTCAAATTGGGTAATGATGACATTCTCCTCGCCGGGCGCAAATTGGAGAGGCACTCGTTCCATGAGAGGATCTTTTGCAATCACGGTGGCGCATGCGTGCACCGATGCGTGCCGGGCGACGCCTTCCAGGTGCCGCGCGGTGTCGATCAATTTTTTCGCTTCCGGATTGGTATCGTAGATCGCTCTCAGCTCCTGCACTTTCTTAAGGCACTCGTCGAGCCATCCCTCTTTCATGCCTTGCGTGGGGTTGAAGGGGATCAGTTTGGCGATCTGGTCACAGAACGCGTAGGAATATCCCATCGCGCGGCCGGCATCCCGGATCGCGGCGCGGGCCGCCATCGTTCCGAAGGTGATGATGCGCGCCACGTGGTCCTCTCCATATTTTTCACGCGCATACGCGAGCACTTCTTCGCGGCGGGTATCGGCGAAGTCAATATCGATGTCCGGCATCTGGATGCGTTCCGGGTTGAGAAATCGCTCAAAGAGCAGGCCGTATTTGAGCGGGTCGATATCGGTGATGTCGAGCGCGTAAGAAACGATGCTCCCCGCGGCGGAACCTCTGCCCGGTCCCACGGCGATGCCGTGCATTTTCGCCCAACGGATAAGATCTTGCACGATCAAGAAATAATCGGCGAAGCCGGTTTTCTCGATCACGCCGATCTCATATTCCATCCGTTCACGCATCTCTTTCGTCTGTTTTTCCGGCGGATATTTTTTTTGGATGCGTTCTTCGATGAGCTCACGAAGATAGGTGTTCGCGGTCTTGCCGGCCGGCTTGGGAAAATCGGGGAGGAGGGTACGTCCGAGCTCAAGTTCCACGTTGCACCGCTCCGCGATCTCGTGCGTTCGTGCAATCGCTTCGAGTCCGCCCGGAATATTCGAGAATTTTCCCAACATTGCCTCCGGCGAGAGAATGGAAAAATCATCGGACTTCATACTCATCCGGTCATCATCGGTCAATTTGTTTCCCGTTTGCACGGCGAGCAATACATCGTGGTATTCCGCATCTTCGGAGCGCGTGTAGTGGCTGTCCTGCGTGGCAACGAGCGGGACGCCGGTTTCCTCCGAAAGTTTCACGAGCATCGGCTCGATCTTTTCCGATTCCGGGATGCCGGGATGTTTTTGAATTTCCAAAAAATAATTTCCCTTGCCGAAAATTTCCTGATATTCGAGCGCGATATGTTTTGCCTCCTCATAACGATCCGCGGCGAGCGCCCGCGCCACCTCGCCGCCAAGGCATGCGGAAAGCGCGATAAGCCCTTCGTGATATTCGCGCAGAAGATCCTTGTCCATGCGTGGTTTATAATAGAACCCCTCAAGATGGGCTTTTGAAACGAGCTTGATAAGATTTTTCCAGCCGACCTCGTTCTCGCAGAGCAATATCAAATGGTTGTACCGTTCGCCGTTTTCTTTGGAGAACCGGTCGCGCGGCGCGATGTATGCTTCGACGCCAAGGATCGGCTTGATGCCGTGCTTCCGTGCAAGTTTATAAAATTCTACGGCGCCATAGAGGACGCCGTGGTCGGTGAGTGCGATCGAGTCCATGCCGGTTTCCTTGGCGCGTGCCACCATTTCAGGCACCTTCGTGAGGCCGTCGAGCAGGGAATAGTGCGAATGCGTGTGTAAATGGGTAAATTTGATGGGTTCCATTGTTCTTGTGTTAGCCCCCGCAAGCGAGGATGCAGAACATTAAATTTCTATTACAGTTTACTACAAATTTGAGAGATAACAAGCTTGGTAAAATTTAATGATTTTTTAATGGTGAATATGGTATGTATGGAGGTATGAATACAATAGAGGAAAAGCTTATTATAAAAATGTATATTGAAGATAAATTTTCCGCTGTCCAAATCAGCGAATTTGTACATATCTCGGTTTCGAAAATTGTTCGCATTCTAGACGTCAATAACGTTCAGAAAAGAAATATAAGCGAAGCTATTACACAGCTTAATATAACGAAATTTCACAAAGTGCCATTTCAACTAAAATCGAACCTTTCTCCGGTTGAAAACGATTTGAAATTAACCGGGATAATGTTATATTGGGGCGAGGGTGCAAAGACGGGGGGTGGAGTAAAATTTGCTAACAGTAATCCCGAGATGATCTGTGTTTTCCTCCGTTTTTTAAGGGAAATCTGTGGGGTTAATGAAAAAAGGATAAAAATGATGATCCATTTGTATCCCGACCAAAGTAGCGACCTATTGAAAAACTTTTGGTCCTCTACTACGGGAGTTGGGTTAGAAAATTTTTATAGACCCCATGCGCTTGTAGGCAAAAAAGGTACGTACAAAAATAAATCCATTTATGGTACCGCAACGATCAACTACAGCGATAAAAAGTTATTGACACTAATATTAAAATGGATAGAGGATTATAAAAATAGTTTTTTTAAATTGCCGGAGTAGCTTAATGGTAAAGCAACGCTTTTGTAAAGCGAAGAGTGGGGGTTCGATTCCTCTCTCCGGCTCATGGATTTAAAATCAACATACAATCGTATTGCGGAGGACTGGGATAACGATCATACCAATGATCAGTGGTGGAAAGAGGGATTGGAAAAATTTACTTCCTTGTTTAAGGCGGGAGCCAGTATTCTTGATGTGGGTTGTGGAAGTGGGGTTAAAGCGGAAATTTTGGAAAAGAAGGGGCTGAAAGTAACCGGTATTGATTTTTCGGAAAAGATGTTAGAAATCGCAAAGCGACGAGTGCCGAATGGAAATTTCCAGCTTGTTGATCTTTATAATCTTCCCAATTTCCACGAAAAATTCGGTGGCATATTTGCGCAGGCGGTACTGTTGCATATCCCTAAAAAAGATATTGGGAAGATAGTCCGTTCTTTGAAAGAAAAACTTAATCCTGGCGGATATTTTTACGTGGCAGTCAAAGAGCGGAGGCTTGGCGAGAAAGAAGAAGAAATAGTGAAAGAAAACGACTATGGCTACGAGTATGAAAGATTTTTTAGCTACTTCACCACGGAAGAGGTAAAAAATATTTTCATGAGCGAGGGATTGGATATTGTATATGAAAGCACTACCCATTCCGGCCGGCGGAATTGGATACAGGTCGTTGGAAAGGCCTAATAGGGTTATCGCGCATGGCGTAGTGTTTTCTTTTCTGATAAAATAAAGGAATGATACGGTATCTTAGCAAAACGAGCCCGAAGGAGCTCGCGGGGGCGGCGTTATTGCGTTTGGACTTCAATACGGAAGACGACTGGCGGATGCGCGCGGTACTTCCGACCATTAAATTATTATTAAAAACCAGCGGGCGGATCGTGATCGTCAGCCATCGCGGGCGGCCGGTTTGGTTCGACAAAAATCTGAGCTTGCGCGGCGATGCGGTAAAACTTTCCAAACTGCTCGGCGGCAAAAAAGTGACGTTCATCAATCACTTTCGCTTTGCGGAAATAAAAAAGCAGGTGGCCGCCGCGCCGCGCGGTTCTATCTTTCTCCTGGACAACTTGCGATTTTTGCCCGGCGAGGAAAGGAATGACGTGAAATTGGCGAAGGCGCTCGCCTCGCTCGCGGATTTCTATGTGAACGATGCTTTTGCGGTCTCACATCGCGCAGACGCGTCGGTGGTCGCCATTACGAAATTCTTGCCGAGCTATGCGGGTATTGAAATGGAAAACGAGATCAAGTCGCTCGGCAAAGCGATTGTAAAGCCGAAGCGCCCGGTGGGGCTCGTACTCGGTGGCGCGAAGGCGTCGGATAAGCTCGGGGTCATCGCGCATTTTAAAAATAAGGCGGACTGGTTCTTACTTGGCGGCGGATGCGCGAACACGATCCTTTGGCTGAAAGGAATGGATGTCAAGAATTCCATCAAAGATAGCGACCCGAAGGAGCTCGCGGCGCTCAAGAAAATCGCGGCATTTAAAAACGTGATCTTACCCACAGATTTTGTTTGGGGCAATGGCGATGGTGGTACAAAGAGCGCCATTTTCGACATCGGACCGAAGACCGTGAATGCCTTCGATAAAAAGATCGCGGCCGCGTGGACGATCATCTGGAGCGGCCCGCTTGGGCTCATCGAGAAAAAAAAGTATGCGAAGGGGAGTATCGCCATCGCACGCGCAATCGCTAATAATCGCAGAGCGTTCTCCGTGTCCGGCGGGGGAGAGACGGTAATGTTCCTCAAACAGTACAAGCTCGACAAAAAATTTAGCTTTATCTCGACCGGCGGCGGCGCTATGGTAGATTTTCTTGCGGGAAAAAAGTTACCGGGCATCGAGGCGCTCAGGAGCACTCAGGTAAAATATTAAAACAATATGAAAAAATCCCCAATCAAAATTCCAAAACAAAAGATCGTAGTCATCTATCACGGTAATTGCCCCGACGGATTCGGCGGCGCGTGGGCAGCGTGGAAGAAGTTTGGCGCAAAGGCGGCGTATCTGCCCGCGCGCGACCGCAACACGCCGCCGGTGCCGCTCAAGAATAAGATCATCTATATCATTGATTACACGTACGACGCCCCGATCATTAAAAAATTGTTAAAAGACAATATTCGCGTGACAGCGATCGACCATCACGTGAGTCAGGCGGATGCCACGAGGCTCACCGAGAACTATGTATACGATGTGAAGCACTCCGGTGCCGTGCTCGCGTGGCAATACTTTCATCCCGGCAAAAAAATGCCGATGCTGTTGCGCTACGTGGAAGACCGCGATATTTGGAAGTGGACGGTGCCGCACGCGCGGGAGATGCTGATGCTCGTCGATCTCGCGCCGTTCGAGTTCAAGGCGTGGAGCCAGCTCGCAAAAGATATCGATGACCCGCGCATCCACGCGACGTATATTAAAAAAGGAGCCCTGCTCGAGCTGCACTACCGTTCGCTTTACGAGAAACTTTTGCCGAGTGCGGAACTGGTGAGGTTTGCCGGGCATAAAGTATACGCGCTCAACTGTCCGTATTATTTTGCGGATGATCTTGGCCATGTGCTGGCACTGAGAACAAAATCATTTTCGCTCTTGTGGAATGAATCCGGCGGTCGGATCCGTTGCTCGCTTCGCTCGGCGGGGAAGATAGATGTGGCGAAGATAGCAAAGAAATACGGCGGTGGCGGGCACAAACAATCGGCGGGATTCTCGTTCCCGGTCGGCAAGAAGACGCCGTGGAAATTATTGCCGGAAGCGTTCAGTAAAGAGCGGCTCTCGTAACACCTGAAGAATATTTATTTATGCCCGCAAAAAAGAAAAAATATTACGCGTACTTTGTGCCGGGTGGCGTGTCGAAACACGGCGTGACCGACAGCTGGACGGTATGTGAAAAATTCGTGTCGGGGAAGACCGGCGCGCGGTTCAGGGCGTTCGATAGCCGAAGTGATGCGGAAGCGTGGCTCAAGAATGGTGCGAGGTATGAGGCAAAGCGGGCGTTGCCGCGGCCGAAGCTCAAGCCCGGCATTTACTTTGACGCCGGCACCGGCCGCGGCGCAGGCGTGGAAGTGAGCGTCACCGACGAGCGCGGAAAAAATCTTCTCCATAAAACACTCGCACCGTCAGCACTCAATAAGTTCGGCAAGTATCTGGTCGGCAATGCCGATGCCACCAATAATTACGGCGAACTGCTGGCGCTTCGTTACGCGATTGAGATCGCGCGCGCGACACGCGTGAAATATGTGTTCGGTGACAGCAAGCTTGCCATTGAGTTCTGGTCGCAGTGGCGGATAAAGCGAAAGGACCTGCCGGAAAAGACGGTCGCGCTCGCGGACGACGTGTCGCGCGCGCGCGAGGTATTTGAAAAAATGGGCGGCACGGTGGAGCGTATCTCCGGCGATTATAATCCCGCAGATTTGGGATTCCATAGATAAAAAAGCGGCGCACATCACGAAGATGTGGCCGCCGTCACTGAGATTTTTTAAGCCTCGCAATTCAATTCCCTCGCGATGCGTTGCAGCATCTGAGGCGTAGGTTTCTCTGCGCCACCTTCGATCGCGGTATATTTGGAAAAACGGATTCCGACGATATCCGCAAAAACCATTTGATTGATGTCGCGGCCGACGCGCAATTTCCGAATCATCCTCCCGCGTTCTATCGGGTCGTCGGGAAGTTTTAAGCGTTTTGGTTCTTGCGCGGAACTTTTGGATGCGAGAGTGGCGTTTGCCAATTCATTTGCCTCCTCGGCGTAAGATTGGAATGGTGAAGCTTGGACAAAAAGAAGAACTGATTTCTATCATACGGCATACGCGTGGTATGTCAATAAAAATGACAGAGATTCTGGAGAAATGTCCGTGCGGTATAGTTGCCCGCAACATTCATAACACCATATTCAAAGCTATTGTCAACTTTCACGCTGCATGCTACAATCTCTTTGCTGGTCATCCAGACGGTCGCTGTGGCGGTGCGAGCCCTTTAAAAGGCGTCACCCGCGCAGAGGAAAATCCGGACACTCTCTTTCTGCTCCGCGCGCAAGCGTTGTGTGCGGGAAGATAAAAAGGTAGCGGCTAACGGCCGCCGTTCGTAAGAATAGAGGTGCGAGCAGTGACGTCCATGCCGGAAACGGCGTGGAGGACCCCATCCCGAGCTCGATGGTCCAATTCCGCCATAGGGACAACAAAGCGGAAGTGAAACGGCAAAATCCTTACCGAGTGCAAGGCCGTGCTCTGCGATCATTGCGCAAGCGATCGTCGCAGAGAGTGCCGCAACGAGCCCGCGAGCGATCAAGGGCCCAGATAAATGACCGTCCATCGGCACCGCGTTTGTAAAAGCGCGCACCGGTCGACAGAATCCGGTTTACGGGTTGCCAGCACCAAATTCCCCAGAAATGGGGAATTTGTGTTTTTAGCTGACAGAGCCCGGCTTATTAGTGTCCTGTGGTGGACGAGGTGCCAGAACCAAAATTATATAGCCTTTTCTGAGAAATGATGCGAAAATAAGTTATGTTTACCGTAGAACGGGACGAGTTCGAAAAACTCATACAAGAGGGGATGTGCGCGATCCCGGAAAAGTTTCTGCGAAAACTGGACAACGTGTCGATCGTGATTGGTGACGAACCGACGCCGGCCCAGAGGAAGAAATTGGACCTCCATCCGGAATTCACGCTTCTTGGCCTGTACGAAGGGGTGCCTCAGGTATCCCGAGGAGCGGGCTATTCAGCCGTGCCCCCCGATAAGATAACCATCTTTCAAAAGACCATTGAGGCCAGGGCCACCGATCGGGAAGGGGTGAAGAGGATCGTGCGGGAAGTGGTGTGGCATGAGATCGCCCATCATTTCGGCATGGACGAATCCCGTGTGCGCCGGGCGGAGGTCAGGAGGAAGAAACTTCGCGGCGGCGCAACTTACCGAACTCCAGGCGCTTGAAGCCGAATTGGCAAGCATTCAAAAACGGCTTCCTGCAGGAACGAGATGACTTTTGTTATACTTATAGAAAGGCCGAAAAAACATAATTTACCTTTATCATTATGTGGAAGCAATGGGTGAATCTCGTCCTTGGATTGCTGGTTGTGGTGCTCGCCTATTCGGGCGCCGGTACGGTGTGGTATGTTTTAGTGGGTATCGTGATCGCGCTGCTCGCGCTGTGGGCGGTGTTGGAAAAGAAGGCATAAAAAGTGCGGTTTCATAAAACGGACTCCGCATGGTCTGCGAAGCCCGTTTTATGTTTTTATCGTGCCGAACGATATCCTCCCGGTACGCCGTTCTTTGAGAGCACGACCTGCCATAGTTCGACGTTGCGTGCACGGAAGGAGCCGGCGCAGGCGAGGAGATAATATTTCCACATGCGGTAGAATGTCTCACCATACGTGGCGGCGATCTCCGGCCAATGTGCGTCAAAATTTTTGAACCATCCCATGAGCGTCTTGTCGTAATCGGCGCCGAAGTTATGCCAATCTTCCATCACGAATAAGTTTTCTATCGCGCCGCCGATCTGCGCGACCGTGGGCACGGCGCCGTTCGGGAAGATGTATTTGTCTATCCACGCGTCGGGGGTGCCGTCATTGGCGTTCGCGCCGATCGTGTGCAATAAGAACAGGCCGCCATCTTTTAAGTGATCATGCGCGACCTCCATATACTCTTTATAGTGTTTTGTCCCGACGTGCTCGAACATGCCGAGCGAGATGATGTGGTCGAATGTGCCCTCGATGTCGCGATAATCTTGCAGGAGAAACTCCACCGGCAGGCCCTTACAAAGCTCGCGGCCGAGGGCTACCTGCTCTTTTGACACCGTGACGCCCGTTACTCGCGCGCCATATTTTTCCGCGGCAAACTTTGCAAAACTTCCCCAACCGCAGCCGATGTCGAGCACGTGCTGGCCGGCCTTGAGGCCGATCTTGCGGCAGACGAGATCGAGCTTTGCCTCCTGTGCTTCGTCGAGGGTGCGTGCGGTCACCCAATAGCCGCAGGTATAGGTGAGCCGCTTATCGAGCATCCGCTCAAAGAGATTGTTGCCGATGTCGTAGTGATGTTTACCAATATCGAACGCGCGCCGTTTTGCGCCGCGGCTTTTGAATGTGGAAAGATATGCCGCAACGTTTTTGAACGATACCCGCGCTCTGTCCACAACATGCGAACGGAAAAGGTGCGCAATCAGCTCGTCGACCTGGTCGCAGTCCCAATCTCCGGCCATGTACGCCTCGCCGAACGCCAGACTGCCGCCACGCACAAATGCTTTATAGACATTCTCGTTGTGCACGCGGATATCCCACGGGCGTTCGCCGTTTATCTTTATATCCGCCTCTGCGAGCATTTTCTCGACTACTGCCTTTGCCTGGTCCATATGTTTATTATATGCGAACATGCACGCATGTTGTCAATCTGGTAAACTTATAACAATGGCAGACGAATTATCACTCGACGCGCTTGCGAAGAAAACGCCCGACGAGATCTTTGCGGCGCTCAAAACCTCCGCGCGTGGGCTTTCCGCGCAAGAGGCGGCCGCGCGGCTCACGACCTACGGCCCGAACGAGTTTGCGGGTCGGAAAAAACTCCAGCCACTTTTGATATTTCTTTCCAAATTTCGGAACCCGCTGCAGATCCTGTTGATCGTCGCGGCGATCATCTCCGGCATTTTGGGATCACACATCGAGGCGATCATCATTTTAGTGATCGTGTTCGGCAGCGCGTTCATCGATTTCTTCAATACGTATAAATCCGCACAGGCGGCGGAGGCGCTGCAGGAAAAAGTGACGATCACCGCGGCGGTGATGCGCGGCGGTGAGTTGAAAGAGCGCTCGTTGCGCGAAGTGGTGCCGGGAGATGTTTTTACGCTGGAAGCGGGGGATCTGGTCCCCGCCGACGCGATCGTCATTGAAGCGCATGATTTGTTTTTGAACGAAGGCGTGCTGACGGGGGAATCGTTGCCGGTGGAGAAAGAGGCGGGGGTCGCGACGGGCGCGTCGGCATCGACGGGGTTCGCCGCGCGGACCATCCTCCTCGGCACCAGCGTGGTTTCCGGCAACGGCACGGCGGTGGCGGTGCTGACGGGCGCGCACACGAGCGTAGGCAATATCGCAGACAAGCTCAAGCGCCCGGACGCACCGACAGAGTTTGAAAAGAACCTCAAAGATTTCAGTCTGTTCATTTTCCGCACTACGTTATTTCTGGTACTCGCCGTCATCTTGCTGAATATTTTTGTGATCCGACGCGATCCGTTGCAGATTTTCATCTTTGCAGTCGCGATCGCGGTCGGCCTCACGCCGGAGCTGTTGCCGCTCATCGTCACGAGCAATCTCGCCAAGGGCGCCATCGAGATGTCCAAAAATGGCGTCATCGTCAAGAAGCTGGCGGCGATCCACAACTTTGGTAGCGTGGATGTGCTTTGCACGGACAAGACCGGTACGCTCACGGAAGATCGCATCACTTTGATAAAATGTGTGGACGTCATGGGCGTAGAGAGCGATGAGACGAATCTGTGGGGTTATCTGAGCAGCAAGAACTTGACCGGTGTGCGTGGCGTACTTGACGAAGCGATAGAGGAATTTAAAAAAATAGATATCGCCGGTTGGGAAAAGGTAGATGAGATCCCGTTCGATGCCGAGCGAAAGCTGGAATCGGTGATCGTAAAAAAAGGGAAGGATACCGTGTTAATCGCAAAGGGTGCCCCAGAAGAGATTTTAAAGATAGCGGATCATTACGACGGACATCTCAGCGTGAGCGGTAAAGCGATCAAGCCGAAAAAACTCACGCCCGCGCTCCGCGCCAAGATCAATAAAGAGTACGAGGCGCTCTCCGCCGACGGCTTCCGCGTGCTCGCGCTCGGTATAAAAGAGGTCGCGCATAAGACGACGCCGTATAGCAAAAAAGACGAGAGCGATATTTCCTTCGTCGGTTTCCTCGCATTCCTCGATCCGCCGAAAAAGAGCGCCAAGGACACGCTTGCCAAGATGGCGGCGTATCACGTGGCGATCAAGATCATCACCGGTGACAACTTTTTGGTGACGAAAAAAATCGCGGACGAGATCGGTCTGCCGATCATCGGTGCGCTCACGGGCGATGAGATGGCAAAGATGAACGAGCACGAACTTCACGCCAAGGTGGAGACGGCGAACATCTTTACGCGTGTCAACCCGGAGCAGAAGGAACACATTATTCGCATCTTGCGCGAGAACAAGCACGTCGTGGCGTATATGGGCGACGGCGTGAACGATGTCCTCTCTATTAAGGAGGCGGACGTTGGCATCTCCGTCAATAACGCAGTGGATATTGCCAAGGAAACGGCAGACATCATTTTGCTGCGCAAAGGACTCGGCGAAATCATCGACGGCATCGTGGAGGGCCGCAAGACGTTCGCCAACACGTTCAAATATCTGATGATGGCGCTCTCGTCAAACTTCGGCAACATGTTCAGCATGCCGATCGCGTCCGTCTTCCTGCCGTTCCTGCCGATGACCGCGCCGCAGATCTTGCTCAACAACTTTCTCTACGATTCGTCACAGCTCTCAATCCCGTTCGACAAAGTGGACCAGGATTTCCTCGCACGGCCCAAAAAATTCAACATCGCGTACATGAAGAAGTTCATGTACATCTTCGGTCCGCTGTCGTCGCTCTTTGATTTTGCCACGTTCGGCGTTCTACTCCTTGTGCTACATACGAATGGCATGGCGTTTCAGACCGGCTGGTTCCTAGAATCCATCGCCACGCAAACGCTTGTCGTGAACATCATCCGGAGCAAGTTTAACTTCTGGCAGAACGGGGGACCGAGCAAAGCGCTCGTCCTCGCCACGTTCGGCGCCGTCGCCGTCGGCTGGGGGATCACGTACTCGTTCCTCGGTCCCGCGTTCGGCTTCGCGAAGTTCGGGCTGTATCCGGTGTTGCTTATCTTGGTGATCGTTGCGGCATATCTGCTACTCGTGGAGTTCGTAAAAAAGTATTTCTTTAGGAAGTATGAATATTTGATAGAGAAATAAAAATACCCTAGGCATCTCGCTCCGACGTAAGCACGTCCACTCGCTCAATGCCTAGGGTATTTTTATTTCTCTCGCGGAAGCGAATTGACAAATAATATGGATATT
>Ga0187851_10000044_pt1 | contig 109002 bp, 83 predicted proteins | sample June2016WEW_6_10_FD_132997 | JGI IMG/M metagenome (GOLD analysis project Ga0187851, IMG submission 132997) | Peatland microbial communities from SPRUCE experiment site at the Marcell Experimental Forest, Minnesota, USA - June2016WEW_6_10 | ecosystem: Environmental > Terrestrial > Soil >... | reverse complement strand
CCAAGTGGGCAAATTTTCTCTGGTCGGTCTCGCTCCAGGAAAGTATCGTCTGGTCGCAAAGTCTAAGCTGCCGTCGCAAAAAAACTCAGTTCAATCGGAGGCGCAAACCGTAACCCTCGCGGCCAATGATCACCAGACCGTCCAGTTAACTCTCGCCAAACCGCAGCAATAATTTCGACGCCCGCCAGAGGCGGAACTGCCAGCAAGGCGACCTTACGCCGGACTATTATGCGCATACTGATCGTTTCGATTTGCTTGTGGCCGCCGCCTCATTCTTTCTCTTATGCTCCAGCTTTCGCCTCAAGGTGCGTAGTGAGTGAATACGAGGTCGGTCGCTTTGGCCTTCTCGTGGCAGGGGAAGCAGCTTTTCATAAAGGCCGCGTCGCCAGCTTTGCCGTCCGCGAAGTGGCCGAAGCCCCAGCCGCCGGTGGCGGCGTACTTGGTGGAATCCTTGACCATGAACTGAACGTTGGTGGGGGCGCCGGGAACGAACGATTGTGCCTGGCCAAAGACCTTATTGTTTTCCTCCGATGCGACGTTACGATAATGCAAAGCGGCGATGATCGTGCCATCCGGAAACGGCAGCTTCTTTTCGCGGTAGGCGTTGATGGCCACATCGTTGCCCAGCACGGCGCCTAGGCTGTTAAGGTTGCCGGCTTCATGGGCCGAGGAAATCCACCGGTAGTCGCGGTACCCCTTGGGGATTTCGGTAACGTAGGGGGCGGGTTGCGCGTCCGCGTGTCCGGGTGCGGGGGCAAAGAGGGCGACAAGGCCGGCGATAGTTGCGATTGCAACCAGGAAGAATGTGAGGTGTTTCATGAGGATTCCCTCCTTCCAAGCCAAGCTCGCACGATGAAACCAAGGAACGCATCACGAGATGTAAGTTATTTCTTCTACCACTACCGGATTATTGGTGAATACCTCCATTTAGGTAAGAGCAATCTCTGGCCGGAATTGAAGAAATTAGCAAGAAACCGGTCTCAACTGACGCTATCGGGGGGATGTTTCACTCCACGATCAGGCCGCCGATCAAGTCTGCTAGGCGGGTGATGCTGTGGTCTTCGCACCACTCGCGCAGTTCGTCGGCGATCTTCTCGGTGGCGCGCGGGTCCCAATAGCTGGCGGTGCCGATCTCGACCGCGGTTGCGCCCGCGAGCATGAACTCGATTACATCGGACGCGGTTGAAATTCCGCCCATGCCGATCACCGGAATGTTCACGGCGTGGGCGGCGTCGTAGACCATGCGCAGGGCAATCGGCTTGATGGCCGGGCCGGAGAGTCCGGCGGTCACATTGGCGATGCGCGGCTTGCGCGTCTCGGGGTCGATGGCGAGAGCTACGAAGGTGTTCACCAGCGAAATCGCATCGGCGCCCGCTTCCTGCGCCACGCGCGCCATCTGCGCGATGCTGCTCACGTTGGGCGAAAGCTTCACGATCAGAGGCCGCGTCGCTGCGTGCTTGGCCGTGGCCACAACTTCATCGAGCAGGCGCGGATCGCTGCCGAATTGCAGTCCACCGTGCGCCGTGTTGGGGCACGAGACGTTCAACTCGTAGGCGGCGATGCCTTCGCCGTCGTTGAGGACCTCGATGGTGCGTTCGTAATCTTCGCGGGTGTAGCCGAAAACGTTGGCGAAAACTACGGTGTTTTTGATTTCACGCAGCCGCGGAAGTTTTTCTGCCAGGAAGGCTCTCGCTCCGATGTTCTGCAGGCCGATCGCATTCAGCATTCCGGCGGCAGTTTCCCAGAGGCGCGGCGGCGGGTTGCCAATCATCGGCTCCTGAGAAAGGCCTTTGACGACGAAGCCTCCGAGCTTGTCGAGGTGGACTACGTCTTCGAACTCGACTCCATAGCCGAAGGTGCCGCTGGCCGCGATGATGGGATTCTTGAGCTGGATGCCGGCAAAAGAGAGGCTGAGGTCGAGCGCAGATTTGCCGAGCTCGGAAGATAGGCTCACGGTTGCGGCCTTTCATTCGAGGCCGCCGAGTATACCCCAGCGGCTGAAGCCGCGTTCAACTTTGGCGCAATTTCGGCACGACTTAAGTCGTGCCCTTCCCGAACCGATTCTGACACGCGTCCTTCCCGATCCACAAGGGCTTCGGTGAGCACGCGTCCCACAGCGTGCGTGGGAGCGTTAATCCCCAGCAGCGATGCGAACGTTACCGCCATATCCACCGGCTCGGCGTGGGTGCGATAAGTTCCGGGGCGAAAGGGCAGTCCATAAAACGCCAGCGGAACGTGCGTGTCGTAGGTGTAGGGCGAGGCGTGGTCGGTGCCCTTGGCGGGGCCGACAGTATACGGCTGGGGCACTCCCATCACATACCAACCGCCTTCAGGCGAGTAGCTGTGCAGGAACTTTTTGCCCAGCGCGGTGGCGGGAACCTCGCCTGCGGAGAGTTGCGATTTCGTGAAGTAGTCGCGCAGCCCCGCCTGCTTCAGAGCTTCGCCCACGGCCACTTCCGCGTCGCGCTCTTTGACGTGTGCGGCTTTGAAAGCTTCTTCATCGAGCCACGCGATTGGATAGTCGAGCTTCATGTAAGCGGCGGCGTGGCCGGGTGAGAACTTCGAAGTGAGCGCACTGTTGATTTGCGTTTCGAGGGAGTGGGCGTCAAGATTGGCGGCCGGGATGCGCAGCTTCTTGGCCGCGTCAGGCAGGGCCGAGACGCCATGATCGGCAGAAAGGGCGATCCAAAGATTCGCCAGGCCAAGCTGGTGGCCGAGAAAGGTGAAGAAGTCGGCAAGCTCGCGGTCGAGCGCCAGCGCCATCGCAGCCATCTCGGGAGAATCGGGGCCGACCTGGTGGCCGAGAATGTCGTTGGGCGAAAGGCTGATGGCGAGCAAATCGGTCGCGTGCCCGGCGCCCAGATTCTCGTTGGCGATTAGTTCCTTGGCGAATTCGAGTTCATATTCGTTGGCGAACGGAGTTGCGCCGACGACTTCGTAAAAACCCACGTCCGAGCCGTCTTTACCTTTGCGATGCGCTGTGGATCGTAGTGTGTCGCCGTTATTATTCTTCCAGTCACGTTCCCAATATTTCGCGGCGCGATTGCTGGAGTTGAAATCCTGCGCCCACTTGGGCAAGTCCGGGCGATAGTACGTGGATGTTACCCAAGCGCCGCTTTTCGGCTCTATCCAGTAGGCAGCGTCGGCGGCAAAGCCTCCGGGCAAAACGGCGGCGCGGTCTTTTAATGACACCCCAAAAACTCTAGCCTGGCCTTGGGTTGCGAGTTTGAGTTCGTCGCCCAGCGTATCGGCGAGCAGGTTGTGCGGCGACGAGCCAGTCTTGTCTCCGGTGACGCCGACTAATTTTGTGTCGTCGTCTTCGACGGAAGTCACCACGCGCTTCCTCTTCGGATCCCACCATTCGTTGGCGGCGATGCCGTGACTGTTGCTGTAGGCGCCCGTGAAGAGCGTCGCGTGCCCGGGAGCGGTGCGGGTGTTGGCGTAGTCGTAGTTGCAGTCGGTAAAGTTGGCGCCGTTATTGAGGAAGATGCTGAAGCCGCCGGTGGCGAACTGGTCGCGGTAGCGCTCCAGATAGTCGCCGCGGAATTGATCGATGACGATGACTACGATCAGCTTGGGATGCGCGTTGTAAGCGGAGGCAAAGATCGCTGGACTATAAGCCGCGCTAATCCCCGCGAGGATCAGAACTATAAAACTCAGACGCCGGCGCACAGCAATGGAGCGGGGGGAGAATCTCATCGCGAAGCTAGTTTACACATGGATAAGGGATGGGCGGAAGGCGGAGGCTCGGATTTGCGGCTTTGATTTACCATTTCAAACATGGATCCAAGCCCAAGTTCTGCCGAGCCGCTAGCTACCGGCTCCCACGGTGCATACCGATGGCTGTCGAGCGGACACGAACTCGACGATTTGCTCAGACTTTGTCCCGCGGTTGTCTTGGGAAAGTATGTTGCGGTGACTTCGTTCGACAGCAGCTACCTAATTCCGAGCGCCGAAGAGAAATCGGCTGGTTGGAAGAGTCGAGGAGGCATCGCCTACAGCCCCATGATTCAATCCATCGAATCGTTGCCGCATGGTGGGTGGGATGAATGGTACGTCTTGACTCACAAGGCGGATTTGGGCGTGTCGCGACTCGGCGGCAATATTTTCGATCCCCCTATTAAGCCGGGTGAGCTTGGCGTGTTCGTGAACTATTGCTTCGCCTTGCACAGTGGTGAGATGGAAAATCTTGCGGATTTGTTCTGGGGACAAATCGAACGGTTTCAGCCTGAGTCGTACATTGCGGATAATGACTGCGTAACGTTTGTTACTCGCGATGAAAGTCTTTTTCCGTGCGCTTACCGAAGCTCTTAGTCATGCTCCGTAGGCAGCTTGCGAGTTCAGCCAGCGGCGTATGGCCTGTCGCGTGCATTCACTGCCCCCTTTCCGATAAAGTAGTTGGTTCCTATGCTTGATCCTCGACATGCTTGAACTGAATTTTGTTCGCGACAATTTGCCTCGGGTGGAAGAGATGCTGCGCCAGCGCGGCGCCGATCCGGCTGCCGTGCTGAAAGATTTTCACGAGGTCGACGTTCAGCGGCGGCAGGCCATTACCGAAGCCGAGACCATGAAGGCGCGGCGCAACAAAGCCTCCGAGGATATTTCCCAACTCAAGAAGGCCGGGCAAGATGCCACTGCGGCCATCGCCGAGACTAAAGATCTACGCGAGCAGATTCAGGCGCGGGAGAAGATCGCGGCCGATCTCGACGCCCGCCTTCGGGAAATTCTCGCCGGCATCCCCAACATGCCACATGAAAGCGTTCCGGTGGGGCGCGGCGCGGAAGATAACGTGGAAATTCGCCGCTGGGGCGCGCCGCCGCAGTTCGATTTCACTCCGAAACCGCATTGGGATATTGGCGCGGAGCTGGGCGTGCTCGATCTGGAGCGCGCCGTAAAGCTCACGGGAGCGCGCTTCGCAGTCTATTGGGATCTGGGCGCGAAGCTCGAACGCGCCCTGGCCAACTTCATGCTCGATCTGCACACCCGCGAACATGGCTATACCGAGGTCCTGCCGCCGTATCTGGTGAACTCGGAGTCGATGTATGGCACCGGGCAGTTGCCCAAGTTTGCCGCCGATTTGTTTCGCGTGCCGCACGGAGAAAAAGACCTCTGGCTGATTCCCACGGCGGAAGTTCCGGTGACCAATCTTTATCGGGACGAAGTGCTGGATGCACCGCGGCTGCCGATTTCGCTCACCGCCTACACTCCATGCTTCCGCAGCGAGGCTGGATCTTACGGCAAGGACGTGCGTGGCATCATCCGCCAGCATCAGTTTCAAAAAGTCGAACTGGTGAAGTTTTCGCGGCCGGAAAACTCCTACGAAGAGCACGAAAAGCTCACGCGCAACGCCGAGACGATTTTACAGAAGCTTGGTTTGCACTATCGCGTGGTGACGTTGTGCACCGGAGACATGGGGGCATCGCCGGCTAAGACTTATGACATCGAAGTGTGGCTGCCGGGGCAACAATTGTTTCGCGAGATTTCGTCGTGCTCGAACTTTGAAGCTTACCAGGCGAGGCGAGCCAATATTCGCTATCGCCCCGAGGGCAAGAATAAAACGGAGTTCGTGCACACGCTGAATGGAAGCGGACTGGCCGTGGGCCGCACCTGGGTGGCGATTGTGGAGAACTATCAGCAGGCCGATGGCAGCGTGGCGATTCCGGAGGTTTTGCGTCCCTATATTGGAGCGGAGCGAATTACAGCGAAGAGCTTTTAGGCGGCCGGCTTGGCCAAGAACGCAGTTCTTATAGAATAAGTACAGAATCAAACATGCCGAAAAAAGAACACGCACATCCCGCCATCTCCAGCGCCGACCAATCGCTGGTCCTCACTCAACTCGAACCCGATCAACTGGTCAAAGCCAAGAAACACCTCATCGCTCGCCGCCACTTAAAAGGCCCCGAACTCGCGATCCTGTGGTCGCTGCGCCTTTATCTTCTTTTTATGATGGCAGTCGTCGCTTACCAGGTTTGGACTGCCGCGCGCTAAGCGGATTTCCCGCCACCACATTTGCTTTAGATCCCGCGACGAATGGCCTATCCTTATATAGTGTTCCGCTCGCAATTTACTCTGGCCGCGCTTCAACCTTTTGCCAAGTGGAATTGGGGTTGTATTCCTTCATGGCCTTGCCCATGGCCTCGGTTTTCTTACCCAGATCCTTTTGATAGACCGCTCCATCTTCGCCGACGATAAATGTCATCACGCCGGATGACCTGTACTCCGCCGGATAAGCCACGAAAGCGAATCCCGCAGTCATCTTGCCGTTCACCAAATAGCTCTTCGCGCCGCCCGGAGCGTTCTTAGCCTGCCGCGTCAGGATGTGGTAATAGTATCCGCGGTAGGGAGTGGGCGCGACGTCCCTGCCCTTCGCATAACCCTCGGCAACGGCCGCCGCTACCAGCGGGCCGATTGGGCTTTGGGCTTCACCCTCCGCAACTTTCCAATACAAGCCGTTGTGCTGCCCTTCGTCGCTGAAGATTTTCGCAGCATATTGGTTATGCTGCGCGGAATAGTATTCCTTCTGCGCTGCCGCCAGTTCCTGGGACACCCGGATGGCCGACATCTCGTTCCGCCCAATGCGCCGGAATAAAATTTCCTTCTCCCCCGCCTCCGTGTCGAAATACCACACGTTCCCCTTGTTCACCAGCGGAATGGGCGTAGGCCAATTATGGGCGCCGATATATAAGACGGTAGTTCCATCTGCCTCTTTTACCAAGCGGTGCATCTCCTGATATCTCTTCACGAAGTTGGCGCGGCTCTCGGCATCTTCGGTCGCGTCTCCCGAGGAGACGATCTGTTTTCCATCCGCTCCCAGAATGTCGAGCATGGCTTTTTCGTCGTTACTCTGCGCGGACGCCACAAAAGCACTGCACGCCTCTTCCGCCGACGAAAAAGTTTTCTGCCCCGGTTGCTGGGCTGACGAGGAAACCGCCAAACACACAGTCACCAGGACCGCAATCGTGACTGTCTTAAGAAAATCTGACCCATGAAATTTTTCGCAGTTCTGCTTCGCTCGCCGCATATGCCTAATCTCCATTTCGAAGTTTCGCAAGCTACCAAGAACGCAGGGTGCCCTCGATCATCGCCGTCCGCCACCACCATGGCCACCGCCGCCTCCGCCGCCGTGAAAGCCGCCACCGAAGCTGGCTCCTCCCCGCGACGAAAAACCTCTGGCGTCGCCGCCGTGGCCGTAACCACTGAAGGCGCCCGACCGCACACCGCTCTCACCGTGCGGAGCAGCGGAATATCCCCGCGCGGCCTGCCGGTCTCCCTCAAAAGGCCTGGCTCCAACTCCGCCGCGGTTGAAAGATTCGCTGCGCCGTGCTCCGGCGCGATCAAAATTCCGGTTGTAGAAAGTTCGGCTCCCCGAAAAATATCGGCCGTGATCATAGACGGCGTAATGGTTGTGCCAGTCGAATCCCCAATGCCCCCATCCCCAGCCGAAGCCGCCATACCAGCCGATTCCGAAGCCGATTCCGAACGAGAGATAGGGGCCGCCAAACCAGATTCCAGGATACGGATACCACCCCGGCCAAGCCACCACGGGATATCCGTAGACCACCCAAGGATCGTACGCAGGAACGTACACGACCTCGGGATCCACCGGCTCGATGTCGATCGCCGAATCTTTCTCCGTCACCGTCTGCTGTGGCGTGTCCTTAAGATTGCCGGCAGCCTGCGCCTTTCGCCGCATCACCTGCACGGCATCCATCACTTCTTGTTGCTGGTTGTAGTAGGCGTCGCCCAGAGAAGACGTCCAGGAAAGATTCTTGTCCATATTTCCTAGCACGGAAGGAAATGCGGTCAGCGCCTTGACGCTCGGGTCCCAAGGTTGTTGGTCCACGGCGTGGCCCAAATCCGTGCCCTTCAAATCAGGATGCGCCTGCACCCACCGGTCGGCCTCGACCACCTGCTCGGGAAAGGTGGACGCCGCCAAGATCTGCGCCACCAACGAATCCGGATACAGCGCAATCGGTGCGACCAGCTGCTGCAACTGCTCGGCAGTCTGCTGCGTGTAAGGTGGCGCGGCCGCGGCCTGCCCCGGGGCCGGAGGACTTTGAATTGTCGCGCCTTGATCTGTCGGACCTTGATTTGTCGGACCTTGACCCGCCGGACTCTGATCGGGAGCGCTTTGATCCGGCGCAGCCTGCGCCGGGGCACCTTGAGCCGCGTTTTGATCCTGATCGGCCCAAAGTTTCTGAGGCAAAGTCGTGAACACCAAAGCCAACGACAATAGGAAAACCAAAATCCGACTACGCGAACGTGACCCTGAGAACCTCGCGGCATGTTCAAAAATGTTCATATCCTTAAGCCTCCGTCACAGCTTCATCGCCTCAGCTTGCCCTTAAATAAATAGATGACCTGGCCGCAACTTTGGGTGCATAAGCCCGAGGTCCGCGGAGCGCTGTCATCCTGAGGCAGCGGAGCCGCACGCGAAGCGGGCGGCTCCCAACGAAAGACCTAGGCATCGGTCTGAGGCACGCGCCACACATAAAAGCCCCGCCCTTCGGTGGCGCAGCGCTTCGGCGCGGCGATGAGCGCGACGCGGATGGAATCGGACCCGAGGGGACGACAGCGGCAGGCACGGAACGTCCGCAGTTTGCCACCAGCCGAGTAGCTATCGCAGCCAACAAAAGGGCTAGCCAGTGTTCCTCTGTGTCCCCTGTGTCAAAGATCTGGACGGCGACCTTCGAAGGCAGACCGGATTGACCCAACAGCGGTAGCCGCGGTTTGACCCCTACGCAATCGCCCTGAAAACGACTAAACTGAAGGGTTCCGGTCTTAGCCCCAGCCCGCCAAGGGCCTACCCGCCCAGCGGCAAATATCAGGAAGGCCATCATGTCCTTAAACAGTTTCAACTCCCGCTCGCCCTTAAAAGTCGGCAAAAAAGAATACGATATCTATCGCCTCGACGCCCTCGACCAGCAAGGCGTCAAGACCACCCACCTGCCTTTCTCTCTGCGCATCCTGCTGGAGAATCTGCTGCGCACCGAAGACGGCCGCAACGTAAGAAAAGAAGACATCCGCTCCCTGGCGGCCTGGAACAAAAATTCCAAGCCCGACAAAGAAATCGCCTTCACGCCCAGCCGAGTCCTGCTGCAGGATTTCACGGGCGTCCCCTGCGTAGTCGATCTAGCCGCCATGCGCGACGCTATGAAAAGCCTGGGCGGCGACCCCGCTCTCATCAATCCTCTGCAAGCAGTAGAGCTAGTCATCGATCACTCCGTCCAGGTCGACGAGTTCGGCACAACCAGCGCCTTCGACGTGAATGCGCTCCTCGAATTCCAGCGCAACAAAGAGCGCTACTCTTTCCTGCGCTGGGGACAAACCGGGTTCCACAACCTGGCCATCGTTCCCCCCGACACCGGCATCGTCCACCAAGTGAACCTCGAATATCTTGCCCGCGTAGTCTTCGTGCAAAAAGCCAACGGCGCGAACATGGCCTACCCCGACACCCTGGTAGGCACAGACAGCCACACCACGATGGTCAACGGTCTCGGCGTGCTGGGATGGGGTGTTGGCGGCATCGAGGCCGAGGCGGCGATGCTCGGACAGCCGGTCTCCATGCTGATTCCCCTGGTGGTCGGAGTGAAGCTTACGGGACGCTTGCGCGAAGGCGCGACGGCTACCGATCTCGTGTTGACCATCACCGAAATGCTGCGCAAACACGGCGTGGTCGGAAAATTCGTAGAGTACTTCGGCCCCGGACTGCACGAACTTCCTCTGGCCGACCGCGCCACCATCGCCAACATGTCGCCCGAATACGGTGCTACCTGCGGCATCTTCCCCGTCGACAAAGAGAGTCTGAAATATCTCAAGCTCACCGGACGCCCCGCCGAGCAAGTCGCTTTAGTCGAAGCCTACTGCCGCGAGCAGGGACTCTTCCACGACGAAAAAACTCCCGAAGCCGAATATTCCGAACGATTGAGCCTCGATCTCAGCACAGTCGAGCCCAGCCTCGCTGGACCCAAGCGCCCGCAGGACCGGGTGATCCTCTCGCAAGCCGCCGACTCTTTCCACAATGCTCTGCCAACGTTAATCAAGCCGAAAGCCGCGGCCGCCAGCGCATCTGCCACGGCCGTTCAAACCGCCAAGGCCGGAACCTCCGCAGCTTGGGAGCAGGAAGGCGGAAGCCCCGCCGCCATCGGAGTCGAAGATCCCAACGTGCATGAACACGTCCCGGCAAACGTGAAGAATTCGCTGCAACACGGCAGCGTGGTTATCGCAGCGATTACTTCCTGCACCAACACTTCGAACCCCTCGGTAATGATCGGCGCAGGATTGCTGGCCAAGAAAGCCGTGGAAAAAGGCCTCTCAGTTCCGCCCTATGTAAAAACGTCGCTAGCTCCCGGCTCAAAAGTCGTTCGCGACTATCTCGAGAACGCCGGCCTCACGCCGTATCTCGAAAAACTAAAATTCCATATCGTAGGCTACGGATGCACTACCTGCATCGGCAACTCCGGCCCGCTGCCCACCGAAGTTTCGCAAGCCATCGACGAAAAAGATTTGGTAGTAGCCTCGGTCCTCTCCGGCAATCGCAACTTCGAAGGCCGCATCAACTCCGAGGTTCGCGCCAACTATTTGATGTCGCCGCCGTTGGTAGTAGCCTTCGCGCTCGCCGGGCGCATCGACATCGATCTCCGCAAAGACCCCATCGGCAAGGGCAAAGACGGCAAGCCCGTCTACCTGGCCGATATCTGGCCCACGCAGCGCGAAGTCGAAGAGGCCGTCGAGCATTCAGTAACCGCCGAAATGTTTTCGAAAAGTTACGCCGAAGTTTTCGCCGGAGACGAGCGCTGGCGCGGCCTCAACGTTCCCAAAGGCCAAACCTACGCCTGAGAAAAAGATTCCACCTACATCCGCCGCGCCCCGTACTTCGACGACATGAAGCTCCAGCCCTCCCCCGTCGAAGACATTCACTCTGCCCGCGTGCTGGCGGTTTTGGGAGACAGCGTCACCACCGATCACATCTCTCCCGCCGGCTCCATTAAGAAAGACGGCCCCGCCGGAAAATACTTGCAAGCCCACGGCGTCAAGCCCGCCGACTTCAACTCCTACGGCTCGCGCCGCGGCAATCACGAAGTCATGGTGCGCGGCACTTTTGCCAACGTCCGCCTGCGCAACAAACTGGTCAACGTCGAAGGCGGCTTCACCCGCCACCTGCCCAGCAATCAGGAAATGTCGATCTTCGAAGCCTCGCAGAAATATCATTCCGAAGGCACGCCGCTGATTATTCTCGCCGGCAAAGAATACGGCTCCGGCTCCTCCCGCGACTGGGCCGCCAAAGGCCCGCGCCTGCTGGGCGTAAGCGCGGTAATCGCCGAAAGCTACGAACGCATTCACCGCTCGAATCTGGTCGGCATGGGAATTCTCCCGCTGCAATTCGAACCAGGCCAAACCGCCGAATCGCTAAACCTAACCGGAGAGGAAGTCTTCGAAATCACCGGTATCCGCAGCCTGATTGAGCATCACTCAGCGGGACAAAGAGTAAAAGTCCGCGCCGCATCGGCAGGTACTAGCGGCGGCGGAGGAAAAGACAAGCCCGTTGAGTTCGATGCCTTCGTCCGCATCGACACCCCACAAGAAGCGCTCTACTACGCCAACGGCGGGATTCTGCAGTATGTGCTACGGCAATTGCTGGCGGGAAAGCCGAGCGCACAGACGGTGGGGGTGTAACCGAGGGCCCCGCGCTCGGCGATCTGCCGAGAGAAGAATGGGAAGGGCACGACCTTACAGGCCGTGGAAAAACTCCGTTTCAGGCTGTTTTGGAAAGGGCATGAGGCTCGTCGGCGGTGCTCTGAATCAACTGACGCGCAACCTCAAATGGATTCGAAGAAAGGCGCAGAGCGCCGACTCCCGCGTCATCCCTTGCTTCGCCCCAGCTGTTCTTCGCGACGATAAGCAGCGCAGGGACGTCCTCTGCCGTGCCAGACTTCCAAAGGATCCGAACCTGCAGCAAGCTTCATGGGGCCCCCCTCGCCAAAAAGAGGGGGAGCCTGGGGGCGGCGCATGCTTTGCATAAAGCTTTAGCCTGCACTTCCGGTATATCCCGTCGACACTGGCCGAAGGGGCATAGAGTGCGCGATTATTTTGCGATCACTTGCAGCAAGTGAGACGCCATCGTTCATCCTTGGACCATGGACAGGTTTTCGGCCTGAGCGGCAACGCTGCTATAATCAAAGATTGCGCTCATGTCGAAGAAACGCCTGATACGCTCCACCACAGTCTTGTCGATTCGCCGCAACGGCAGCGTAGTACTCGCCGGGGACGGCCAGGTCACGCTCGGCGAATCAGTCATCAAGCACTCGGCCAAAAAAATTCGCCGTCTCTACAACGATAAAATCCTGGCAGGATTCGCCGGTTCCACCGCCGACGCCTTCACCCTCTTCAGCCGCTTCGAATCGAAGCTCGAGCAGTACCACGGCAATCTCGGACGCGGCGCAGTAGAGCTGGCAAAAGATTGGCGTACCGATAAATTTCTGCGCCATTTGGAAGCCTTGCTGCTGGTGTGCGATAAAGAGCAAACCTTCCTGCTCAGCGGGCAAGGCGACGTGATCGAGCCCGATGGAGCCGTTGCAGCCATAGGCAGCGGCGGTCCCTACGCGCAAGCTGCGGCCCAGGCGCTGGCGACCCACACGCAACTCAGCGCCCGCCAGATCGCCGAAGAGGCAATGAAGATTGCCGGCAAAATGTGCATCTATACCAATGACGCAATAACGATTGAAGAATTGTGAAAGCCAGTTCCCCATTCAAGGTCTCTCGGTTTTCAGCAACCTCTTGCTGCAGAAACTGAGAACTGAGAACTGAGAACTGAGAACTGACTTATGGCTATTTACTTACCCAGCAGCGCCGAAGAAGAACAGCTAGCCCTCGACGAACTCACGCCCCGCGAGATCGTGGTCGAGCTCGATAAACACGTGATCGGTCAAAAAGACGCGAAGCGCGCCGTCGCTATCGCTTTGCGCAACCGCACCCGCCGCCAAAAGCTCACTCCAGAACTGGCGGAAGAAATCATCCCGAAAAATATCCTGATGATCGGCCCCACCGGCGTTGGCAAGACCGAAATTGCGCGCCGGCTGGCGAAGCTGGCGAACTCTCCGTTCTTAAAGGTGGAGGCTTCCAAGTTCACCGAGGTTGGCTACGTGGGCCGCGATGTCGAATCGATGGTGCGCGATCTGGTCGAGATTGCCATCGAAAACGTGCGCGAAGAAAAGTTGGAGGATGTCTCCGACAAAGCGGAACTGAACGCCGAAGAGCGGCTGCTCGATATTCTGCTGCCACCGTCTCCCGCGCCGCGCGCCGGAGAAACCACAACCGCAGGCGGAGTCGTAATCGATGGCAGCACCAGCCTGGCCGAATCTTCTTCGCGCACGCGCGAAAAGCTGCGCCAGCAATTGCGCGAAGGCAAGCTCGACGAGCGCCAGGTCGAGATCGACGTTCGCGAACGCAATTTCCCCACTTTCGAGATCATGACCAACGCGGGGGCGGAGGAGATGGATATCAACATTAAAGACATGTTGCCCAACATCTTCGGACAACGCACCAAGAAGCGCAAGATGAAGGTGAACGAGGCCTTCGAATATCTGATTCAAGAAGAAGAGCAGCGCCTGATCGACATGGACCATGTGACGCGCATGGCGATTGATCGCGTGGAAAATTCTGGAATCGTTTTTCTGGATGAGATCGACAAGATCGCGGGGCGCGAGGGCGGGCACGGCCCCGATGTTTCGCGGGAGGGCGTGCAGCGCGACATTCTTCCCATCGTCGAAGGCACCACGGTGAACACGCGCTACGGCATGGTGCGCACCGATCACATCTTATTTATTGCCGCGGGCGCGTTTCACGTTTCGAAGCCCAGCGATTTGATTCCGGAGCTGCAAGGGCGCTTTCCGATTCGAGTCGAGTTGCAGTCGCTGACCATGGCGGACTTCGTCCGCATCTTGACTGAGCCGAAATCCTCGCTGGTCAAGCAGTACACGGCGTTGCTCGAGACCGAAGGAGTGAAGTTAGGTTTCACCCCCGAGGCGCTGCAGGAGATCGCGCACTTTGCTTTTCGCGTGAACGAGAGCACCGAGAACATTGGCGCTCGCCGGCTGCACACGATCATGGAGCGGGTGCTCGATGAGCTCAGCTTCGACGCTCCGGAGAAAAAAGGCGAGGAAGTGACGATCGACGCGGATTACGTGCGCAAGATGCTGACCGATATTGTCAAAGACCAGGATTTGTCGAGATATATTTTGTAGGCGGCCTCCCCCTGCCTTGCGCTTTAGCGGCGAAAAAATTGAATGGCCGGGCATCCCTGACAGTTTAGACCGGGCACATCTTAGACCGGGCACATCGCTGCCCGAACTGGGGCTCCGCTCGGAATCCGGGCGGTAATCCCAACAGCAATGGGCAGTGTCTGAGCCATGCGGTTTGCGTCTATCTTCAACCCGCCAACTATGCTGTTATTCCCAGTCCGAATTAAATTGCCTCATTTCATACATCTTTTTGAAGATTCCCACGATCGCATCCCCGATATTGCAACAACGATATCGCATCACACATTATTGATGGGGTGGAGATTGCCCGGGCGGCACCCAGACTTTGGATTCCACCTCCCACCCAAGCGCCACCCTGAGAGGCAATACGGCGAGAAGGAAACCGGAGAAATCGATTCGCTAGTGCCAACGGCAGAAAAGAGCAGGGGCCAGTGGGTCAAGGTTGATCCCGAGGACTTGGCTAAGCCCGGCGAGACCGTGCCATGACGTTCGGCGGTGGCTAAGCCTCTCGGGAGTTTTCTTCTTTCCCGTTCCCACACTGTGGGTGCCCCGTCCTTGCCGCTTTTTTGCAAGGGCGGGCAGCGATGCTGCCGGTACTATTTTCTGTGTCATGGCGCGCGGCCGCGCGGCCCGCATCGCACCTACGGCGCTCATCAGCCTGCACTTTATCACCGGTTCGTGTTATGGACGATCAGCTTTTCTGGCCAGCGGGCGCGAACGCAGCGGAGTGGACAGGGGTCCGGATGAAGTTTGGAGTCGACTTCCAGTCGACGTCCAGTTAGCGGCCGGCGGCTAGGCGGGTGGCTAGGCGCGAGGGGAGGTTGGCGGCGAAGATGCGGTCTTGGGCGGCTTTCAGGTTGTAGGGGGTGCGGTGGAAGTGGATTACCTGGGCATCGGTGTCGAAGAGGGCGAAGGCGGCGCGCCAGTCTCCGTCGCGGGGCTGGCCGACGGAGCCGGGGTTGATCATGTAGCGCGTGGCGTCTTTCAATTGCAGCGCGACGGACTCGGCTTTACCGACCGTTGTGTATTCAGGGCGGAAGCCGTCGGCGCTGGAGCCGTTGGCGAAGAAGCCTCCCTGAAGGTGAGTGTGGCCGAAGAAGGTTAGGGGCACGCCCAGGGTGATTAGCGGAGCGAGCGCATCGCCTAGCGAGACTACATAGGCGTCTTCGTCGACGGGCGAACCGTGCACCAGCTTGACCTCGGGGAAACCCTCGAGCGGAAGCGGGCCTTGGGGCAGGGCTTTCAGCCACTGGTGATGCTCGGGGGTGAGATGGTCGCGGGTCCAGACGGCGGCGGCGGCGGCCATGGGATTGAAATCGTCGAGATCGAGCAGGCCGGTGGCGGCTTTGTCGTGATTGCCGCGAACGAAGATCTTGCCGAGCTGGCGGGAGCGGTCGACGACTTCGTTGGGCGACGCACCGTAGCCGACTACATCTCCCAGGTTGGCTACATAGTCGAAGGAGGGAGCTGCGGTCAGGCAGGCCTCCAAGGCTTCGAGATTGGCGTGAATGTCGCTAAGCAGCAGTATGCGCAATGGGCACCGGACAAAAGGGCGATTATAGACTGAGCGGCAGTCGAGCGGGCCAGATTATTGCGATTCGGTGGTGGTGGGTTTGCCTCTCTGACCTCTTTTTGAGGAGAGTATCCCCAAATCTGGCGCGGTTCAGCGGCGTGCGGGACTCCCCTAGAAACGAAGGCATGTGCCATCGAAGATTCTTCGCTCCGCCTGAAAAGCGGCTGCGCTCAGGATGGCGCCAACAAGGGCAGCTTCAAACTGAGGGGTTGGCTTGCAATTTGCTGCGTTCGTTTAATCCCGAAGCTTGAATACGGAGCGGGTTGACCACCGGACAGCGGGCCCAGTGGCCTGCGGCGACTTCGACTAGGGGCGGCAGGGCGCGCGCGCATGCTGGGATGCGGAAGGGGCAGCGCGGCTCGAAGGCGCATCCGGCGGGCATGGCGTGCGGCGGCGGCACCGTGCCTTCGATGGTTTGCAGCGGGTGATGACGGTCCGTATTCAAGTCGGGGACGGCGTGCAGCAGGCCTCTGGTATAAGGATGCGCCGGAGCGTGAAAGATTTCGTGTTTGTTGCCGAGTTCGACGAGATTTCCGGCATACATCACAGCGACTTGGTCGGCGACTTGGGAGACTACCGCGAGATCGTGCGAGATGAAGAGCATGGCCAGTCCAAACTTGGCGCGCAACTGCGCGAGCAATTCGAGAATCTGGGCCTGGATGGTGACGTCGAGCGCGGTGGTGGGTTCGTCGGCGATCAGCAGTTGCGGCCGGTTGACGATGGCCATGGCGATCATCACGCGCTGGCGCATGCCTCCGGAGAGTTGATGAGGATAGTCGCGGGCGCGGCGGTCAGCCTGCGGAATGGCGACATCGTTCATGGCTTGGATGGCTTGCTTTGCAACCTCGGCCTTTGAACCGGAGTTGTGCGCCTGCACGGCTTCGGCAATCTGATCGCCGACCCGCATCACGGGATTGAGCGCGGTCATCGGCTCTTGAAAGATCATGGCGATGCGCGATCCGCGCAGCCGGCGCATGGATTCGTCGGGAAGCGCGGCAAGATCGCGAGCGGAGCCGTTCTCAGCAAGCAGGATTTCGCCGGAGACGCGGGCTTGAGGCGGCAGCAGGCGCATGATGGCAAGAGAGGTGATCGATTTGCCGGAGCCGGATTCGCCCACCAATCCCAGCACTCCACTGGGAGGGATGGAGAAGCTGAGATCGCGGACCGCGGTTAGGGTTGGCGTGGAGACAGCCGCCCCCGGCTGTCGAGCCCGGAGGACGGTGGGAAACTCGATTGTCAGATTGCGGACGTCGAGCAGCGGCGGCACTGTTTCATGGTAGCAGCGATAGTCGAGAATGGCTGCTCACGGTCCTACCATTCCCGCGCTTGGAAGGATTAGCACCCGTGCTTCTTGTCTACGGCTTTCGTATCCAGATCAATGGAATAGCAGCGGGACTTTTTGTCGCTAACTAAAAGCGAATGTCCCACGATTTTCAGGACGGTTATGAAAAACCACTGTACATCCTCTTCCAAGTTCGGATTTATTTCGGTCTGGAAGACCTCGATTTTAAATAGCTTTCTGCCGCGTGGATCGGACGCTTGTATATATCCAATCCTGCCGTTGTCATTGGGGCGAATACGTTATTGCTTCATAAATAACCGGGGCAGCCGGTTGAGGAGCGACTCGCTTGCCGAACAGGGAAGTGCTCAAGAGCGGGAGTGCGACGAACATATGGAACTCGTCTCGACGCGGCGGAGGTTGGGTGCGTCTCATGTCTTAATCCTCTTTGTCTGCCCGAACAGCGAGTCGCCCAGCGGGCGTTGGACAGCCGGGGGCTGCGGTCCTCACATGAGCTGTGCTCATATATAGGCTCTGCTCATTCTTAGCCAGCTCAAGACAAACTACTGTCCCAGGATTAGGGGCAGGCCGTTTTTGTTGTTGCCGATTACCACCACTTTTGTGTTGGCGCTCTTGGCCAAGTTTTCTGTGGCTTCGATGCCCTTCCACTCCAGTAGTTGCGCGCTGATGCCCTGGGCGACGATCTGCTGGAAGTCGCGGACGCCGGCGGCCTCGATGCGCTTGCGCTGCGCTTCCTGGGTTTCTTTCTGCAGGCGGAAGTTCATCGCCAGCGACTCTTGTTCGGCCTGCTGCTTGGCTTCAATGGCGGCTTTCAGCGTGGCGGGCAACTGGATGTCGCGCAGCAAAACGTTTTCCACGCTTAGGCCGCGCTGGTTGAGTTGAGCGGTGACCTGATCGTAAATCTGCTTGCCCACCATTTCGCGTTCGCCGGTGTAGAGTGCGTTAGCGGTGTGTGAGGCCGTCGCTTCGCGGATGGCGGAGCGCAGCGTGGGCTCGACCACTACGTTTTCGTAGTCGGCGCCGATCTTCTGGAAAACGTCGGCGGCGTGATCGGGGTTGAGGTGGTAGATGAGCGAAGTATCCAGGCTCATCATCAAGCCTTCGCTCGAAGGCACGCTGGCCGATTCCTTCAGGGTCTGGGTCTGGATGGAAAGTTCGTTGTTGGTTTTCAGCGGGCTGATGACGTGAATGCCCTCGCCGAGGGTCTCGCCGGTCACTTTGCCGAAGAGGGTGAGCACGCCGACGTGGCCGGTCGCGACGCGGGTCACCGAACTGAAGAGAAGAATTATGAGCAGGAATGCGCCGATGCCAATCCCAATCAACCGGATGAGCCCGCCGCCCCCACCGCCGCCGCCTTCGATGATCCTGCCTCGAGCGCTGTCGTAGATCGTCATGCCGTTTCTCCCTTGTAGTCTTGCTCATTGTACGGTAGGGGACCTTGGCCCGTAATTCTCGTGGGGCGGGACGGCGGGATGCCGCGGTGAATCTTCCCTTTTGGCCGGTGCATCTTCTATGCTTAGACCTATGAGCAAGATTCATATTCCTACGCCACTGCGGCAGTATGCGGGTCAACAATCCACCGTGGAAGTGAAGGCTGCGACGGTGGCCGAAGCGCTCGCGGGCCTGCTGGAGCAGCATCCCGATTTGCGGCGACATTTGTATACGGAGGAGGGCAAGCTGCGCTCTTTCGTAAATCTTTATTTGAACGACGAAGACATTCGCTATCTGCAGAAGGAAGCGACTCCGGTGCAGGAGGGGGATAACATTTCGATTGTGCCCTCGATCGCCGGGGGCATGGATTGGGCGGGGGTAGGACTCTAGTGGTGCGGCATCAGTAGCCCCCAGTTGGTGGCCCGGCAGTTTCGCGGGCGTGACCGCCCCTGGCTCGGTTGGCGTGACGCCAACCGGACAGCCGCCGGGACGGCGGCGCTACGGTTTGCACGAGGGTGAGGAAGCGCTCGAATCAAAACCGCCGCAGTTGTTGCGGCCCCCGATCGTAACCGCCGGTCTCGTTTCTTCTGGCGCAGAGCAAATCCTGCAGCTTAGAATTTCACAAGGAGTTTATGGCCACTACCACTACCGAGATACCAGTCACGCTGAGCAAGGAGGAGATTCTGCGCTACTCGCGGCATCTCATCATGCCCGAGGTGGGCATGGAGGGGCAGCAGAAGCTGAAGGTGGCGCGGGTGCTGTGCATTGGCGCAGGCGGCCTGGGTTCGCCGCTGGCGTTGTATCTTGCGGCTGCGGGCGTGGGCACTCTGGGTCTGGTCGATTTCGATGTGGTGGATTACACCAACTTGCAGCGGCAGATTATTCATCACACTTCGGATGTGGGGAGGAAGAAGCTAGATTCGGCGGCGGACAAGCTGAGCGCGATCAATCCCTTTCTGAATGTGAAGAAGTTCGATACGCGATTGAGCAGCGAGAATGCGCTCGAACTTTTTCGAGACTTCGACATCATCGCCGACGGCACGGATAATTTTCCTACGCGCTATCTGGTGAACGACGCCTGCGTGCTCACGGGCAAGCCGAACGTTTACGGATCGATTTTTCGTTTTGAAGGGCAGGCCAGCGTGTTTGCCACGGAAGATGGGCCGTGCTATCGCTGCCTGTATCCGGAGCCGCCGCCTCCGGGATTGGTTCCTTCGTGCGCCGAAGGCGGAGTGCTGGGCATTCTGCCGGGGCTGGTGGGCGTGATGCAGGCCACCGAGGTGATCAAGTTGATTCTGGGGGTGGGTGAGCCGCTGGTCGGGCGGTTGCTGCTGATTGACGCGCTGGGCATGAAGTTTCGCGAATTGAAGCTGCGCAAGAATCCCGATTGCCCGGTGTGCGGCGCGCATCCGACGGTGACGAAGCTGATAGACTACAACGAGTTTTGCGGCATTCGCGGGGAGGAAAAAGCGGTGGCGACTGGGGTTCCGGAAATTCAGGTGGAAGAGTTGAAGCGGCGGCGCGACGCGAGAGAAGATTTCTTTCTGCTGGATGTGCGCGAGCCGCACGAATACCAGATCTGCAACCTGGGCGGACATCTGATTCCGCTGAACGATCTACCGAAGCGGTTGAGCGAGTTGGATTCGAGCCGCGAAATCGTTGTCCACTGCAAGATGGGCGGACGCAGCGCCAAGGCGGTCGAGTTTCTGCAGCAAGCTGGATTTAAGAAGGTGCACAATCTGGCGGGCGGGATTACCGCTTGGTCGGAGCGCGTGGATCCGAAGGTGCCGAAGTATTAGCGGTAGCAGCGCCTGAAGGCGCGTCTCGCTAGGCGCTGGTGCCCTGATACGAACCACCCACCCTGATACGAGCCACGTGCCCCGATATGAACCGTGTGCTCTGATACGAACCAGAGGTGACGGTTTCGTATCAGGGTATGGCTTCAGCCATACCGTTCACGTTGATGGTACCGGTCTTTAGCCCATGCGGCGCCGGATCAAGTTCAAATCCTGAGTGGACGGAAGAATAGGGATAAAGCGTAGGATCGTCCAGGCCGGTGGCGCGCCACGGGATGGTTCCGGATGTACCCTTCGGTTCGCAAGAATGCTTCATCGTCAAGAATCCTAACCTCTGAACATCCTTTTTGCCAGACTGGCGCGCTCAACCTAAGCTCCCGCCCCGCCCTAAAAGCAAAAATGCAAAGCCGCCCTTGATGAACTGCACAGATCGCTCCATTGTGGAGTCGCTCTCGACCGTCAACAGTGCGTGGAAATGATCAGGTATCACTACGAATTCATGGATGCGAAATTTTCGCTGCGCGAGATAGTCATACAACACACGGACGAACAATCCCGCAGAACGGTCGGACCGAAGGAGCTTTCGCGTGCGGGCGATTGAGGACGTAACGAAGAATGCGCGCGCCGGCGATAACGTGGAGCGGGTCAGAGTGCCGAAGCGGAATGGCCATGGCAGCGGCTGAAGAGGACTCCTTTTTTCCGTGCTGGTCGGCACGCCTTGAAGGCGTGCCCGAACAGGAATCTCAATCTCTACGCAGGCGAGACTCGAATGTGACGGATGTCACGTTGAACAAAAAACGTCGTCCCTAAGTGGCCGAATCGGGAAGAAGCGAGGCTTGGTATCAGGGCCTCGCCTTCAGGCACGCCGCATCGGGTCACATTGAGATTTAGCTTTATGGCGCCTGAACCGCAATTTTTTGCGGCTCTTTGCGGTACGGCTGAAGCCGCCCCCTGATACGAATCTGTATACCTGCGCAGGTGAGACATATACGTTCCATACCCAGGAGTGCACCTAGAAGTGTCCTTGACAACACCGATCATCGACTACACAATGCTATCCGCTGCTTCTCCGAACGTTATTCTTCCCGATCTAAGCAGCAAGGGCCCAAAGCACATCTACGATGGTTTAAGTTGGTGAATACGCGGCGGATCACCGCATTAAGGAAGCCCATGAAACTCCGCACTCTGATCGGCCTATTGCCTTGCCTGTTCATGTTAGGACAGTCATTCGCTCAGACTTCCGCTTCCGCGCAGGCGCCCCCTGCTCCGGCCACACAGACTGACTTCACGTCGAAGAAGGGATTTGTGCTCGAAGACGAAACGCCCGTAAGGCTTCGACTCAATCGAACGATCTCATCGGCAGACGCTCACGTGGGGGACACGGTAGATTTTGAGACGCTGGACGATATTACGGTGAACGGGACACTGGTCATTCCAAAGGGCGGGCTCGCCTTTGCGACAGTCACGGAGGCTCAGGCCAAGAGGAGAATGGCTCGCGGCGGCAAACTCGACATCAACATTGATTACGTAAAAATGGTTAGCGGCGACAAGGCAGCGTTGCGCGCCGTCAAAGATGTAAAAGGCGGAGGCCACACCGGCGGGATGGTGGGCGGCATGGTGGTGACGAGTTTGGTTTTCTTTCCCGCTGCGCCGTTTTTTCTGTTCATGCATGGCAAGGACATCAGCATTCCGAAGGGGACAGAGATCACGGCGTACGTGAACGGAGACGTGAAGCTCGACCTGGCGAAGTTTCAGCCTTCTGCGCCGGACAGTACCCTAGCGAGCAGCAATGTTTCTGCGAAGCTGCAGCTTGAGTCAGAGCCATCGGGCGCTGATATTGAGGTCGACGGAAGTTTTGTGGGGAACACCCCTTCCGACGTGCAGACAACTGAGGGTGAGCACACCGTATCCGTAAAGAAATCGGGATTCAAGGACTGGGAGAGGAAATTGAAGGTGACGGCCGGGAGCAGCGTTCACCTGAATGCCGAACTGGAGAAAGTGCAGAGTCCATAGTTGAAATGAGTATGGCTGCACGCCTCGCTGCGCTCGGCGGGACAGCCGAGGCGGCTTTCCCCACATGTTCCTCATGACTGTTTCCGTCCCTGCGTATTGTGCGTATTGTTCTCTTGCTTTTTTTTCGGAGCCGTCATAATAGCGACTTTCCTTGCCCCTGGGAGGCTGCATGCGGTTTTTCATTGGTTCGCGTCGGTTGGTATTTGTGTGTCTGGCCGAGGCTCTTCCTTCCCATCTAGTTTCTTTCCTGATCGCAGCAACCGGCTTGCTTCTTCTCTGCAGAGCTCCGATTTATGCGCAAAGCGCCGCGCCCGCGGGTCCTAACTCCGACCCAACCTACCAGGCACTTCGTAACATCACGTTGGGCGGGGAAGCTGTCAGCGTCAGCAATTTTGAACTCGCGCGCGACGGCGCAACGTTTCATCTTCGTTCGGGCACGGTCTGCTTCGTCAATCCGGTGCAGGGCAAGGTTACGGGAGCGGTGTTCGTGGGCGACGGGAATCTTATCCTCACGCCGCCGACGGAGAGCGAACGCAAGAGTCTGAAGCTACTCACCAAAGAGAGCGAGTTCAGCGAAAACTTTCAACACATGGTGCTGCGCTTCACCGACTCCACCGATGAAGAGATCAAGAGGGCAGGGAGGGCGGCCGCGGGCGGTTGCGACGCCGGATTGCTCAAGGAGAGTCAGAACACCACCCACCATGTTCTCCGGCATAATCTCGATGCGCGCATCCTCGAAGATGTGTTGCGCTCCGGGCCCGGAGGCTTGTTCATCGCGTTCATCCACGGTAAGCACTACAGCGGCGATGAGTTGTTCGAGATTGATCCGCACCGAGGCGGAGATCAGGTTAGCTTCGCGACTTACGAGGATAACAAGTTTGGTATGTGGGCTTCGTTTCCCGTGACTCGCGAACATGCGCGCGGCAGGACGGGCAGTCCGATAGAAATTGAACACCAGGGGCTCGATATTACGATCGAGAAGAACGCGAACATGACCGGCAAGGCGGATACGACTTTTATCGCGCGCTCGGCGGGGGTGCGGGTGGTTCCCTTCGATCTGTTTCCGACTCTGCGGGTGCGGAGCGTGAGCGCGGCGGGGCAGGTGCTGTCGTTCATTCAGGAAGACAAGAAAGACGACGCCGGTTTTTTTGTGATTTTGCCGAAAGCGCTGACGGCGGGCGAGAAGTGCACCATCACCACGGTTTACGGAGGGAAAGAAGCGATCATCAACGAGGGTGGAGGCAATTACTTTCCGGTGGCGCGCGAGGATTGGTATCCCAACTCTCGTTTCGGCGAGTATGAGTCTTACGATATGACCTTTCGCATTCCGAAAGGCATGAAGATTGCGGCCACCGGGAGCCTGGTGAGCAGCGCCGACGAAGGCTCGCAGAATGTCAGCGTGTGGAAGAGCGAGGTGCCGCAGGCGGTGGCGGGATTTCAGTTTGGCAAGATGAAAGAAGAGGAAGTGAGACTGAGTGCGCCGGAGTTTCTGGTGGCGGCGTATGCGAATGAAGATCCGCCCGACTGGGCTGCGAACTTGCGCGGCGGCACCATGGGCGTTTTAAGCACAGTGAGCATGATGAAGAAACCGCTGGCTGAGGCGCAGATTGCGATCGCTCTCTACACTTCGTACTTTGGCCCGACCCCCTTCAAGCGACTGTCTATGACGCAGCAGAGCGCGTGCAACTTCGGGCAATCCTGGCCGGAATTGGTGTGGCTGCCTACGTGCGCTTTTTACGACTCGACGGTGCGGCATCAACTGGGGTTGGATTGGGGCACTCGCGGCTACTGGAAGGTGGTGACGCCGCATGAGGTGGCGCACCAGTGGTGGGGGCAAACCGTGGGCTTCAATTCCTATCGCGATCAATGGATGAGCGAAGGCTTCGCGGACTTTTCCGCCTCGCTTTTTCTGCTGAATGTTTACGGACCGAAAGGACCGAAGGAGTTTATCAATTTCTGGAATGACGAGCGCGAATTGCTGTTGGAACGCAATGCGCAGGGATTCCGCGCCATCGACGCCGGCCCCCTGACGATGGGCTACCGCACCAATAACTCCCGCACCGGAGGAATTTATCAGCGACTGGTTTATCCCAAGGGCGGCTATGTTCTGCACATGATGCGCATGATGATGTGGGATCGGCAGACGGGGGACCAGCATTTCAAGGAGATGATACAGGACTTCGTCAAAACCTACACCGGAAAAGCGGCCAGCACAGAAGATTTTAAAGCCATGGCCGAGAAGCACATGACGCGGGAGATGGACCTTGAGAAAAATCAAAAGCTGGATTGGTTTTTCGATGAGTACGTTTACGGCACCGCATTGCCTTCCTATCAGATGAACGCAACGTTCGATAAAGGTGCGGATGGGGATGCAATTATGAATCTGAAGGTGACGCAATCGAACGTGGACGAAAAGTTTCGCATGATGGTGCCAATTTACCTGGAACTGGCGAGTGGCAATACGGTTTTTCTGGGACGGGCCCGGCTCACTGGAAATAGCACCTTTGAGCAGAAGATTCCGCTGAAAGGCATGAAAGAGATGCCCCGCCGGGCTTTAATTAATTATTACGACGACGTGCTGGCTGCGCCCAACTAGGGATGCGAAGTCAGGGAGCACAAGCGTGCTCCCCGTTGGTTGCAGATGGGGTTTTTGCGTGTTCCCTCTGGCTATTTGCTGGAGCCGTTGGCCTGCATGTTGCTGCTGGATTCGCCCAGCTCCAGGGCGATTTTTTTGCCTGCGAAGCGCAGGCCGGTTAGGGCGCTGGCTCCATCCTCGCCTTGATGCAGGAGAGCCGCGTCGTTTGTAGATGCCGCTTGCAGTTCCACTACTCGCGCGTGGGTTTTCGCCACGACGTTCTTGCCCTTTAGGATGCTGACTTCCACGTTGGGGCCGCTGCCATCCCACTGAACTTTGTACTCACCCGCCGTCAGCTTGGTTCCGTTTAACAACGCGGCGCTGCTGAGTTGCATACTGCCTTTGGTTGCGGCAAAGGCGCTTGAGGCTAACAGCAAGGCCAACCCCAGTACCAGGCTCTTTGAAACTGTCGCGAATTTCATGATGCTCCTTTTTCTTCTCCGAATTGCGTCGGAGAACGGTTGGGGCGGCTCAGGATCGCGACTGACGCGAGAAAACGATTGTGTTTCGCCGCGAATCGCCTACAATGCAAACGCTGGGGTTCGGCAGACGGGCAGCGAAGCCCGTCTCGCTGTGCGCGGGGGTTTTCTCACCTGGCCGCCAAACCGATGGTGAGAGAATCCCCTAACCCCGCAATTCTGTTGGTATCAATCCGGCCAGCTCCCACAGCGCTGGCTGCCTGCACTCACTACTACGGAGTCATTTGCGGGAAAGTTCCGTAGCTCGGTTTATTTTTCGGTCGCCTTACGATCGGCTTGTTCAATGGACGAAGCGGGGGCGGATCGGGTAGCAGAAGAGGGAAGCGAATTTAGGTTGAGGAAGAGATACATTCCCGAAAAGGATTTTCCTCTCAGAGATCATCAACAGGGTTGATGTGTTTTGTCTTGGTATGGCCGGCGCATTTGTGTGATCCATCACGGTGAGATCACGCTGGACGATTGGAAGCCTCCTAGCGCGCGTGAGAGCAGGTGCCGTATCTAGTGGGACTCGCTCAGCTTTGCCACTTCGACCCGGCACTGCCGTGCCGGGCTTTCACATTCCGCCTCTTCGGGGCTGCGATGCCATCACCGGCTGAGTTGTTGGGCTTTCCAACTTCCACGCCTTAGTCGGCGTCGCCGTGCTGGCGGTCTACTGACCAGATGCTGGCCTGATCCTTTTCGAAGGGGTAGAGGTGGACCATCCAGTTGAAGATGATGGGGTGGAAGGTGCCGCCGGCGGTGGTGCAGGCTTCTTCGGTGGAGATCGATCCGCGCAAGCCGAACTGCGGATGCGGGATCAGATATTCATTTTTTCGGCCCGCGGGTGCGGCGCAGAAATTTACGTGCTCGTGCCATTGCGCGATGCTGAGCGGGATGCGCTCGTCGAGTTGATCTTCGTTCAGGCGCTTGGGCGCGGTGTACATCACGCCGATCAGTTTGTAATCTTCGCCATGCTTTTCGTAGAGCAGCGAGGTGGGGTGCTCGGGGTTGAAGGCGCGGGCGGCTTCGAAGGCGTATTCGTAGTTGGTGAAGTGATACATCTTCTGCGGAACTTCGGGATGGAAAATTCTGAAGCCATCGGCGAGGGCGACGCGATAGTCGAGATATTTTTCCGACGCCTTGCGCGCGGCTTCCGCTATTTGTTTTGCGCGCTCGGCGTCGCCGGGTTTGGCCGGGCGGAGCGCGGTCATCTTCATGTGCGGGCCCATATCCATGTGGCCTTCCATCGAGTGCATGGCGTGGGCGCCGGCGTCGCCTTCGCTGTCTTTATTATTGTCTCCACCCATGGACATGCCCTTCATGTTCGACATGTCGTGGCCAGACATATCCATGCCCGGCATGGTTTGCTGCGGGGCGGCTGGCTGTTGGCCCCAAGTGATGGTGGCGAGTAGGGAAATTGAAACAAGGATGATGATGCGGTCGCGCATGAAAGTTTCCTCGGGGCTTCAGAATATAGTAACCCCCGCGTGGCGGAGTTGTTTCTGCGAAGCGATGCTGCGCAGATGACGCAGGTAATCGACTTGATAGCAAACGTCGACGGTGTTTCAACGTTTTGCTTCTTTACGGTAGAGGTTCCGAGACGTGCTCGTGAACCGTCTTCCACTTGCCGTCCTGGTTTTCGAACACGGCGGTCCAGCGGAAGTTGCTCATCTCGACTTTGCCAGCGGCGGTCGTCATCTCGCTGTTCAGCGTGGCTGTAACCCAGACCAAGTCGCCATGGGGATGGATGGCGAGGTCGTCGGTCAAGGTGAACTGGGCGCTCTTGTAACCGGAGACGATACCCTTGACGCCCTTTTCGTATTCGTCCCAACTGCTGTATTTCAAGGGAGCGATGTCGAAGAAGGTGTGGGGGCCGGTGGCGTAGTATTGCGACACGTTAGCGGGATCGAGGGTGGACCAGCCATCCCAGATTTTTTGCAGGTAGGCTTTGTCGGGAGCGGGCGGGGCTGTCGATTTCTTCGGCGGAATGGCCAAGCTGGCGGCGGCGAGAACGACAAGGCAGAGTAGAAAGACGGGAAGGCGTTTCATTGGGTGGCTCCTCCAAGAGTCCGCGGAATTTTCGCACATCGCTGGCTCGCGCGCAAAGAGGGCTGGCATGGTTGCCGCATAGGCTGCCCTGGCGTGCTTGGTTGAAGGTTTCGAGGGCGTCCTCGCTGTCGGCGCGGCGGGCGAGGACGTCCGCCGGGAAGGCGGCGCTACCATCGCTATCGCTGCGCGGGGCGCTGCTTTTGAGAATGTTTTGAGGATTGACGTTTAACGGGTGGGAAAAAATAAGAGTTCCGAGGTAGTGTTGGGTCCATTCGTCTCGGCCAGTAGCTCGCTTATGACCCTCGCTTGACCTGCTACGCGGCTCCCCTTGCGGGTTGCTACGTGCGATCTTTGCTTGGGCTCCGGGCTTACCGCCAACCGGAAAAACCTACCCAACGCCTCGGAACTCTGTCTTGCCTTCGACGTTTCTTCTTGTTCTCCTCGACCAGCGCTTTGCTATAGACCCTTGCTTGCCCTCCCTGTTCATTTGCATGAAGAGGGTGACTGCGCTTGAGTCCCGGACGCGGCACCAACCGGAAAAACTCTAGAAGATGTCAAAGAACGATTATGGTTTTACGCTTTTTATTTTTAGAGTCAACGAAAATTGTGGGTTTTTAACACGCGTATTTTCAGGCGAGTGCAGCGCGTCCACAGGCGGGTGACCGGAATTGGTGCAGCGCGGCGGCCAACGGAGCGCAGGGCACGCGCAGAGCGGAGTTTTGGGAGCTTGAATTTAGAGCGCTAAGGAGCCGACGGCTGCCGGCGTATTCTCCGCCATTGTGAAAAACGGGCGAAAGCGGCGTCCAGCGAAGGCTTCGTTTGCACCGGAATACTCAGGATAGTATGGCCGAGCATCAAGAAATATGTCGAAAGCTCCGGTGAAAGCTGGAGCGTTGCGAAGTTGGCCTCGGGGATTGGCCCTAACGCGATTGTACTAACCCACTTGCGGCCAGTTTTTCCTTTGACTCATCGATGCTGCGAAACTACACTCGCGGCTCGTGGTGGTTCCCAAGATAAATTCAGTTTTCTGAGGGAAGCAGAGAATACAAGGAGAAAAAAAGATGATCACAAACAGTCGGTTGTTCGGCTTGGCAGCGATAGCTCTCGCCGCTTTCGTCATGGGGGTGAGCGCGAGTGCTTTCGCGGCCACGGATGGGACATGCTCGGGCGGGTCCATCGCTTCTGGTGTGTACTCAAATTTAAATGTCTCGGGGCTCTGCACCGTCGACGCAGGACCCGTCTCGGTTCGGAATAATCTCACGGTGCAGGCCGGCGGAACGTTGATCGCCTCGTACGGCGGAACGGATAAAGGGCCGGCAGCGTCCAACTTAAACATCACCGGAAACCTCTATGTGCTGACGGGCGGCATCCTCGTCCTCGGGTGCGAGCCGGTGAATTATGTTTGCGTCAACGATCCCGATCAGGCAGTCGGGACCTACTTTACCCGCGACAGGGTTGGTGGAAGCATTATCGCCGAAGATGCTCTCGTCGTCATCGTTCACCTCAGCATTGTCGATCAGGACGTCACCGTGACCGGAGGTGGCGGCGGAGTTTCCTGCGCCGGTTCGATCGGCGCACTAGGGGGATCTCCGCCCTACGGCGATTTCGAGGACGTGATTATTGGAGGCAACGTGTCAATCACCGGATGGCAATCTTGCTGGTTGGGCTTCTTCCGCGATACCGTCGCGCTCAACGTCGACTTCAACGACAACCTGACGGCGGATCCGGACGGCAACGAGATGGGAACAAACTCCATCCTGGGAAACTTGAAGTGTGCCGGAAACAGCCCGACGCCACAACTCGGCGACTCTGGCGGAAGTTTGAGCAATGTCTTTGGGAGAGCGCACGGTCAGTGCGCCAGTTCTGGCCTTGTACGCTGAACGAAGAGCCGGCCTTCGCCTGTTGTTCGGGCCGAAGGCCGGTCTAATTGCTTGGCCGAGTATGTGGAGCTACGCTCGACGGACAGCCGGGGGCGGCTGTCCTCACAAGACAACAGTTCGAGCGAGTTGGTAGTCGCGGCCTCCCGTTCCTCCTTTTGTAATCACCCAGCAGCAGCCGAAGCAGTGGCCTTTGGGCCCTAAACGGGCCTCAGCCTGTCAGACCCAGACATGGCTATCGGGTTTGCGCCTGCGCCTACGGTGTGCTAACGTCCCATTAATTTCGAGTTGAGACTTCGAAATTCCTCAAGGAGCCGCTCATGTTCGGCATCATCTTTCTCGTAATCCTGGTGGTCATCGCCGTCGTGCTCGTCGGCATGTACAACAGCCTGGTGCAGCTGCGGGTGCGCTGCGACTCAGCCTGGTCCGATATTGACGTGCAACTCAAGCGCCGCCATGATTTGATCCCGAACCTGGTTGAGACCGTCAAGGGTTACGCGACGCACGAAAAAGGGACCTTCGAAAACATCGCCAAGTTCCGCTCGCAGGCCATGCAGGCGACCACTCCAGAGGGCAAGGCGGCGGCCGAGAATCAACTGACCGGAGCGCTGAAAAGCCTGTTTGCCGTGGCGGAAAATTATCCGGAGCTAAAGGCTTCGGAAGAATTCACCCAACTGCAAGGCTCGCTCAGCCAGACGGAGGATTCGATTCAGAACGCGCGGCGCTACTACAACGCCGTGGTGCGCGACCTGAATACGAAGATTCAGTCCTTCCCGACGAACATTCTCGCGGGCATGTTCAACTTCATTCCGCGCCAGTTCTTCGAAACCGCTGAACCGGACCGCGAGCCGGTCGCCGTGAAGTTCTGATCCTATGATCAGAGCTATGAAAAATCCTGGCGTACGTGGTTTCGTGCTGTTCGCGATTACCGTTTTTCTCGCCACTCCGCTCGCCGCAAAATCCTGGCGGATCTCCAACTTTCAGGATGACATTACGGTCAGCACCGATGGCACCGCTGAAGTTCGCGAGACCATCACTTTGCTCTTCGACGGCCCGTGGCACGGCATTCACCGCACCATCCCGATCGAATATCCCGGGCCCGACGGGACTAACTATCAGCTTTTTCTCCAGGGGGTGAGCGTCACGGACGAGAGCGGCGCCAAGCTGAAATACGACTCTTCGACCTCGGGTGGGAATCGCGATCTGAAAATCTATATCCCCGACGCGGTCGATGCTACGCGCACAGTTGAAATTGCCTATCACGTGCGCAACGCGACGCGCTTCTTCGACCAATACGATGAGTTCTATTGGAACGTGAACGGCAACGACTGGCCGGTGCCCATCGAGCACGCGATGGCGACAGTGCACTTTCCGGACGGCGCCAGCGGAACGCTGCGCGCGCAAGCGTTTACCGGCGTATACCGCTCGACCGAGCGCAATGCGGCGGCGAAGGCTGAAGGCGCGACGGCTGAATTCGAGACGAACAATCCTTTGCCCATGCGCGGGGGCTTGACGATCGATGTCTATATTCCCAAGGGCATTCTCAGCCAGCCCCGTTCGCTGACGAAATTATTCTGGTTTATCGGGAGCAATCCGGCCGTGTTCCTGCCGCCGGTGACGCTGGTTGTGATGTTTGTCCTGTGGTGGTACGCGGGACGCGATCCCGACCCCGGCATGTCGGTTGCGCCCATGTATGAGCCGCCGCCGGGCGTGACTCCGGCGGAGGCCGGAACTTTGCTCGACGATCGCATTCATCTTCGCGACATTACATCGACCATCGTCGATCTGGCGGTGCGCGGCTTCATCAAGATCGAAGAGGTGGACGACAAGGGTCTTGTGTTCCATCACAAAGATTACGTCTTTCATTTGCTCAAACCTGTGGCGGAGTGGACCGATAAGAGTCTTGCGCCGCACGAGCGCGTCATGCTGGAGAATCTCTTCCAGGGCGGACAGGAAACGCGCCTTTCCGCTCTGAAGAATCGTTTTTACACCGCCCTTCCGGTCATCCGGCAGGACATTATGGCGGCGCTGAAGCTGAAAGGCATCTACTCGCTCGATCCGGAATCGGCCAACGGCTACAGCATTGCAGCGGCCGTCTGCATCCTAATCCCATTCGCGATCATTCAATACTTGGGCTTGGCCGATTTCTTGAGTTCCGTGCCGGTGGTGGTTGTTTGCGTGACGATCGGCGCCGCGATCTGGTGGCTTTTTGCGCGCGTGATGACGGCGAAGACGATCAAAGGAGCGCGCACGCACATCGCCGTGCTTGGCTTTCAGGAGTTCATGAATCGGGTGGATGCGGAGCGCCTTAAAGTGATGCCTCCGGATACATTCGAAAAATTCTTGCCTTATGCCATGGCGCTGGGCGTGGAGCATCATTGGGCGCAGGCGTTCGCCGGCATCGTGCAAAATCCACCGAGTTGGTATGCGGCTCCGGGGGGCTATGGATACGGTGCAGGATTCAACCCAATTCTGTTTTCTTCGAGCATGCACGGCATGGCTACGGATATGCATCAGGTGTTCGTATCTGCGCCGCGGGCGAGTTCTTCGGGATCGGGCTGGGGCGGCGGTGGTGGAGGCGGCGGAGGATTCTCCGGGGGCGGGTTTGGCGGCGGTGGCGGGAGTGCGTTCTAGTGTGGCGTCCCGAAAATTCGCAGAATCAGTACGGGGCCGGGCGCACGTAACAACGATCGTGCGGGTCGAATCAATGACAGGGGTCCTTCGCGCAAAAAGCGCAGCCAGGATGACAACCGAAGTTTATGGAGCGAATTTTATCGACAGCACAATAAGCTAAACGCTTTTGACGAGGGATTTGGTGCGCCCGGAGAGACTCGAACTCCCAACCCTCTGCTCCGAAGGCAGATGCTCTATCCAGTTGAGCTACGGGCGCTCTGACAGCATTTTACGGCAAAGAAGAATGGGTACGAAGGCGAAGTTGTCGTGAGCCGAAATTTAGAGCCGAGCTGGGCTCGGCGGACAGCCCGGGGTGGCTGTCCCCACATGGTTTCATCGGCCGTCCCCACATTCTGGGATCCACTGTCCCCGCGTTTGTCTCCGCTCCAATGCTTGCCCTACTCCATTTCAAAACCTAGATACGTTAGGCCGTCACTGCGTTCTACTTGCAGTACCACGGGGTCGCCGGTTTTCAGGCTGACGACCGAGGCGCGCAAGGCGTCCATGGAGGTGATGGGCGCGGTGTTGAGGGCGTGGATGATGTCGCCGGTTTGCAGGCCGGTGTCGGGAGTGATGAGGTCGACGGCGCGACCGAGCACGACTACACCGGAGCCGATGCGCAGGGGACCGACTTGTTTGAGCACGTCGGGAGTGAGATCGGCGGCGAGAATGCCGAGGCGCGAGATGAGACTCTTCTCAGGATCGGCGGCGTCGAAGAGCTGATCCATCTGATCGCGGTGTTCGATGGCCGGGACATAGAGAGTCTGTTTTTGGTCGCCGCGAAGAACTTCGAGCTTGAGCACTTCATCGAGGCGGTGAAGATAAAGTGCTGAAGTAAGGCCCGGAAGAGTTTCGACGCGGTGACCGTCCGCGGTTAGAACAATATCCTGAACCTGCAGGCCGGCGGCGGCGGCAGGCCCGTCGGGCTTGACGTCGGCGACGATGACACCCCAGCGTTGCGAGAGGTGGAGACCATCGGCCAGCGTGGGGGTGATCTCCTGGGCGACGGCCCCAATCTCGACGCGGTGTACGTGGCCGTACTTGCGCAGGCTGTGATAGACGAAATCGACGACGCGGGCGGGAATGGCGAAGCCTAGGCCTTCGCTGCCTCCGCCTTCGGAAAGAATAAAAGTGTTGATGCCGACCACGGAGCCGTTCATATCGACAAGCGGTCCGCCGCTGTTGCCGGGGTTGATGGGGGCGTCGGTCTGAATGTAAGTGAGCGGCTTGTCGGGGTCGGGCTGGCGCGCGACGGCGCTGACTACGCCCATGGTCACGGAGTTTTGCAGGCCCTCGGGGCTGCCGATGGCGAAGACCAATTGACCCACGCGCGCTCGCTGCTGTGAGAGCAGGGGCAGAGTGGGGAGATCTTTTTCTTCGATCTTGAGCAGCGCGAGATCGGTTTCTTTGTGAACGCCCACGAGGCGCGCTCCGAGGATGTGACGCTTGCCCACCGGGACGGGGCGGCCGGATTCACCAGGCAGGGGCAGCGCCACCCGGATGCGCTGCGCGCCTTCGACCACGTGCGCGTTGGTCATGATGTAGCCATCGGAATCGACGATCACGCCGGAGCCGACGGCGTGCTGGCGCACGATGAGAGCGGTTTGAGTGCGACTTTCTTCGTGCAGCGGGCCGTAGCCGGTCACGAGAATCTGAACCACCGCGGGCGAAACCTTGGAGGCGAGGGCTTCGAGGGCGTTGTTGAGTTGCACCAGGGGGCCGAGGGCTGCGGATTCCTCGGTCGTCGACGTTGCCGGCGGGAGTTTGGTGCCGGGATTGGGGTTGGCCTGCACTTGGGACCAGAGAGGAACGGTGGCCAAAAGCAGAATCGCGGCACTATAGAAGATGACGCGCGGGTCATGATTTGCGCGGGGGAATGAAGCGGGCATGAGTTCGCTCTCCTGGTTACGGACGGAAACACCACTTATCAGACGGTACCACGCGGGGTTCGGTTGCAGTATAAGGTGGGTTAGCAAACGCGCGACCCTGGTAAATGTGAGATTCTTGGACACTGGCCAGGGAGCGAGCGTTTAGTCTATGGTGTGCGGCTATTTTGAGTGGAAGGGCGAAACATGCGCGTACTGAGGTCGGAAACGCCGGAAACAAATGCCGCACCCGCCAGGGATGCAAGCGACGCTCCGGCGAAGTATCCCGAGAATTTCTGTCCGAACTGTTCGACGGAGTTGAAGGGACAGCGCTGCAAATCGGTTTGCCCGCAGTGCGGATTCTACTTGAGCTGCTCCGATTTCTACTGAGCTTCGGGATTCGATTACCACGCCTGACAGTCCGGGCGATCTCCGTCTACAATGGCAGGGGTTCGTTTTGTCATCATTCATCAGGAGAAAGCTATGGAACGTAAGGCGAGTGCCGTGTGGAAGGGCGGGCTGAAGGACGGAAAGGGATCGATTTCAGCGCCGGGCGGGGTGCTGAAAGATACCCAGTATTCGTTCACCTCGAGGTTTGAGAATGGGCCGGGGACGAACCCGGAGGAGTTGATCGCGGCAGCGCACGCCGCGTGTTTTTCGATGGCGCTGTCGGCGCAGTTGGGCGGGGCGAATTTGACGGCGGAGAACATCAGCACGAGCGTCACGCTAACCATGGAGAAGCTGGAATCCGGTTGGACGATTACGGCGAGCCATCTCGATGTGGTGGGAAAAGTTCCGGGCGCGGATGCGGCCACGTTTCAGAAATATGCGGAGGCAGCGGAGAAGGGGTGTCCGGTGTCGAAGGTGCTGAACGCGAAGATTACGATGACGGCGAAACTGGGTTAGAGCGGCTTCCGGCTTCCGGCGCTCGGCTTCCGGAGTTGCGGCGCGGTTTGACAGCTTGGCACTGCACTGTAAAATAGGAAGGTCGATCTTCCTGAGGTCGATCTTCTCACGTCGTTCTTCTTAGGTTGAGTTGAGTTGAGCTTCTGACGCGGCGGCCCTGGGGCCGCCGATGCATTGCAATACAAATTGCCATCGTGGCGGAATTGGCAGACGCGCATGGTTCAGGTCCATGTACTCGCAAGGGTGTGGGGGTTCGAGTCCCTTCGATGGCACCAGATTTCTTGCTGTAAATTTCTTCAGCATTAACTCAACAGCCCGCTTGCATTGAGTTGGTCCCTTCTCGCAACAGGTCCTTCCCGTATAATTCAGGCACTTGGTATGCCTGTTTTTCTCGATCAGATTGTCGGCGCTACGCGGGCGAGGGTGGCTCAGAACAAGCTAGCGGCCGACTTGCGCGAACTGGAGCGGCGGGCGGAACGGCATGTTCCGCGCGGCTTTCGGAGCTGTCTGGAAGAAAAAAGCAAAGCAGGCGTGGCGGTGATTGCGGAGTTGAAGAAAGCGTCGCCGTCGAAGGGATTGATTCGGGCGGATTTTTTTGTGGAGGAGTTGGCGAAGGAGTTGGAGGCAGCGGGGGCGGCGGCGCTTTCGGTCTTGACGGATACGGAGTTCTTTCAGGGGTCACTGGAGAATTTGCGAATTGCGTCTGCTTCGGTTGGGCTGCCCTGCCTGCGCAAGGATTTTATTGTCGATGAGTTTCAGCTGGTGGAGGCCCGGGCGAACTCGGCGGACGCGGTGTTGCTCATTGTGGCGATCTTGTCGCCGGCGGAGCTGAAGAGCCTGGCGCACGGTTCTCGCTCGCTCGGCTTGGATGTTTTGTGCGAAGTGCATGACGAATCCGAGTTGCGGCGGGCTTTGGACGAGGGTTGCGACTTGATCGGAGTGAACACGCGCGATCTGCGGACGTTCAAGGTGAATGCGGAGACGGCGTTTGCTTTGGCGGAAAAGTTTCCCGCGAATGCGGTGAAGGTGGCTGAGAGCGGGATTCGGTCGGGTGAAGATATTGCGCGGCTGCGAGAGTCAGGGTATCAGGCGTTTTTGATTGGGGAGACGCTGATGCGGTCGGAGCGGCCGGGAGAGGCTCTGCGGGCGCTGGTTGCCAGTTGCGAGTCGCGAGTTCAGAGCGGACGGCAAAGCCTTGTGACAATGCACAGGCAAATTTTTCCATGACCTGGATCAAGATTTGCGGGATGACGAACTTGGAGGACGCGCTGGTGGCGGTTGAGGCCGGAGCGGATGCGGTGGGGTTTGTGTTTTATGAAAAGAGTCCGCGGAATATTTCAGTGGAGGGGGCGCGGGACATTGTGGAGAAGTTGCCGGAGCAGATCGAGAAGATCGGGGTTTTCGTCGGTCACAAGAATGCGAATCCGCTTAAGGTTTTCCTCGATGCTGCATTGAGTGGGATGCAAATTTACGATCAGCCGGAAGATGGGTTTTTACAGGTAGGTATGATCGGTCATCACGATCGTTTCATGCGTGCTCGATTCTTGAGGCCCTTAGCCATGAGCCTGATAGCCAAAAACCAAGGCGAGATTAAAGAGTTAGCTTCTAGCTTTGCGGGGTTGAGGAAGCATTGGAAAAATGGTGTGCGCCCAAGTGAGCAGGAGATGGCCACAGTCCTGCTGGACTCGGGCGATCTTCTACAGCCGGGCGGAACGGGAAAAACGTTTGATTGGAAGCAGGCTGTGCCCATCGCCGAAGGTATGTGTGAAGGTGGACTCAAACTCGTGGTGGCTGGTGGGTTGACGGCCGAGAACGTGACAGAGGCAATCGAGGTACTGAAGCCCTGGGGAGTGGATGTGGCCTCGGGAGTAGAGGCTCGCCCGGGAAAGAAGGATCCGGAAAAGGTGCGGGCGTTTGTGAAGGCAGTGCGAGACGCGGATCGGAAAGCAAGTTAGAAATGGCTACGGTCGCACGAACGACGAAGGTCAAAATCCCCGCCCTCTTGCCCAGAACGCGAGAAGGACGGGGCACCCGGCGCGTTCTTGCTCCCACGCGGCACGCGCTTACTTCAACCCCGGAGCCTGGGCGGTTTGGGGTTTATGGCGGGCGGTATGTGCCGGAGACTTTGATGGCGGCGCTGGAGGAGTTGGAGCGGGAGTATGAGAGGGCGAAACGCGATCAGAAATTTCAGAAGCGGTTGGAATCCTTGCTGCGGAATTATGCGGGGCGTCCTACGGCTTTGAGTTTTGCGCGGCGGCTTACGGAGAAGTTGGGCGGGGCGAAGATTTATTTGAAGCGCGAAGACTTGCTGCACACCGGGGCGCACAAGATCAATAACTGCCTGGGGCAGGCGCTGCTGGTGGAGCGCATGGGTAAGCGCCGGGTGATTGCGGAGACTGGGGCGGGGCAGCACGGAGTGGCTACGGCCACGGTTTGCGCGCTGCTCGGTTTCGAGTGCGTCGTGTACATGGGCACCGAGGATATGCGGCGGCAGGAGTTGAATGTGTTCCGCATGCGGCTGCTGGGTGCCGAGGTGCGCGGGGTGGAATCGGGGTCGCGGACGCTGAAAGATGCGATCAACGAAGCGATGCGCGATTGGGTTACGAACGTGCGCACTACGCATTACTTACTGGGGAGCGTGTTGGGGGCGCATCCGTATCCGACGATGGTGCGGGATTTTCATCGCGTGATTGGGCGCGAGGCGCGGGCGCAGATTCTGAAGGCCGAGGGGAAGTTGCCGGCGGCGGTGATTGCCTGCGTGGGCGGCGGGTCGAACGCAATCGGGATTTTTTACGAGTTCATAAAGGATAAGAAGGTTCGATTGATTGGAGTGGAGGCGGGCGGCCGCGGCGAGGCGCTGGGAGAACATGCGGCGCGCTTTCGCGGAGGGTTGCCGGGCGTTTTGCAGGGAACGTTTTCTTACGTGCTACAGGATGCGGCTGGGCAGATTGCGCTTACGCATTCGGTTTCGGCGGGGCTGGATTATCCCTCGATTGGGCCGGAGCACGCGGCTTTGCGGGATACGGGCCGGGCGGAGTACGTTCCGGCTTCGGATGCGGAAGCGTTGGAGGCTACTACTTTGCTGGCGCGGACGGAGGGGATTATTCCGGCGCTGGAGTCGGCGCATGCCGTGGCGGAAGTGATCAAACGCGCACCTGGGATGAAGAAGTCGGATGTCGTGCTCGTGAATGTTTCTGGGCGCGGGGATAAGGATATTGGGATCATGCGGGAGTCCCTGAACCTGGATTGAATGATTGAGAGATTGCGTCATTGAGTCAATCTCTCAAGGATGCAATGCCTCGATCTTTTATGCCGTTATCTTTTTATAAAAAACCAGGGCTGGTGGTTTATGTGACTTGCGGGGATCCGGATCTCGCTACCACGCGGGATGTGGTGTTGGCCGCTATCGAGGCTGGCGCGGATGTGATCGAGTTGGGTGTGCCCTTCAGCGATCCGGTGGCGGATGGGCCGGTGATTCAGCGTGCCAGCGAGCGGGCGCTTGCGGCGGGAACTACTCTGGCACAGATTTTGACTTTAGCGGCGGAGCTGCGGCAGCAGGCGCAGTCCACGGGGCTAGTGGTGTTTTCGTATTTGAATCCCATCTTGCGCATGGGAATGGAGAAGTTTTGCCGGGTGGCGCGGCATGCGGGAGTGGACGGGGTGCTGGTGACGGACTTGCCGGTGGAAGAGGCCGGTGAATATCTTCTGGCTATGAAGGAAAATGATCTGGCGCCCGTGTTCTTGGCGGCGCCGACCAGTCCCGATGAGCGGTTGAAGCGGATTGCGGATGCTTCGAGAGGATTTGTGTACGCGGTGTCGCGGACCGGAGTCACGGGAGCGCGGCAGCAGTTGGCCGATGATGCGGAGAAACTGGTGCGGCGATTGCGGCGCGTGAGCAAGTCAGCGGTCGCGGTGGGATTTGGGATTTCGAATGCCGCGCAGTTTGCCGCAGTCGGCAAGTTTGCCGATGCGGTGGTGGTGGGTAGCGCGATTGTCGAGACCATTGAACAACATTGCGGGCGGGAGGCGGAGGCGGTGGGGGATTTTGTCAGGGCGTTGGTGGGTCCCCATCCTGGCCGCGAAACACGCGGCTAGGATGAGGCGCCCGCAGACATCAATGAAGTAGATATCCTTCAATTGCTCGATGACAGATCGCTGCGAGAACTTCATGGACATTGCGGATTGGCGAAAGAAAATCGATGACGTGGATCGGAAGTTGGTGGAACTGCTAAGTGAGCGGGCGCGGGCGGCGATCGAGATCGGTCGGTTGAAGCGGGCGACGAAATCTCCGATCTACGAGCCGGAGCGAGAGCGCATCGTGTTTGAGAATGCGCAGCAGGTGAATCGAGGTCCGCTGCCCGGGCGAGAATTGGTGAGAATTTTTGAGCGGATTATCGATGTGATGCGAAATCTGCAGAAGGATGGGAACGAAGTGGGCGGCGCAAAGGCCGAGACCGAATTGGAGTCGGAACTGGATGATTGAGGCGCTGAGCGCTTGAAAGGTTCTTGCTGGTGGACACAACACCAGGTTTCCTCGCTCCGCTCGAATGGCAAAACTTAACCGCGAGCTAACGGCTCATGGCTAGAAGCTAGAAGCTAGAAGCAGAGACTTTCTTATGATTGTGGCGATGCAGGATGTTGCGGATGAGACCCAGATTCAGTCGGTAATCGAGCAGCTGGTGAAGATGGGGTTTGAGGTGCACCGGTCGACCGGGGCGCGGCAAACCGTGCTGGGCGCGGTGGGCGCGGGGATCGATTTCGACATCCGCATCTTGGAGTTGCTGCCGGGTGTGCAGGAAGTGCATCGCATCAGTTCGCCCTACAAGCTGGCGGGAAAGAGTTTTCGTCCCGAGGGAACCGTGGTCAAGCTGGCGAATGGGATCAGCATCGGCGGGAACGAAGTGGTGGTGATGGCGGGGCCGTGCTCGGTGGAATCGCGGGAGCAGATTTTTTCTACGGCAGAGTCAGTCGCGAAGGCCGGGGCCAGGGTTTTGCGGGGTGGGGCGTTCAAGCCGAGGAGTTCTCCTTATTCTTTTCAGGGGCACGGGGAAGATGCGCTGAAGCTGATGCGCGAAGCGGGGGAGAAATTTGAGCTGCTGGTGATCAGCGAAGTGATGGAGATTTCGCAGATCGCGATGATGCTGCCTTATGTGGACATTCTGCAGGTGGGAGCGCGCAACATGCAGAACTTCAATCTGCTGCGCGAACTGGGGAAGGTGCGCAAGCCGGTGCTGCTGAAGCGCGGGATCGCGGCTACGCTCGAAGAGTTGCTGCTTTCGGCCGAATACATTATGGCGGGCGGAAATTATGAAGTGATTTTGTGCGAGCGCGGGATCCGAACGTTTGAAACTTACACGCGGAACACGATGGATATTTCGGCGATTCCGATTATTCACAAGCTGTCGCATCTGCCGATGACGGCCGATCCGTCGCATGGAACGGGGCGGCGCGACAAAGTTGCGCCGATGGCGCGAGCGTCGGTGGCGGCGGGCGCAGACGCGTTGTTGATTGAGGTGCACTGCGATCCGAACCAGGCGTGGTCGGATGGAGCCCAGTCGCTCTTTCCCGAGCAGTTCGCCAAGCTGATGGATGAGTTGCGGATGATTGCGCCGGCGGTGGGAAGGAAAATTGGGTAATTTGGTAATTTAGCAATTTGGTAATTTGAACGCGGTGCACTTTTGGCCTTTAAATTACCCGATTACAAAATTTACTAAATTACCCGATCATTTTGATGCCGATTCGGCAAATCACGATTGTTGGGACGGGGCTGATCGGCGGGTCGTTGGCGCTGGCGCTGCGGAAGCGGCGGTTTGGGGGACGCATTGTGGGTTGCGACCGCCAGGCGACGTTGAAGAAGGCTCAGACGCTGGGCGTGATTGACGAGGGACGATCGAATCCCGGAGACGCCATGATCGGCAGCCAGTTGGTGGTGTTGGCTACGCCGGTGCTGGCCATTGTAGATTTGATTGGACGACTGGGTCCGGCCTTGCCTGTGGGCACGTTGCTGACCGATGTGGGCAGCACCAAAGCGGCGGTGGCGCAGCAGGCTGTGAAGGTGTTTGGGAAGAATGCTGGCAAGCGATTTCTGGGCGGGCATCCGATGGCGGGCAAGGAGCAGAGTGGTGTGGAGTTCGCCGACGCCGATTTGTTCCAGGATGCGGTTTGGTTTATGACGCCGCTGCCGGGGCAGAAATTGCAAGATGGATTGTTTGCAGAATTTCTGGAATGGATCGATCGCATGGGGGCGCGCATTGCGATGCTTCCACCAAAGGAGCATGACCGGCTGTGCGCCTGGATCAGCCATGTGCCGCAAATGCTTTCGACTGCGCTGGCCGCGGCCTTGGTGGAGGAGTTTGGGGAGGAGGCTCCGCTGCTGGCCGCGGGCGGTCCGGCGTTGCGGGAGATGACGCGGATATCGGCGAGTCCTTATTCGATGTGGCGGGATATTGCGATCAGCAACCAGAAAAATCTCGGGGATGCGCTGCTCAAGGTGGAGCAGCGGCTGGCGCATATACGGGAGAATCTGAGTACGCGGCAATTGGCGGAGGAGTTTGAGTTGGCGCATGGGTTGAAAAAGAGCGCGGGGAAGAAATAGGGGAGCAGGAAATTGAGCGATTGAGCGATCGGGTCATTTCGCGATCGAAGACCTCGCTGAGTGGTGCTCTTCAAAATCGCTCCATGACCCAATCGCCAAATCGCTCAATTTTCTTTTACAATGCGGACGCTATGAACAAGGTAGTGGCGGGCGCGGATGAGGCGATTCGGGATGTGGGGGATGGTTCGGTCATTATGGTCGGGGGGTTTGGGCTGTGCGGCATGCCGGAGAATTTGATTCGCGCGCTGGCCCGGAAAGGATCGAAGAATCTTACGACCATTAGCAATAACGCGGGCGTGGATGGATTTGGGGTTGGGCTTTTGCTGGCGGCGGGGCAGATTCGGCGGCATATTGGAACTTACGTGGGCGAGAACAAGCTGCTGGAATCGATGGTGCTGACCGGAAAAGTGGAACTCGACCTGGTGCCGCAGGGAACATTTTCCGAGCGCATTCGCGCCGGGGGGGCGGGCATTCCCGCGTTTTTTACTCCTACCGGAGTGGGCACGATCGTCGCCGAAGGAAAAGAGACGCGCGAGTTCGAGGGCCGGACATACGTGATGGAGCGATGGTTGAAGGCGGACTTCGCTTTTGTGAAGGCATGGAAGGGCGATCGCATCGGCAATCTGGTGTACCGGAAGACGGCGCGGAATTTTAATCCGATCATGGCGACGGCGGCGAAGGTGGCGATCGCCGAGGTTGAGCAGTTGGTGGAGGTGGGAGAGTTGGATGGAGATTCGATTCATACGCCGTCGGTTTACGTGAAGCGGATTTTTCAAGGGGAGTCGTATGAGCGGCGGATTGAGAAGCGGACGGTGAGGAAAAGCGTCGTTAGTGGTTAGTCGTTGGTCGTTGGCCAGGCCTCCGCTAATGCGACCAACGACCAACGACCGACGACGAATGACAACCATGAATAAGCCAGGGAAAGATGTCGAGAAGCGCGAGCGCATTGTTAAGCGCATCGCTCGGGAGTTGCGGGATGGGTTCTATGTGAACCTGGGCATTGGGATGCCCACTCTGATCGGCAATCATGTTCCGGCGGGGATTGAGGTGGTGTTGCAATCCGAGAATGGGATGCTGGGGATTGGGCCTTATCCGGTGGAGGGGCAGGAGGACGCGGATCTGATCAACGCGGGCAAGGAGACCGTGAGCGAGATGCCAGGGACGGCTTATTTTTCCAGCGCCGATTCGTTTGCCATGATTCGCGGAGCGCATGTGGATTTGAGCGTGCTGGGCGCGATGGAAGTGGACGAAAGCGGCAGCCTGGCGAATTGGATGATCCCGGGGAAAATGGTGAAGGGGATGGGCGGGGCTATGGACCTGGTTGCCGGAGCTCGGCGGGTGGTGGTGGCCATGGAGCACACCACTCGCGAAGGTGCGCCGAAGATTTTGAAGAAGTGCACGTTGCCTCTCACCGGAGTGAATGTGGTGGATACGATTGTTACCGAGATGGCGTACATCCGAGTGACCGAGCGGGGGTTGGTGTTGGAGGAAGTGGCTCCCGGGTTGACCGCGGAGGATGTGCAGCGGGCTACCGAGGCGCGGTTGGTGGTTAGCGAGGGGCTGAGGGTGATGGAGAGCTAGGCAGGTCTACTCTTCGTATTTTTCATAGAACTTGCTAGTTAAGAGACCTTCTGGATCGTATCGTTTTTTTGCGGCGAAAAACGAGTCAATCTCGGGATAGGCGCGGCGAAGCTGTCGGGACGAATAGTAGAGCTGATAGGGAAGATAGTAAGTGCCGTTCAGTGCGATTGCCAAGTCCACAAGATCGACTGTGGTTCTGCGGAGGATCTCAGTTTGCTCTGCATTCAGTTTTTGATTGAAATACAGAACAAATGCGAACATATCCTGCTTGGCGTAAGGCAGTGCTGTGACGGTATCTTTTTGTACGCTCCGGATGGTGACGTTTAATAGGTTAGATCCGTCCCGCTGAACAACGGATCTGAGGCCATCGACGAACTCTGGCATGCGATCTCGCGGGATAAAGTACTCCTGGAGAATGTCAGTATCCTGCAGTTGGTTGCGCAGGTATGCCATCGAGTCGTTCATTTCTTCGTTTCTTGAAACCAGGCACGCATCTTTTTGAACCGTCGCTTGGTTGCGCGACATGCAGGCATGAAGCTTCGGGCCCAGGCGTTTCTCGAGTGTCCATCGAAGCCAGCGGCCGAAGGCACCGGTTTTGGAGAAGTTGATGACGAGCCGGTCAAGGCGGTCGTGAGTGGAAGGTTGGATGGGCGGGATTGGCCCGTCCAGGTCTGTCTTGCGATAGATGTGAATCGCCGTTTCCCGAAGGTAGGACGTCGGGGAAATGGAGATACGCCCGTACATCAGGCCGACCGAGTCATCCTCGGCGACGTGGGTTCGATAGTAGGCGGGGAACTGGCGGAAATCCAGTTCGTGAGTTTCGAGGGAGTAGATTTCGTTATCCACCAGCTGAATGTCGGCATCGAGAATAACGCCGAACAAGCCGTAGCCGCCGAGAACCAGACGAAAAAGCTCCGAGTTCTCGGTTTGGCTGGCATTTCTGATTTCTCCATTCGTTAACATGATGCGCATGGACTGCACCGTAGATGCAACGGGGCCCGGCCGATGAGCGATGCCGTGGGCATTTACGCTCAACGAACCTCCAATCGTGAAGACGTTGATGGACTGCATCGCCTGGATCGAAAGGCCCTCTTTGTCGATCAGTTGTTGGATCTGAGCCCAGGTTGTGCCGGATTGGACGCGCACGACCTTGCGGCTGCGGTCGAGGGTGATCGCATTAAAATCTCGCATGTCGAGAACCAGACCATCCTTAGAGAAAGCCTGGCCCCCCATACTGTGCCTGTGCCCAGCAACCGAGATTTTAAGGTGATTGGCGCGAGCGAACTCCATTGACGCCCGCACGTCTTCGACGGTCCTGATTCGTGCGATTCCATAGACGCGCGTCTTGTTCAGGCAACTAGCGTCGTTAATGAAACCGTCCTGATCCTCAAGAAAGGCCGGGAGATCTTCCGGCTTGATGAGGATGGTGGTGGGTTTGTTGTCGGTGGGATCGCCGGGAATGGCGAATTCGCAGCTTTTCGGCCCCTTCGGCGGAGCGGAGTAGTCGGAAATTTTTTTCCCGCTAAAAACCGCGACGCAGGTCAAGAGGAAGGACGCTACCAGCGCACGGCGTTTACTCCAAACCATTCGAGGAGAAGCCCGCAAAGGATTCTACCTTAGATCCTGAACGGGGCGGCTAGCAGGCGGAATGGGAGCGTGATGGCCAGGTAAATGACCTCCAAGACACCGTGGATGGCTATGCCCACGATTCGGAACGGCAAAAGCAATAGCCAGATGAACGGGTAGGCGATCAGCGCCAACAAAGCCAGCGGCCAGCAGAGTACGAAGAGGATGCACCAGAGGAGCAGAGTGAACAAGGCAGGACCTCCTTCTTTTTCTATTTTAATCTACGTGACGGGAAACGAAAAAGTTCCGCCGGAAGGCTTTATAAAATGCTTTATCGGGGCATTCGTAGGGTCGGCAGGATAGGGCTCCTTCGACTGCGGTTTCGCTTCGCTATCGCGAAGCAAAATCCTCGCTCAGGATGACAAATATAAGATTGCTATTCGTAGCGGAGGGCTTCTGCCGGCAGCGTTCTGCCTGCGGACCATGATGGGTAGAGTGTGGCTATGAACGATACGCCGATCGCCACGCTCGCTACCAGTACTCCATCCGTCAGGCGCGGGGCGAAGGGGACGTAGTCGATCGAGTAGACCTCGGGCGAGAGCGAGATGATGTGGTAGTGGCCGCCGGCGTAGGAGATGGCATAGCCTAGCAGCAAGCCGATCGCGGTGCCGATTACTCCGATCAGGACTCCCTGAGCGATGAAGATGTTGCGCACTTGCGATTTACGGGTGCCCATCGACATCAGGACGGCAATGTCTTTGGTTTTTTCCATGACCATCATGATCAGCGAAATCAGGATGTTCAGGGCGGCTACGAAGACGATGAGGCCGATGGTGATGAAGGTGACTAGGCGCTCGAGGCGCAGGGCGTGGAAGAGAGCCTGATTCTGCTCCATCCAGTTGGTGGTCATGAAGCCTTTGCCTGCGGCGGCTTCGAGTTCGCGGGAGACCTCGCCGGCTTGGTAGATGTCGTCCACTTTGAATTCGATGACCGAGATGAGATCGCCCAGGCCGAAGAGGCGTTGCGCGTCGGAGAGGCGGGTGAAGGCCCAGGAGGAATCGTAATCGTAGAAGCCGGAGTTGAAAATTCCAACGACGCGGAAGCGGCTGTATTTGGGGACCATGCCGAAGGGAGTGAGTTCGCCTTGGGGGCTGGTGACGAGCACGACCGAGCCCGCCGTGGCTCCTAGATTGTCGGCCATGTCTTTACCGAGGATGATCGGGGGCATGGCGGCCAGTCGGTTGTGGAGTGCTTCGAGCGAGTCTGGAGAGTCGGTCGCTGACCCTCCCTGGACAGAGGAGGCGGCTGTCCCCACATGATTCCCCGGATCCCTGTCTTTTTCTGTTGCGTCGAGGGCTTCGGCGGAGCCTTCTTTCATGCTATTCAATAGGTCGCCGATTTTTCTTTCGTCGGCGGGGATCATGCCTTTGAGGACAGCGCCACGGGCTCGGGGACCGCGGGAAATTAATACTTGCTCGAAAATTGCCGGGGCCGCCGCTACTACGTGCGGCTCTTTGGACAAACGGGCTAGAAGCGGCGGCCAGTCTTTGATGCCGTCGTCGGCTATGCGGAGGAGGCTGATGTGAGAGGTTGATCCGATGAGGCGCTCCTGCAAATCCTGGCGAAAGCCGTTGTTGATGGCTAAGGCGACGATCAGCGAGGCTACGCCAGCGGCTACTCCGACGATGGAGATGCCCGTGATGATGCCGATGAACGCCTGGCGGCGCTTGGCGCGCAGGTAACGGGTTGCTATGAAGAGTTCGAAGCGCATGCTTGGGTCGGCTTCCGGCTTCCGGCTTTCGTTTTCGGCTCATTCGGATTATAGCTAGCTCTTTCGGTTCTCGTAGGATCGAACGAAAAGCCTTTAGCGCGGAGGGCGCGGAGGATGTGCGCGGAGATTGGGGAGCAGGGCCGGGACCGTTGCTCGGTACTTTCGAAATTCGTCTTGGAAGCGCTTTTCTAATTCTTTGTCTTCGATCTCGATCATGAGCGCGCCGGTCAGGGTCGCTACGATGGTTAGCCCCCAACAGGCGGTCAAGCCTGTGCCCATGCTCCAGGCTAGCATTTCGCAGAGATGGCCCAGATAGACCGGGTGGCGCACTCGGGCACGGATGCCGGCGGTGGCCAGACGCTGCTGGCTGTGGTTGGGGCGAATCTCTGGCAGTCCGGCGAACTGCGACAAGGTGAAGTGGCGACGTGACAGTTGATAGAGAATGATGCCGGCGCTGAATAAGAGCGCGGCGGGAATCCACGTCCATCGAACTTCATAAAGCGCGAGGCTCCGCCACGGTGCGCTGATCGCGGCGACAGTGGCCCACATTCCGATCCACAGGGGCAGAAGCATTTTGTAGGGGGATCGCAGGCACGATCGCCAATACTCGGCGCGGGGATGAATCAGGAGCCAGAATGCCGGGATCGTCGAGTAGATCACGCAGGCGATCCAGGCAGCGGTATGAATGAGTCTCACGATATAGACATTATGCTGTGCTACGAATGTTGCTCGCATATCTTAGATGCTAAGAGAGGCGGGCGATTCCGGGAAAACCGTCGAAGCCGGTATCGAAGGTCAGAATGCGCTCGATGCCATGTTGTTCTATCACGGCGAGGTGGACGGAGTCGCGCGCGGAAAGGCGCGGGTAGCTGAGTACGATCTGTTGGGCGCGCTCGACGACAGCGCGGTCAATCGGGAGCACCTCGTCCACCACCGTGAGCAGTGCGTCGAAGGCGGGCGGGATGTCGTACGGGCGATTGATGGCGGAATAGCGGTACAGAATTTCCTGGAGCACTTCCGCGTCGGTCACCAGACGCTGGCGTTCGCTCACCAACCTTTCCAGCCAGTGTTGCGTATCGGTTTTGCGGGTGCCCGGCGCCCCCGCCAAATACACGGGGATATTGGAGTCGATCAGAATCACGGCTGCGGACCGGATAAGTATCCGCTCTCGATTTCCGCCAGCATGGTGTCGATGTCCGCGGTCGGCGATTCATGGCGAGCGGCGGCTCGGATGGCCTCGAGTTTTTTCTCCACGCCGCCCCAAGGTTGTTGACTGCGCGCGTGCTGCAAAGCCTGGCGAACCCACTCGGCCAGCGACATGTGGCGGGCGCGCGCCATGCGTTTGATTTCGCGGTATTCAGGGTCCTGCAGGATGACCTGCAGCCGTTTAGCCATAGGATGAGTCTATTTGACTCATCATCATGAGTCAGTGCTGTTTTGCGGCGGGCTGCGCGTGCGCATGCGCTTTGCTCCGTTCTGTGGCACATTAGAGGATCGAAATTGCTTGAACCATGCCCACTCCCGATTCCAGAGCTGGACGCATCGCTTTCACGAATCCGGATTTCGTGCGGTTTCAGATTGCGCGTTTTCTGATCGTGGGGGCGACTGAGATGCAGGCGGTCGCCGTGGGCTGGCAGGTTTACGGCATCACGCGGCGGGCGCTTGATTTGGGGCTGGTGGGGTTGGCCCAATTTCTGCCGGGGATTTTGCTTTTTCTGGTGAGCGGACACGCCTCGGATCGATTCGAGCGGCGCAAAGTATTGGGGGCGTGCTACGCCGGGTATGCGTTGTGCTCCGGGCTTTTGTTGTGGATCGCCGAGCGCGGCACGCAGTCGGTGCGGCCGATCTATGTCGTGCTGGTTCTGCTGGGGGTGGTGCGTTCGTTCAATGGGACGGCGAGCCGATCGATTTTGCCGCAGTTGGTTCCCGATGAGCACTTCGCCAACGCGGTCGCCTGGAACGCCACCACTTTTCAGGCGGCGACGATTCTCGGGCCTTCGCTCGGTGGAATTCTTTACGCCGTGGCGAACGGGCCATCGGTGGTTTATGGGGTTGCGGTGCTGGTGGCGGTGGCCGCGCTGGCTTCAATTTTTCGTATTAAGATCCGGCCACAGGCCCGGCGCCGTGAACCCACAACGCTCAAAACTGTGTTTGCCGGATTGCACTTCATCTGGCGGCAGAAGCTCATCCTAGGGGCGATCTCACTCGACTTGTTTGCGGTGCTGCTGGGCGGAGCGGTAGCGCTGCTTCCGGTTTATGCTCGGGAGATCCTGCATACCGGACCGTGGGGATTGGGATTGTTGCGTACCGCGCCCGGAGTGGGCGCGGCGGTGATGGCGATGGCATTGGCGCATCGTCCGCTACGGGGGCGGGCCGGGCCTGCGCTGCTTTGGTCTGTGGCCGGATTTGGTGTGTGCACGATATGGTTTGGAGTTTCCACCAGCCTGGTGCTCTCGCTGTTCTCGCTGATTTTTTTGGGAGCGGCCGACATGATCAGCGTGATCATTCGCGCCACGCTGGTGCAGTTGCGCACTCCGGATGAAATGCGCGGGCGGGTGATGGCGGTCGATATGGTTTTTATTGGAACTTCGAATGAACTGGGGCAGTTTGAGTCGGGGCTTACGGCGCAGTGGTTTGGCACCGTGCCCGCGGTGGTGCTGGGAGGCGTGGGGACTTTGGTGGTGATGGGGTTGTGGGCCTGGTGGTTTCCGGAGTTACGTCGCGCAGGAGCGCTGGGAGCCATGAAGAGCATCTCGGAGGAGGCCTCAGAGGCGGCGGAGAGCGCGCATTAGCGTCGTTGTTCGAAGTGGACAACGAGGTGTGCCAGCGAGTGCAGAGGTCCTTCGCTTGGCTCAGGATGACAACGTTTCAGCGAAGCAATTGGTTCATTTGACGTTGACCGTAACGGTTGCTGTGGTGCGGCCGTATTGGTTGGTGGAATAGAGCGTGTAGGTGGTGGTTGTCATGGGATTCACGGTCACCGTGGCGCCGCGAACTGCGCCGGCTTCGGGCGATACGATTTCATAATTGGAGTTGGTTGTGGACCAGGACAGGGTGACGCTTGCTCCCGAGGAAACGCTTGAGGGGCTTGCGGTGAAACTGCTGATGGTGGGAGCGGCACCGGTGGGTGCGGTGGAGTTGGTGTAGATGGGATTCATCTGCACCACTTCGAAGGCGGAGGCGGGAACGGTCTTTAGCGATTCGAGATCGGACCCCCAGCGGCTGTCGGATGCGCCGGTGACGAAGAGCGGGCTGCCATTATCGGCCAGGATCAGGCCGTAGCGTTGCATCGCGCTGAGAATTGCTTGCATGCTCGGGTCGAAGCCGGAGAGGTCGTAGCTGGATTTCAGGCGCAGGCGCATGCCCATGGGCGGAGCGGTGGGATCGCTGGAAGTCGCGGCGTCATGCGAAGCGGGCGGAATGAAGGCCGCGCTGGTTTGCGGCAGCGTGAAGCGGAAAGCGTGTTGGATCTTTCCCGCCGCAACTTCGTCGTAGCGAATTAATCCTGGGAATATCGGTAGGCCGGCGGCGTCGGCGGAGGTCCAGGTGTAGGGGCGCTGCGCATTTCCATCTCCCAATAGATCCCAAACTGCAGTGGAATCGGCGCTCCAGCTTCCGTCTGGGTTGGGAGAGGAATTGTAAAGCTCATAGAGAAAGCAGTTGCTATTGTCGAGCACGAGCACGTGGCGGTCGCCGGTGCTGGAGGAGCCTCCTTCGACGGGCGCGGTGGCGGGCACGGGCATGGGGCCTGGATCGCTTTCGCTGGCGTAGGCGTTGAGATCGATATTCACCAGCGGCTGACTTCCGTTTACCACTACGTAGGGAATGCCGTAGGTTGGGTCGGCGCCGAAGTCAGGGTGAACGTTCACTGCGCCGACGAAGTTGTCGATGATGGTGTTGGAGTTGGGATCGACGGGGGCAGAGGAGATGTCGGTGTTCCACGGGCTGATGCTGGTGAAGGGGAGGAATCCGTTGAGGGCTGCGCCTTGGCCGGTGCCGATGACATTGCAGGCTAGATTAGGACTTGAGCCGCCGGTGGTGCCGCCGGTGCCGACGTTACTGAGAGTGGTGGTATGGGCTGCGCCTCCGCAGGCGGTTAGGGCTAGAGAGAATATTAGTAAGGAGAGGAGAAATGGCGATGGGCGGGGCGCGTGTTTTCTCACACTTGCGATTTTTGCTGGCTTGACGATGGAGTGGAAGGGGCCGTTTGGGCGGTTGGGGCTGCGCTTGTGGACATGTACGGGTGGGCCTAGGGGAGGTGGAGAAGGCCGGTGGGGTCGGCAGTTGAGGGGGTGTGCCTCGCTGCGCTCGGCGGCACGGTCGAAGGCGCCCGTTCCCACGTGTGCTTGTTCCACACTAGCCCGTTGCCATACTCGCCATTCCCATTCCGCACTTGGCTACTTTGCGTGTACCAGGGTTTTGGCGGCGCCCATGTTGTCGTAGCGGTCGTAGACTCGGACCACTACCACGTGCTCGGTCGCGGCTGCGGCGTCTTTGGCGGATTCAGGCTTCGCTTCGAAGTCGTAGCTTTCGGTTTTGGCGTCGGAGAGTTGACCGACTGGTTCTACGTACTGCCAGTCACCGGCGTCGATGGAATACTCTGCGCGTTTGATGGGCGAGAAGCCATCGGCGGCGGTGAAGGTCACGCGGATTTGAGCGCCGTCTACCGTGCCCGAGAGATTTTCGATGCGCGGCGGGGAGGTGTCGACTTCGAAGCGACGGCTTTCCTTTGAAGCGGTTAAAGCTTCGCCGGGCGAGTGCGACGGAGCGTCCGAGGCGATCAGCTTGACGGTGTAGCCGCCATCGGGAAGAAGGCCGGCATCGAAGGAATAGGCCTTGTCGGTGAGATTGTCTTTTAATAATAACCAACGCTTTTCGCCATCGCCGCGGTAGTAGAGCGAGTAGACCAACTGATCGTCGTTCTCATCGTGAGCGTTCCAGCGCACCCCGATGGATTCGCGATCGTGGGAACTGGACGGGGGCGCGTCGAAGTGCGTTGCTGCCGATAGAGTTGAGTCGAATCCTGTGCTGCTGCCCGAAGGTTTCTGTGCGGGCTGATACTTTACGCCCACCTGAACCGAGAGGTCTTCGATCTCGGGAGCGGCATTCTTGGGCAGGTAGTTAAGCAGAACGCTATCGACCGCCGGGGGCGTCGAACCAGTGTGCAGAACGGCTTTCCATTGGGCATAGCGCGCGGCGGGAATTCCAGTCTCTCCGTTCTCGTTTTTCTTCAGGTCGACCTGGTGCCACGGGCTCCAGTTGCGGTCGGGGTTGTCGACGTTCCCGCTGCGGGCGAAAAGCTCGACGTTGCCGGCGCCACGGAATTCGGCTCGACCCCAGCTCGAAAAACTGCGGGCGTCGAAGACATCGCTTTGGTAGGTTCCTTCGGCTTCAGGACCTGGCCCCAAGACAAACAGTTTTCCGAGATTGCTGGTGGCGGCGTAGAGGCCTCCGTGGGGAGCTTTGGCGAAGGCGGTGATTTGCGAGGCCGGAGCTTTCAGCAGGTCGGAGAAATCGTCGAGGCCGATGATAGCGAAGATGTGGCCGCGATTGCCGGTGCCGGCGAGAAGGCGTCCCTGGGAGTCGAAAGCCAGGGCGTACACGATGTCATCGTGCGAAGACCACAGCTTGGCCGGAGAGCCGTCGGGAGCGATGCGGTAGACATCCGATCCGTTGCCGGGAGCTGCGCCGGGAAATGGAAACGGGCCGGCAGCGGGGGAGGGGCTGGGTGAGGGAGTAATGGTCATGCCGGGAACTTGCGGAGCGCCCGCACCCAGAGGCGCGCTGCTACCGAGGTTCAGCACGGCGGAAGCGGCGGAGGCGCCGAAAGCGCCACGCTTCTCGCCGACGGCTGCGGCGTAGATGTTGCCCGAACGATCAAGCGCGAGCGCGGTGATTTCTTTTTTGGGCGCGCTGTAGAGCACAAAGCCTTCGCCAGCGGGAGAGATACGGTAGATGAGGCCGCTGCCGTCGGAGCCGGCGATGAGATTGCTCTGGGCATCGAAGGCCAGCACGCGGATGTGAGTTTCGTCGCTCTTGAAAAAGACCGAGTGCTCGCCTTTCGCGGTCACTTTGAAAATTTCGCCGTGATCGCCGGTCGCAACGTAGAGATTGCCCGCGTGGTCGAGCGCGAGGTCCCAGATATACTTCGTGGCGGGCTCGAAGGAGACGGAGGAAGTCCAAGCTGGGTCGAGGGCGGGTTTGGAATCTTTCTCCGGGGTGGTTGCGGAATCGGATTCTGATTTCGTTGCCTTGGACTTGCCCGAAGACCTGTGCTCCAGCTTGTACACTTTGCCGTCGGGGGCGGTGGCTGCGTAGATCACGCCTCCGGGTGCGGTTTGGAGAGCCTGGACTTGCAACTCTTTGGGTTCGAAGATGATGGTTGCAGCGCCTTCGGGGGTTACGCGATAGACGCGGGCCGGAGCTCCTGCGGCCATATAGATGTTGCCCGCATCGTCGGCGGCAATGGCCCAGATGTAGGTAGAAGGAGCGGCGTACAGACTCTTGAAGGTGGGCGCCAGTTCGAGGCCGCCGATGCTGCGAATCGCGATGCCGGTCGCCGTTCCTTTCACCAGTTCTTCGAACTTCGATTGCTCCCAGGTGTGCGTGCCCTCGGCGAAGGCTTTGGAGAGGAATTCTGAATGATAGAAGTTGGGGAAGATCAAGGCCGCAAGAAGAAGGAAGAAAAGCTTTCGCACGCTCTGCAATTTCATACCTCGTAGATTCCAGGGGGGTAGCTTCAGGTTAACATGCTTGGCCGCTCTACAACTGCGTCCGAAAGGCGGGGCCGTGGTGCACTCTGAGGCTTGAAAAAAGAAAAGCACGCACTCCAAAAGGGCACGAAGGGTCACGCAGGATTTCATTTCTGGCTGGCGTGGTATCGTAGGATTTCATGAAGTCCTCGCGCCAGGATTTGCTGCGCCTGCTCGCCTCAAAGTCTTTCCGGCTGGGCGAGTTCAAGTTGTCTTCCGGGGGCAAAAGCGATTACTACATCGACTGCCGCACCACGACTCTGGATGCGATCGGGGCGCGGCTCACGGGCGAAGTATTCTGGGATGAAATTCGGAAACAGGAATGGGCGCCGAAGGCCGTCGGCGGGCTCACGATGGGGGCTGATCCGATTGTGGTGGCCGTGGCCGTGGTTAGCGGTCGCCTGCATGGCTTTCTGGTGCGCAAGGCGGAGAAGCAGCACGGGACGGGGCGGCGCATCGAGGGCTTTCAGGGGAAAAGGGCGCGGGTCGTGATTGTCGACGATGTTTGCACGACCGGGGCGTCCACGGTGCAGGCGATTGAGGTGGCGCGCGAATTTGGATTCGAAGTTGTCGGCGTAATGTGCCTGGTGGAGCGCGAAGAGGCTCGGGGCAGAGTGAACGTGGAGAAGGCGGCGGCTCCGGCGGCTTTGGTTTCGATTTTTACCGCCAGCGAAGTGCGGGCGGAGCATATTTTGCAGAATGAGGAGACTTCGCCGGGGATCTTGGCGGTTTCGGCTTGCGAAGTTTGTGGGCGACCGGCGGTGACGGATGTGCCGGGGAATCGGTGCGCGGTGCATCGGAACTGAGGGGCGAGGTCACGCAAGCGGAGGCGCCATGGAAATGCCCTGCGAGGGCAAGCGTCGAGCACGCGAAAGTAAGGGGTCCTTCGACTGCGCTCAGGATGACAAAACTAAAATGATACAGACTCTAGAATGGACCGAGGGTGGGGTACGGTTTATCGATCAGACTAAGCTGCCCGGGGAAGAGACTTATCTTACGTGCGCGACTTACTTGCAGGTTGCGGATGCGATACGCACCATGGTCGTGCGGGGAGCGCCTGCGATCGGCGTAGCGGCGGCGATGGGCATTGCGCTGGGGGTGAAGCACTCCAAGGCCGGGAGCGCGGGAGAGCTTAAGCGCGAACTGGACGAGATTTGCGATGTCATCGGCAAGACTCGTCCTACTGCGGTGAATCTGTTTTGGGCGATCCAGCGTATGCAGGAGAAGTTTGAGCGCATTCGCATCCGCCCCATGGCGCAGATCAAGCGGAAGCTGATCGAAGAAGCTCAACGCATGCACGCCGAAGATATTGCCGCCAATCAGGCGATGGGACGTCATGGGGCCACGCTGATGCCGAGTTCGGGCGGGGTGCTCACGCACTGCAACGCCGGCGCGCTGGCTACGGCTGGGTATGGAACTGCGCTGGGGGTGATTCGCGCGGCCGTGGAGGCGGGGAAGAAGATTCACGTGTATGCCGATGAAACCCGGCCTTTTCTGCAAGGCTCGCGGCTGACTGCCTGGGAGTTAATGAAGGATGGGATTCCGACCACGGTGATCTCCGACAACATGGCGGGCGCGATGATGAAGCAGGGCAAGATCGGCGCGATCGTGGTGGGAGCCGATCGCATTGCGGCTAACGGCGATGTCGCCAACAAGATCGGCACCTATACGGTGGCGATTCTGGCCAAGGAGCACGGCCTTCCGTTTTATGTGGCTGCGCCGCTTTCTACCATTGATTTCGCCTGCGCGGAGGGGAGCGGGATTCCGATTGAGCAGCGCAATGCGCGGGAAATCACTCACTTCGCGGGACGGCAAATGGTGCCCGAGGGAGTATCGGTTGAAAATCCTGCGTTCGATGTGACTCCGGCGGAGTATGTGTCCGCCATCATTACGGAGCGCGGCGTGGCGCGAGCGCCCTATGGCGATTCCTTGCTCAAGCTTTCGAACCTGGAAGCTCCGGTCGAGGTGTAGGTTCTCCGGCGAGATATGGGTCACATCGCCGAGACGAAATTCTCTATATCTTTTGTAAGGCGCGTCACGAAAGCTCCTGGCTGCAACTCGTGCCACAATCACAGTGGCTGGGAGTTAGCAACGGGAAGCTGATTTCCTAATATGGTTCGAAGGTGCCATGTGGTACAGGCAATAATGTGAGAATATGGGCCTTCTACAGTCCGGCCGCAAATCGCCTACGGGCGGGGCAGGATGTACCTAAGCCGAGGCGGCGTGCATCTAAGGAAACAGGTGGTGGAGCAAGACACGCTGCTGCGGGTTGAGGGATTGAAGAAAGTTTTCCGGTCCGGCGAATCGGATCTGGTGCTCTTTGAAAATTTATCGTTTGAGGTGAAGCGGGGCGAGATGCTGGCCATTGTCGGGGAGTCGGGAGCGGGCAAGAGCACCTTGTTGCACATAGTCAGCGCTCTTGATCGGGCTTCGGCGGGTGACGTATACTGCGCGCAATTGCAACTAAATGCTTTGTCGGCGGATGAAGCGGCGGAGTTTCGCAATCGCGAGGCGGGCTTCGTCTGGCAATTTCACTATCTGCTGCCGGAGTTTACCGCGGCCGAGAACGTGGCCATGCCGCTGATGCTGCGTGGGCAGGGATGGGCGCAGGCAGAGCCGGACGCTTTACGCTGGCTCCGGGAAGTGGGCTTGGAAGCGCGGGCGCATCATCGGTCGGGCGAGCTTTCGGGCGGCGAACAGCAGCGGGTGGCTTTGGCGCGGGCGCTGATTACCGGCCCAAAATTGTTGTTGGCGGATGAGCCTACCGGCGATCTCGATGGACATACGGCGGAAGCGGTCTTCGAATTGATTGCGCGCTTACATCGCGAGCACCGGCTCACCTCTTTGATTGCCACACACAATCTGGCGTTTGCGCGGCGCTGCCACCGCGTGCTGCGGCTGCAGCGGGGGCGGGCGGAGGAGGTCAGGCCAGAGTCGTTGCAAGCTTGAGGTGATTTAAATCGAGGTAAAGAAAGCGAAAGATTAGTTCGTCAAAGTGCAAGAATTTTGGATTGTTCCGTAGCCGGAGGATAGGGCAAGAGGTTCCTTCGGTAACATTAGGGCAGCGTTTCGGTGCTTGGGTTTGGTGGCCGTTTGATTGCATAATAAAGAGTGACGGGAAACCAGATGCTAGGCGGGAGCATGCCGGGTTCGGGATTTCGGTAGGGTCGAGCGGGGCAGGCGCCTTCTCGGCCGGAAGGGTTCAGGGGGAAGGGCAATATGTTTGAACGTTATACGGAGAAAGCCAGGCGCGTCATTTTCTTTGCGCGCTACGAAGCCAGCCAATTCGGGTCTCCTTATATAGAGACGGAGCACCTGCTGCTGGGGCTGCTGCGCGAAGACAAAGCCCTGACCAATCGATTCCTGCGTTCGCACGCCTCGGTGGAATCGATTCGCAAGCAGATCGAGGGGCACACCACCATCCGGGAAAAAGTTTCCACTTCGGTGGATCTTCCTTTAAGCAATGAGTGCAAGCGAGTGTTGGCCTATGCTGCCGAAGAAGCGGAGCGCCTTTCGCACCGGCACATTGGGACGGAACATCTTCTCTTGGGTTTACTGAGAGAAGAAAAGTGCTTCGCGGCGGAAATTCTGCATGAGCGCGGGTTGCGGCTTTCGGCGATTCGCGAAGAACTGGCGCGCACCAGCCAGGAAAAAGCGCAGCCGCAGCGGCAGCGTGAGTCATCTCTGCTCAGCGAGTTCTCGCGCGATTTAACGCAGGCTGCGATGGATAGCCAGCTTGATCCGCTGGTGGGACGCGACGGCGAACTGGAACGGGTGATTCAGATTCTTTGCCGGCGCACGAAGAACAATCCGGTTTTGATCGGCGAGCCGGGCGTGGGCAAGACCGCAATCGTCGAAGGCCTGGCGCAACGCATTGCCGATGGCGAGGTTCCTTCGTTCCTGGCCGATAAGAGGATTCTGGCCCTCGATCTTTCTTTGATCGTCGCCGGAACCAAGTACCGCGGGCAGTTTGAAGAGCGGCTGAAGACCATCATGAAAGAGTTGATGGAGTCGCAGAACTCCGTGATCTTTATTGATGAGCTGCATACGCTAGTGGGCGCGGGTTCGGCGGAAGGGTCTTTGGATGCCGCGAATATCTTGAAGCCAGCTTTGTCGCGCGGCGAGATTCAATGCATTGGAGCGACCACTCCGGGCGAGTACCGCAAGTCGATTGAGAAAGACCGCTCGCTCGAGCGGCGCTTTCAGGCGGTAAAAGTTCCGCCGCCGAATGAGGCCGATGCCGTTAAGGTTCTGTTCGGCATCAAGGATCGGTACGAAAAATTTCACGCCGTCACTTATACCGACGACGCCATCAACTTCGCGGTGTCGCATTCCAACCGTTATATTCCCGATCGATTCCTGCCCGATAAGGCGATCGATCTCGTCGATGAAGCCGGCGCTCGCGTAAAGCTGCGCCAGACTTCGCAGCCGGAAGAAATCACCGAGGTGCAGAAGCGGATCAAGTTCATCGTGCACCGCATGGAGAATGCGATCGCCAACCACGAGTTCGAGAAGGCGCGCTTCTACTCGGATGAAGAACGCAAGGAGCGCGAGAATCTGCGGGCGCTGCGCGAGAAATATCATCTGGATGAATCTTCCACCGGCGTGGTTGGGCGGGAAGACATCGAGGATGTGGTTTCGCGCTGGACCGGCGTTCCTATCACTTCGATCAAAGAAGAAGAGACGCAGAAGCTGCTGCGCATCGAAGAAGAGCTCCATAAACGGATCATCTCGCAGGATAAATCGATCAGCGCGCTGGCCCGGGCGATCCGGCGTTCGCGCGCGGGGTTGAAAAGTCCGAACCGGCCGATCGGTTCATTCTTGTTCCTTGGCCCAACCGGCGTCGGCAAAACTGAGGTCGCACGTACTTTGGCCCAGTTCATGTTCGGCACCGAAAAAGCTTTGGTGCGCTTCGACATGTCGGAGTTCATGGAGAAGCACTCGGTCTCGAAGTTGATCGGCTCGCCTCCGGGATATGTGGGTTACGAGGAAGGCGGCCAGCTGACTGAGCGCGTGAAGCGGGCTCCCTATTCAGTCGTGCTGCTCGACGAAATCGAGAAGGCGCATCCGGATGTGTTTAACATCCTGCTGCAGGTTTTTGAAGACGGCCAACTCACGGACGGCCTGGGCAACACGGTCGACTTCAAGAACACGATTCTCATCATGACCTCGAATATTGGCGCGCGGCACCTGCAGAAGCGCGAAGGCTTCGGCTTCCAATCGACAAAAGATGAAATGGTTTCGACCAAGGTCGAGGAACTGGTGAAGGGCGAGGTGAAGCGCACCTTCAACCCTGAGTTCCTGAACCGGCTGGACGAGATTATTCTCTTCCTGGCGTTGAGCGAAGCGGATCTGATCCAGATTCTGGAGTTGATGATCACACAACTCAATCAGAACCTGGCCCAGAAGGCGATCACGGTATCGGTGGCCGACGAGGCCAAGAAGTGGATACTCAATCAGACGCTTACCGACCGCACCTACGGAGCGCGGCCGCTGCGCCGGGCGCTGCAGAAGTATATTGAAGACCCGCTGTCGGAGGCGCTAATTCAGGGCACGATCACCACGCGTCCGGCGTTTATTGAGGTTTTCTTGGAGGACAACAAGCTGTTCTACCGTCCAGTCGACGCGGAGAAAACTGAGGGTGTGTTGTTGTACGAGAACAGTTAAAAGCAGCCGTCAGCTATCAGCCGTCAGCGAAAACAAAGCTGGCGGCTTTTGTTTTTAAGGGATTGAATCTTAACATTCGCCCATGGCTAAACCGCCCTCTCTTCGGATCGAAGCCCACTTCGAGATCTCGCATCTCAGCCACGAGCTTCTGGTCGAGTGCCCGAGTTGCAGGCTTTGTGCCCGCCGAAGCAGACCGAGCTATGATCGTCCCAAGCGTAAGTTTGGGACCCACATCAGTTGTCTGCACTGCGCGGCGCAACACGACATGGCCACCGATCGCGATGATTGGAATCAACTCCCGCTCTGGTCCAAGACCAATTGTTGCGGGGGAGGTTTTGTGGGCGCTGAACGCCAGGCACCCGGAGGCTTTGGAACCATTTTTGGCGGCGGGGCGGCGCGAGAATAAGCTCGGTCACTACAGCAACCGGCATTGGCGCTCACACTCTGACGAAGGCCATGGATTGGCTTGGAGAATGATTTTCTAGGCTTTCGTCCAGTCCTCGATCTTCCGTCCCTTCACGCTGCGAAAGACGCGATCATGGGTCACCAGGATCGCTTCGACGGCGAGGGCTTGCGCCGCGATCATCCTATCGAGGTTGTCCATCGGTTCGCCCTGTTTTTCCAGCGTGGCGCGAAGGCGGGCATAGTGGCGCGCCGCCTCTGAGTTCCAGGCCAGCACTTCGACGCGCAGGAGAAACTCTGCAACCACGACTGCCAGCCTCGTTGCCGGCTCCAACTTGGCTAGGCCGAAGCGCAGTTCCGCTTCCGTGGTACCGAGATCCCGACTTCGCTCATCGGTACTTTGAGCAGGCGCACACGCACCTGGGGCATTCCCTTGATAATGTACTTGAGGGGTTGTCAATATCTGGTCTCGTCGACAGATCTGGTCTCGTCGACCGGGTCGACCAAGGTCAAAAGCCTTGACGCGGAGGTCGCGGAGAAAATCTTCGCGGAGGCCAGGGAGAGATTCTTTTGCGACCTTTTTGCGCCGCGAATGCTCGATATACTGCCTACGTATCTGCCGGAGCCGCTATGGAGAAGGTCAATATCGCCGACAAGTTCGCCAAGATTTCAGAGTACTGGAAACCTTACATTGCCGCCGAGCTGAACGGGCAATATGTGAAGCTCGACAAGTTGAAAGGCGAATTTGTTTTTCATCATCACGAGAGTGAAGACGAGATGTTTCTGGTGGTGAAGGGTCGCTTCCGCATGGAATTTCTTGACCGCCAGGACTGGATTGAGGAGGGCGAGTTTCTTGTGGTTCCGCGCGGGGTGGAGCATCGCCCAGTAGCTGAGGAAGAATGCTGGATTCTGCTGTTTGAGCCGGCTTCAACGTTAAATACCGGTAATGTTGTGAATGAGCGCACGCTAGCTGAGTTGGAGCGCGTGTAGAATGAGACGCAGCCGGCTGCGTCTTTGGAAAATCTATTTGTAAATAGGAGCTATGGAACTCACGGTTTATTCCGCCCCCTGGTGTCCCGATTGCCGCGAGGCTAAGCGCTTTCTGGCTCAGCACAACATTCCGTTTCAAGAAATTGACATTGAAACGCCCGGCGCGGTGGAGGAGATCGTCAAGCGCACGGGCAAACGAGCCATCCCGCAATTTGTGATCGATGGCGAGTGGGTGCAGCCTTACGTGCCGGGTAAGGGATTTCTCTATGAGCAGATGTCTAAGCGCCTGGGAGTCAAGTCTTAGGGCTGCATCGCTACCGCGGAGCTGAAGCCCGTCATGCGCTCTCTCATCCGCGGCGCTCGCAGCGCTGCTCCTCCCTGATTTCAGGAGGTACGCCCTCTCGCGTTACTCAACTGCATGGTTCTGCTTGCGGCGAACGGCCATACTCCTCTGCACTTTCGATACCTCTGGACATCATCTTCCGTACCGTGGAAAAGCCTTGCCGGACGCGGGAAGATGACCCTTCCCCCAGCTTTCAGAGTTAGCGCTTTCGCTTTGAGTAAAGCTCAGCGACAGGGATATCATGTCCGGACCGGAAGCTTCACGGGGATCGAACGAGGTCAGCGAGAGTTGGCAGCAGTTGATACAGGCTGTGCTCGCGACCGCGGTGTTGATCGGTGCTGTGGCCATGTTTCGTTACTACGCACCGGCGACCGCCAAGGAGCGGCAACCCGATGAACTGCGCCTACAGGTGCACCAGCTCACGCAGCAGGTCGCCGAGCTCGAGAAAGAGCAGGCGATGCCGGCCTTGGTGCTTGCCCGCTATCGTAACTCTATTGGCTACATCTACGGCGTGTTTCAGGTAGGCTTTCCGAACCAGCCGGCGGCGATTCGCGCACGCGTGTCGGGTACGGGATTTCTGGTGGGCGACGGACTTCTGGCGACCAATCGTCACGTAGCCGAACCGTGGTATGGCGATAGCGAGGCCGAAGGATTAATCCATCGCGGAGCCATGGCCCGATTGGAAAGTCTCGTAGTGTTTTTTCCGGGTTCGCCGATGCCTGTGAGGTTGACGCCGGGTACGGTTTCTGCGACCGACGATCTGGCCGTGTTGATGATCGAAGATAAAGATGCGGTGCGTGGACTTGCGGTGCTGCCGCTGGCAAAATCCATCGCGGCACCGGGAGAACTGGTGACCGTGATCGGCTATCCGATGGGCATTGCGGGGATGGTGGCCAAGTCTCCCAGCGGAATTTACCAGCGGCTGGCCTACCGCCATAACGACATTACAGCGGCCAGCGAACTGGCGGCGCTCTCGCTGATTCGCCCTTCAACCACGTGCGGACACTTAGGCGATGTGGTGGGCGCGAAACTCATCTACGATGCGCCCACGGCGCACGGCGGCAGCGGCGGGCCGGTGTTCAACTCCAACGCAGAAGTAATCGGAGTGAATTCGGCCTACATCGACGGCTTCTCGGGCGGCACGCTGGGAGTTTCGGCGGAGGCGCTGCGGCCGCTGCTGGTGGAGGCGGAAAAGAAACCATAACAGATCTGAGCCTATGACTGTCGCAGCTTTGCGCCTTCGGTAAAGACGTTGATCGCCGGACGCGGAGGCATCTCCGGAGACCGCGTAAGCCACAGCGGCTGCGATGAGAGCGATAAAGGCATGTCCACCCGTTGCTTCGGCTACGAACACAACGACGGCGAGCGGCGTTTGTAGCCTGCGGAGAGAAACGACGCCATACCAACCGCTGCGTAGAGCTCAGGAACCGGGTTGCTGACGATCCTTTGCGCGCAGGCGGTTCCAAGCTTCCTCCCACCAGAAATAACGGCACGAACAGCGCGCTTCCTCATTCGGCAGCCAGAGTAACAAGCGTGGCGGCGAGCTTCAGGACGCTACCGGGGGCCACAACTTGCCCAGAATGATGACGACGACTCCCGTGATTACCAGGCCAGGAATCAGGCCGATGATTGGAGCGATGATGAGCCACTCGCGCAGATGGCGAGCGTAGACCTGAGCCAGATCTTCGCGAATTAGGAAGCTTATTTTCGGAGCGGATGTGCGACGAGTCGATGGACCTTTCGTTCTGTTTTTCCGGAGATTCGATCCGTAGATTTTTCGCGGCTTTTGCGGTTTATGGTTGTTTGTTCGAGGGTAAGGCAGGATGGGAAGAGGAGACCTCAGTGCCTTCGCGCATGATGCGGCGCAGGGTGGCCACGAGCTCGGGTCCGGCGGAGCGCAGTTCCTCGTGGTGGTGAAGAGCGAGTTGACCGAGAATTTTCTCGCCTTTCGGGGTCAGCGCGAGCAGGACTTCGCGGCGATCGCCTTGGGCACGAGTGCGGTGAACGAAACCTCCGGCTTCGAGGCGGTTCACCAACTCCACCGCGCTGTTGTGGCGGATTTGCATGCGGTGGGCCAATTCGCCGATCCGTGGCCGAACTCCGGGCGGGAGGCCCTTGATGGCCAGCATCAGCTGATACTGGCCGCGCTCGAGCCCCGCCTGCTTGACCACCTGCTCGCTGAAGTGGAGAAAGCGGCGAATACAGTAGCGGAACTCCGCCAGCGCCTGGTAGTCCGACAAGGTCAGTTTTTTCATGCGGGTGATTGTGTCGTGCTGCGATCCCCTGCCAGGGGATAGTATATCGTAAGACGATATATGACAGGCAGCCCGGTGGCGTGCGCTCTGGCCTCTTCTTCGTCCTCCATTTAGAATCCTCTGTCCTAGTTCATTCCCGCCGACAGGAGCGACTTCACTTTGATCCCGCGCTATACCCGCCCGGAGATGGGCCGTATTTGGAGCGACGAAAACCGGTTTCGCACCTGGCTGGCGGTGGAGGTCGCGGCCAGCGAGACCTTGGCCGAAGCGGGCATGGTGCCCAAAGAGGCAGCCCGTGCCATCCGCGAGCGCGCGGATTTTCGCGTGGAGCGCATCCATGAGATCGAAGCGGAAGTTCGCCACGATGTGATCGCCTTTACGACCGCGGTGGCCGAAATCGTGGGGCCGCATGCGCGCTGGTTTCATTATGGATTGACTTCCAACGATGTAGTGGACACGGCGCAAGCCTTGTTGATCAAGCAAGCGTCGGCGCTGATCGCGGAAGATCTGCAACGCTTAGCGGACGTCTTCGAGCGCCGCGCCTGGGAGTTCAAAGACACGCCGATGGTGGGACGCACGCACGGCATTCACGCCGAGCCCATCACCTTCGGGTTTAAGTTGGCCAACTGGTATTCGGAGACGCAACGCAATATCGCGCGCTTTGCCACCGCGGCTGAGGACATGCGGGTGGGAAAGTTTTCGGGCGCGGTCGGCATCTTTGCGCATCTGACGCCGGAGATTGAAGAGAAGATTTGCGCCCGGCTGGGGTTGAAGGCGGCGGCGATTTCGTCCCAGGTGATTCAGCGGGACCGCCACGCAAACTATCTGGCGACGCTGGCGGTGATCGCCTCAACCCTGGACAAGATTGCAACCGAGATTCGGCACTTGCAGCGCACTGAAGTGCGCGAGGCTGAAGAGTTCTTCAGCGAAAAGCAGAAGGGATCCTCCGCCATGCCGCACAAGCGGAATCCAGTGACCGCAGAACAGATCAGCGGACTGGCTCGCGTGGTGCGCGGCAATGCCCAGGCGGGATTTGAAAATGTTGCGCTGTGGCATGAGCGCGATATTTCGCATTCTTCGGCGGAGCGGATCATTTTGCCGGACTCGACCACGCTGGTTGACTACTTGCTCAATAAGGCAGCGAGTTTAGTCGAGACGATGTTTGTCTATCCCAAACGCATGCGCGCCAATCTGGAGAGCACGGGGGGGCTGATTTTCAGCGGGCAGTTGCTGCTCGATCTGGTCGAGCACGGGGTGTCACGCGAGGATGCATACCGCATCGTGCAAGGGCACGCCATGCGCGCCTGGAAGGAAGGATTGGACTTTCGGCAGTTAGTGCTGGCCGACAAGGAGATCACGGGCAAGGTTCCGCGCAAGCAGATTGAATTTGCTTTCGATCTCTCTCGCCAACTGAAAAATGTGGACAGGATTTTTGCCCGAGTCTTTCAAGGCGATGGCGAGCGCCAGGCAAAGTCCGGAGAGAGGCCAAAAAAAGTGCAAGCCGGAAAGCGGCGCGGCTGAGCCGGTCCTGGGCGGGCTCGCCTACTTCTTTTTCTGGGGCAGATATTTTTTCTCGATCGAGGCCACCACCACGTAGTTGGGATCGACCATTTCGTTGAGATGAATCTTCGCCACCTTCGACAGCAGTTCATACGCATCCAGCTCCGACAATCCGTAGTCTTTGTGAATCCAGTGCACGAGTTCCGTGAAGGCGATGCGGAGGGCGTCATCCAGCGGGCGATAGGCGCCGACGGTCATGATGGCGTCGTCGTTTTCGAATTGGGGCCAGGCTATGGTGCGGCCTTTGATAACGCTAAGCTGGACGCGCGCTTTGAGCGGGACTTCAATGGCCGTGCCGGCGATTTCGCCGTCTCCCATAGCGGCGTGACCGTCGCCCACGTAGAACAATCCTCCCGTAACATTCACTGGAAAATAAACGGTGTTGCCGACGCTGGCTTCGGGCGAGTCCATGTTGCCGCCGAACTCCGCCGGGACCACGGAACTGCGGGCCTCACCCTTGGCCGGCGCGACGCCGATGCAGCCGAAGAAGGGATGCAGGGGAATCTTCACCGAGAAATCGGAATCGAGCGCCTGGAACAGAGCCGTGTTGGCAGAGTGATCGATGCGATAAAACCAGATGCGCTCCGGTAGCGGAGGATGCAGCATGGGCGTATAGCTAGTTTCGTTGAGAGCTCCGAAGCCGGGGGCGAAGGCGCCAACGCCGGTGTCGCCGTCGACCTGCAGATCGAGGATCTTGACGGCGAGCGTGTCCCCGGGTTCTGCGCCTTCCACGAAGAAGGGGCCGGCCAGGGGATTGTCGCCCTTCGACATACTCAGAGTGTCGCCGGGTTTCTTTAGCGCGTTGCCGAAACAGTCGAGCGTGTTGGTGTCGAGGATGTCGCCTGCCTTGAGGCGCACCACCGGCTCCGCGGTCGCGAACAGATATTTGACGTTGTCAATGGTTGTGCGGTAATGGACGACGTTTCCCATTTGACCGTGCAGCATGACCGAAAGCGACAGCACAAAGCCCAGCAGAGTTAATTTTGTGTTCATTGTGTTTGCCGTCCTGGAATCCGGATCGCGACGGCAGCGACCGGCATGATCATTCTGAAAGATATCAGAATCATCGATGCAAAGGAGAGCCGGACGACTGGGGTTTCGCAGTCGCGGATCGAATGTCACTAGGGCACGGTAACCACGAGAGCGGTGCAGGGTTGGCTGCCTTCGCGCTGATAGCTGTGATGCTGGCTGGAATCGAAGTAAATGGAATCGCCGCTTTCCAGTTGATATTCTTCCATGCCGATCTTCAGGTTGAGCGTGCCCTTCAGCAAGCAGAGAAATTCTACGCCGGGATGGCTGTGGGTTTTCAACTTCTCCTTGGCGATGGGCTGAAAATCGGCCTGGTAGGCGCTGAGCTTTTTCTCGGTCGCGGGGTAATCGAGGCTTTCGAAGAAATAGGAAACGTCGGAGGTGCCGGGACGCTCCGGAAATCGTCGCCGGTCTTTTTTGCGTACGATGGCGACCACGTGGCGTTTGCGTTCGTCGGTGAAAAAGTATTCCAGGCCGACTCCGAAGACCATCGCAATCCGCAACAGCGTGGGCAGAGTCGGATAGAGCTTGCTGCGTTCGAGCTTGGACAACAAGGCTGCCGATAGTCCGGTGTGCTTTCCCAATTCCACCAACCCCATGCTCTTCTTCAGCCGGAGGGCGCGGAGTTTTTCTCCGATCGAGTAGGGTTTTAATGCGCTAACAATATTGTCGGATAACAAGCGATGCTCCCCTCATTTTTGCGTAACAGTAGTGAGTCTTTTGACTTCTTTTTTCTAAACAGCTAGTGCCCGGCGGGGCATTAGACAGCAATCTGCCGGACAAACGTTCGGGCGCGCTGCCAGGCCGCCAAGAGCGAGTCTTGGGCTACTCTCGTCCAGACGCTCACCGATCAACTCGCGGACCATGCGAACGAAGCGGGGGTGCGTCCCCACGGTCTCGGCGCGTACCATGTTCAACCCCAACTCGGAACAGAGTTCGCGCGCCTGTGTATCCAGGTCGAAGAGGATTTCCATGTGATCGGAAACGAAGCCAATCGGCGCGATTACAACATCGGACGTTTTTCCGCGAGTGTTGAAATCGCGCAGGTAGTCGACGATGTCCGGCTCCAGCCAGGGCTCTGAGGCGGGCCCACTCCGGCTCTGATAGACGAGTTTCCAGTCCCGATGTCCCAATGCGTGCGCGACCAGGCGACCGGTCTCCTGGAGCTGAACTTCGTAGTCGCAGCCTTGCGCCATGCCGAGAGGAATGCTGTGCGCGGTGTAGATCAGATGAGCCGCCTCGCGCCGATCCGATGGAAGCCGGTCGAGCGCTTGCCGCACGCGATCGGCGAGGGCCGCAATAAATCCGGGATGATTGTGGAATACGCGGATCTTGTCGATGACCGGCGCGCCCTCGCCGGCAGCGGCCTGCGCGTGCGCGATATTCTCGCGGTATTGGCGGCAACTGGAGTACGAGCTGTAGGCGGAAGTGACGAAGGCCAGCGCGCGGCTCACGCCATCGGCTTTCATCTGGCGCAGAGTGTCGGCGAGCAGGGGATGCCAGTTCCGGTTTCCCCAATAGATGGGCAGGCGGGGCCCGTACTGGATGAGTTCGGCGTTCAGCGCCGCGATGAACTGCCGGTTCTGGCCGTTGATCGGACTCTTCCCGCCGAAGTGGTAGTAGTGCTCCGCAACTTTGAGCAGGCGCTCGCGAGGCACATTTTTTCCACGCAGCACGTTCTCGAGGAACGGCATCACGTCCGCGGGCTTTTCGGGTCCGCCAAAAGAGATCACCAGAATTGCGTCGTAGTTCATGCCGTTTTCAAAGTGGTTCGACTCATTCATTGCGGGGCTGGGATTTGCTTCTGCAAGTCGGTCAAGGCGGACAACACTTCCGCGCTGTGCTGACTGGGATTGACCTCCGTGAATACCTTTACGATCTTGCCGTCCGGATCGACGATGAAGGTATGCCGGGCGGCGAATTTCACCAAACCCAGATTCGTCAGAGAACCGTATGCGCTGGAAACTTTATGATCGGTGTCGGCGAGCAGTTTGAAGTTCAATCCTTCTTTGGTGCAGAACTGCTGGTGAGAAGCGGCGCTGTCGACGCTGACGCCCAGAACGACCACATTCCTCTGCTGATATTGCGCCTGGTCGCGCTGAAAGTTGTGCGCCTCGATGGTGCAGCCGCTGGTGAAGTCTCTGGGGTAGAAGTATAGGACCACCCATTTGCCGCGATAATCCTTGAGGCTGACCGGCGCACCTTCCTGCGAGGTGAGCGTGAATTCGGGCGCGGTCGCGCCCACTTGCGGCGTAGACGCTGCCAACAACGTAACCGGCAAGGCTGCGATCGCAAGCAGCGAACCAAGCAATAGCCGACGAACCGCGCCTGGTCGCGTCATCGAGATTCCTGCTGCCATGGGGTCTCCGTTTCCGGCTCGTGGATTGCCATCCATCTGTTGCCGGCGGTCGCTTTGCCGAGCACGAGCTGGACATCGCCGATATAGCGCTCGCGGAATGCACCCTCGCAGTAGGCCAGGTAGTAATCCCACATGCGCATGAAGCGTTCGTCGAAGCCCAGGGGACGCACGTCACCGAGGTGGGCCAGAAAGCGGCGCCGCCATTCGTTCAAGGTGAGCGCGTAATGCATGCCGATATCTTCCAGGTGGAACAGTTGCATGCCGGTGGCGCGGGCCAGCGAGCGTTGAATCTCGACCACGGAAGCCAGTTCTGCGCCGGGGAATATGTATTTCTTGATCCAGTCGCTCTGTTTTTTATATTGCTGAAACTTCGCTTCCCGAATGGTGATGGTTTGCAGCAACATGTTGCCATCCGGTTTCAGTAGGCGATCGCAGGCTTCGAAGTAATCGTCGTAGTGTTCGTGGCCTATGGCTTCGAACATTTCGATGCTCACGATCTTGTCGTACTGGCCGGTGAGGTTGCGGTAGTCATCGAAGAGCAATTCGATCCGTTCGCCAGCGCGGCTGCGCGCGAATACTTCCCGGGCATAATCGTGCTGCTGCCGGCTGATCGTGGTGGTGGCGATACGGCAGCCGTAGGCTTCGGCAGCATAGGCGGCGAAGCCTCCCCAGCCGGTGCCGATTTCGAGAACGTGGTCGTTGGGAGCTAACTCAAGTTTGCGGCAGATGCGATCAAACTTGCGAAGTTGGGCGCGCTCGAGCGTATCGTCCGCGCTCTCGTAGTAGGCGCAGGAGTAGGCGAGATTGCGATCCAGGAAAAGGCGATAGAAGTCGTTGCCCAGATCGTAGTGATACGCGATGTTGCGCCGACTGCCGGAGTGAGTGTTGCGGTGGCGGCGATGCTGCAGGAAATCGAGGAATCTACGCAACGCGGTGAAGAGGCGGTTGCCGTTTTCCAGTTGGTTGAGGTTTCGTACGGCGAGGCGAACCACGGCGACCAAGTCGGGAGTGGACCATTCGCCTTCCATGTAGGCCTCGCCGACTCCGATGTCGCCAGCGAACAAGGCGCGCTGGAAGAAACGGTCGTCGTGCACGGCTACGATCGCGTGCAAGGAGTCCTTCGGTTCCGGCTGGCCTAACTCGCCAAAGCTGTACGTCGCTTCCGGACAAACGATGTCGAGGCAGCCCACGTGCAAGCCTGACAGACTCTTCAGGAAGATTTTCTTGGCCAGAGTCGTAGTCATCTTTATTCCGCTCGCCATGAGGCCCCCCAATGCTGCGCAGTGGCGCGTTCAAAATGGCCCTTTCCCGGATGCGGTACGACCGGGACTTTCTTCAGGAACAGCCGCAACGCTTGCCAGTGAATGGCGGCGATCACTTTTGCCGTCACCCAAGGGAAGCGCAGCAGCGCGGTGTGCAGTTCACGCGGCGTCCATTCGCGGCGTTCCAGTTTGAGCGTGGAATCGAAAATCTCGCGTCCGCCTTCATAGCTCACGCTCTCGGTAATCAGGCGCTCGCGGGGCGGAGTAAAGGTCCAATCGTATTCGTGACCAAGCTTCATGAACGGCGATACGTGGAACGTCTTGGCGAAACGGTAGTGCTTGTTCTCACTCCTAGGGTGGTCGGCCGTATGCGTCAGCCAGTAGTTCTCGGTTTCTCCGAAGGTGTTGTTCACCTCGGCCACGATCGCTTGCAGCTTGTCTGCCAGGTCGTAACAGTAATAGAACGAGACCGGGTTGAAGTTATAGCCAAGGTAGCGGAGATGCGTGAGCAGGAAGATTTGTCCTCGGGGAAGTTCAGCGTTGTGCTGCTGGGCATCGCGGAGCAGTCTTTCGCGCAAACCCTTTTGCGGATCTCCGAAGTGATCGCGATCATGGTATGAAACCCAGTTCCAACGGTTGTAAGCAGCGAGCGGCGAGACCTTCATCAGCTCGGGCAAGCGATCGATGTCGAGAAAGGCCATGAACAGCGGATATGTAAACTCATGGCGAGCAGGGAAGAACCTGCGATGACGCAAGGTTCCGGAATAGATTGCGGATTCCATCAGGCCTCCGCCACTTTCGCCACCACTTGCCACGACGCGCCTAGCCGATCGGCGACGCGGATCGCGGAATTCAATCCATCTTCGTGAAAGCCGTAGAACCAGTATGCACCACAAAAGTGCGCGCGATTGCGGCCGCTGATCTCCTGCCAGCGCGCCTGCGAGCGCACCGCCTCCAGCGTGTAAAGAGGGTGAAAGTAAGCCATCTCCCGCAGAATCTTTTTTTCTTCGAGGGATGGAGTGTCGTTGAGAGTGACGCAGTAATCTTCGGCGGTGGGCAGGCTCTGCAGGCGGTTCATGTGATACGTGAGCGTCGCCCGGTGGCGCCTGGCGCCGAGGTGATAATTCCACGAGGCGCGCGCCCGCGGCCGGCGGGGCAACAGGCGCGAATCCGTATGAAGCACGGTTTCGTTGCGGCTGGTGCGGAAGCCGGAGAGGACCTGTTTCTCGAGCGGCGACGCGTCTTTTAGCAGTTGTAAAGTTTGCGGCGCGTGACAGGCGAACACGACTTCATCGAAGTGTTCGGGGGCACGGTCTTGGAAAGAAATTTCCACTCCTGACGGTGTGCGGATCACTCCGTCCACCTTTGCCGCCAAGCGAATTCGTTTCTGGTACGGCGCGGTAAGAGGTGGAATATAAGTCCGGCTGCCGCCTTGCAGCACGTACCACGGCGGGGCCGAAGTGAGGCCAAGCAATCCGTGATTCTCAAGAAAACGAATCAGGGTAAAGGCGGGGAAGTCTTCGATCTCCTCCGGCGAAGTGGACCACACCGCCGCGGCCATGGGATGCAGGTAGTAGCGCGCGAAGTCGCCGCGAAATTGATGCGCTTGTAGATAGTCCCGCAAGGTGAGGCCGGCGCCGGCTGGATCGTGCAGCAGTTGGCGAGCTTCGCGATGAAAGCGCACGATCTCGGCAAAGAAGCGATAGTGCGCGGGACGAAACCAGTTGCGATTGCCGGCGAAAAATCCGGCGATCCCGCGGCTGCTGTATTCAAATCCGGTTTCGCGGCAGCAAACTCCGAACGACATGTCGCTCGGTTGCCGGGCCACGCCCAACGTCCGAAAGAGCCGCACCAGATTCGGATAAGTACGATCGTTGTGCACCATGAAACCGGTATCGATGGGCAGCACGCCGCGGCTGGTTTCAATTTCGTGGGTGTGCGTGTGGCCACCGAGACGTCCGTCTTTTTCGAACAGCCACACTTCGTGTTTCTGGCTAAGCAAGTAAGCGGCCGCCATTCCCGAGATGCCCGAGCCAATCACGGCGATGCGACTCATGCGGCGCTTCCCTCGGCTAGGTCCGACAGGCGGATGCCGCGCAGATCGCGAGCGATGCCAACCTTACTCAGGAAACACAGCATGTAATACGTGAGATCCACTTCCCACCAGCGAATCCCCTGCTGGCAGGCATACATAAATTTGTGGTGATTGTTGTGCCAGCCCTCTCCCAGGGTGATCAGCGCCAGAACAAAATTGTTGCGGCTGTCGTCGGGAGTGTCGAAGCGCCGCGAGCCCCAGAGATGCGCCACCGAATTGATGGTGAAGGTGCCGTGAAAAAGAAGCACCGTCGAAGTCACGAATCCCCAGACGAACGCGCCCGGCCCGCCAATCAGCAGCAGCGCGCTCCCCAGAACTAGCGGCGGCACGAGATAATGCCGGTCGAGCCAGCGGAGTTCGGGAAACTTGCCAAAATCCTGGATTAGCGCAGGATCGTACCTGTCATATTGATTCGACAGAACCCAGCCGACATGCGCCCACCAGAAGCCGCGCGTCAAGGGAGAGTGGATATCCGGATCGTGGTCGGCATGGCGGTGATGAACGCGATGGTGTGCGGCCCACCACAGCACACCTTTTTGCCCCGAGGTCTCGGCCAGAAAGGCCATCAGAAATTGCCAGCCGCGGCCCAGCTTGTAAGCGCGATGGCTGAAGTAACGGTGGTAGCCGGCGGTGATGCCAAACATGCGCACCGCATACATCGCCACCATGAGGCCAACCCAGTACCACCGAAACGGAACGAACAAAATGGCGCAACAGGCCGCGTGCAACAGCACGAAAGGGATGACCGTCCCGAAACTGTAGTGGTGAAGTCGATGGATCACAAGATTTCCTGGCCTCTTGGGCTGCGGACTCAGAATTGAGAATCTCTCTTCGCTAGTACGCTGCGAATCCGGGCGCCGGATTGCCTCTGATACGTTGTATCAATCCGTTGCCTATTTGTCAAGGCTTTGTCCATGACAAATATTTGACACATTAGAATGCGGCTGCTACCATGCCCGGGTGCCTGCCTCCTATCCGATCAGCGCAGTGGCCAAGCTCACCGGCCTTCCGCTCGACACCCTGCGAGCATGGGAGCGGCGCTACCAGACGGTGGTTCCAAAGCGCGTGGCGCGCGGGCGACTGTATTCCGAAGCCCAGATCAAGCGGCTCGTTCTTTTGCGGCGAGCGGTGGAACACGGCCACGCCATTGGACAGATCGCCAGCTTAGGAGATCGGCAACTGCGCGAACTTCTTGAACGAAGTTCGTCGATCCGGGAGGAAGCGCCGACTGCGAAAGCGGCTTACTCGCAAGCCGCCCTCGCCCCGGTGCTGCGTGCTCTGGAGCGCTTCGACTACGCCGCGACCGACCGCGAGATCAACCGCCTGGCGGCGACCATGGCGAGTCCTAGAAATTTTGTTCACCAGGCCGCTCTGCCTTTGATGCGGATCGTCGGCGAGCGCTGGCACGAGGGCAAGTGCAGCATTGCGCAGGAGCACATGCTGACCAATCTGCTCAGCGGCCTGCTTTCTTCGCTGGTGAGAACCTACTCGCCCTCGAACCCGCCGGTGCGGGTATTGCTGGCCACGCCGCGCAATGAGCGTCATGCATTTCCTACGCTGGCCGCGGCCATGCTGACGGCCGTGGGGGGGCTGGGCGTCATTTATTTGGGCACGGAGCTGCCAGCGGCGGATATCGTACTCGCGGCGCGAAAGAGTGAAGCCGATGTGGTTTTGCTCAGCTTGAGCGCCACACCGGTTGGGGATGTTCTGGAAGATCTCAATCAGGTTGAGCGCAAGACTCCACGTTCCACCGGCCTTTGGCTGGGCGGGGCGCCGGAACTGAAACTCGCCGAGGCGGTGCAAGGCTCCCGCTGGGTGGTGCTGGATGATTTCTCCGCCTTGGAGCATCAATTGGCTGCGCTGGGAGCGAGGTTCTAACGGAAGGGTCGGAGCAATCCGCAGGCGTGTTATAGACGTACTTAAGTGTGGGCGCGAGGGATGGAGATTATGAGAGTGTTCCTAAAGTTGATCTTCGCCGGTATTTTTATTTGGATGGTGGGCATGACCACTTATGTGAGCCTGCACAAACCGGTCTGGCTGGCGGGTTCGGAATTCAGTTGGGCGGGTAGTCCTTGGGCGGTGGCGACACTCTTTGACGCTTACTTCGGCTTCGTGACATTTTTCGTGTGGGTGTGCTTCAAAGAGCGAAGCCTTTGGGCCAAGATAATTTGGTTCCTGCTGATCATGGGGTTGGGAAACATCGCGATGTCCGGTTACGTTCTGCTTCAGCTTTTCAAAGTGAAACAAGATGAGCCGCTTTCAAGCGTGCTGTACAAAACCGCATGAGGAGTGGATTTTTTTGTATCGCAAGGTAATCGCGCCGGTGGTTACTCTGCTTACGCAGGGAATCACGCCGGAGAAGATTGCCCTGAGCCTCGCGTTTGGGATTGTGCTGGGAGTCTTTCCGGTGCTGGGTTCGACGAGCATTCTCTGCGCGCTGGCGGCTGTGACTTTTCAATTGAACCTGCCGGCCATCCAGTTGGTGAATTATCTGGCGTATCCCCTGCAATTGATCTTGCTGATACCTTTCATGCGGCTGGGCGAGATGTTGTTTCACGCCGCGCCGCTGCAGCTTTCGCTGGCGCAGATGTTGGCCATGGCCCACGCTAACTTGCCGCAAGCCATGGCAAAGCTTTGGCTGGCGGCGGTGCATGCCATGTCCGCATGGCTGTTGATCGGTCCCCCGATAATTGTTCTGCTTTATTTTTCTCTGGCGGTTGCGCTACGCCGTCTGGCGGCGTCCACGGTCCTGCGCCACAAGACCAGCGAGGTGGTCTGATCGGGCATGCTGGCTGAGGTTCTCCATCTCGTTCTGCTGGGCGCGGCCTTGGTGCTCGCGATGATGTTTTTGTTGTGGCTCCTTCATCTGCGTACCGGCAACGCCAGCATCGTCGATCCCGGCTGGGCGTTTGGCCTGCCGCTTCTGGCCGTGACCTACGCCGTGCTGGGTTCCGGTTATTCGTGGCGGAGATGGCTGCTGGCGGCAATGGCCTTGGCATGGGGAGTAAGGCTCGGGACCCACCTGCTGCTGCGCATTGCCGGCAAGCCGGAAGAAGGCCGTTATCAGGAACTACGCCGGCAGTGGAAGAATCATTTGGCGCTGAAATTCCTGGCGTTTTTCGAATTCCAGGCGTTGCTGGATTTATTTCTTTCGCTGCCTTTCCTGCTGGCCGGGGTCAATCGAGCGCCGGCATTGTCGCCATTGGAATATGGGGGATTTGCCCTTTGGCTGCTGGCGCTGGCAGGGGAGGCGACGGCCGACGCGCAGTTGGCCGCCTTCAAACGCGATCCCTCCACGCACGGGCAAGTGTGCCAGCGCGGCTTGTGGAATTATTCCCGGCATCCGAATTATTTTTTTGAGTGGCTGGTCTGGCTGGCGTGGGCTTTATTCGCGCTGGCTTCGCCTTACGGCTGGGTCGCGCTTCTGTGCCCGGCGCTGATGTTTTATTTTCTTTTCCGAGTGACCGGCATTCCCGCGACCGAAGCCCAGGCCCTGCGCAGCAAGGGCGACGCCTATCGCCGTTACCAGCAGACGACAAGCGCTTTCCTACCCTGGTTTCGGAAGCAGGGTTACACTTTTTTCTGATTCGCGCATTTTGGCTAAAGAAGATGACAACCGCCGCACAACTCGAGCGTCAACCCGTTGCCAGTTCGACTTCGTGGTCGCTAAATTTGTTGGAGCGGGATTGTTTGCCGGACTGGCTCATTCGATGGGGCATCCGGCGACTCTTGCTGCGGCGTTTGCGGGAGGAAGATAAAGGGTCGCCGGAGCTGCAGCAAGCTCACCGGATGCAGTGGATCGGACGGTTGAAGAGCGGGCCGGTAGCGCTCGAGACCGCGGCAGCGAACGCTCAGCACTACGAGGTTGCCGCGCGTTTTTTTGAGTTGGTATTGGGCAGGCGGATGAAATACAGTTGCGCACTCTGGCGCGAGGGCACGCGCTCGTTAGATGAAGCCGAAGAAGCCATGCTGGCGCTTACAGTGGAGCGTGCCGAGGTCGCCGACGGCCAAAGGATCTTAGAATTAGGCTGCGGCTGGGGATCGTTGTCGCTTTATCTCGCGGAGCGTTTTCGGAATTGCCAGGTGGTCAGCGTATCCAATTCAGCCTCTCAAAAACAATTTATCGACGCGCAAGCCGCGAGCCGCAGGCTGAACAATCTGGAAGTGATCACCGCGGACATGAACGTCTTTGGGGCTCCCGGCAAGTTTGACCGCGTGATTTCGGTAGAGATGTTCGAACACATGCGCAACTACGAAGTGTTGCTGGCGCGTATCGCCACTTGGATGAAGCCCGAAGCCAAGCTCTTCGTTCATATTTTCAGTCACTCGCGATTCGCTTATCCCTTCGAGGTGCGGACTCAAGCGCCGGATACGCTTGTGGAAGACGACGGGGACTGGATGGCGCGGCATTTCTTTACCGGCGGCATTATGCCAAGCGACGATTTGCTGTTGTATTTCCAGCGCGATTTGCGCGTGCTGCGGCATTGGCGGGTCGACGGCATTCATTATCGCAATACATCGGAGGCGTGGCTGCGCAACCTCGATTTGCATCGCGAAGAGGTTCTCGATCTTTTCGCGCGAACCTACGCGGCCGAGCTTTCGGGCAAGCAAAGGCAGTCCGAAGCTTTGCGCTGGCTGATGCGCTGGCGCGTATTTTTCCTGGCCTGCGCTGGGCTTTGGGGGTACAGACGCGGCAGCGAGTGGATTGTCTCTCACTATCTCTTCGCGAAGTGAGAGCTGCTTTTTCTGATCATGCACGACCCGAGCCTTGAGTTTTCCGCACAGGCAAACAAGCTGACGAATCACCGCGGTTACCGGTGACTCCGCTACTCCCCGAGCTTCTAACTAAGAGACGTAACGTAGATTCCGCGAAGTAAGGAGATTCAATGAAAAGCTTAGTGTTGGTTTGCTTTGCCATGATCGCCGCTGCGCCAGGCGCCTGTGCCCAGCAAGCCGCGAATGACAATCGGCCGGAGACGGTGCATCAGGATACGGGTCTGCGAACGGTGGAGGGTTGCCTCTCGAAGACGGCTGGAACCTACGTGATCACCGGCGGCGCGCCGGGCGGAAAGCAGTTCCGCATTACTTCGGGCGACGTTTCAACGCTTAAGGGCAAGATTGGCTACACCGTCAAAGTTGTGGGTGTCGTAAATAGGAATGATGCCTTGGCCAACCAGAACGAAATCTACAACGAAGGAACGACTACCGGCGTCGGGTATCTTACCATCGATGCCCAGAAGGTCAAGATCGTCCACGGAAATTGCAGCGAGGCCGGCAAAGAATGGGCCGGCGATCACGAGTAAGTCCAAATAGGTCGGGACTCGTTTGCGAAGAGCGCGGCGGTAAACATTGGCAAGTCGTCTTTCGAAGAATTACTGCGCCGCGCTCTTGAACCGAATGTGAAAAGCGTAAGCGTTCTTACCTGGGGCCTGCGCCGGAAGGTGAATGTGCAAGCCGTCGGCCTGCTGTTCGAACTGAAGTCTGGCATCGCCCCCGAGTAAGTCGACGGACTCGATCCTCTGGCCGCCTACAGAGGCTCCTAAAGCATGGATGACTGCTTCTCCATTCGCTGGCCAAGCTAGTTCAATGGCATAAAGAGTGCCGTCTTTGGTCGTGAAGCGGAAGTCTTGATCGGTATAAGTTGCCGTATCGGTGTCGTGAAAAGACCCGGCAGTCACATGAGTAGGTCCTTCACCGTAGACCCTCCAAGGGCGGGTTCCGTAGATTGCCTCGCCATTCGCCTTCAGCCACGAACCCACATCGCGAAGCACCTGCTGTACCTCGTCAGGAATCGTGCCATCAGAACGCGGACCTATGTTGAGTAACAGGTTGCCATTCTTGCTGACGATGTCGATGAGTTGGTGAATTACAAAGTCCGGCGACTTGAAGGTATCGTTCTTTATATATCCCCAGGACTTGTCGCTTACCGAAGTATCGGTCTGCCAGTGTTGCGGGCGGATATCAGCCAACTGGCCGCGCTCCACGTCGAGAACAGCGGAGTGCTCCTGCATGGCGAAGTCTTTATAGTTAATAACTCCGACATGGTCGCCATACTGCAGCGACGCGTTGTAGTAGAAAGCGGCGAAGCGCGTGAGGTTGGCGCGAATCGAAGGCTGGCCGACCCACCAATCGAAATACATAACGTCGGGATGATATTTTTCGACGATCTCGGAGGCGCGGGCGAGCCAGTCGTCCGCCCACGCCGAAGAGACAGAAGTGAAATCGTTGGAAACTGGAGTGCTGTTCCCGGCTTCGAGCCAGACATGAGCCGGGCCGTAGAACGCAGCGTAGTGGGGATCGTTGATGTCGGAAGAAATGTCGCGGCCCACACCCAGAAAGAAATCGTGCTCCACGCGGTGGGAAGAGGCGCCGAAGTGAAGCCCCTCGGCCCGCACCGCCTTGGCCAGGTCGCCTACGATATCGCGCTGCGGGCCCATCTTGGCGGCGGTCCAGTCGCTTAAACCGCTGTCATACATCGCGAAACCGTCGTGGTGTTCGGCGACCGGCACGACGTACTTGATACCCGCTTCTTTGAAGAGTCGTGCCCAGGCCGCGGGATCGAAGCGCTCGGCCTTGAACATGGGAATGAAGTCTTTATAGCCGAACTTATCCGGCGGGCCGTACGTCGCGATGTGGTGCTTGTGCTCTTCGCTAGTCGGGCGATACATGTTTCTGGGATACCATTCATCGCCAAACGCCGGAACGGAATAAATTCCCCAGTGAATGAAGACGCCAAACTTGGCGTCTTGATACCACGCGGGAGCTTCGTACTTCTGCAGCGATTGCCAATCGGGACGAAATGGACCCTGACGACCGACGCGATCCACGTCGTTAAGTATGGCAGTACGCGGGCCATCGTACTTAGAACTCGCCTTCTGCCAGATTTGATCGATGGCCGCGGGGTCTTCCGATGCGGTAGGAGCGGTGGGCGAAGCGGGAACCTGCGCCTGCAGGCCCAAGGTCAGAGCCGCCAAAAAGAACGCCAAGCCTGCCATCCGGACTCGTTCGGTACATATTGCTGCGTTCAGCGAAAACATAGGATCGGAATCCTTTATTGTGTGCGGCAGTTCTCAGCCGACATACGCATGCCAACCAGCAACTGCGCGGGAGATATTTGGCGGGTCAATAATACATGTCCTGCTGGGTCCGGTCTAACGGAGTCACGGGCGCGTCTCGAAAACAATAGGATCGGTTTACAATGGCGGGGTTCGAAGCGGCTTGCGCATGCTAATCGCAAAGCCCGAAGTGGAGAGCAAAGAAAGATAGCGAACATGCTGATTCATCGCGATTATCTTTTTCCTGCCGAGCCCACCGTGCGAAAGATCGCCCGTTCGTTGTATGAGCGAGTGCGGGGGTTGCCCATTGTCAGTCCGCACGGTCATACGCAGGCCTCCTGGTTTGCGAGGAACGAACCCTTCCCCGATCCGGCAAAGCTATTCGTGCAGCCCGATCATTACATTTATCGCATGCTGTACAGCCAGGGGATTTCGATGGAGGAGCTCGAGATCGGGCAGCCTGAGCTGAAGAATCCGCGAAGAGTGTGGTACATTTTTGCGCGCAATTACTATTTGTTCCGCGGAACGCCGACGCGCCTGTGGCTGGATTTTGCCTTCGAGGAACTATTCGGGCTGGAGCGCCGACTTTCAGAAGAGACTGCCGATCTGTACTTCGATACGATTTCCGACAAATTGCGCACGCCGGAGTTTCTGCCGCGCGCACTCTACGAACGCTTTCGTTTGGAAGTGCTGGCCACGACCGATTCGCCGCTCGATTCGCTGGCTGATCACAAGGCGATTCGAGAGTCGAAGTGGAAGGCAAGAATTTTACCGACGTTCCGGCCTGATTCGGTGGTCGATCCGGAGTTCTTCGGATTCGCTTCGAATCTCGCAAAACTTGGGCGGAACACCGGGGAAGATACTTACACTTGGACGGGCTATTTGAACGCGCTGCGGAAAACGCGCGCCCGCTTCGGCGAATTGGGATGCACTGCAACCGATCACGGTCATCCAACGGCGCAAACCGCAAGTCTTTCTTCAGCGGAAGCTGCCGATTTGTTCCGCAAGGTGCTCGAGGGCACGGCGGACACGCCGCAGCAAGAACTCTTCCGTGCGCAGATGCTGACCGAGATGGCGCGCATGAGTGTGGAAGATGGCTTGGTCATGCAGATTCATCCCGGGAGCGCGCGCAATCACAATCGGAAGATTTATGGAAAGTATGGGCGCGATGTCGGCGCCGACATTCCGAGGCCCACGAATTACGTGGACGCGCTGCGTCCGCTGCTGGATAAGTTTGGCAATGAGCCCGGGCTCACGATCATACTTTTCACGCTGGACGAATCGACTTACAGCCGCGAACTGGCGCCGCTTGCCGGACATTACCCGTGCTTGCGTTTGGGGCCGCCGTGGTGGTTTCACGATAGTCCAGAGGGCATGATGCGCTTCCGCCAACTGGTAACGGAGACTGCCGGGTTTTACAACACCGTGGGATTTAATGATGACACGCGGGCATTCCTTTCGATCCCGGCGAGGCACGATGTGGCGCGGCGGGTGGATTGCGCATTCCTCGCGCGACTGGTCGCCGAGCATCGACTGGAGGAGGAAGAAGCTTCGGAAGTGGCGCACGACCTGGCTTACCGGTTAGTAAAACAAAGCTACAAGCTGTAACCTCCGCAAATTGGCGAACTGACATGGCCTTGGACGACGGTACGGAGCGCGACGCCGCGCCGGCGGCAGATTCCAAATCATCGCCAGATTCATTTTCCAATTCGCTCCCGGCTTCTTCCCCAACGCAGCTAGGGCGGGTGCGCTGGACGATTTGCGCCATGTTGTTCGTCGCCACCTCGATCAACTACATGGACCGGCAGGTGATCGCGATCCTTAAGCCAACGCTGCAGCACAGCATTGGCTTGACCGAGGTGAATTACGGTTACATCGTCGATGCGTTTCAGATCGCCTATGCGTTTGGCCTGCTGGCGGCCGGGCGGCTGATCGACAGGCTGGGCACGCGCATCGGCTACATGCTGGTGATGGTTGTATGGAGCGTTTCGGCGATGGGCCATGCGCTGGCCAGCACGGCGCTGGAGTTCGGCTGCGCGCGTTTTTTTCTTGGCCTGGGGGAGTCGGGAAATTTTCCCGCCGCCATTAAAACCGTTGCGGAGTGGTTTCCGCAGAATGAACGATCACTGGCTACGGGGATGTTTAACTCGGGAGCGAACGTGGGGGCGATTCTGGCTCCCCTGCTGGTGCCCTGGGTGACGCTGCGCTACGGCTGGCACGCGGCTTTTCTCAGCACGGGCGTTTTCAGCACGCTTTGGATTTTGTGGTGGCTGCGAAATTTCCGTAGGCCGGGAGAGCACCCTACTATAACCAGCGCGGAGCTGCGGCACATTTATCGGGAAGCTGCGGCGGAGATGGGGCCGTCCGTTCCCTGGCGACGATTGTTGAGTTGCCGGCAGACCTGGGGATTTTCGATTGCGAAATTTCTCACCGATCCGATCTGGTGGTTTTATCTCTACTGGCTGCCTTCTTATTTCAGTTCGAAATTCAGCTTGAATCTTTCGCATCTGGGTCTACCGCTGATCGTTATTTACAACGTGTCGGCGGTCGGAAGTATCGGCGGCGGCTGGCTGCCTGCACCTTTTCGGCGCATGGGCTTTTCACCGACTTCCGCGCGGCTTGCGGCCATGTTGTTCTGCGCTTGCCTGGTTGTGCCTATTTTCTCTGCGAGCCGGCTCACTTCGGAGTGGGCCGCCATCGCCCTGCTGAGCGTGGCGGCAGGAGCGCATCAAGGGTGGTCGGCGAATCTGTTTACCACTTCCTCCGACATGTTTCCGCAGCGCGCGGTGGGAGCGGTGGTGGGCATTGGAGGCATGGCGGGATCGATCGGGGGCGCGATCTTTGCTTTCTTCGCTGGACATGTGTTGGAGTTAACGCATAGCTATGCAGTTTTATTCGGGGTGGCATCGAGCGCATATCTTCTGGCTCTGCTGGTTCTCTATCTTTTCGCGCCGGGGTTGAAGCGAGTCGACTTCACAACGTAAGCGGATGTGATCGAGTTCCCCTCATGCCCCTCATGGGTACGGATTGACAGCAGTGTCGGATGCAACTATAAGGGTTACGGTTCAGCGTTCCTATTGAGTCCATTCAGAGGGAAGCTCGTGTTTGATCGCAGGCAATTGCTGAACATGGCAGCGCAGAGTGCTCTTCTGGCCGGGGTTGCGAAAGGCACTGAGGCGGCGACGCAGAAACCTTCCGGCGGCGCGCCGGATCAGGATGGTGTTTTCAGCGTGAAACGGTTCGGCGCGAAGGGCGATGGTGAGACGATCGACAGCCCTGCGATCAACCGTACGATCGATGCGGCCGCGGCTGCAGGTGGGGGCACGGTTTATTTTCCTGCGGGGGTTTACGCTAGTTACTCGATTCGTCTCAAGAGCAAGATTTGTATTTATCTGGATCAGGGCGCGACGATTCTTGCCGCGTCCACGGCATTGGATGGGACCACGAGCGCCGGTTACGACGCTGCCGAGCCGCAGAACCCGGAGTGGAATGATTTTCAGGATTACGGGCACAATCATTGGCACAACAGTTTGATGTGGGGCGAGGGTGTTCACGACGTTTCGATTCTTGGTCCCGGCTTGATTTGGGGCAGGGGCCTGAGCCGCGGCCACTCCGACGATACGGATTTGCCCGACACGAAGAAGCCGGGAGTGGGCAACAAAGCGATCGCGCTCAAGAACTGCCATAACGTTATCCTGCGCGATTTCTCGATTCTGCAAGGCGGATGGTTTGGAATTCTTGCGACCGGAGTCGACAACTTTACCGTCGACGATCTGAAGATCGATACCAACCGCGATGGCATCGACATCGATTGCTGCCGCAATGTGCGGGTGTCGAATTGCACGGTGAATTCGCCGGTCGACGATGCGATTTGCCCCAAGAGTTCGTATGCGCTCGGTTGTGCGCGGCCCACGGAAAATGTCACTATCACGAATTGTTTCGTGACTGGCGGGTATGAGATCGGATCGTTGCTGGATGGCACATGGAAGAGATTGCCGGAAAGCTCTCGCGCGAAGTTTACCGGGCGCATCAAGCTGGGAACGGAATCGAACGGGGGCTTTAAGAACATCACGATTTCCAATTGCGTGTTTGAGAATTCGCGTGGTTTTGCTTTGGAGACAGTTGACGGTGCCGTCTGTGAAGACATTACATTGGTCGGCATTACGATGCGAGGGTGTGTGAACTCTCCAATTTTTCTGAGGCTCGGGGCGCGCATGCGCGGGCCTAAGGACAGCGCGCTTGGCCAGATCCGGCGCGTGCTGATCGGCAATGTCACCAGTTCCGGCGCGGCGCAGTTGCCGTCGATCATTAGTGGTGTGCCGGGACGCATGGTCGAAGATATAAAGATCAGCGATGTTTATATGCATCAGGTGGGAGGGGGCGACTCTGTGATGGCTTCGATCCTGCCGCCTGAGAAGGAGAGGGAATATCCCGAGCCTACGATGTTTGGGGTGCTTCCGGCTTGCGGATTTTTTGTGCGGCACGTGAAGAATTTGGAGATGAGCAATATCGAGATCGCGACGCAGAATCCCGATCGAAGGCCGGCGTTCGCGATGGTGGACGTGGCGGGAGCGGATCTGTTTCGGGTGCGCGTGCCTCGGCCGGCTGCGGGGCCAGCTTTCTCTCTACGGCAGGTTTCGGATTTTCGCCTCTTCGGCAGCCCGTTTGTACCCGACCAGAGTTTTCCGCAAGTCGATGAGAGGCTTCTATGAGGCCGCGCTTCCGTGCCTTGCCCCAAGAGCCTTCGACCCCGCGCGCACGTGGCTATGAAAATGTGAGATGCAGCAACCGGAAACCTTTAAACACGGGGACACGGGGTTTCACCGGGTACGGCTCTGGGCTTTTGGATGACCTTCGATCCCAGCCAGTCCGGCATTTTCGGGATCGGGCAAGGGGGTTCCCAGAAGTTGATTATTCGGTTTTGAAGTTGCCCGGGTCCAGGCCAATGGTATCGGCGATCTTATCCGCGGTCATCTCCCAATCGTAGAGGCGAGTGTTGCCGCTCTGCAGTTCCTCGGTGTATTGCAAGTCGTAGTGGCGGGGAAGAGTGATGCCGTTTTCGGTTTTGAAGTCACTGAAGCGCTCTTCGATGGTGTAGCGAATCTCATGTTGCTGGGCGCTGGTGAGGATACCGCGGCTGACGCCGCTTTCAACCGTCCTCACCGAATAGACCGTCATCACGTGCCGGTAAGTTTCGGGGTCGAAGTACAGTTTCACGTTCATGTCCGACGTATCTTTGGACCAATATTCAAGGCAGCGGAGTTCGTGGCCGTCGATTTTCTTGGGGCCGGCATCTTCGAGCTTCACCCGGGTGGGATCGAGGTTCGCGAGAGCCCACGCGGTGGAAAGCTCTCCGCCCAGCAATCCCTCCTTCACGATGAAGTCATGGCCGTTGACGAATTTTGCGAAGTTGCTGCGCAGATGAGAAGCGGTAGCGGCTGCGAAGGAAGTCTTTTCGCCGTCGAAGATAAATTGTTCGCCGCGCCAGTCGCCGCCACCGAAGCGCATCACAAAACGCGATTTGCGTCCCTCCGAGACTCGCCCCCAACTGCCTACGGATTCTCCCGCCCCGCCGACTAATATTTTGAAGCGGAGATTGCCTTGCACGGCTCGCGACTTCACGGCCCCGCGGGCTTCGGCAGTGCCGATGGAATCCAGGTGTTTAGCGACGATCTCTTCCGGCTTGGCGTCGCCGGCGTGAACTGGCGCGGCGCACGCAGCCAGCGAAAGAGCTAGGGTGAAGGATGCCCAGGTGCTGGCTTTTCCGCCGAACATCATTGCGGCTGACCTCGAGGCCAATTCCGGCCTCGGCGATGATATTAACGCAAGGTTTTTTCCGCAAGTTCGAATCAGTGAAACAGGGTTGCCGGCCACTGCTTCTCGGCACCGTTCGACTTGAAAGGGAAGGGCAAGGTTCAGCTATGATCGCGGCAGATGCAAGTAGTTACGCTCCTGCGCCGGCAGCCTTTGCCAGAGCAACGGTGCGCGGAGCCTCGCCGCTAATCTGTGCCGCCAAGCCAAAGCAGACGCGGTAACTGCGGTAGATCCCATACATCACCAAGAATACCGATAACGGCGCTTGCCATCCGAAGCGATGGGCTGCGTGCAAGACCATCGAGGTCACGCCCGCGCTCAATACATAGTAGGGAAATGACAGGTGGAGGATGCTGAGCCATACGGTGTGGAACGCGGCACCTTCCGCCAGCTTGATGATGCCGGCCACCGGAAGTGTCTGTCCCAGCAAGAACGCGGCAGTCGCCAAGGTCAGCAGGAGCGGTTGCGACGCCCAACTCTCCCCCGCGCTCCCCGCATGCCAGGCCAGGTTGGCGAGGCTGGTGGCAAAGGCCATCATGCTTACGTTGAATATCATTCGCTCCGGCTTGAACTTCCTTGGAGAGGCCGGCCAGCATTGCACCAGGGTCGAGGTGCAGGCGATCGAAACCGCTTCGAGCGCGCTGAGATTTACCACCGCCAGCAGGAGAAAGGGCAGGTTGACCGACATGTTGCCGTTAATGCCGGGCAACCTGACTTTCATTCGCGAAGTCGCCGCCGCCAGGGCTAAGACAGCCAGTGCGTAAGAGCCATGAAAGGCGTGGCTGGTGTGGCTAGCGTAACCCGCGAGGCCAACTGCGGCCAGCACCATGCCCCCGATGAAGAGTGGAATTCGCTGTGTGTTCATTGTCTTTCCCCGTAGCTTCCGACGCACACGACGAGTTTACTTTTGGTCTCCGTAGACCAATGTCATAGCCGCATCCGAACTGGTCAGCGCCGTGCCCCAAAGGACGCTATCGGCGGCATCTGTGGTTGAGCCCCAGACCACGCTAAAGCCTTGCAGCGTGCTGGTTCCCCACACCACCGAACTGCCCCAGAGTACCGAGCTGCCGGAGACGTTCGTGCCCCACACCACGGAAGTGCCCCACAGAACCGAGGTTCCCCAGAGCACCGAACTCCCGGCTACTGCCGAGTTGCCGTTGACCAACGATACCTTCTTGGTGGAGGAGTTGTAGGAAACGCTGGGCGATAATGCCGCCCCAACATTCGAAGGAGCGGTATCGGTGTTCGCCAGGGCGGCGGCCAGGTCCAGATAGCCGGCGCCGATGGTGAATATGTCGTAGTAAGACGTATAGGTCTGTCCTGTCGTAGGATCTACGGCCACGCTCGAGGTGGGGAAGGTCTTGTAGGCGGTCTTCATCAGCCGCGCTTTGACCTGGTCCGGGGTGAGCGAGGGATGAGCCTGAAGCAACAGGGCCGCAGCGCCGGAGGCCGCCGGAGTCGCCATGCTGGTGCCGCTCAGCATGAAGTAGTCGTTGGAGAAGCCCGGAATCATATTTCCGGGATAGGCGGTGGACAGACTGCTATCGTGGGCGACCAGGGAAACCACCTGATTGCCAGGAGCGACGAGGTCAGGTTTGACCACGTGATCGTACATCGTGGGACCCTTCGAGCTGTAGCTGGTAATGGTGTCGTCGGTGCGGCTCAGAGTTCCTTGCGTGTTCATGGCGCCGACCGTGATCACGTAAGGATCGTTGCCAGGGGCGGTAATGGTACTGTAGCCGTTGCTGCCGTCTACACTGATGCGGCCATAATTACCGGCGGCGACCACTACCACGATGCCCGCCTTCCAGGCCGATTCTACTGCCTGGCAGAGCGGGTCCTGCGCGTAAGGGACGTAAACTCCGCGGCCCAGCGAGAGGTTGATGACCCTGATGTTGTACTGGTTCTTGAGGGCGATAGCTCGCTGAATGGCGGCAATCACTTCGCTGTCGGTGCCGCTGCCGTTGCCGTCGAGCACGCGCAGATCGATGAGGTTGGCGTTGTAGGCCACGCCGCCGTAAATTTGGCCGGAGACCCAGCCGCTACCCGCGATGATACCGCCGACGTGGGTGCCATGACCGTAGGTGTCATGGACCAGCATGCCCTGCGAGTTGTACTCGCTGGCGCCGGTGAAATCCTGGTGATAGAGGACGCGATCCCAAATGTCGATGTGCTGGTCATCGATGCCGCTGTCAATCACGGCGATGCCCATGCCGGTGCCGATGTAGCCGGCGTTCCAGGCGGCGCTCACGTTCATGGCTGCGTCGGTGTATTCGTCCATCGCTCTCAACGGATGGTCGACGCCGATCGAGGCCACGTCGGGATCCGCTTCCAGAGCCGGCAAGGACTTGACCGGAACCGTGAAGGCAAGACCTTTCACCAAGCCCAGCCTGTGATTCAGATGGCCACCGAGGTTCAGCGCCCGGGCTTCATGCTCGGCTCGCGGGGTCTGGTTGTACTGCACGATTACCCTTACGGTCTCGTTGGCAGCTGCGGTGCCTTGTTGCGCTCGCGCCACGGCGGGTGCGAGCTCCTGGGCAAACTTGCCTCGCGGCGACTGAGTTTGCCAGTCCTGGGCGGAGGCCCCGCCGGCCAATAGCACAACCAACAGCATGCTGAGCCGTTTTCCCCAAGTCGCACTGTGGCGCTGCTTGGGTGTCGATTTTCGTGTGTTACGCGTGCACCGCATTCGGTTTACCCCTCGTGACGCAGGATCAGATTCGCTTACTTCATTGCACGGGCGAGGCCAACTTCGATTGCTTGTAAGTGATTGATGGCAATGGAGCGGGGAGAAATGCTGCGGTCTGAGGCGAGACAGCTTGTCCCAAACATGAAGGGCAGGAGACGTTTTGTCCCATCGCCCAGGAGGCTGTTGCGAAAACTCGTGCCGTCGGCGCAAATGGGCTTATCCCACTTCCGGCTGCCCGGCACTGCCGTGCCCGGCTCTCTCCTGCCGCTTCTTCGCGGCTGGGACCAGTTTTGGACCGCCGTCGTTGCCGACGCATCGAGTTTCGTGACAGCCTGCTGGAAAATGGGCTTTGGGGCTCAACCCGCTATTTGAGGCGGATGGGATTTCGAAAAAAGCAAGTGAATGACAGGTTGTGACTCGGGCCAAAACTGAAGACCCACTTCCTGGCAGATGGCGAAGGAGCGGGGCTCGTTCAGGCTGATGGTGACGAGTTGGCCGAGGTTTTCTCCGATTGGCTGACGAAGGCGGCGTCGCCCTTATCGAACCAGGTTCCCCAGACCACGCTGCTGGCCGAAGATGTAGTGGTGCTCCAGACCACGCTCAAGCCACGATCGTTCGAGGTTCCCGAGACCACCGACGGTCCCCTCGGTTAAGCGGGTTCTAACCAATCACTGCATCAGTTCCCAGCCGTCTTGCTTCATCTTGCGGTTGACCCACTGCTGAAGTTTGGCCATGGTTGCTGGAGCTATGCCGGCTAATCGAATTCCCGCTAGTCCGCCGCCCTCCGACCAGGCAATGTAGCCTTGGGCTTCGATAGGAATATCTTCGTCGGGAAGAACGAAGCTTGCCTGCAGGACTCCCTCCCACTTCGCCGATGGGGCGAGTCCCTCCACGCCGATGCCGCTCGCGCTCAGGTTTACGGCATTCAGCCGGATCGCTTCGCCGCTGGAATTCTTCAGAGAGACAGGAAAGTGAACTTTTACCCGATAGGTTTTTTGCTGTTCCAACCCCAGCGCGCCCAAGCTTGGAGGCTTTTCGCCGGCGGGGCTGTTGATTTGATATTCGCGCAATTTGCGGCTTAGAGTGCGGCGCGAAATGCCCAGCTGTTCCGCCGCCAGGGCGCGATGGCCTCCGGTTCTCTCCAGAGCCTTGCGGATCATTTGTTCTTCCATGGCTTCGAGGTCGGTGCCGTTGTCGAGGGCAACGGCATATTCGGGAGGCGCGGCCGTGGTGGTTGGCGGAGGCGCTTGCTCCGCCTGTTGCGCGATTTCGACGGCGACTTCTTCGACGCCGATTTTTTCCTCCGCCGATTCCACGCTGAGTTTCGCGATGACGTTGCGCAGTTCGCGGATGTTGCCCATCCAAGGATGAGCCTGCAACCTACGCAAAGCCTCCTCGCTGAAGTTTTTTCCCGGAGCCTTGAGGTTCAGAAAATATCGCGCCAGGACGGCGATATCGTCCGGGCGTTCGCGCAGAGGCGGAACGCGCAGGTGAAACTGGCTGATGCGATGAAACAAGTCTTTGCGGAAGCGGCCCTCTTTTACCGCGGCTTCGAGATTCTGATTGGTGGCCGCGACCACGCGTACATCGACTTTCACTTGGCGATTGCCGCCCAGGCGGAAGTAGGGCTTGCCATCGAGAACGCGCAGCAGCTTCACCTGAATATGCGCCGGTAGTTCGCCGATTTCGTCGAGGAAAAGCGTGCCTTTATCGGCCATTTCGAACAGGCCGGGCTTGCCCGAATCCGCGCCGCTGAATGCGCCTTTCTCATAACCGAAGAGTTCGCTCTCGACGAGGTGTTCGGGAAGTGCGGCGCAGTTGACCTCGACAAACGGCAGCTTGCTGCGGAAGGAAGATTTGTGAATGGTGTGCGCCACCAACTCCTTACCGGTGCCAGTCTCTCCGGTGATGAGAACGGTTTCGTTGTGGGTGGCGATGCGATCGACCAGGCCCATGAACTTGTGCATGAGCAGGCTGGCGATAATAAAGCGAGTGCCGTCGAGATCGCGCTCCACCACCACGGCCCGGGCCGCTCCGGCGGCGGATTCCGGCGTCTGCGGGGAACTCATCGGCAGCGCCCGAGCATCCCGCTCCGCGGGATCGAATGACACGATGACGAAACCGGCCGGCTCTGAATCGTGGCCGCGCAGGAGCGAGATTGAAACCGGCAGATCGATCATCGTCCCGGATTTGGTTCGCTGAACAACGCGGCCGTGGAAGCGTTGGTTGGCCCGCACTCGATTTAAGAGGCAATCCGGTTCATCGCCGAATTCCTTTCCGAGCAAAGCTACCATCCTGCCGATAAGTTCGTTAGCGCTGTAGCCGTAGACCCGCTGCGCCGAGAGGTTGCAGCTGGTGATTTCGCCTTCGAGGTCGGTGGTGATCACGCCGGCCGGAAGCTGATCGAGTATCGCCGCGGGCAAGAGCTGCATGTCCGCACCCAGGTGGGATGAGCTCGGTTCCGCGGGGCCGGCCAAAACCTGAACGCCGGATTTGTATGAATCGGTCGCCTTTGCCACGCGTTCGTCGGCCCTCGCAACCTGCCATCCTTGCGGCTCGTAAGGTCGGATGGATCCGGCAGATGCAGTCTCCCGCGATCGCGATCCGCAGAAGCTGACCTGATATTGTCGCTTGGGAGCGTCGCGTGCAGCCAGCACTCTCTCGCAAATTTGGAACGAAGGTAACTTCCCTCAAAGATCAAATTTCCGGCCTGCCATGCGGGCCACACCACGGGCGCTGACACCAACGTAACTGCAATCAATCCTTATGGTAATTGGACGTACCCCACTTTGGACCCTACGATCAAAGAGTTAATGTCGAACAAGGCGAAAATCTTCGTCGCGGCCATGGTGTCTCTTGGCGTGGTGGTGCTGGCGACGGCGCTGCTGCACTGGGAGAGCGCCAGCCTGGTCCGCTTCTGCTGCTACGCCTTGATCGCGGTCATGGCTTCGGCGCTGAAGGTGCGCCTGCCCGGCATCGACGGCACGATGTCCGTGAATTTCCTTTTTATTCTGCTGGGCATCATGGAGTTGAGTCTCCCCGAGACTCTAGTCATAGGCTGCGCCGCGGGGCTGGTGCAGTGTCTGTGGATCGCGCAGCAGCGTCCCAGCGCCGTCAAGATTGCGTTCAACGTAAGCATGCTGACGAACGCCGCGGCCGTCTCCTATGTCAGCTATCACCGTTTGGTGTCGAGGCTGGGAGACATTCGGCCGACGGCGCTGATGATCGCCGCGCTGATTTATTTTGTGGCCAACACGCTGCCGGTGTCGGTGATTATCGGAATCACCGAAAAGAAATCCTTCCGGCATATCTGGTCCAACTGCTATTTCTGGTCGTTTCCCTACTACCTGGTGGGTGCGGCGGTGGTGGGCCTGGTGGGTTTCGTGAACCGCCGCATCGGCTGGCAGACTTCGCTGCTGATTCTGCCGGTGATTTATTGGGTCTACCGATCATATCGGCTTTACCTGGATCGCCTGGAGGATGAGAAGAAGCGGGTTGAAATCGAGAAGCAGCACGTGGAGCAGGTGGCCTCGTTGAACCTGCGCACCATCGAAGCGCTCGCGCTGGCGATTGAGGCCAAAGACAATACTACGCACGATCACCTGCATCGCGTACGCACCTACGCGGTAGAAATCGGCAAAGAACTCGGCCTGGCGGAGGACGAACTAGAGGCGCTTCGCGCGGCGGCTCTGCTGCATGACATCGGCAAACTCGCCGTGCCGGAGCACATCATCAATAAGCCCGGCCGGCTGACGCCGGAAGAGTTCGAAAAGATGAAGATTCATCCCATCGTTGGAGCCGAGATCCTGGAACGAGTGGCGTTCCCGTACCCCGTGGTTCCGGTGGTTCGGTCACACCACGAAAAATGGGATGGCTCGGGATATCCCGACGGGCTCCGAGGCGAAGAAATCTGCATCGGGGCGCGCGTGCTGGCCGTGGTCGATTGCCTCGACGCGCTCTCGACCGACCGGCAGTATCGCAATGCCTTGCCCTTGGATGAAGCCATGGCCAAGGTGGTCAGCATGTCGGGCACATCCTTCGATCCTGCGATCGTTGAGATTCTGAAACGCCGGTATGTTGAGCTGGAAAAGATGGCGCAGGCCAAGCCGGAGAACGAAATCCGACTGAGCCTATCTTCGAAGAACATGTTCGTAGAGCGGGGTCACGGGCCCGCCGCCGGATTTGAAAGCTCCGAACCCGCTCCGGCTGGATCGAGCGACAAAGACTTCCTCGCCTCCATCGCGTCGGCTCGGCAGGAAGCTCAGACCTTGTTTGAACTCAGCCAGGATTTGGGAAATTCTTTGAGCCTGGTCGAAACCCTCTCGGTTCTCTCCATACGATTGCGCAAACTCATTCCCTACGACTCGATGGCCATCTTCGTCAGCAAGAGCGGTCGCCTGATTCCGGAATTTGTGAGCGGAGAAGATTTTCGCGCGCTTTCGTCTCTCAACATTCCGCTGGGCAAAGGCCTGGTCGGATGGGTGGCAGAAACTCGCAAGCCGATTATCAACGGCAATCCGGAGGTGGAATCCGCCTATGCCGGTGTGGTGCAGACGCAGATTCTGCGCTCCGCCATCGCCGTCCCCGTAGAGGGCCTCAACGGCGTGGTCGGGGTTCTGGCGATGTATCGCCGGGAGCGCGATTCTTTCAACGCCGATCACCTGCGCATTCTTCTGGCCGTCAGCTCGAAGTTGGGTCTCGCCATTGAAAATGCGCTCAAATACCAGCAGGCGGAGAGCTCCGCGACCACCGACTACCTGACCGGCTTGCCCAACGCGCGCTCGCTCTTCCTGCACCTCAGCCAGGAAATCTCCCGCTGCCAGCGCAAAGGCGGCTCTACGGCGGTGATGGTCTGCGATCTCGACGGCTTCAAACAGGTCAACGATCGTTACGGGCATTTGGAAGGAGACAAAGTCCTGCGCGATTTGGGAGCGAAACTGAAAGAAGCGTGCCGCGGCTACGATTACGTGGCACGCATGGGCGGGGACGAATTTGTTCTGGTGGTTCCCGGCCTTAGCTCGGAAGCGGCTCTCGTCAAGGCCCAGTCTTTGCACGAACTCGCGGCCAGTATTGGACAGAAGATTTGCGGCGAAGACTTGCTCGGCCTTAGCGTGGGCACCGCATTCTGTCCCGAGGATGGGAACGATGCCGAGCACTTATTGGCGGAGGCGGATCGCCGCATGTATTCCGTGAAGCAAACCCACCGCGACCAGGCCACCGACCAGCGATCCGCCCCCTTCGAATTTGCCCAGCGGCCCGAAACCCAGGACGTCTAGCATGACGAGCCGGATCGCGCGCCACGTGTTGTCCATAGCGGCGGTGGTTCTTCTGGGTGCGTTTCTCTCAGCCCTGTTGGTGCGCTCGGCACCGGGTTTCGACGTGGATGAACAGCAACTGGATACGCGGCTCAACGCCTCGAGCCTCAGGGCGCTGCACGAGGCCCACGCGCAGGAACACACCCTCTTTCGTTTTTATCTCAGCTATCTGAGGCACGCGTTGCGCGGAGACCTCGGGGTCTCGCGCTCGCTGGGCCAGCCGGTGCTTGGGTTGCTGCGGGATCGAGCGCCGGTTACGGTTCGCGTGGTAATCGCTGGATTAGCGCTGGGTTGGCTGTTGGCTCTCGCTTTGGGCCTCACAGCCGCTTTAGCCCGAACCACGGCCTACGACGTCGCAACTCTGATCGCGAGCGGACTATTTTTGTGCCTGCCGGCGGCGGCTTTGGCTTTGCTTTCGGTGCTGCTGAATGCGCCCGGCTATCTTGGCATTGCGCTCATCGTGTTTCCGAAGGTATTCCGGTATATGCGGAACCTTCTAGACAAGGCTTACTCGCTGCCTCACCTGTGCACGGCGCGAGCCAAAGGATTGAGCGAACTTCGCATCCTCGGCTTTCATGTTCTGCCCGTGATCGCGCCTGAAATTCTGGCGCTGGCCGGAGTTTCCGTGAGCGTGGCCGTGGGCGCTGCGATTCCCATCGAAACCCTTTGCGGCATCGCCGGAGTCGGCCAGTTGGCGTGGCAAGCCGCGCTGGGCCGCGATCTTCCGCTGCTGGTGAACATCACCGTGCTGGTTACGCTGGTTACCTTGTCGGCCAACTTCGGCGCAGATGTAATGAGTCATATCTTGAGGTCCGAGGGAGCCTGACCGTGGTCCGCAGACTGTCGTGCGCGTTCCTGCTGATCGTCGCGCTATTGGCCCTCTTCGCCGGAGAGGTGGCGCCTGCCGGCTTTGCTACGCAGTTTCGCGAGATGCCGAACTCAGCGCCATCGCGGCAGCATCTTCTCGGTACCGACGACATTGGCCGAGACCGTTTTTCCCGCCTGATTTATGGCACACGGATTTCTCTGTTGCTGGCGCCGGCGGCGGCGCTTTTATCCACCATCCTTGCGGCGCTGATTGGAGGCTTGGCCGGCTATCTCGGCGGCCTGTGGGCGCGCTGCGCCGTGGGATTTGTCGACCTCTTTCTCTCGCTTCCGTGGCTATTTCTCTTGATCATGGTGCGGGGATTATTGCCTCTGGATGTCTCGCCGTTCGTCTCGGTGGTGGTTACGTTCTTTATTTTGGCCGTGTTGGGCTGGGCCGCCTCCGCCAGAATTCTTTGTGCTGGTGCCGCGACCCTTAGACAATCGGGATTTCTCCTGCAGGCGCGGGCTTCGGGGCTAAGCGGCATCCGTCTCTTTGTGGTTCATGTATTGCCCAATCTGCGGCCGATTCTGTTGGCGCAGTTTTGGATTTCCATTCCAGTGTTTATCTTGAGCGAAGCCAACCTGGGCATGCTTGGCCTGGGTGTGGCAGAACCCATGCCCTCGTGGGGTGGCCTACTGCGCGAAATGGAAGGAATGCTTTCGTTGAGCGAGGCCCCATGGAAGCTGGCTCCGCTGGTGTTGTTGATCCTGGTGGTGAGTTGCTTCGAACTGGCGCTCACCAAACGGGAGTTCGCGATATGAAGCGCGGCTTCGATGCATCTGCCGATCCGGGGACAGCCCCCCTCGGCTGTCCAGTCGAGCGAAGCGGGATGGTTTGGTCATTTAGGTCGAGCACCCTGTTTCTCCTGTTGACGCTCTTCTGCCTTGCATCCGGCCTCTCCGCGGCCGAGACTGAACTGCGTTTCTGCCTGCGCACGGAGCCCAAGAGTTTCGATCCCTTGTTGACCTCGAACGACGCGGAAGAAACCATCCGCTATCTGACCGGCGGCGTGCTGGTGCGGGTGAACCGGCAAAACCAGCAACCGGAGCCGGAGTTAGCCGAGTCGTGGAAGATCTCTGCGGATGGGAAGCAGATCACTTTCAAACTGCGAAGCGGAATTGCGTTCTCGGACGGCACCGCCTTCTCCGCCGCGGACGTGGTTTACACCATGCAGCAATTGATGGATCCGGCCTTGCATTCGGCGACAGGCGACGCCTTTCGCTCGGGCGCCGGAGCCGTCACCGCAAAAATCACCGCTCCCGATCGTGTGAGCATAATCTTTCCCGAGCCGGTCGCCGGTGTGGATCGCATCTTCGATCAGGTCGCGATCCTCTCTTCCAAGTCGCCCCAAAAAGAATCCGCGGTTCTGGGTCCGTTTTTCATGGCTGAATACAAACCCGGCGCCAGCGTGCTCTTGAGGCGCAATCCCAATTACTGGAAGAAAGACTCCCAAGGCCGCCAACTTCCCTATCTGGATGCGATTCGCCTCGACATTCAGTCCAATCGCGATATCGAACTGCTGCACTTCCGGCGCGGCGAACTGGACATCATCAATTCGCTCGACAGCGAATACTTTGACCGCCTGTCGGCGGTTTCACCCGCGCTGGTGCACGATGCCGGACCATCGCTCGATGCCGAAGAGATGTGGTTCAACCAAGTGGCGCGCGCTCCAATTCCGCCCTACAAGCGAAGCTGGTTTCGCTCGACCAATTTCCGCCGCGCCATCGCGCAATCGATTCACTACGACGATCTGAGCCGGGTCGTATTCAAAGGGCATGCGCAGCCCGCGGCCGGACCCGTGTCTCCCGCCAATAAATTCTGGTTCAACGACAAATTGAAACCTTATCCCTACGATCCCGACGGCGCATTGAAGTTATTGGGGCAGGAGGGCTTCCATTTGCAAAATGGAGCTTTAAAAGATAAAGATGGAAACCCGGTGGAGTTTTCCATCGTCACCAACGCCGGCAATTCGTTCCGCGAGCGCATGGCGGTGTTGATTCAGCAGGATCTGCAGAAAATTGGCATCAAGGTGAGCGTTGCCACACTCGATTTCCCATCGCTCATCGAGCGCATCAGCCAAAGTTTCAACTACGATGCGGCGATTCTGGGGCTCACCAACGTCGATCTCGATCCGAACGAACAGATGAACGTTTGGCTGAGTTCTTCGGAGAATCATCAGTGGAATCCGTCGGAGAAGACGCCGGAAACCGCATGGGAAGCGGAGATTGACCGGTTGATGCGGGCGCAGGCCTCGACCGTCGATCCGCGCAAGAGAAAAGAAAGCTTCGACCGGGTGCAGGCGATCGTGATGGAGCAGGCTCCGTTCATTTATCTGGTGAATAAGAACGCGCTTTCGGCGATCTCGGCTTCCGTGCACGGCGCGAGTCCGGTGATCCTGCGGCCGCAGACTTATTGGAACGCCGATCAGTTAACCATCAGCCGCGGAGCCCGATGATCTCCCGTTCGCCTCTTTCTTCGGACCTCCTGCTCTCAACCCGCCTTTCCGTGGCTTATCGGGGCAAGGCCCCGGCCCTGCGCAACGTCGGGATCGAAATGCGGCGCGGAGAGATTCTGGGCCTCGTCGGGCAGAGCGGATCGGGCAAGAGCACTCTGGCTCTGGCGATTCTCGGCTTGCTCGATGGCAAAGGCGCGACGGTCGAGGGTCGCATCGAGTTTCAAGGGCGCGATCTCTTGCAGATGCGGGAGCGGGAGTTGCGCGAATTGCGCGGGCGTTCCCTGGGTCTGGTGCTGCAGAGCCCGCTTTCATCTTTGAATCCCGCGCTAAGGATCCGCACGCAATTGCGCGAAGCGTGGCGGGCCCACGCGGACGGCACTCGGGAAGAATGTGACGCGGCGATTCGCGCCGCGCTCGCCAGCGTAAGCCTGCCCTCGGATGAAGATTTCCTGCGCCGGCACTCCGCGCAACTGAGTGTGGGGCAGGCGCAACGCGTGTTGATCGCGATGACCATTATTCATCGTCCGGCGCTGGTGATCGCCGACGAAGCGACCAGCGCCCTCGATATCATCACCCAGGCGGAAATTCTGGCTCTGTTTGCGCGGCTCAACCGCGAGACTGGAATGGCCATTCTCTACATCTCCCACGACCTGCCGTCAGTGGCGAGCATCTGCCATCGCATCGCAATTCTGCACCAAGGGGAAATCGTGGAATGCGGTTCGGCGGAGCACATCTTTACCGCGCCCCAACATCCTTATACTCGCAAGTTGATTGCGGCTTTGCCTTCTCGGTTCGGACTTCAATTGCAAGAGTCAGGCGCGAGCGCGGGCCGGTAGCGGCTGGTGCCTGCATCGGCCTGCTGCAATCGCCCCACCCGGCGGGATTGCGGTTTTAGGGATCCTTAACCCCGAAGCACACGAAGGAAACCCATAGAAACGAAGTCCTTCGTGCCTTTTGAGATCGGCGGTTTTCTTCTCAGGCTTAAAAATTCATCACCAACCCGAAACCGCGGGGTGGTAGGCGGTTTGGTGGAATGCTATTGCAACCTGAGCGTAAGAGTCACCTCGTGGTGAATGGTTCCGCTCGTCGCCGTAACTTTTAACGTATAAGTTTGCGGCGGGGGAGTCGGAGAGGAAAAGCCGCCTCCGCCGCAGGCGCTGATTCCGGCGAGAGCTGCAACGATCAACAACCAACCGAGGAAGTACCACGAAGCACGGGTTCGGAGGCGGCGTGACTCTCGCACTCGCCGTAGTCTCGGGGGCGGCAGCAACAAAAAGCTATTGGGCAGGGGTGAGGGAATCGGCGTGGGCTTGGACGGCGGCTGGTGGACGGGCGGCGTCACCGATTTCATTCGCACCGTGAGGGTTACGGCCGTGCTGCCTGCGGTCGCGGAGATCGACGACGGAGTGAAACGATGGGTCCAAGTCTCCGGCAAGCCGGTCAGCGAGAAAGTGACGGTGCCGGGAAAGGCTTCTCCCATCGGCGACGCCAAAAACTTATAGCTCGCCGGCGAAGCTGCGCTGATCAATTGCATCGGCGCCTCGCCCGCCAATAGGGCGAATTTGAAATCCTGCGCGCCCACGACGATCTGCAATCCATTGACGGTGGACGAAGCTACTATGTTGGTTTCTCCCGAATAGATCGCCGAAATCGAGTGGCTCCCCGCCGACAGCAGCGCCGAATAATTCGCAGAACCATTTTGCAAAACAACGGTGGCTAAGAGCGTGGGGCCATCGAAGAATTGCACGTCGCCGGTCGGGGCCGAAATGCCCGACGAGGTTACCGTGGCGGTGAGAGAAATACTTTGTCCGGCGGCGACCGTGGTTGCGCTCGCGCTTAGCGAGATGGTGCTGGGCAGGGGCGTAATCGTCAACTGTCCGTTGACTGCGACCACTGCATAGTCGGATAGGTTGGCTCCCGAGACCGAAGGCACGATGGCGTACTGGCCAGCTGGAGAGGACTCGGTCGCGGTGGTCGTGAAACTTTCATGGAAGCTGTCGCCTGCCTGCTGACCCGTTACCGATCCGGAGAATGCCGGGGTCGCGGCGCCATAGGGTCTGGTTGCGTTATTCGTCTTCACGGTAAGGGTTGCGCTGGCGATTGTGCCTGGGCCGGTGGCGATGGCGGGTAGAACATAGTTTGAGAGATCGGTCGAGCCTACGGGAGTAAAGTTCCCCGAATTCAGCGTAGCGGTCACCGTTTCCGTCCCTGCGGCCGCCGCGGAGTACGTGCCGGAAGCTTGCTGCACCACCGCGCGGTCGGCTCCAACAAAGCCGGCGAGCTTGTAGTTCGCCGACGTCAAGGTCCCCGAATTCGTCCCATCGTAGAGCTTGGTGGGGTTGCCGATGATGGTTGCCGCAAGCGGGACCGCCGTGATGGACTGGTTCACTGTGGCGGTCGCGGAAGTGTGGTTCGCTAAGTCAGTGGGCGTGAAGGTGACGTCAAGGGCCTGCGAGCCAACACTAAGCAACGTGCCCAAGACAGGTGAGTAGACGAAGCTCCCGGGGACGTTGGCTGAGGCATTCAGTTGGGTTGCCGACAAGGCAGCGCCGTATGGCATTGCGGACGGCGTTGCCCACGTCAGCGTCGGCGTGACCTTGTTCACCACCAGCGTTGTCGTGGCCGTTGCTGAGTTGTAGTCAGCCGAGTCGGTTGGCGTGAAGGTCGCGCTGAGGGTTTGCGATCCCGCGCCGAGTAACGTGCCCGCCACGGGGGTGTAGACGAACCCTCCGGGAACGCTGGCCCTAGCGTCGAGTTGCATCGATGAGAGCGCGGTGCCGTAGGGGATCGCCGAGGGGGCGTTCCAAGTCAAGGCCAATGTGGCCTTGTTCACCAGCAGAGTGACGGTGGCTGTCGCGGTGCTGTAGTCGGCCGAGTCAGTTGGTGTGAAGGTCGCGCTCAGGGTTTGCGAGCCGGTGCCCAGGGTCGTTCCAGCGACGGGTGAGTAGACAAACCTTCCCGGCGTACTGCCGGAGCTGGCGTTGAGTTGAGTTGCACTGAGGGCGGTGCCATAGTTGATGGCCGCGGGCGTGGCCCACGTGAGGGCCGGCGTCGACTTGTTCACCGTCAAAGTGACGCTGGCGGTGTTGGAGTTGTAGTCGACCGCATTGGTGGGAGTAAAGGTAACGTTCAGAGTTTGCGAGCCTGTGCCGAGCACGGTGCCTGCAGGCGGCGCGTAGACGAATGTTCCCGGCACAGACGCCGCCGCATTGAGTTGCGCCGAGGACAACGGCGTGGCGTAAGAAATTGCGGACGGAGTTGCCCAGGTGAGACTGGGCGTGGACTTGCTCACCAGCAGCGTGACGGTTGCCGTTGCCGGGCTGTAGTCCGTGGAGTCGCTGGGGGTGAAGGTGACACTCAGCGTCTGAGATCCCGCATCCAGCACGGTGCCTGAGGCCGGGGAGTAAATGAACGTACCGGGAACACTTGCCGTCGCGTTTAACTGCGCGGACGAAAGCGCTGTGCCATACGCGATGGCCGGGGGTGTTGTCCACGTCAGCGGCGGCGTGGTTTTGCTGACCACAAGCGTTGCGGTCGCCGTCGCCGGGTTGTAGTTGGTGGAATCGGTGGGGGTGAAGTTCAGCAGCAGAGTCTGGGAGCCGACGCCGAGCACGGATCCCAACGCAGGCGAGTAGATAAACGTGCCCGGGACGCTGGCCGTCGCATTTAATTGCGTGGACGAGAGTGCAGCGCCGTAGGCGATGGCCGCGGGGTTGGACCAAGTGATTGTCGCCGCCGCTTTGTTTACTACCAAAGTCACGGAGCCGGACGCACTGGTGTGATCGGTTAAGTCGGTTGGCGTGAAAGTGACGTTCAACGTCTGCGTGCCCACCGCGAGTACTGTACCCGCAACGGGCGAGTAGACGAATGTTCCCGGCACGCTGGCGGCGGCATCGAGTTGCGTCGAGGACAGTGGCGTGCCGTAAGAGATTGGCGATGGCGTTGCCCAGGTGAGCGTCGGCGTGGCCTTGCTCACTATCAGGGTGACGGTTCCCGTTGCCGGGTTGTAGTCGGTGGAATCGCTGGCAGTGAACGTCACGCTGAGAGCCTGAGAGCCGGCATCCAGCACCGTACCGGAAATCGGGGAGTAGGCAAACGTGCCAGTCACGATCGCTGTGGCGTTTAACTGCGTAGAGGATAGTGCCGTGCCGTAGGCGATTGGGGAGGGTGCGCTCCAGGCGAGGGTGGGAGTGGCTTTGTTAACCAGCAGTGCGACGGTGGCGCTCGCCGCGTTGTAGTCGCTGGAATCGGTGGGAGTGAAGCTCACTTGCAGAGTTTGGGAGCCGACGCTGAGCACAGCTCCCAACGCAGGCGAGTAGATAAACGTGCCGGGGACGCTGGCCGTTGCATTCAACTGCGTGGACGAGAGTGCGGTGCCGTAGGCGATGGCCGCCGGGTTGGACCAGGCGAGGGTGGAATTCACTTTATTCACGATCAAGATCACGGAGCCGGAGGCGCTGTTGTGGTCGGTCGAGTCGGTCGGAGTAAAAGTAACGTTCAAGTCCTGCGAGCCTACTTCGAGAATCGTTCCGGCTGCCGGCGAGTAGGTGAAAGTCCCTGGCAGGCCGGCGGAGGCGTCCAACTGGGTGGAAGACAACGCCGTGCCGTAAGCGATGGGCGAGGGCGAGGACCATATGATTTCGGGAGTCGCTTTGTTCACCACCAAAGTGACGGCAGCGGTTGCGGTGTTGTAATCGGTCGAGTCGGCCGGGGCGAACGTGACGTTCAAAGTCTGCGAGCCGCTTCCCGGCAGCGTTCCTGCGGGCGGCGAATAGATGAAGCTTCCGGGGACGCTCGCCGTGGCATTTAACTGGGTTGAGGAGAGCGAACTGCCGAAGGTGATAGGCGAGGGCGTGGCCCAAGTTAGGGTGGTCGTCGCCTTGTTGACGACGAGAGTCACGGCGCCATTGGCCGTGCTGTAGTCGGTGGAGTCGGTGGGGGTTAAAGTCGCATTCAAGGTCTGCGAACCGGCGTCCGGCACGGTTCCAGCAGGCGGCGAGTAGACCAGCGTTCCTGGAACGCTCCCTGTGGCATCCAGTTGCGAGGCGGACAATGCCGTGCCGTACGTGATGGGCGAAGGCGTCGCCCACGTGACGCTGGTTGTGGCCTTGTTGACGATCAGAGTGACGGTGCCGGTTGCTAGGTTGTAGTCGGCGGTGTCGGTCGGGGTGAAAGTGACGCTCAGAGTCGGTGAACCCGCTCCCAGCACGGTGCCCGCGGCCGGCGAATAAACGAAGGTTCCGGGCACGCCTGCTGTCGCGTCCAACTGCGCGGCCGATAGTGCCGTGCCATATGGGATGGGCGAGGGTGTGGCCCACGTGATCGTTGGAGCCGCTTTGTTTACCATCAGGGTCACGCTGCCGCTGTTGGTGTTGTAGTCGGTGGTGTCAGTGGGAGTGAAGGTGGCGCTCAGGGTCTGCGAGCCTGTGCCCGGCACCGAGCCCGCTGGCGGCGCATAGACGAAGGTTCCCGCCACGCTCGCGGTTGCGTCCAGCTGCGTGGAAGAGAGTGCGGTGCCGAACGTGATGGCTGCGGGTGCGGCCCATGTGATCGTCGAGGTCACCGGATTCACGATCAAAGTTACGCCGCCGGTGGAGGTGTTGTAGTCCGCTGCGTCGGTGGGAGTGAAGGTCGCATTCAAAGCCTGCGAGCCCGCGCCCAGCACCGTGCCAGAAATTGGTGAGTAGACGAAGCTTCCGGCGACTGCGCCCGAGCTGGCGTTGAGTTGAGTCGCGCTCAGCGCGGTGCCGTAATTGATGGACGCCGGCGTCGCCCAGGTGATCGCCGGCGTCGCTTTGTTCACTGTAAGGGTCACGTTGCCGGTATTGCCGTTGTAGTCAGTCGAGTCGGTAGGAGAGAAGGTGACATTCAAAGTCTGCGAGCCCGCGCCCAGCACCGTGCCCGCTACCGGCGAATAGACAAAAGTGCCGGCCACGCTCGCTGTCGCGTCCAATTGCGAAGAGGATAAGGCGGAGCCATAGGTGATGCCTGCGGGTGTTGGCCAGGTGATGGCTGGCGTCGCCTTGTTCACCGACAAGTTCACGCTGCCGGTGTTGGTGTTGTAGTCGGTGGCGTCGGTGGGCGTGAACGTGACGTTCAAAGTCTGCGAGCCAGCGCCCAATACCGTGCCCGACGCCGGAGAATAGACGAAAGTGCCGGGTACGCTCGCCGTCGCGTCCAACTGCGTAGCCGATAAAGCCGTACCGTACGCGATGGCTGCCGGCGTCGCCCAGGTCACGCTTGGAGTCGCTTTGTTCACCAGCAGAGTTACCGAGCCGGTGGACGTGCCGTAATCGGAGGTGTCTGTCGGCGTGAAGGTGACGTCCAGCGTCTGCGAGCCCGCAGTCAACACCGTGCCCACTCCTGGCGAATAAACAAAAGATCCGGGCACGCTCGCGGTGGCGTCGAGTTGAGAAGAAGACAGCGCCGTGCCGAAAGTGATAGCCGCAGGTGTTGCCCATGTCACCGTAGCCCCGGCTGAGTTCACCGTTAGAGTCACGGAGTCGCTGGAGGTGTTGTAGTCGGTAGTGTCGGTCGGAGTGAAGGTCGTGTTCAAGGTCTGCGATCCGGCTCCAAGCACCGCACCGGCGGCGGGAGAATACACGAAGCTGCCAGCTACGCCGCCGGAGGTGGCGTTTAGTTGGGTCGAGTTGAGGGCTGTGCCGTAGCTGATCGCGGAAGGCGCCGACCATGTGATCGTCGGAGTTGCGGGGTTCACGACTAAGGTCACGGAGCCGCTGGAGTTGTTGTAGTCCGTGCCGTCAGTGGGAGAGAAGGTCGCGCCCAGGGTGTGGGAGCCCGCGCTTAGTACCGTGCCCGAAGGCGGCGAGTAAACAAAAGTTCCGGGCACGCTCCCGGTTGCGTTCAGTTGTGAGGAAGATAAGGCTGTGCCGTAGGTAATTGCCGCGGGGGTTGCCCAGGTAACGGTGGACGCGCCCTTGTTCACTTCCAAAGTTACGGAACTGCTGGCCGAGCTATAGTCGGCGGTGTCGGTGGGAGTGAAGGTGACTTGCAGCGTATGCAGTCCGCCGGTTAACAGGGTTCCCGCCGCTGGTGAGTAGACGAAGGTCCCAGCTACGCTGGCCGTGGCGCTCAACTGCGTGGAGGAGAGCGCGGTGCCATAAGTGATGGCCGCGGGATCGGTCCACGTGAGCAAGGATGCGCTGGAGCTGATGGTCTCGGTGATGGCGGGAGAAGTGTTGGGCAGATAATTCGCGGAGCCGGAGTAGCTGACCGTGATGGAGTGGCTACCGAGGCTCAGAGTGCTTATGTTCAGAGTCGCGAAGGCTGCTGGATCCAGGGTCAAGGTTCCCAACGGAGAAGCGCCGTCGTAAAACGTGACCGTGCCAGGAGGTGTATCGCCGTCTCCATCCGGGGTTGTAACCTGCGCCGTAAGGGTAACGGTTTGGCCGAAGCCGGCTGGCGATGGGCTTGCCGCCACGCTAACTAATGTCGCTTCGGGTGAATTGGTGCCCTCGAGATCGATGTTCTGAGGGCTGCCGGGAGCGTTGTCTAGGATGGTCAGAGTCCCGGTGTTGGGGTGGACGGCTTCGGTGGGGGCATAGGCCACGCCGATGTAGCAGATGGTGTTGGGGAGCAAAGGCACGGACGGGCTGCAGGTGCCGCTGAGTTCGAAGCCGGAGGTGATGGCGAGGCTGCTGAAATTCAGGGCGGAGTTGCCGACGTTGGCGACGATGACCGACTCCACGGCGCTGGTGCTGTCGTCGGGAGTGTTTGGAAAGGAGAGGTCATCGGTCTGCTTCAAATCTACGATGCGGATGACATGGTTGTTGGTGTCGGCGATGTAGATGCTCTTGCCGTTGACGTCGGCAACGCCATAGGAGTTGTAGGCTGCGCCGCTCGCACTCTGCAGATAGAGGCTGGCCGTGTCAGCGCCGCCACCATCGCCGTCATACCCCGCGTGGCCGCTGCCGACGATGGTATAGATGGTTCCTGTGGCATCCACAACGCGCACCGCCTGGTTGGCGTTATCGGTGATGCTGAGCGAGTTGGCGGCATCCAGCGCCAGAGCGTAAGGCTGGTCGAGTTCTGCGGAAAGAGCGGGACCATAATCGCCCGTGTCCCCGGCCGTACCGTTGCCTACGACGGTCGAGATCACGCCTTGCGCGTTGACCATGCGGATGCGGTTGTTGCCCGCATCGGCGATGTAGACGTTGTCGTTGGAGTCGACGGCCACGGTTGCAGGCGAGTTCAGTTGCGCCGACAGTGCTGGACCGGCATCGCCGGAGAAGCCGGCTGCTCCCGTCCCGGCGAAGGTGGCGATGTAACCGCTGGCATAAACCACCACCACGCATTGAAGCGCAGCGTCGGCGATGTAAAGATCACCCTTGCTGTCGAAGGCTGTGGAACTGGGGTAGTTCAAGGCGGCGGAGGCAGCCAGGCCGCCCGTGGGACAATCGGAAGCGGCGCTGCCGGTGCCGACGACGGTTGCGATGATTCCATTGGCGTCGATCTTTCGAATGGCGTGATTGCCGAAATCTGAGATGTAAAGATTGCCGGCGCTGTCCAGCACGATGCCGCTCGGGGTTGTAAGCTGGGCAGCAGTGGCCGCACCGCCGTCGCCGGAATATCCCGCGGTGCCCGTAGTTCCCGCTATCGTGCTGATTGTGCCCGCGGGATTGACGGCGCGAATGGTGTCGTTCTGGAAGTCGGCGATATAAACGGTGCCGTCGGGAGCGACGGCGATGGCATGGGGCAGATTGAGCAGGGCGGCGCTAGCCGGCCCACCGTCCCCGGTTGCTCCCGCGCTGCCGGTGCCGGCGAAAGTATTAATGAGGCCGGGGAAGAACGCGAACTCCGCTCCGGTGCCCGTGCCACGCAGGGCGAAGGTGTGCTTGGTACCGGTGCCATCGATCAGAGTTAACGGTGCGGTACTCAGGCCGGCATACTGCGGCGCGAAAGTCATAGGGAACGAGCAGACTGTGCCGGCGGGGTTGATGGTCGAGCCATCGACCGTGCAGCCGCTCACCGTTCCCACGCTGTAATTGGCATAGCCGGAAGGCACCGCGATGCTTTGAATCGCTGCCGCCGTGTTGACTACAACGGCCACAGGTTGCGAACTGCTCGACTGGCCGACGTTCGTCGCCGGGAACGAAGTATCCAGGGTGATTCGGCGAATTACGTCGTAGGTTGTGTCTGAGAGATAGATTTGCCCGAGAGCGTCGAGCGCGATTCCACTCAACGAGCCGAGTTGGGCTGAGGTGGCCGGACCACCGTTCCCGGCGGAGCCCGCCGTTCCGGTTCCAGCAAAAGTTTGAATCACACCGGCGGTCGAAACCCAGCGCACGCGCGCGGCCTCTGCGATATAAAGATTGCCGGCGGGGTCGACCGTCATGTTCAGGGGCGCCGAAATGCCCGCCGAAGTGGCGTTAAAGCCGTCGCCGGAGTCGAGAGAATTTCCATTTCCAGCAACGGTCGAAATCGTGCCGTTTGGCTCGATCATGCGGACGCGATTGTTATTTTCGTCGGCGATGTAGAGGTTGCCGCTGGAATCGACGGCCAAGCCCATGGGCTGATTCAGTTCGGCGGAAGAAGCCGCAGCGCCGTCGCCGCTGTAGCCCGCGGTTCCGTTGCCGGCGTAGGTAGTGATGTTGCCGCCGGAAACTACCTTGCGAATGCGGCGGTTGCCCGCGTCGGCGATGTACAAATTGGAGTTGGAATCAATCGCCACTCCGTAGGGCGATGAGATCTGCGCCGAAGTCGCGGCAGCGCCGTCGCCGCCGAAGCCGGCGACTCCGGTTCCGGCAAAGGTTGAGATGATGCCGGCGCTCGTGACCTTGCGGATGCGATTGTTGCCGGTGTCGGCGATGTAAAGATTTCCGGTCGAGTCGGCGGCGACGCCCCACGGCGCGCTGAGTTGGGCGGAGGTGGCCGCGCCTCCATCTCCTGAGTAGCCTGCCGCGCCCGTTCCCGCATAGGTCGAAATGTATCCCGCTTGAGTAATTTTGCGGATGACGCTGTTGGCACGGTCGGCGAGGTAGAGGTTCCCTGCCTGGTCGATGGCGACGCTTGCAGGTCCGCTCAGAGTGGATGCCGTGGCTAGCCCGCCATCGCCGCCGTATGCCGCGCTGCCGCTTTGTCCGGCGTAGGCGTTGATCGTCTGGCCCAGCAGCGAGAAAGACAGCCCCGAACCAATCGAGATCGTTCCCGCTCCAGTGGCGGTGGTGGGCAGCACGTAGTTCGATACGCTGGTAGCGCCTGTGGGCGAGTAGTCGGACGGGGAAAGAATGACGGTTACGGTCTGCGGCCCGGGCGTTTCTGCGGCGTAGCTTCCAACCGTCTTCGTGATCGTCGCCCCATCGCTGCCGGCGAAGCCGGTCAGGTTATAGTTTGACGAGCTCAACGTGGCGGTGGTCGTGCTGTCGAAGGCCTTGGTGGGATTGCCGATAATCGAAACGCTCAGCGCTGCGGCATTTACTGTGAGACTTACCGAACCGGAGAGCGTGTTGTAGTCGGTTGGATCGCTGGGAGTAAAGGTAACGTTTAGGGTCTGCGAACCGGCGCCCAGCATCGTACCCGAAGCTGGCGAATACACGAAGCTGCCCGCTAAGCCTCCGGACGACGCATCGAGTTGGGTTGAACTGAGCGCCGTGCCGTAGGTGATGGCGGAAGGCGTGCTCCAAGTTATGGCGGGCGCGGCCTTGTTTACGGTCAGGGTCACGCTGCCGGTGCTGGTGTTGTAGTCGGTTGTATCCGCGGGAGTGAAGGTGACGTTCAACGGTTGCGAACCGGCTCCCAGCACCGTCCCCGAGAGCGGCGAATACAGGAAGCTGCCAGCCACGCCGCCGGAACTGGCGTTGAGTTGCGTCGCGGATAATGCGGTGCCGAAGGTGATGGCCGCAGGCGCCGGCCAGGTGATGGTCGGTGTAGCCTGATCCACCGTTAAGCTCACGCTGCCCGAGCTTGAGTTGTAATCGCTGGAGTCGGCGGGAGTGAAGGTGACGCTGAGGGTGTGCGAGCCTGCGCCGAGCACGGTTCCTGTCACCGGCGAGTAGACCAGGCTGCCGGTCACGCCGCCGGAGCTGGCATTGAGTTGGGTGGAAGAGAGCGCCGTGCCATACGTGATGGCGGAGGGTGTGCCCCATGTAATCGTAGGCGTGGTCTTGTTCACCGCTAGGGTCACGCTGCCGGAGCTCGAGTTGTAGTCGGTGGTGTTGGTGGGAGTGAAGGTGACGCTGAGGGTGTGCGAGCCTGCGCCGAGCACGGTTCCCGTGACGGGGGAGTAAACGAGGCTGCCGGCCACGGCGCCGGAGCTGGCGTTCAGTTGGGTGGAAGAGAGCGCGGTGCCGTAGCTGATGGCCGTGGGCGTGGTCCAGGTGATGGTCGGTGTAGCCTGGTTCACCGTCAGGGTCACAGTGCCGGAGTTCGAGTTGTAGTCGGTCGCATCGGTTGGCGTGAAGGTGATGCTCAGAGTCTGGGAGCCAGCGCCCAGCACAGTGCCCGACACCGGGGCGTAGACGAAGGTGCCAGCTACGCCGCCGGAGCTGGCATTGAGTTGGGTGGAAGAGAGTGCCGTGCCGTAGCTGATCGGCGACGGAGTAGTCCATGTGATGGAGGGCGTGGCCTTGTTCACCGTTAGGGTCACGGAGCCCGTGTTGCTGTTGTAGTCGGTCGAGTCGGTCGGAGTGAAGGTGGCGTTCAACGTCTGCGAACCTGCGCCCAGCACCGTGCCTGAGGCCGGGGAGTAGGCGAAGCTTCCGGCGACGCCACCGGCGCTGGCATTCAGTTGAATCGAGCTAAGCGCGGCGCCGTAGGTGAAGGCGGAGGGGGTGGCCCAAATTATCGAGGGCGTGGCTTTGTTCACCGTCAAGGTCACGCTGCCGGTGTTGGTGTTGTTGTCGGTGGTGTTAGTCGGAGTGAAGGTGACGCTGAGCGTCTGGGAGCCGGCGCCCAGCACGGTGCCCGACACCGGCGAGTAGACGAAGCTGCCGGCCACCCCACCAGAACTGGCATTCAGTTGCGTCGAGCTAAGCGCGGTGCCGTAAGTGATGGCGGAGGGAGGGGTCCACGTAATCGTTGGCGTCGCCTTATTTACAGACAGGGTCACGCTGCCCGAGTTTGAATTGTAATCGGCGGTGTCGGTGGGAGTGAAGGTAACGTTCAAGGTTTGCGAGCCGGCGCCAAGTACCGTGCCCGAGATCGGAGAGTAGACGAAGCTGCCGGCTACGCCGCCGGAACTGGCATTCAGTTGGGTAGAGCTGAGCGCCGTGCCGTAGGTAATGGCCGCCGGATTTGCCCAGGTGATCGTGGGAGTGGCCTTGTTCACGGTCAAGGTTACGCTGCCGGTGTTGGAGTTGTAGTCGGCGGAGTCCGTGGGCGTAAAGGTGACATTCAACGTCTGTGAGCCGGTGCCGAGCACCGTTCCCGACGTCGGCGAGTAAGCGAATGTGCCAACCACTCCGCCCGAGCTGGCATTCAGTTGGGTGGAGCTGAGCGCGGTGCCGTAAGTAATAGCGGAGGGAGCGCTCCAGCTGATGGTCGGCGTTGCCTTGTTTACGGTTAGGATCACGCTGCCGGAATTCGAGTTGTAGTCCGTCGAATCCGTGGGGGTGAAGGTGGCGTTGAGGGTCTGCGTGCCCGCGCCCAGCACCGTGCCCGAGACTGGCGAGTAAACGAAGCTGCCGGCTATGCCGCCCGAGCTGGCATTCAGTTGGGTGGAGCTGAGCGCGGTGCCGTAAGCAATAGCGGAGGGAGCGCTCCAGGTGATGGTCGGCGTGGCCTTGTTTACCGTCAAAGTCACGCTGCCTGTGTTGGAGTTGTAGTCGCTGGTGTCGGTGGGAGTGAAGGTCACGTTCAGCGTCTGTGAACCTGCGCCCAGCACCGTGCCCGAGGCCGGTGAGTAAGCGAAGCTTCCCGCCACCCCGCCGGAGGAAGCATTCAATTGCGTCGAGCTGAGCCCCGTGCCGTAGGTGATGGTGGACGGAGTGGCCCACGTGACGGTGGGCGTGGCCTTGCCCACGGTCAACGTTACGCTGCCGGTGTTGGTGTTGTAGTCGGTGGCGTCGGTCGGCGTGAAGGTGGCGTTGAGAGTCTGCGAACCTGCGCCCAGCACGGTGCCTGAGACCGGGGAGTAGACGAAGCTGCCGGCCACGCCGCCGGAAGAGGCATTGAGTTGGGTTCCACTCAGTGCCGTGCCGTAGGTTATCGCTGAAGGCGTGCCCCACGTGATGCCGGGCGTGGCCTTATTCACGGTCAAAGTCACGCTGCCGGTGTTGGTGTTGTAGTCGGTGGTATCCGTCGGAGTGAAGGTCACGTTCAGTGCCTGAGAGCCGGCGCCCAGCACGGTGCCTGAGATCGGGGAGTAGACGAAGCTGCCCGCCGGCGCGGTCGCGGCATTCAGCTGGGTTGGGGACAGCGCGGCGCCGTAGGTGATCGCCGAGGGCGTGGTCCAGGTGATGGTCGGCGTTGCCTTATTCACGGTCAAAGTCACGCTGCCGGTGCTGGAGTTGTAGTCGGTGGTGTCCGTTGGAGTGAAGGTGACGTTCAAAGTTTGCGAGCCGGCGCTCAGCACCGTGCCCGAGACTGGCGAGTAAACGAAGCTACCGGCCACGCCGCCGGAAGAGGCATTGAGTTGGGTTCCACTCAGTGCCGTGCCGTAGGTTATCGCTGAAGGCGTGGTCCAGGTGATGGTGGGCGTGGCTTTGTTCACCGTCAAAGTCACGCTGCCGGTGCTGGCGTTGTAGTCGGTGGCGTCGGTCGGCGTGAAGCTGGCGTTGAGAGTT